>JRYF01022307.1_pt1 | contig 14123 bp, 9 predicted proteins | sample 235331 | NCBI WGS metagenome assembly JRYF01 (sample SAMN03074217, study PRJNA261475) | activated sludge metagenome | biome: Wastewater Treatment Plant; feature: Wastewater; material: Activated sludge; isolation source: activated biomass of a wastewater treatment plant treating hydrocarbon... ...
TTTCAGAACAACTCTAATCATCGTGAGTGCGCAATTGTCCTTCGCACAAAACTCAAAAACAGAACAGGAAATCATCCATCTTTCCAAAGAGAAATGGCAATGGATGGCTGATAAAAACGTGGATAAATTAGAGCCGCTATTCCATGAAAAATCTAAGTTTGTCCACATGAGCGGCACTTGGAAAAAGGACGAGGAACTGGAAATCATTAAATCCGGGAGTATCTGGTACAAAAAGGCCACTGTGTCCACGATACAGCAATAGAAATGTTTGGTAAAAAACGGCCATCGTCTGGAACAGGATTACACTGGAAGCAATTGTCCGGGAAAATGCGGTTACGACTGAGTTTACCGTTACCGAGGTTTATCAGAAAAAAGGCAAGCATTGGAAGTTGTTGGCCTTGACTTTTAGTAGTGTGCGGGATACGCATGTGATTAAGCATTGAGCAGGGTCAATTTGTATGCAGATGCTCAGGCGGGCGGGTGAACGCCAAATGGAATTACTGCTTTTCGGTAAGCCACCAATTTCGGGCGATTGAGTTGAAGCGCCTCGACAGTAACCCTGCCGACTGCACTCATTGCAACAATCGAGGTCAAGTCCTCACTCCATGCAAAGTGCTCGTTCCAGTCCTGTGTTCTTGGGTTGAACAAGGCGAACCAAGTGTTTGAAACAGAATCGTAAATGCTTAATTTATTGGATTTCAACCTGTTGCAAAGGTAGCAGGCGTAGGCAAGGTTGTCCAATGGAGTCCGTGCCGCCGAGCAGTTCGGGAAGGATATGGTCAAGGGTAAAATAATTGGGCGAGAAGTTGTCCATGCTTTTGCAATACTCGCAACAATGCCCGGCTCTGTCAGCCACTTGTAATCTGGTTTCCGGTAGGCTCGAAAATTTAGGCATTGGGAGCGGTGCTGTGGAGGTTGAATTGCGCAGCAAGCGAATCAATGCTGACCTGCCGAATGGCAGCCAAAGTGGCAAGGGACTTTACCCGTTCCACGTAATAGCTTTCGTACTCGGAGGCTAATCTGAGGGACTCGGCTTCTTCCTCACTGTTCAACTGTCCGTTTTCCAACTTCCAGTCGAGGTATTGCAGGCGTTCCCATTTGTCCTTGGGAAATTGCAGGTTGATTTTTTCAACTATGCTTGCCTCTTTGGCTGGCAGTATTTTTTGCCCTTTGCGCTTTGCCCGTAAAAGGGAAAGTTCTTGGTAAAGTTTCTCAAAGGCTCCCAAATCCAATTTGGCCGCATTGGCCACAAAATCTGAAATCGTCATGAATTGTTTTTTTTAGCTTGTTGCAAATATGGAGGTTATTTGGCAAATTTGATGGGTGCCAATGATTTTTTATATCTCACGTGGCCAAACTTTGGGCATGAACGCTGTTGGTTGGCTTCATGCGGGATTTATCAAATCTTCAAGATTTCAGAAAATTGACGACAATAAACTTGAAGTCCCACCCGACTTGAGCACACCGTTCAGTAATATTGGTAGGCAAATCCGTAATCCATGTAACAAGCAAGAAGTACCACATTCCGACCTTTGTATTTCAAAATGCTTAAAAATGAAAAAAATCACATCAATCGCATTGACAATGTTGACAATCATCGGTGTTGCGTATGCTCAAACGGCTCATCAATCGAATCAACAAAACCCCTGGACTTTGGTCTATGAGGGCGCCATAACTGAAAATGCAAAAGGCAAGGTCAATATCTACCCCGTCACCTATAAAATAAAGGATATTGCAATAGTGGCAAACGTTTACACCCCGCCGAACTTTAACAATGCCCAAAAATATCAGGCGATTGTCATTGCGCACCTAACGGCGGCGTAAAAGAACAGGTTGCGGGCTTATATGCACAGCGTTTAGCGGAGCAAGGTTATATAACCATTACGGCAGATGCGGCTTACCAAGGTGGCAGCGGAGGCACGCCCCGCAATGTGGACAAACCGCATTGAAGAAATTTATGCAATGGGTGATTTTATAGCCCAATACCAAGGGTGTTGATACTGCCAAGCTGGGCTTACTCAGTATTTGTGGTGGTGGCGGTTATTCTTTAAAGGCCGCTCAGACAGATAAACATTTCGTAACTGCTTACCAGGGGGGGGTGAAAAATTTTCAATTTTTCCCCAAAAACACCCCCAAAATGCGGGAGGAGAGAGAAAAAATGAAATTTTTTCTCTCTCCTCCCGCACCCTCCTAAACAGTTACAAAAAACCTTTATTTCCTGTGCTTTCAAGGCATCAAAAAGTAAATGTATTTTTTTACTGTTCCTGAAAAGGCGGTGTTGGGGTAGGGGAAAGAAAGATTTAATTTTTTTTAGTGACCGGGCACTACTATATGTCGCCCGGTCACGCCATTTTTACACCATGAAGAAACCCATTCTGACGGCATTTTGTCACTCATTTTTGAGTGACTCCACCGGGTTCGCCAGCCCCGCCCTAACACCCTGCCAACCCACCGTCAAGAACGCCACCGCCAGGCCCAGCGCCCCAGTCAGGGCAAATACATACCAGGGAATCCGAATGCGGAAGGCGAAATCCGCCAGCCATAGGTTCATCAGCCACCAGGCGAGCGGAGAGGCGAGCAGCAGGGCGGCCACCACGAGTTTCAGAAAGTCCTTCGACAACAGCCCTACGATGCCTGCCGTCGTGGCGCCCAGTACCTTGCGTATTCCTATTTCTTTTACCCGTTGGGCAGCAGCGTGGGTCGCCAGGCCAAACAGCCCCAGGCAGGAAATCAGGATGGCGAGCAGCCCAAAAACCTTGCAGGTTGTGGCCAAACGCTCGTCGTCTTCGTAAAAGCGGGCGATGTGGTCGTCCAGAAAGCGACCATTGAACACCTGCTCCGGCAGCACCCGGTCGAAGGCAGTTTGGATGGAGGCAGTGGTGGAGGCAAGGTTGCCGGAACGGATTTTTACGCCTGCTTCCCAATAAAATTCTTTCATGGTGGTAATGGTAAGCGGCAGGCGCTCTCGCCGAAACGAATGTGTGTGGAAGTCTTCTGCCACCCCCACCACTTTCAGGCGGCGGTGGCCCCAGAGCAGGTAGTCTTCGCCGATGGCTTCTTTAGGGTCCTGCACGCCGAGTTTTTTTAACATAGTTTCGTTGAGCACCACTTCCCGCATGGTGTCTGAGGGGGTAAGCCACCTGCCCGCCAACAGCCGGATGCCGTAGGTTTCCTGGTATTTTTCATCTGCGAACTTAATGGAAGTGGAATAGGGTTCGTCCTCCGGGCGGCTCGAAAAGCGGAAGTTGGAGCCCCAGGTATTGCCGGAGAGTGGTTGGTCACTGCTGAAACTCACCGTCTCCACCGAAGGGATGTTTTCGAGGGCATGTTTGAGTGCCGCCTGCCTTGCCTGTGTGAGGCTATCGGAGCCGAAGCCAAAAGTATAAACGAGGTCTTTTTTAAAACCCAAATCCTGCGAGCGGATGAATTCCAGTTGAAGGATGGTGACGATGGCGCCGATAATCAGCCCCTGTGCGATGACAAATTGAAAAACCACCAGCGATTTGCGCAGCCCGGCACCGCCGCTCATGCCCTTGGTGGCGTTGCTCCGCAATGCCTTCACCGGCTCAAAACCCGCCAGCACCAGCGAGGGATACAGCCCCGCCAGCAGGGTAACTACCACTGCCGTAGCCGCAAGGAACAGCCACACCACCGGATTGGTCAGGTAGGGCGTCGAATCCGGCAGATGAGCAACAAATTTCATCAGGGGTGAAGCGAAGGTAGCGAGATTGAAGCCGAGTATAACGGCAATCAGGACGATGATGCCCGTCTCGCTCATGAATTGTGCGACGAGTTGCCAGCGCCCGACTCCCAGCGTTTTGCGCACGCCCACCTCCTTTGCCCGCAGTGTTGCTTGCGCCGTGGCGAGGTTGATAAAGTTAAAACAGGCCAACGCCAAAATCAGCGCCCCGATGCAGGCCAGCACTTTCAGCCTGCTTTTGGGCACGATGTGCGTACCCGAATGGTGGAAGCGCTCGTCGTAGTGCAATTCCGAAAGGGGCTGGAGGCTGTGGGTGCGGTGCCGGTTGCCGCTTTTACCGACATATTCTTTCTCTCCCACCTTGCCGACGGCAGCGTTGGCAGCGTCCATTTTCGAGGGGTCGGTGAGGGTGGCATACACCTGGTTGTTGGAACTGCAACTGTCCCAATTGTGGTCGTTCATAAAAAAGTAGTTTTCCTTGCCCTTGAGTGTGGTATGGGAAATCATGAACGGCATGTTGAAGTCGCAGTTGTCGGGCAGGTCCATCACCACGCCCTTTACTTCCACAGGGTAAATGTTGTCAATGAGGAGGGTTTTCCCGGTGGCGTTTTCCCAGTTTCCGAAGCATTTTTCAGCCCAGGTTTTATTCAAAACGATGGTGTTCGGTTGGCTGACCGCCGTTGCGGGGTCGCCGGCAAGCCATTGTAAATCGAATATTTGAAAGAAATCAGGCTCCACGAAAAATGCCGTTACGTCCTCGCCCGTGCTGAACTTGGCAAGTGGAGCACCCCCTCCCTGGTCGGGCACCGTGAGCGTTGCCCAGACTTCTTTGACACGGCTTTTATGCTCAAACTGCGGAATTGAACTCACCAGCACCTCCCCGGCAGGAGAAGGTATGCAAACGGTAGGCTCCTCCTTGCCCGTTTTATCTATGCTAAAGCCGACCACCCGCACGATACGGTCATAGTTTTTGAAGTTTTTGTTGAAACTCAACTCGTAGTAAACCACCTGAAAGATGAGGAGTACGGCTGCTATGCCTGCTGTCAAGCCGAGGATGTTGATGAAGGTGTAGGTTTTGTTTTTGCGCAAGTTGCGCCAGCCGATTTTTAAGTTGTTGGTGAACATGGTTCCGATGGTTGAAAATTTTGGATAGTTGTTTGATTTGTTTTAACTATTGCATCATTGTTTACTCATTCTTAAGCGAGTCAACCGGATTTGCCAGCGCCGCCTTCACGCTCTGGAAACTGACCGTCAGAAACGCCACGCCCACAGCCACAATGCCCGTCAGGGCGAACACCGTCCACTGAATATCAATGCGGTAGGCGAAGTCTTGCAACCATTTTTCCATGAAAAAATACGCCAGTGGCGAGGCGATGACGAGGGCGATGAGTACCAGTTTCAGGAAGTCCTTCGACAGCAAGCCGACGATGCCCGCCGTCGTTGCGCCGAGGACTTTACGGATGCCGATTTCCTTGGTTCGGTGTGCGGCCAAATAGGCTGCCATGCCGTACAGGCCCAGGCAGGCAATGAAGAGGGCCAGCCCGGCAAACAGTCCGAATACCTTGCTCAGTTGTTGCTCGGCAGCGTATTGCCGCCCAAACTGTTCATCCAGAAAAGTGTACTCGAAGGGGCTTTCCGGGTAGGTGCTTTTCCAGATTTGACCTACTGCGGCCAATACCTCACCTGTTTGTTCGGCCTTGATTTTCAGGGAGATGAAACCATTTCCCACATCGGGTTGACAGAAATATAAAGTGGGGCGGGCAGGTTCTTTGAGCGACTCGATATGAAAATTGGACACAATGCCCACAATCCTCATCCTGTGGTGCTGCACGTTGTTGGGATAGGCAATTTCCAGGCCCAGCGCTGCCTCCGGGGAGCTGATGCCAAGCAGGGCGAGCAGTGCCTCGTTGACAACGACATGCCGGTTGGCGGCCCCTCGGTCCACTGCATAATAAGGTTGGCCTGCGAGAAAACGGATGCCGTAGGTTTCAAAAAAGTCAGGTTCGACATCAACGGAATAAACCGTGCCGGGGCGCAGGTCGGCAGGTCGGTCGGCCACCACCAGCCCGGCGCTTGTGCCCGATACCGTGCTGATGCCGAGGCCCGGAACCACGCTCGATGCCGTACCCGACCGGATGCCGCCCACAGCGGCCAGCCCGTTTTTCAATACAGCAATCCGGTGCCGGTTCAGGCTGTCCTGTCGCCAGTCAATGGCCGGGGTTTTCAGGGCCACGATTTGGTCCAGCGAAAGGCCCTTGTCGTGGTTTTGCATAAAGCTGAGTTGCCGCCAGACCACCGCCAGTGCAATCATCAGCCCGGTGGCACATGCAAACTGGAACACAATCAGTCCTTTCCTCAAAAAATGACCTTCGGATTTTGGCTTGGCAGCGTGGTTGCCAAGTGCCACCAACGGAGAGAACCGAGCAAGCAAGGCGGCGGGATAGCCGCAAGTTGCAAACATTCCAAGGGCAAACAGCCCTGCGACAACCAACCCAAATGCAGGGTCGGCCCCTGAGTTGGCCAACGGCCTGTTCAGCAATGTTGCAAAATGCGGCAGGGCGAGTTGCGCCAGCACGAGCGCCAACACCAGGGAAGCGATGTTCAGCAACAGGCCCTCCAACAGGAATTGCCAGGTCAATTGCCTCCGTGTTGCGCCTACAACCTTGCGAAGTCCCACCTCCTTTGCCCGTTCAAGCGAGCGGGCAGTGGTCATGTTCACATAATTGACGAAGGCGATGGCCAGCACAAACATGGCCACAATCAGGAGGAAACGCACCGTGCGGGCACTGCCGTTAGGCTCTATTTCGTAGGTCAGGTCGGAATGTAGGTGGATGGACTCAAAGGGCTGCATGGCAAGGCGAATACCTTCTTCTTTCAGGTATTTTTCAGAATAATCGGCAAGTTGTCGGCGTACTTTTCCGGGGTCGGCACCGGGTGCGAGCAGGAAATAGGAATAGTCCCAGTAACCGCTCCAATTGTCCGTATGGCCTTTTGCATATCGTGTGGCATAGCTCACCAATACATTGAATTTCAGGTGGGTATGTTGGGGCGGGTCGGCAACCACGGCTTCCACCATGTATTGCCCTGCGAGTGGGCCGCCAGGGATGTTCAGCATTTCGCCCACGGCGGCGGCACTGCCCAGCAACCGGCGGGCAGCGCTTTCCGTCAACACGGCTTTCCACGGGGATTGCAGGCAGGTAGCCGCATCCCCTTCGAGGAAACGCTGTGGGAACATGCGCAGGAACCCCGGGTCTGCCATCCAGACATGAGGTGTTTTGACGGGCCGGTTTTCCTGAAAAAACACCGCCTCATGCTGGTTGCCGTTGTAAAGCCTGAAATAATCGGTGACCTCCGGCAGGTCTGTCATCAAAGCCGGGCAAAGTGCGCTGTGGGTGTTGCCGTCCTGCGTGGTCACTTCACCATTGGCCACCGTTTCGTTGAATGCCCGCCAGATATGCGGCGTATGAGGGCTTACTCTGTCGTAGCGCCATTCATAGCATACATACTGTAAAATAAGCAGGCAGGCCGCCATGCCAACCCCCAGGCCAAGGGTGTTGATAATCGTAAAAGTGCGGTGCTTCAGATGGCTGCGCAAGGCTATTTTCAGATAGTTATAGAACATGACAGCATTGTTTGTTGATAATTGTTAGTCCCGCCGTTGTTGGCGTCCCCGCCAACAACACTCCGACCTCCTCCCTTTCCGCTCACCTATCCGTCGAACGTCTTTTGAGTCAACCTCCCTCTTTTTTTATTCGCTTCGCAACGATTTCACCCCGTTCTGACAGGATTTCGTCACTCATTTTTAAGTGACTCCACCGGGTTCGCCAGCGCCGCTTTGATGCTCTGAAAGGCGATGGTCACCGTTGCAATCACAATGGCTGCCAGCCCTGCACCGGCAAACAGGTACCATTCCAGGTCTATCCGATAGGCAAAATCCTGCAGCCATTTTCCCATGGAAAAATAAGCAAGGGGAATTGCGATGGCAATGGCAATGAGTACCGGTTTGAGGAAATCTTTTGACAACATGGCAACAATGCCCGCAAGGCTTGCCCCAAGTACCTTGCGAATCCCAATTTCTTTCATCCGGCGCTCCGCTGTATAGGCAGAGAGGGCAAACATGCCGAGACAGGCAATGAAAATTGCCAAGCCGGCAAAAACGATGAATATTTGGCCGAGCCGCTGCTCCGAACTGTACATTCTGGCAAATCTGTCGTCCAGAAAGTCGTATTCAAAGGGCAGCCCAGGGGATAAAGCAGCCCAGCTTCCTCTTATTTTTTCAATGAAACTGCCAACTTGGGCAGTTGCGTCGAAGCGAACGGAAAGGTTGCTGTGCTGTTTCGGAACATAAAAAAAGCCCAGGGGGCCAATTTCTCCCCGAAGGCTCTCATAATGGAAATTTTTGACCACTCCAATGACGGTAAACACAGCATATTCCTCAAAATTGGCATCCGTGAACCGGGCAATACGCTGACCCAATGGCTGGTCAAAACCGAACAACTCGACGGCCCGTTCATTCAGCACCACAGCGGCACTGTCCGTGCTGAACTCCTTTGAAAAAAAACGCCCGTCCGCCATCTCTATCCGATAGGTATCCATATATTGGTCGTCCACCGACCAGTTTTGCATGGACACCGAGTGTTGGTCCCTGCTTTTCCCCTCCACCCAAACGGTGTTGTCATTTCGGCAGGAATTTACAGGCAGGTAGCAAGTTGCCGTGACAGCCCTGACTTCGGGCATTGTTTCAAGGTTGTTTTTAAAGCCCTCGAATTGTTCATCCAGGTTGCCGGCACCTCTCAGAATAAGCACCTGTTCCTTCTCGAACCCCAATCGTTTGTTTTGGATGAAATTGAGTTGACTGTAAATGACCAATGTGCCCACCATCAGCGCTGTGGATACCACAAACTGGAAAACCACCAGCGAATGGCGCAGCCATCCACTCCCGGCATGTTGCTGCAATTTGCCTTTAAATGCCTCCAACGGCCCAAACGATGACAGGTAAAATGCAGGGTAACTGCCTGCGAGAAACCCAACCACCAGCACCCCGGCCCCCAACAAACCCAGTGTGACCGGATTGAACAAGGGCAACACCAGTTCCTTGCCTGTGAGTTGGTTGAAAAAAGGCATGGCCAATTGGGCCAACAACATGGCCAGGACGAATGCAAACAGGCTCATCAGTACCGCTTCCGCCAAAAACTGCCCGACCAATTGCTGCTTTTCCGAACCAAGTACCTTTCTCATACCCACCTCTTTGGCCCGGCCAGCAGAGCGGGCCGTGGCAAGGTTCATGAAATTGATGCAGGCGATGACCAGGATAAAAAGGGCTATCGCACCAAAAATCCAGACATAGGCCATGTCGCTATTGGTTTCGTGTTCTGCAATCAAATCCGATTTCAGGTGAATGTCCCTGAGCGGCATGAGGCTGTACCTCGCCCAATTTCCTTGGCTTTCAAGTTCCTCGATAGTAACGCCCATGACCATTTTCAACTGAGGGCCGGCATATTTCCTGAACATGGCGGCTATTTTTTCCTCAATCTCCCGACGGCTGTGCCCAGGCTTTGCCACGAGATAGGTATTAAAATTATGGCTGAGCCAAATTGGATTTTTGGACTCCTCCAGGCTTTCCATCGAAAGGAAAAAATCATAATGGAAATGAGAGGCCAACGGTATGTCCCTGAAGACCCCGGTCACTTTCAAGGCGGTTTCGTTGTCCAGTACAAGATTTTGGCCGACGGGGTTGATGTCGCCGAAATGGCGTCTGGCAGCAGTTTCGCTGATGGCGATGGTGTTTGGTGCAGTAAGGAGGGCGCTCTTTTCACCGGCAACGAGCGGGAGGGTAAAAACATCGAATATGGCATTGTCAGCCCAAACGATGCGCTCCTCCAGGACATTTTCAATGGTGCCTTCCCTCCGCAACAAGCGGCTACCCCATTGCCGGAACCGGCAAGCGGCTTCCACTTCCGGCACTTCCTCCAACAAAGCAGCAGCCAACGGGGCTTGCGCCACAGCATATTTACTTTGTTTGTTCCCAAAATTGATATCAGCATCCACCCGGTAAATGCGGTCGGCCTTTTCGTGGAAACGGTCGTAGCTCAGTTCGTTCCACACGAACAGGCTTATCAACGTGCAACACGCCACGCCAATAGCAAGTCCGACGATGTTGATAACTGCAAAAAAGCGCTGCTTCAGAAGGCTGCGCCAGGCTATTTTCAGATAATTTTGTAACATGATGAGGATTGTTGTGAGGGATTGATTGTTGAGGTTGTTCGTTTGATTGTTGAAATTGCTTGATTTTTTTTCGCTTCGCAACGATTTCACCGTAGCTCCCGGCACGGGGTTTCTTCATTCATTTTTGAGCGACCCCACCGGGTTCGCCAACGCCGCCCGCACACTTTGGATACTGACTGTCAGCAATGTCACGAGCAAAGCGCCCGCACCGGCCACCGCAAACACCCACCAGTGAAGTTCCGTCCGGTAGGCGTAACCTTCGAGCCAGCCATTCAGGAAATACGCCGACATTGGCGCAGCCAAAACACAGGACACCAATACGAGCACCACAAACTCTTTCGACAACATCGCCCAGAGGTGGGCTGTGGTTGCCCCCAGCACCTTGCGGATGCCGATTTCCTTCGTGCGGCGTTCTGCCATGTAGGCCGACAGGCCGAACAGGCCGAGGCAGGAGATGAAAATTGCAAGGCCGCCAAAAATGCCCGCCAATTTCCCAATCAACTCCTCCCGACCGAATTTTTTGGCGTACTGTTCATCTGCAAACTGGTACATGAAGGGGTAGGCTGGATTGTGTTTTTGAAAAATGCGCTCCAGCGAACCGAGTGCCTCGTGGGTATTCACATGCGGTGCCAGACGGAACATGATGGCTTCGCCCCAATCGTGGTTCAGTTGGAACATGGTCGGCTCTACCGGTTTGAATGGTGAAACCATTACCACATCCTCCACCACCCCAACTATGGTACGGGAAGCGCCGAAAACTTTGACCAACTGCCCGACGGGCGCTTCCAGCCCCATGCGTTTCACGGCAGCTTCGTTGAAAATGATGGATGCCGAGTCGGCAAGGCTGTTGGGGTGAAAGCCCCGGCCCTCTTTCAATCGAATGCCTGTAGTGGAAAAATAATCGTCAGCGATGGCAACATTGGCAAAAAACACCTTGTCGTCGGTTGATTTTCCAGGCCAAACCACGTCTGGAAAGTTTTGAAAAACCGCCGTAATCGGGCTGCCCGACTTGGTCACGTTCGTGACTTGGCCGGATGCCATCAGGTCGGTTTTCAGGGCTTGGTAATGGCGAATCAGGTCAGGTGAGGTATTGACCATCACGAGGCGATTGGGGTCGTAGCCGACGGGCCGGTTTTTTGTATACTGGATTTGCTGAAAAACGACCATCGTGCCAACGATGAGACCCACGGAAAGCGTGAACTGCGACACGACCAGGATTTTTCTGGGCCATGTGCCACCGCCCCCTGACCACCGGAAGGCGGAACCTGCGCCTTTTAAAACTGCGAGGGGACGGAAAGAGGAAAGGTAAAATGCCGGGTAGCTTCCTGCCAACAGACCTGCCAGCAGTGCAAATGCCAACGATATGGCCCAAAAGCCGGGCTTGCCGAAAGGCACTGACAATTCTTTTCCTGTCAGGAGATTGAAAGAAGGCATCAACACCTCCGCAAATCCTGCACAAATGGAAAAAGAGAGGAGGGACACCACGACCGACTCGCCCAGGAATTGCGCAATCAATTGTCGGCGCTGCGAACCGACCACTTTGCGGATGCCCACTTCCCGCGCCCGCCGCTCGGAGCGGGCCGTGGAGAGGTTCATGAAATTGATGCAGGCGATGAGCAAGACAAAAGTGCCGATAATGCCAAAGAGCCGCACATAAGCGATGAACCCGCCCACTGGTTTGCCATTCTCAAACTCGCTGTACAGCCGCCATTTGTCCAGTGGGTACAGGCTCAGTTCAATGTTCGTTTCTTCCGACAGGTTCTCCTTGACGAGATGCTTGATTTTGGCATCTACCACCTCCGCTTGGGTGCCGGGTTGCAGTTCGACATAAAGTTGGAAAGCAAAACTCTCCCAGTTGGTGCGAGCGAATTTCACCCAGGGAGCCGAAAACTCAAAATAGCTGAACGGCACGATGTACTCGAACTCAAAACTTGAGTTGAGGGGCGGGTTTTTCATCACGCCCGTTACCATGAGGTCTTCCCGGTTGTCAATGCGGACTGTCTTGCCCATCGGGTCCTCTTTTCCAAAAAGCGTTTCCGCCATTTTTTCGGTCAAAACGATGGAGTGGGTTTCGTCAAGCGCCGTGTTGGGGTCGCCTTGCAGCAGCGGAAAAGTGAACATTTTCAAAAAATCGCCATGCACTTGCATACCTTTTTTAAAAAATCGCCGGTCGCCCACCATCAATCCATGTTCCCAGCCCCAATCTTGTTCCGCCACATATTTTATCTCCGGTATGGACTTGCGCAGCATATCTGCCAACGGCAAGGGTGCCGCGCCAAAGGTGTTCTTACTGCCATCACCCAACCTGTCGTTCAGCATCACTTTGTAAAGGTTCCGGTGGTCTTCGTGGAAACGGTCGAAGGTCAGTTCGTCCCAAATCCACAGCCCAATAAACAGGGCAACGGTCATGCCCGTACTCAACCCCGCAATGTGGATGATGCTCGTGGCTTTATTGCGCCAGAGGTTTCGCAGTGCTATTTTCAGATAGTTATAGAACATGGCAGCATTGTTTGTTGATAATTGTTAGTTTTGTAAAAATTATGGAGCCAATGAATTATCAAGATAAAGAATTTGAATCCTGGATGGACGAGCCCGATGTTTCGACCATGACAGACTATGAACTTGAAAGAGGAAAACCAATGCCAAGCTACAACCACTCCCGCGTTGAGCGCAGGCTCAACACCCTTCTCACTCCGTTTGAAGATAAGTACGACTTCATGCCCGAACTAAGCCTCAAACTTGCCTCCGGCGAAGGAGTACCCGACCTCTGTGTCTATCCGAAGCTCGTTTTTGACTTCGAAAAGGACATCGTTAAAATGACCGACCCGCCCCTCACCACCATCGAAATCCTATCCCCGACGCAGCCCCTGGACGACGTTGTAAAAAAAATCCGGGACGTCTATTTCCCCGGCGGCGTAAAATCGGCCTGGGTCGTGCTGCCATCCCTCAAGACCATCCATCTCCTGATGCCCGGCCAAAAGAACCTGGCCTTTACCGAAGGCATGATGACCGACCCCGTCACGGGCATTTCAATCGAAATCGGTGAGGTTTTTAAATAAATACCTGATTTTCAAATAATTGGCGAAAGGAGAGCAAGGCTGTTTGAGTCTTGCTCTCCTTTTTTCATTCGCTCCGCAACGACTTAACCGGGTTCGCCAGCGCCGCCTTCACGCTCTGAAAACTCACCGTCAAAAAAGCCACTGCCACCGCTGTGATGCCTGCTACCGCAAACACCTTCCATGGCATATCAATCCGGTAGGCAAAGCCTTCCAGCCATTTTTCCATCAAAAACCAGGCGAGCGGAGCAGCCACAAAAAAGGCAATAAACACCAGCAACAGGAAGTCTTTTGACAATAGTGCCACGATGCCTGCCGTGCTGGCACCGAGTACCTTCCGCACGCCTACCTCCTTGGTGCGCTGGGAAAAGTTGAAAGAGGCCAGCCCAAAAAGACCCAGACATGCCAAAATGATGGCCAGCCACGAAAAGGCTGACACGATGCGGGCCGTGCGCCGTTCAGCCTGATACATCAGGGCCAGTTCCTCGTCGAGGAAGCGGTAGCTGAAAGGGCGGTGCGGCACCAGCGCTTGCCAGATGCTGCCCACCTGCAGTATGCCCGCCTCGGTGTGCGTGCCGGCCAGTTTTACCAACACAAAACGGCCCCAGGTGTCCGGGAAAATGACCAAAGGGGCAATTGGCTCGTGCAGGGAGCGGAAGTGAAAATCCCGCACCACACCCTTGACGACGGCCGCACCGCCGTTGAAAACAATTGGCCTGAGGAGGGCCTCCTCCAACGACCAGCCAAATGACCTCACCTGGGCCTCGTTGAGCAGCACGGGCATGCGCAGGGTTGAGTCCCGCCGGGCCAACTGTGCCGTTTCGAGGTCAGCCGGGGTAAAGTCGCTGCCAATGGCCAATTGCATCCCCAGTGTTTCGAGGAAGTCCAGTCCGGCGGGCAGGGCCGTCACGGGGCGATCGTCCTGTTCGTCGGAAGTTTTGCCGATGTTGTATCCGCCCATGATGTGGGTGGGCAGGTCGTAGCCTGTGCTCACCGAGCGGACGTGGGTTTGCTGGAGCAATTGTTTTTTGAGGGTCTCGTATTGCTCGTTGATTTTGCCGTCGGCGGGCAGGGCGATGACCTGCTCCTGGTCGAAGCCCAGTTTTTTATGCTGAACAAACTGGAGCTGCTCGCGCAGCAGC
>JRYF01005480.1_pt1 | contig 14111 bp, 10 predicted proteins | sample 235331 | NCBI WGS metagenome assembly JRYF01 (sample SAMN03074217, study PRJNA261475) | activated sludge metagenome | biome: Wastewater Treatment Plant; feature: Wastewater; material: Activated sludge; isolation source: activated biomass of a wastewater treatment plant treating hydrocarbon... ...
GGGGCCGGGGGGAGGCTAAACCCCAAACGATTGCAGTAATTACCCTATCACTACAAACCGTTATAGTCAGAAAATCGGAAAAACCTTCCGGTCAGGAGCATAAATAATAACTGTGGCTGTCGGAAATGAAATGAAAAGTTGAAGATGGGTTCTATTAGTTCTGGTAGCACTGCACTCCGATTTCCCAAACTTTCAGCACTGCCCAGGACAACCGTCATCGCACCATTAACCATTATACATTATCCATTACCGTATCATTACCCCTCGCTTCTCCAACAACGGTACTCGGGTAAAGTTTTCCTCGGTGATGCTGCCGCGCACGAAGACGTACTTTTTGTCGTACATATAGCCGTCATAGGTGAAGCTGACCCAGTATTCGTTGGCGATGTCGAAGAGTTTGGTCTGGATAGGTTCGATCAGGTGGGCTTGCTGCGGGCCGATTTCGTTGAAAAAATGCCGGAGAATGGTCGTCTTCATCTGCTCTCCTTCGATCTCGCCATAACCCCGTGAATTGATCAGGACATTTTCGATGGGTTCGTTTTTGAGGTTGATGACCCACACATCCCACATTTCTTTGTCCTCGATGCCGTTTTCGACCCTCGGCACAACGGCAATGGCCAGTTGTTCGACCCTGTATTCAGGAATATCTTTTCTCATGGGCTGATTGATTCTCGGACGGGCGGCAGCGCTGCACGGCCGTTATTTTACAAAATAACCGGAGAAAAAAATGCAGGGCATTTGTCTCCCCTTGAATTGAGTATCGTTTGCGGAGCAAAGTGCATCCGCTTTCAGACAGAGATGGTTGAGCGCTCTACCATCTAAACGTTCTCAATCATCTCAACCAGGAGTCCACTCCGAAAAGTCAATGATGAAACCGTGCCTCCGGCACGGGAGAAGAATTTTTGGAGAGAGAGATGATTTTGAAATAAAATTTGATAAAAAATTTTATTTCAAAATCATCTCTCTCTCCTTGTGTTCTTTTTTCCGATAATTGACTTTTCGGAGTGGCCTCAACCAGTATTCAGGCAAATACAAAGCCGAACAGGTCGGCAAAGTGCCTTTTAAGTTTCTCTTTTACTTCGTTCATGTCCACTTGGGTTCCCAGTTCTTTCGCCAGGGAAGTCACGTCTTTGTCGCTGTCGTTGATGCCGCAGGGGATAATGTGGCGAAAAAACGCCAGGTCGGTGTTCACGTTGAAAGCAAAACCGTGCATGGTTACCCAACGGCTCAGGTGAACGCCGATGGCGCAGATTTTCCGCTTGGGCAGCCAGCCATTAGCGGGCAACCAAACGCCGGTATAGGCTTCTTCCCGGTGGCCTTCGAGGCCGTATTCGGCTATCGTCCTGATGACGGCCTCTTCCAGGTAGCGCACGTAGCGGTGGACATCGGTGAAAAACCCGTCCAGGTCAAAAATCGGGTATCCCGTTATCTGGCCCGGTCCGTGATAGGTAATGTCCCCTCCCCGATTGATTTTAAAGAACTCGATTCCTTTTTCCCGCAGGCCGTTTTCGTCGAGCAGCAGGTTTTCCATGGAGCCGCTCCTGCCCAGCGTGAAAACGGGTGGGTGTTCGCAGAAAAGCAAATAATGCTGTACTGGCAAAAGTGCTTCCCCGTTTTCCGAGCGCCGGCGGTTTTCCCGCTTTGTGCCGATCACTGCTTCCAGCAACTGCTGCTGGTAGTCCCACGCTTCCCGGTAGGGGATGCGGCCCATGTCCTTGAACGTGACCTGTTGCATTTCCATGCGTTGCACGAGTGCTGAGAACAAGGTAAAAAAAAGAATCAATTCGTTGATTTTCAACGCCTTAAAAGCAATTTCAAACCGTATTCACGACACCTTCCGAAAAAAGTGGTGCGAAGGTAACAATTCCAACGAAAAACAAAAACCGGGAAAATCGAGACGAAATCCCCCTCTGGGATAGGGGGCAGTAAACGCAGGCGGCATCTACATAGCAAAGGGTCATCAATAAACTGTACAGGTCATTTTCAAAAAAACGAGATGGGAAGTTTTTTTTAAAATAAAATGTACATTTTATTTTTTCTCCGATCCATAGAAATCACCCGACTTATTTTTAAATACCCTCCGAAAGGTGGTTTGCGGGCAGGTCGTTACATTTTTAATGTCACGAACCGCAGGCTCGCAAACCGCTGTCGGTTGGATAAACACCAAGCCATGAGATACAATTTACTTGTGGCCGCTTTGGCCATACTGTGTTTCGGTATCTACCCCGTCGCTTCCACAGCCGCTGCCCGTGCCGCTTCACCTGAAGAACTTTCCGGCCAGCCCGCTGCCCATGTCGCCCCCGCTCCTGTCGAACAGGGCGGCAAGTCCATTCGCTGGAACAAACGTGCCGAACGCATCGGCAAAAAGCTCACGAAAAAGATGGAACGCCTGCAACGCAAGGGAAAAACAGCCAGTCGCTACAATGTCGGCTTTACGCTCGGCCTGATTGTTTTGCTGATCGGTGGCCTTTTCATTTTCCTGGGGATTGTCATTCCAGTGGTGGGCATCCTTTTCATTGTCATCGGCGGCATCATCGCATTTGTGGGATTGTTGCTTTGGGTGTTGCTCGGCGGCATCACGGTGGATTTATCCTAGAACCAAAGTTGAGTCCACTCCGAAAGGCAGCACACAGAAAAAACAAACAGAGAGAGAATTTTATTTGAAAGAAAATTTTTTAAAAATTTTCTTTCAAATAAAATTCTCTCTCCAAATATTCTTCTGCCTGTGCTATACACTACAACTTGAAATGACTTTTCGGAGTGGACTCGCCAAGGTTGAGATGGTTGAGCCGCCCCACCCTCAACCATCCAAACCATCTCATCCATCCAAACCATCTCAACCCCTTACAGTTGCCTCCATCTGCTGGTCGTAATGCGCCACCAACCTCCCCCAGTCGTATTTTCCGACGAGCATTGAGCCATTGAAAGCCCGGACCCGACGGCTATCCTGCAGGGCTTGCCGCAGCTTTTCACAAAACCCTTCCTCATTTTCATAAAAATGCTGCTCGTGCAGGTGGGCAGGCAGGTGTTCGGGATAGGCCAGCCGTTTGGGCAGGATGGGGTAGGTGTCGCAAAAAATGGCTTCCACGGTACTGCCGCCAAAAAAATCCTGCCTGCTCGTGACGGGAAGTACATCCGCCCGCCAAAGCCATCGGGCATAGTCCTCAAAATCTTCTACATACCCGTCATGCAGTATGCAACCGGCCAACTCCTTTTTGGCCGTGCCGAACACGGGCGGGCTTTTGCTGAATTTTTCGCCCAACAGCGCCAGCCGGAAATCCAGGCCGTCCTCCTTCAAGCGTATCAAGGCCCCGAAAAATGCCGCCGGGTCTTTGTCGTATTCCCAGCGGTGGTTCCAAAGGACGAGGGGCGGGCCGTCGTCGCGCTTTTCCCGATGGGGCAGAAAGCGCTGCAAATCCATGCCCAGGGGCAGAACACTGCTCTTGGCGGCTATTTCTTCCACATTTTCAAGCCCTTGCCGGTCAGGGAATTGCGATAAAAATCCCTTCAGTTCGCCGAGAAAGGAGGCGTGGTGATAATGGGAGTTGAAAAATACCCTGTCGGCAGCCAGCGCACTGGTGTAGTTGATGAAACCGTATTGGTTGTTCCGCTCCCCAGTTGCCTTGCCATCGGCAGGCGACCAGGGGTAGGTTATTTGATTTTCGTGAAAATAGAGGGCGACCGGGATGCCGTTGGATGTCTTTCGGGTCAAGGCAAGGAAAGTAGCCAGGTCGAGCATGTCGGTCGCCAGGATGAGGTCGGGCCGGTAATCGAGGGCGAGCAACTGCTTGGCCATGTCAACGGCCCCACCGAACATGCGCCACTTCCAGTGGCGGCCCGGCAGGGAAAGGATCGCCACATCGTGCCGGCTGTGCCGTTGGTATCCCGTTGCCCAGGCCCGGTGGCTGCCGGTAAAAAAAGGTTCAAGAAGCAGGATTTTCATTGTTCAAAGGTAGTGGACGGGAACCTTCCCGCCGCCCGGTCACCCCGTTTCACAAAAAGAAAAAATCATTTATCAAGCGGAATATTCGTTGCCTTCCAAATTTTACCCTTTGTTTTGCGGGGATGTGAGTGATCAGGGGTGCTTTGATAAAACCGTTCCTTTATGCACTGGATTGACTGGACAGTGATGTTCACCGTACTTGCGGGCATCGTGACGTATGGTATCTGGAAGACCCGCAGTGTCCGCACGGCGCAAAGCTACCTGCGCGGCGACCGGGAGCTGAGCTGGTGGACCATCGGCCTGAGCGTGATGGCCACGCAGGCGAGCGCCATTACTTTTCTCAGCACGCCGGGCCAGGGCTACGACGATGGAATGCGCTTCGTGCAATTCTACTACGGTATGCCCCTGGCGATGATCCTGATCTGCGTTTTCATCCTACCTATATATTACAGGCTCAACGTTTATACGGCCTACGAGTACCTCGAAAGCCGCTTCGACCAAAAAACCCGGACGCTGGCGGCGGTATTGTTCCTTTTTTCGAGGGGCATGGCGGCGGGTTTCACTATTTCCGCACCTTCCATTATCCTCAACAACATCATGGGCTGGAACCTCCACACGACCATCGTGCTGATCGGTACGGTGGTGACATTCTACACGGTGATGGGGGGCACCAAGGCCGTGAGTTTCACCCAAAAGCAACAGATGACTGTGATGTTGTCGGGGTTGATACTTGCGGCAGTGCTCATCGTGTTCAGCTTGCCGAAGGAAATCACTCTGGGCGAGGCGGTCGGGGTGGCCAGGGAGATGGGCAAGATGGAAGCACTGGACGTGAAGTTCGATTTGAAAGAGCGCTACAACATCTGGTCGGGCATGATAGCGGCGCTGTTCCTTTTCCTGTCCTATTTCGGCACTGACCAATCACAGGTGCAGCGCTACCTGACGGGCCGCTCGCTCCGGCAAAGCCGCACCGGGCTGCTGCTCAACGGTTTCATCAAAATCCCCATGCAATACCTCGTGCTGTTTACGGGGGTGATGGTTTTCATTTTTTTCCAGTTTGTGAAACCACCCGTTCATTTCAACAAATCCAACCTCGCCCAACTGGAGGCGGCAGCAGAATTGCAGCCCCTTTACGAGGATTTGACACAACGTTACGATACTGTTTTTTTGAAAAAACAAGCGGCCGTCTTCCACCTCGCAGGCGCATTGCGGCAGGGCGATGACCTGGCCATCGGGCAAGCCAGGGAAAACGTCATGGCCCTGCACAAAGAAGACCTGAAAATCCGGTCAGCGGTGGACACGCTCCTGCTCGACCTCGCCGCCGAAAAGGGTAAACGCATCGAGACCAACGACAGGGACTACGTGTTCATCACCTATGTCATCCATTACCTGCCCAAAGGCGTGGTGGGTTTGCTCTTTGCAGTGATTTTCTGCGCCGCCATGTCCTCCATCGCATCCGAACTGACGGCCCTCTCCACGACTACGGTGGTGGACCTCTACCGCCGCTCGTTCCGGCCCAGCGAATCGGACATGCACTACCTGCGGGTATCGAAGGGCTTTACGTTTGCCTGGGGGATGATCGCCATTATTTTTGCCTCCATCGCTTCGCTTTTTGAAAATCTCATCCAAGCGGTGAACATCGTCGGTTCGCTGCTCTATGGAACCATCCTCGGCATTTTTCTGGTGGCTTTTTTCTTTAAAAGGATTTCGGCCACCCCGGTTTTCATCGGCGGCATCATCGCAGAGGCCGTTGTCGTGGCCGTTTATTTCATGGACAAAGCCGACGGCGTATCGGACATCGGCTTCCTTTGGCTCAACCCCATCGGGTGTGCCGTGGTGATCGGCGTGAGTGCTGTTTTGCAGTTGGTTTTTGGGAAAAATGGGCGGTGAGGTGGGTGGCTGGATGGCTGGATGGCTGGAGGGTTGGAGGGTTCCGCCGTTGTTGGCGTCCTCGCCAACAACACGCCGTACTGCAGGGATGGGGGATGAGGCATGAGGGATGAGAGACCCCGATGCCAACAACGGCGGAAACGAGACTTTGCCTGCAATGTCGGCCAATGTGACTTTTGTCCCTGATCCGGCGGTAGCGGATGCCCCATCTTTGCATCGTTATTTTTGTTTCAAACTAAGGCTTGATTAAAAAATAAATTCCGAAACTACGTTTACTAAACCTTTGGAGGTTTAGTAAACGTGGCGCTCAACCATCGGTAGTTTTTTTTTTAATCGCCATTAAATCCAGATAAAAATGAAAATCGAACAAATTTATACGGGCTGCCTGGCGCAAGGTGCCTACTACATCGAAAGCAAAGGAGAGGCCGTTGTGATTGACCCCTTGCGGGAAGTGCAACCCTACCTCGATCGTGCTGCTGAGGACGAGGCCAGGATCAAGTATGTGCTGGAAACCCACTTCCATGCAGACTTTGTCTCCGGCCACCTCGATTTGGCAAAAAAGAGCGGGGCCACCATCGTCTATGGCCCGAATGCCAAGACCGGCTTCGATGCCCATATCGCCAAAGACGGCGAGGTGCTGAAAGTGGGCGACATCACCATCGAGGTACTGCACACCCCCGGCCACACGATGGAAAGTACCTGCTACCTGCTGCGCGACGAAAACGGCAACAGCCACGCTGTTTTCACCGGCGACACCCTCTTTATCGGCGACGTGGGCCGCCCCGACCTGGCCCAGAAATCCGATCTGACCATGGCCGATCTTGCCGGCCATCTTTACGACAGCCTCCGCAACAAGCTGATGACTCTTGCCGATGAGGTGATCGTCTATCCGGCACACGGGGCCGGATCGGCCTGCGGCAAAAACATGTCGAAGGAGACCGTCTCCACCATCGGTGCCCAAAAGGCAACGAACTATGCGCTCCGGGCCGACATGACCAAGGCCGAGTTCATCCATGAAGTGACGGATGGCCTGCTCGCTCCGCCTAAATATTTCCCGGAGAACGTCCGCCTGAACAAGGAGGGCTACACCAGCCTGGATTCCGTCATGCAGCGCGGTACGCAGGCGCTATCGGCGAGAGCCTTCGAGGAAGCGGCCAATGCCACGGGTGCCTTGATGCTCGACGTGCGGCCAGAGCAGGAATTTGCTGCCGGTTTTATCCCCAACTCCATCAACATTGGCCTGGGCGGGCAGTTTGCGCCCTGGGTGGGTGCGCTCATTGCCGACGTGAACCAGGAAATCCTGCTCATCACGCCCGACGGGCAAGTGGAAGAAACCATTACCCGCCTCTCCAGGGTAGGATTCGACAACGTGATAGGGTATCTCGAAGGCGGCTTCGAGGCATGGAAGAAAGCAGGAAAAGAGACCGACACCATTGAATCCATCAGTGCCGATGAATTTGCGGAACGGATGAAGTCGTACACCCCCGACCACATCCTCGACGTGCGCAAACCCAGTGAATTTGCCGCCGAACACATCAACGATGCCGCCAGCATACCGCTCGATTTCTTCAACGATTACATGGGCGAGTTGGACAAGGACAAGACCTATTTCGTACACTGCCAGGGGGGCTACCGCTCCATGATCGCCGCCTCCATCCTCAAGGCGAGGGGCTTTGAAAAAATAATTGACATAAAAGGTGGATTTAAAAGCATACTAGAGGGTGGAAAATTCAAATTAACTGATTATGTTTGCCCCAGCATTTTGAAACGGCAAAAATCGAAGGAAATAGCGGCTTGATTTTTGAACAATTTTTTACCTTTGTCGTTTCCTTATCACATTTGATTCATCAATGCTCCGGCATTTTAAGATAATTGTTTTCATTTGGTTTTTTGGGGTTAACTCAGGGCAGCTTCGGCTGCCCTTTTTTTTTGTGTTATGGGGAGGGGGCTTGCTGCAATTGGGTTAAGTTCAGCAATTGCCCCGTCGCCCCTGCAAGTACCGGCGTGACAAGCGATTTATCCACCTCAGCCTGTTCCATTTCGACATCAAAAACGGGAAGGTCGGGGTACAACAGAACGAAACCGAGGAATTGGTGGGCGATGAGCTAATCAAACGGGGTGTCTTTAGAGAGGATATTGTGCAGGGGTTCCAGCCGGAATACGCCCGACCCCATTCCGGGTTTGCGGTGGCGTGACCGATGGGCTGTTCTTGTAGCAGCGCCCTCACTTTTGCCAGGTAGGGGGTGGGTGATGTCCGCCAGCATTATTCCAGTTTTTCCAATTCCTCAATTGGTTTTGTCGTTAGTAGTGTTTGCATTTTGTAATGGCAACCTGTAAGAGCTTGTCGGCTCTTTCCGGAGGCCATCACTCCCACTCCGGATACTGCTCCGGTGCCTTCCCATGCTCCTCTAATACTTTCGGCTCCTTCGGCGCTTTTTCCCCCTCCCGGATTTCTTCCAGTACGATATCGAACATCCAACTATCACCAAAATCAAAAAGGTAGCGGAACTTCCTGCCAGGCGACAACCCCAGGTCTCCTATCACCGCCTCATCAGCGTAGGGAGGTTCAAACTCCGGGTGGTGGTAAACATCCCGTCGTTCATTCCGGGGGTGCAGGTAAAAACTGTAGAGGTGGTCGTCGTCGAAGCGGAAGGCTTCCTGGATGACGAGGTGCAAATCCTCCAGCGTGTGCCTGGCAGACAGTGTCACTTTGCGCCAGATGTCGGGCTCGTAGTGCAGGCTTATTTTGAAAATGTAAACGCCATCCCGGAATACGATTTCCTCCGCCACCGGCAGCATATTTGAAAAAGTCTGCGCCGGGAGATTATCCGAAAAATATTCGTGCAGCCTACCCGTTAGTAAAACAGGGCTGTTTCGTCAATAAGCATGTATTCTTTCCCGTCGTCGTCATCCGTTTGAAATGCCTTTTTATCGAGCAGGGTTTCAAAGAAAAACTTTCCGAAAGTTGCCAGCGCCAGGCTCTCGAACTTTATCCAGGTCTTTGAGTAACCCCTTTCATTAGGCTCTGCTTTCGCTTTCCACAACCCGAAATATTCGAAGTACAGTCCGTGATAACCCAGTGTCCAGGCCAGTCCGTAGAAAGGGTTTTTATGATTTGTCCCCACTTTGACCACTTCGTCCGGCTTTGCCAATATCAGTATGGGCAGGCTTTCCAACAATAGATAGGGCAACTCGAAACGCCGGTTCGGGTCGAGGCTCTCCACATCGCAGTGCTGCAGGTACGTTTCCAGCAGGAAAAAATATTGTGCCGCCGGCTGCATGGCACGAAACGCATGAATTTTCTCTACATTCGGCTCGAAAAACTGCTTCTTCGCCTCCGAATTCAGCCGGAACAAATCGCTTTCTATGCAGAGGTGGTAAAACAGGTTCAGCAGGGGGTACAGAATCTGGTCGCTTTTTTCCGTAACACCTGCCGCCTGCCACGACATTTTTTTATTCAAACCGAAGAGCGTTTTCCTCGCCAGGTTGAGGCTGGGTGTCAGCGGCGACGGCGTGTCCGTCAGTTCATCCAGGAACAACCGAAAATCCCGGAGGATGGGCGAGGGGAAGGTATCGGTGATTTCCAAATGCATAACAAACAAGATTTTTATGAAAAAGAAAACAAAAGCAACATGGGGCTGGATGCCGGCAAAACAATCCGGCAAGCCTACGGAAGTCCAAATGTCCCGAATTTCGGCGGCATTCGAACCGCTGGTGGAAAAAATCCGCAGCAACCTGCCGCCCGTTCCGCAACCGCAGGAATGGAACCACTGCGTAGATGTGTTCACCAAATGGCGGGGCAGCTTTTTTTACCTGATGCAAAAATACCAGTGTCCGCCGGTGTCGAGGGTTTCGGGTTTTGAAACCGGCGTCGCCCGGCTGGAGTTTGTGGGCGAAAATGCCTTCAACCTCGCCTATCTCCGGCACAATGACAAATGGTGGACGCTGGCGGAAGGGGTTTCTTTGGAAGAATGCCTGAGGGCGGTGGAGAATGACCCGTGGTTTCAGGTTTTTTAGCGTTACTCATAAATCACATACCATGCAAAACTACCTCACCCACCTGCTTTCCGACATCGAAGCGGCCACCCTTCACCGCTGGCAGAAATGCCCGCCGCACTACTACCAAATGGGCCTGCCCGAACGCTACCTCGAACCACCCGCCGGGTGGGACGGTCCACCCCCCGGCTATGCCCGCAACGACGACGATTCGCTCGATGATTTTTTCGCAGANNNGCGTTGTCCAATCCCCTGCCACCCGAAGAAACCCTCTCGTCCGACCCAGCAGCGGAGGAGCCAAGCCCCGACGATACCCTGCCACCCGACCCGGAATTCCTGGCCACCATCGAAGAAGTGGAGGACTACCTGCACGGCAAGCCGGAACTGTCCATGTTCTACCATTTTGGCTTTGATGTGGCGCAGTTCCCGCCGCCGGAAAAACTGACCGATGATGAACTCAATATGCTCACCCTCGCCCTTTGCCGACTGTGGGCTGCCTTCAACTTCACGCCCGTTTTCCCACAGGCAGCGCCCGGCCGGGTGGTCTATCCGGTACTCCTGGAGCGCATGGGCAGGCCTGCCTTCGTCTTCGAGCATGGGCATGTGGGCGTGGAGTTCTGCCACTATGAGCCGGCGGATTGCCCGTTTGGGGAGTGGTGCGATTGTGGGGAGTTTTTGGGGTAGGGGCGGCTCGATACGTAAATGACTGAGGAGGGGGATGATGGCCTTGGGAGGTTTCCCCGCAGCAGTTTTTGCCGAGTCAGAGGGTGTTTTTGGGTAGCCCATCTACAAGGGTAGAAATGAAATTTGGTTACAAAATGAAACCCTGATTAAAAGTCACCTCGTCTTCACAGATTTCTTCTTCGCTTTGATAATGACGATGTACCTGTCCAACAAAAACAAGGTCGCCAAGTTTTGCCTTAAGTTCTTCTACACCTTTTGAAGACATCAAAACAAGCCACCCTTCCCCAGACTCACTTTTCCCTTTTGGAGGAGACATCTTTAGGTTGCCGCTCTGCCAATAGATTGATTTTGCCATGATTTCACCATCTTCATTTTCCCAACAGAAAAGCGCCCTGTCGGATGGATTCCAACCCAACCAATATCCAAGATTTGGATTGAAAGCCAGCCATCCTGACTTCCAGTCAAGTTTGGGTACATAGTCAACATCATTTTGAATAACGATAAAAGGGGAGACTATTTCAGCGTTTAAGTATTCCTGTACTTGGTGTGTGCTTTTTTTACCAAATATTTTTTCCTTGTACTTCCCTTTTTCAAAAGCGGTGGATGGGTAGATTGATTTTTTCTTCACTTCCGTCGGTAAGCCCCAGTCAAGGTTTGACTTTATAGTGTACTCACCAATGACATAGAAGCCATCGAACGTCAACTTATGGTCTTCTTTTTCTACATCCTTGGTACTTGCCAGCCATGCCTTCTTGTCAAAGCCATAAGCCTCCTCTTTTTCGCTCATCTCATTAATGATGGCTGGCTTCTGTTCTGGTTCAATGAAGTACAGAGTAGGGTCGAAGAATTTACAGTAGCGAGTAAGCAGCGTCTCGGCTATTGGGTGTCCAGCATCCATCAACTCGGTCAGCAAATAGACGATAGTTTTTTCAGCGATTGGAAAAATGGGTCTAATGGTTGCTGCTGCTTCAAAGTCAATGGCTTTGAGACGGTTAGTTACATTCCTCTCATAATCAGGTTGTAAGGAATTTTCGTGAGCAATGCTCCGCATAATTTGTTCCGCCCTCGCCTTGATGTTAAGTATCTCAAATCCTGTATCTTTTGATAGCACCCTAAATTGAAAATCGAACAGCTTTTCCATAAGCTCTGTCACGTTTGAAGTCCGAATCTTGAGTTTTGCTTCAATTAAATCTTCTGGAAGTTCAATTTTGGGAGACTCCCCCAAATGCAAAAAATAGATACCTGGCAGTTCTTTTTGGTGAATTTCGGGAATTTCCAATTCAGGAAACGCAACTTCAAGTATTGCTACTGCATGGAGTCTTGTAAATCCATTTGGGCTAATAGCCAGTTTGAGCAAGTCATCTTTGAACCCGTATAACAGCTTAGGTTTCACAAGAACCAATGCCGATAGCAACCTGATAGCCAACTCTTGTTCGTCATCATTTTCAGCTTTAAGTAACTGCTCGCAATGGTCAAGGTACTTGGTGTTTTCGTCAATCATAGCCACCAGAATAACCCTTTCGCAAGCTTCGGTGACTATGCCAGTGGGATAAGTAGTCAGGTACCAGAGCAGTTCAGCAGTTAAATCAGCAGCCGACTCTTCCTCTCTTTGCATTGCTGGCAGGTTTTCAAGAGGTTTGGCGTTTATAAGGAGCTGTTGGAGATAGTCAAAGGTGTGTTCCCACAAGGTTTTCCAATTGAAATCTGGTTGGATTATACCCAAAATCTCATCAAGATTCTGAGCCAAAGTTCCAGACAGATTGGAGCCTTTTTTTATATCTTCGACAAGAAAATCAAGTGCAATTTTTCGGGCTTCGTCCTCTTCCAGCTTTATCAGGTTTTTTAGAATCTTTTTCTTCCAACCACCACTCCAATGGTCAAGCCAATCGACGTCCCTAGATAGTTCAAGTGCCTTGAAAGCAAGTTGCTCGGCAACGTTATTGAAGCCTAAATCAATGGACAGTTCTACTAACTTGCCCATCCGCTTAATTTCCCGATAATCTTTTGACGGAAATTCAGAAATCTCCAACAGGTAAGCTGGGGTAAGCTCTGAGGAGATTTTCTTCAAGGTAGCTGTCCAGTCAAAAGAAGAATTGGCCTTGTCCTCTTGCTCAAAAAGGCTTCGGAACGATTCGTAGCTATCCACTTGGGCGAGAACATCTTCTTCTGATACACTTTGGTGGTCGGGCAGTAATGTTAGCCGATTTCGTTCAGATTTTGAAGAGGCTGAATCTTCCTTGTCTTCTTTTCTGAGACTTTCCAAAATGGGTGATTCAATTTCAGCCTTGTCCATTTCTTCGATTAGAGCCGAAAAATAGCCGCCTCTAATCTCCTCTAATGCATAAATTTGGATGTTGTGAGCCAGTCGTTCAAGGAATTCTCCAAGTGAATCAATCCCTTTTAATTCAATCCGTCTTTTTGCGAATATTGCAATCAAATCCCTACCACTTATTTCACTGGACAAAAGGAATACTTTTTCAAAAAACTGCGTCAGGGTTTCAAAAGTAGCTTCGTCGGCTATTGGAATAATATTCTCAAGGAAGATGCTCAACGCTTCCGTAAAATTTACCAGCCCATTGTCCAATTGCCACTTCAATTGTTCAACTCCGTTCGCTACGTTCCATTCAAAACCAGCTTTCAACAAGCCCTCAGAGGCATCGTGATAGGCACTCTCAGTTGATTCCCTGATGTATCCCAATCTTGCCAATAGCCAGGAAATCCTTTCTCTTGATTTCGTGGGGTCAAGCTTATTGACCTTTTGCATCCAATCAATCCAAGTATTCAGTTGATAGTCCTTTCTGTATCCTACACCCGAAGAAACTTGTATGGCATTCCTTAACCAAGTCAGCGCTTTCTCCTTCTCTCCGAGTTGAATCCATGCCTTTGCATGGCTGATGCATTCATCTATCTTGCTCGATACATCCCCATCATCGAGCATAGTTTCTTCCAGCTTTTCTAAAATCGTCTTTATCAAATTGTCCGAAGTCAGGTAGCTATCAAAACTAAGTAGTATTTCACGCTTGGTTCCGCTTGACCAATACTGGGAATTCTTGTCAAACTCCTCAATAAATCGGTTCAATAGTTCAATTAGAACCAGTTCACCATAAAGAGAGGCTGCGTAAATCACCAGACCATAGAAATCGGGTTTTAGCTTTTTGAGCCAATAGTCATTGAGGTCTCTCCGGGTTCGGTTGAACTCATAGTACATAGTGATGAGCGGCTCGAAGTCTCTCAGTTTGACAGGTTCTTGAGGCTTGTCAGACATTGCTTTGCCGATAAAGCTGGCAACAAGGCATATTCTCCTTTCAAACAATACCCTCAGTTTATCATTTTCATCTTCAGAATCGGGAACGGCTTGCAAAATGGAAGGAGGCATGTCCAAAGCCCAAAGCAATTTGTTCAATTTTATTCTTGGAGCGAATAGATGAAATTCTCTTTCATAGCTACCGGGGTTTTTAACCAATTTTGGTTGGTTAATTTGTTTTAGCTTCTCTTTGATGGATTCTGGGTCAAACTTGAGTTTGAACATCCAGTCAAGAATATAAATTTTCGCATTGTTACTTATTCGGTCAAAATCAAAAGCAGACAATAGAGTTGTTCT
>JRYF01013785.1_pt1 | contig 14110 bp, 10 predicted proteins | sample 235331 | NCBI WGS metagenome assembly JRYF01 (sample SAMN03074217, study PRJNA261475) | activated sludge metagenome | biome: Wastewater Treatment Plant; feature: Wastewater; material: Activated sludge; isolation source: activated biomass of a wastewater treatment plant treating hydrocarbon... ...
CCCTTGTCGAAGACCTGGAAGAAAATCTCATGCACGTCGTGGTGCGCCTTTTCCACCTCGTCCAGCAAGACCACGCTGTAAGGCCGGCGGCGCACCGCCTCGGTCAGCACCCCGCCCTCGCCGTAGCCGACATAGCCCGGCGGCGCGCCCTTAAGGGTCGAAACCGTATGCGCCTCCTGAAACTCGCTCATGTTGATGGTGATGACGTTCTGCTCGCCGCCATACAACGCTTCGGCGAGGGCCAGGGCGGTTTCGGTCTTGCCCACCCCGGACGGACCAGCCAACATGAACACCCCGATGGGTTTGTTGGGATTGTCCAGCGCCGCGCGCGAGGTCTGGATGCGGCGGGCGATCATGTCCAGCGCGTGGCGCTGGCCGATGATGCGGCGATTGAGAAGGTCGGCCAGTTTCAGCACGGTTTCAACTTCGTTCTTGACCATGCGCCCGACCGGGATACCGGTCCAGTCAGCGACGACGGAAGCCACCGCCTGGGCATCCACGCTGGGTAGAATCAGCGGCTTTTCGCCCTGAAGTTCGTGCAAGCGGGTTTGCAGTTCCTTCAGTTCCGCCAGCCGGGCCTGGCGTTGCCCATCGGCTTCCTCCGCTGCGGCGGCTTCGACCGCGCCGCCGGCGCCACGCAACTGAGCGCGCAAGGCCAGGATCTGGTCCACCAGATCTTTTTCCTCCTGCCAGCGAGCATCCAATTCCGCCAACCGCGCCTCCTCGGCCTGTAATTTTTCAGCAGCGTCCGTCTGACGTTGGGCGGTGTCGATACCGACCGCCGTCTCACGGCCGATAATCTCCAATTCGGTTTTCAGCCCCTCGATGCGGCGGCGGCAGTCCTCCACCTCGGCGGGAACCGCGTGCAGGCTGATCGCCACCCGGGCGCTGGCGGTATCCAGCAGGCTGACCGCCTTGTCCGGCAACTGGCGGGCCGGGATGTAGCGGTGCGACAGCTTGACCGCCGCTTCCAGAGCCTCGTCGAGAATCTGCGCTCGATGGTGCTGCTCCATGGTCGAGACCATGCCGCGCATCATCAACACGGTCTTCTCCTCGCTCGGCTCGCCGACTTGCACCACCTGGAAGCGGCGGGTCAGCGCGGGATCTTTCTCGATGTGCTTCTTATACTCGGCCCACGTTGTCGCGGCGATGGTGCGCAGTTTGCCGCGGGCTAGCGCCGGCTTCAGCAGGTTGGCGGCATCGCCGGTGCCGGCCGCGCCGCCCGCGCCGACCAGAGTGTGCGCCTCGTCGATAAACAGGATGATCGGCTTGGGCGACGACTGCACCTCATCGATCACCTGACGCAGTCGATTCTCGAACTCGCCCTTCATGCTGGCGCCAGCCTGCAACAAGCCCACGTCCAGCACCCGCAGGGTCACACCTTGCAACGGCGGCGGCACGTCGCCGGACGCAATGCGTTGGGCGAAACCCTCGACCACCGCGGTCTTGCCCACCCCAGCCTCACCGGTCAGGATCGGATTGTTCTGGCGGCGACGCATCAAAATATCGACGATCTGGCGGATTTCCTCGTCGCGGCCGACGATGGGATCCAGTTCGCCCTTGCGTGCCCGTTCGGTCAAATCCACCGAGAATCTTTGCAGGGCTTCCTGCTTGCCCATCTGGGCTGGAGCCATGGCCTCGCTAGCCTCGCCAGGGACCGCCCCGCCGCCGACCTGGGAACCGTCGTTGGCCCGCAACCCGCTCTCCGGCGAACCACCAACGATGGTATTAAATTGTTCGGTGAGAGTATCCAGCTTGACCTTCTCGAACTCGCGGGAAATCGCCAGCAGCGCGTTGCGCAGGTCCGGCGTCTTCAGCATCCCGACCAGCAAATGGCCGGTGCGCACTTGGGCATCGCCGAACAGCAGGGTCGCATAGACCCAGGCTTCCTTCACCGCCGCATCGACATGCGAGGACAGGTCGGAAATTGAAGTCGCACCGCGCGGAAGGCGATCCAGCGCTTCCGTGAAATCCTTCGCCAAGCGCGATGGATTCAGGCTGAAATGCTGGATGATCCGGTGCAAATCCGAATCTGGTAGTTGTAGGAGTTGATGCAGCCAATGTACCGGCTCCACATAGGGGTTGCCCCGCAGCTTGCAAAACACGGTGGCGCTTTCGATGGCTTTGTAGCCCAGGCTGTTCAGCTTCCCGAACAGAGCAACGCGACTGATTTCGGCCATGGGTTCGGACTCCGGTGGCGTTAAATGAGGTGGTCAGATACAGTAAGTGACGGCGTCCAGCTTCAAATCATCGGCATCGCGATCCAGCGGCTGGCTAGTCAACCAGGTCGTCCAACCCAGTTGGGTTTCCTCGCCCAGTTTCAGCGGGGGCACTTCCTCCCGCTTGAGGATGAGATTGACATCCCATAGCAACTCATCGCCGATGTAGTTGCGCACCCAAGCCACCAACCGCCGCAAGCTGTTGCTACCGGGCAGAAACCGCTGAAATTCTTCCAGCGACATCGGGCCGATGACGATTCGGAACTTGTACTGACAATCCCAGACCCGCTCGCCGATCACCGCCGTCACCCCGAGCAGACCGGTGTTTGGAGATTCTCCCAACCGACAGCGACTCGCCTCCGACAGCGGCAGCCAATGACCGACGAAGGTTTCAACCCTCACCGGCAAGCTGAAGAAATCCGCCAGGATCGCCTGTAATCCCTCGGGATTCCGGGTCTGACAGACCAGCCGGCCAGCGTAATGGAATTTGGCCAAGTCCGGCGCCGCATCCCGATTCCATAACGAGGGCATTCCCAGACCGAATGGAGCGCCGATATAGACATTAAAACGGTCGGTTTCCGGCCGGTCGAAGCTGACCGTCGGCTGCGCGTCCGCCCAAGCCCGGTAGAACAGACACAATATCCGATGATGGAAGATATCGGCGAAACAGGCAAAGGTATGGTCGCCGTGATTGCGCGATCGGTCGCGCGCATACTCGGTCAGATGCAGCGGCAGCGGCCCTTGTGGCCCGAACAACCCCAGAAAATATTCGGACAGCCGTGGCGGCCGACCTGCATCGCCTAGGTCGAACGCCGCCAAGGTGGCCGGCGCGAAGGCCAGCGACGGCTCCTGCGTCAACCGCACTGGATCATCGGCCAAACGCACGGATTTTCCCAATCGCGACCGATCGGGATACAGGCACTCCAGACGCCGGAGCGCCTGGAAAAAATGGAAGGCGTAAGGCTCGCGCCGCAGCGCCTCGAACAGCGCTACAGGATCTGCCGACGTCCGATCTGGGTTGGCCATCGGATGATCTCGCCGCGTTCGGTCGAACGGATGACCGTTTCGGTGAAGGAGTTGATGGAAACATACTTGGCGAAGAACCGTTCCAGCACCGCCCCTAACAGGAAAATACCCGCCCCTTCGAAGGCGGCTTCATCCAGGGTCACGGCCACTTCCAGGCCACGGGCAAAGGCGATGGGACCAGGAATCGGTGCTCGCCGGGTGATCGGCGTGGTCCGCACCGAAAGCACGCCATCGATCTGCTTGCGCGCGGCCGCCTCGGCCAGATCCCCATACAACCCCAGCAATTCCCGCAACGCTTTGGCGCCTTGACGGGCATCGCTATCGGCGAGCGACAGGTAATTCAGGCTCAGGTGACTGATCAGCCGCCAAGCGACATCGCCATAGGCATGAGAGGGGCGCGGCTGGGTGGGACCGGCCAGACAGCGCACCGACTTTACCGGTGCTCCGGAGCTCAGGGTAAAATCGGTTTCGCCGCGCCCGACCGGCATGTGCAGGGGCAGATCGCGATTGGTGCATAAGGTGGTGACCGCCAACTGACGCAAACTACCTCGATACGGCGTTTGATCGGCATCCACCAGCGCCAGATAGATTTCACCACCGACGTAGCTGGAGCGCGGTCCACTGCGCCGCTGCCGGCTGGACAGTACGCGCGGCAAGCGATGCACCGTGTAAAAGGACCGTTGGTCACGCTGGCTTAGCCGGTCGTATTGGGCATAAAACGGTAGAAAATCCTGCTCTTCGCCCGCGGCGCCAATCCCAGTGACCCCCGTGACCTGATAGACCTCAAAATCCATCGATCGGGTGCGATCCGGCACCACATGATGTTCGGCGAACTGATCGCTCAGATGAATCCGGTCGGCGCGCTTCGGAAACAAATTGACCGCCGGCGTGCAAAACAGGGCGAAGTTCTCCGCCGACACCGCGTTTTCCAAAACCGGATCGACTCGATTCAACAGGATCAAAACCTCCAATTCCTGACTGGCGCAACGGCGCACCGCCGGACCCAATCCGCTCAATTCCACCAACAGGTAACGCTGTGGGAAGGCGAAATATTCGTGCAGCAAACGGTATCCCTGAAAGGAGGGCGGTGTCAGGGGCAGCAAGGCCTGATCGTCCTCGAACCCCAGGTGCCGGATCGGGTTCCCAGCCACCCTCTCATGCCAGGGCGCGGGTCGCTGGCCAGGCCGGACCACCAGCATGACCGTGTTGGCCAGCAACTGCTCGTGAAGGCGGGCCGGCAGCGCCTCGCCACCATGCAGATACAGGTCCAAGCGTTCCAATGGTAACTTGCTGAAGGGTAAACCAGGCAAGGTGATGCGCAACCGCAACCGGACGCCCGCCCGAACCTTGTGCAGATCGGGCAGATCGAGCAGAGCCACGGGTTCCTTGCCCGCGAAATACTGCGCCTCGGTGATTTCCAAGGGCCATAAGGTGACCGGATGGGCGGTGCGATATTCGCAGGACGTCTGCTCACCCTTGCCCAATACACTGTAGAGTTCGGTGCCGCGCGGAATGACAAAACCGTGCTCGAGAGCCCCTTCGGTGGGGTCCATCTGGAATCTGGCCATCACCATGGAAGGCGTGGGCGCCAGATAATGCGGGTAAATTATTTCCAGCAGGTGTTGCGTAAATTGCGGGAACTCGGCGTCCATTTTGAGTTGCACCCGCGCCGCCAGAAAGCTGAATCCTTCCAGCAACCGCTCCACGTAGGGATCGGCGCATTCGAACCCTTCCAGACCCAACCGCCCGGCGATTTTGGGAAATTCACGCGCGAACTCTCCACCCATTTCGCGCAGATGCTGCAACTCCTGGTTGTAGTACTGGAGCAGGCGCGGATCCATCAGCGTACTCCTGGGCGATCCGCCTGTTCCACCTTGACCTGACCGCTTTCCAGGTCAATCTCGGTCTTCAGATACAGTTGCTGCGGCAGGGGTTGCCCCCACAACTCGCCCTCGATTTCGAAAGTCAAGGCGTTATGACTCATCCGTTCCTCGGTAAGCGCCGCGCGCACGCGCAGCGTGTTGCGCAAAATCCGCGGCTCGAAATCCAGAACGGCTTGCCGCAATGCACGCTCCAACATGTCGAGATCCAGCCCATGCGCGGTGGTCCCGGTCAAGGCCGGCAAGCCGAAGTTAATCACGGATCGAGCCGCGAAGGGATAACGTTCGAAACCCTCGCCACTCGACGCGCCGCTGGCGTTGAACAGCCACGCCAAGTCGCGCAAGACGCTTTCGCGCAGCCGATTCAGCGACAACACCCGTTTCTCGCGCGATTCCCGCGGCTGGTCGGGTTCTTCATCGGTCAACCGATCCAACAGCGAGGGTTGTAGTCGATCCTTCGGGGTCAGCTCAGCCATCCGCCGTCTCGACGACAGACTCGTCAAACTCGATCTTGCGCACGTCCAACAGAGGATAATCGTCCGTATCCGTGGCCAACAGTCGTTGGCCCAATCCCAGTTGAATGGCGTCGGTCACCGCCTGCCAGTCGGTTTTGCGCGCCATGCGGATGCCATCATCCGCCGACTGCTCCGAGCCGGGATAGCGTACCGGAATCAGACCCACCGTTTGCCCGCCATTCATCCAGGTAAAATTGGCCGGTAACCAGACCAGATCGCGCAGATCCTCGGGTTTTTCGAGCTCGACCACCCGAACGTGGCGCAGCGGAACCCAATAATAGCGACCGTTGATCACGGCTTCCAGAATCGGACCCAGCCGTGGATCGGCGTCCATCAACCAGGAAAACGCCACGTCGTCGACGCGGCCACCAGTGGCTGGCGCCTGTTCCAGCGCCCGCCCGCGCAGATCTCCGGCCTTGCCGTGTTCGTTCTGAGCCGCGAGCTTGAGCGCCTCCACCATCAACGCCAGCCAAGGCTCCGGTTCGCCGAAAAACAGCGGGGTGCGCTCTCCGGCAAACACCTGCTTGCGCAGGGCCTCGCACTGGATGGCTTCCTGATAGGTCTGCGCCATCGGAAGCGTCTCGGCGTCCATTTCGCGCGCCACGTTGAGCTGATTGAGCGCTTTCTGCCACTCGCCCAACACGCAATAGAGCTGAAAGAGAAAAATTCGGCGCTTGACATCGGCGGGATGTTTACGGACCTCGTCCTGTAACTGCGTCAGGGCGTCGTTGAGAGCGCCCAGGCGCAAACTCTGTTCCGCGATCATGAGGCGTTACCCGCAAGGATAGAAGTATTGGAAACGGAAAAACCGACCCAAGCTTGCGCCTGGGTCAGTGCAACGGCTCCTTCGCAAGCGAGCGCCGACCGGATTACATTAAACAGGTCGTTGCTCGGCGATGTTCCAAGCGAACTCGGTGGCGGCACCTTCGACGCCAGCGGCCGTATCCTGGGTTTTGTAAACGATCTTGATCTGGCGGGCGCCGAGCGTGACGGTCTCCATACCCTTGTCCCCACCACCACTGGCGCTGGTGTTATAGGCGACGATGATCACATGCGTCAATTCGATGGTCAGGTAATCGACGGTCTCGTCGCCGCCGGCTTCACGAGCGACCAAGGTCGCCTTTTCGAAGTGCTGGCCGTTGGCGCATTTCAACATCAGGGTCGGCGATGACTTATCGATGTACTTATTGATCGTCAGCGTCTGAAACTGCGCCGTGCTGGCACCCGAGCCCTCACCGGTGGGACCAGCCGAGGGCTGCATGACGCCCCAGCTATAGCTCAGGACATCGAGTTCTTCCTCGTGCCCCGCCACCTTGGATTCACCCTTGAGTTCGGGCCCTTCAAACTTCAGTTGGATGTTGGTGCTGATAGTTGCCATATTCGATCTCCTTTACAATTATGAAAGAGTTTGGTGTCTGGTTTCAGTGTCCCGTGCCCCCACCGGTTTAACCCCGGTAGCGGCGCCTGTTGCGACAGATCAAGGCTCTGGCGCCATCACGCTTGATCCGTGAGAGGCTGAGTCCATTGCTCTGTGCACAACATCCATAAAGCAACCGCCGTGCCAAATCACAAGCGGTTGTTTTTATTCGATTTAAAAGAATTCCTCAGGATTTGGTATCAATCGTGGCCAAGTCCACACTGGACCGAGCGGGCTAATTTGGACGCCTGGTTTGACCCGCCGCCAGCCGGATCTCGCTCAAGCGCCCTTTGCCGAAGGCAGCTTGGACACCAAGCGCAACGACACGGTCAACCCCTCCAACTGGTAGTGCGGACGCAGGAAGAATTTGGCGCCGTAATAACCCGGGTTGCCTTCCACCTCCTCCACCACCACCTGAGCGGCGGCCAACGGCTTGCGCGACTTGGTCAACTCGGTCGAGTTCTTGGGGTCGCCATCCACGTACTGGACGATCCACTTCTGCAGCCACTTCTGCATGTCATCCCGTTCCTTGAACGACCCGATCTTGTCGCGCACCATGCACTTGAGGTAGTGGGCGAAGCGGCAGGTGGCGAACAGGTAGGGCAGCCGCGCGGCCAAGTTGGCGTTGGCGGTGGCGTCCGGATCGTCGTATTCGGCCGGTTTCTGCAAGGATTGCGCGCCGATGAAGGCGGCGAAATCCGAGTTTTTCTTGTGGATCAGCGGCATGAAACCATTTTTGCCCAGTTCCGCCTCGCGGCGGTCGGTAATGGCGATCTCGGTCGGGCATTTCATGTCCACCCCGCCGTCGTCGGTGGGGAAGGTATGGGTCGGCAACCCTTGAACATCGCCACCGGATTCGATGCCGCGAATCCGCGTGCACCAGCCGTACAACTTGAAGGCGCGGTTGATATTGACCGCCATCGCATAGGCCGAATTGGCCCAAGTGTACTTGTTGTGATCGGCGCCCTCGGTGTCTTCCTCGAAGTCGAATTCCTCGACGGGATCGGTCTTGGAGCCGTAAGGTAGTCGGGCCAGAAACCGCGGCATGGCCAAGCCGATGTAGCGGGAATCCTCGGATTCGCGCAGAGAACGCCAGGCGGCGTACTCGGGCGTTTGAAAGATCTTGGTCAGGTCGCGCGGGTTGGCCAGTTCCTGCCAGGATTCCATCTGCATCAGGGCCGGCGCGGCCCCGGCGATGAACGGCGCGTGGGCGGAGGCGGCCACCTTGGCCATCTCACCGAGCAGTTCGACGTCCATGGGGCCATGATCGAAATGGTAATCCCCGACCAAGCAGCCAAAAGGCTCGCCGCCGAAGGTGCCGTATTCTTCCTCGTAAACTTTCTTGAAGATCGGGCTCTGATCCCATGGCGTGCCCTTGTACTTCTTCAGCGTCTTGTGCAACTCCTTCTTGGAGATGTTCATGACGCGGATCTTCAACATCTCGTCGGTTTCGGTGTTGTTGACCAAGTAGTGCAAGCCGCGCCAAGCCCCTTCGAGCTGCTGGAAATCTGGATGGTGGAGGATGAGGTTGAGTTGCTCGCTTAACTTCCGGTCGAGCGCCGCGATCATGGACTCGATGGATTTAAGGACGTCCTTGGAAACCAGCGAGGTATCCTGCAGCGCCTGTTCGGCCAGCGTGCGAACCGCGTTCTCGACGGCCTCCTTGGCCTGATCGGACTTGGGTTTGAATTCCCGCTGTAGCAGCGATGAAAACTCGCTGACCTCCAGGGTCTCCGTGGCGGCTTCAGGTTGAACCTGGGCGTTGTCGGTTTCGGCCATGACTGATTACTCCTCGGCGGCGGGCGTCGCGCCTTCCTGGGGTTTGGGCGCCGAGGCCAGAGCCTGCAGCAAAGTCGGATCGTTCAGCACCTTGGCGATCAACTCCTCGGCGCCGGTTTTACCGTCCATGTACGTCATCAGATTGGAGAGTTGCTGGCGGGCCTGTAGCAGGCGATTTAAGGAGTCCACCTTACGCGCCACCGCGTCGGGAGAGAAATCGTCCATGCTCTCGAAGGTGATGTCCACGCTCATCTCGCCCTCGCCGGTCAGCGTGTTGGGCACCTGGAAGGCCACCCGCGGCTTCATGGACTTCAGGCGGTTGTCGAAGTTGTCCACGTCGATTTCGAGGAACTTGCGTTCCGCCACCGGCGCCAAGGGATCGGCCGGCTTGCCGGACAGGTCGGACATCACGCCCATCACGAACGGCAACTGGACCTTCTTCTGGGCACCATACACCTCAACGTCGTACTCGATCTGCACCCGCGGCGCTCGGTTGCGGGCGATAAATTTCTGGCTGCTCGTTGACATTGGAACATTACCTCTCTCGTTCGAACCGTGTGTTTCAGCCGCTCCACGAAATAACCCAGTCTTTCAGTCAACAGAAGTATAGATCAGGATTAAGTCAAGGCTAGGCGGAATCCTTGTCTTGCGATCCAAAAATCAAGTCTGCCTGGTTGGTTCCGCCCGGCGCGATATCTTGCAGAATCTCCATGAAGTTTTTGCTCGCCAGGTTCCTGGCCCGCTTCAACAGAAGCGGAACCGGACTCGATGGCTCGTAGCGGTTAAAGTATTCACAAACTTTATCGATCATGCGCAACGCATCTTCGCGGTTGGCGATCTCGCCCACCACCAACCGTTGGACCGCCCCGGCGCCTCCCGCCGAACCGGAATCCGCCATCTCGCCCGCCTCGGCGGCCGCAGCTTCTTCGACCAGGTTCACTCCTCGTCGCCGTAACTGGTCCGTCAATACCTGCCGCATTTCCTTCAAAACCCCGGTCAATGCACTCATGTCCGGCGCCTGGGTCACCCCCACCCGATCCGTCAACAACGCCTCGATCCGCACGACCCGATCCATGGCTTCGTTGGCCGCCCCAGCGGTTATTTTCAACTCCTCCAGGTCGACCTCCTGGAACGCACCATCAATTTTAGCCTGGGTGGGTGGTTCCGTTTTCTCCTTGGTGGAAACTGGGGTCAACACGCCCGTCACGATATGAATATCGCGCAAGCTGAACCGCCCCAGCGTGCGCGAACTGACCAGCGGTATCTCCCGCAAGGCGCGCAGCGTCGTTTCCGGATCGCACAGCGCCACAATGGTATTGACTCGCAGGGTGGGGTCATTGTTGTCGTCGGGATCGAGCTGCGGGTAAACCTTCTCCCAGAAGCGTTCGATCAAACCGTCCACCAGCGTCAGTCCGGCGGCGAATCCTGGCAAGCCCTCGGTGTGCAACAGAGAGCGGGTCAGATAAACCGCCACCCGCAAATCACGGGTACGCTCCAACAGCGTCAGGGCCGCTTTCCCGACCCCCCGCCAATCCGGCGGTTCGGCGGGAATGATGGTGCCGCCGAACTGGCGTTCCGGAGTCTCCCGCGCCAGCTTCTCCATCTCCGCGAATTTGGGATCGTATTCGAGATCCTCCCCGCAGGGAGCATCGGCGGCGATCTCGCCCAGCAGTTTCTCAGCGTCTAACATGCTCATCGGCTCATGCGCCTCACCTGATTGTTTGACCTCAGTAGTATAGCCCTGCTTGGCGCGCTTGCCCGGGCGGTATAGACTGAATCGTAGCAGCCCCATGCGGTCGATTTGATGAATTTTCGCCCGGGCGGCGAAGCGGCGCCCCTGCCATCGGAAATCGCGTCATGCCCCTGAAATTGAGCATCACCAGCTACCAGCGGCTTTCTCCTGGTCAGGAAACCACCAAAATCCTCGACCGTGGGTCTCTCACCATTGGCCGCGCGGCGCAAACCGACTGGATCTTGCAGGACCCGGAGCGCATCCTGTCCGGCAAGCACTGCACCATCCACCACCAGGATGGCGATTACTATCTCACCGACAACAGCCTCAACGGCACCTTTCTCAACGATTCCGACCAGCGCATCCCCCGCAATCATACGGTCAAGCTCCACGATGGCGACCGCTTCGTGCTGGGCGAATACGAAATCGCGGCCACCGTGCTGCCCGGCGCCGCGGAACTGGCGGAGATCGAACCGGAAGGTCCAGTTACCGATATCGTACCGGGTCCAGGATCTTCCTCACCGTTCGCGGCGGATTTGATCGGCCCCGGCGCCGGATTTGGCGGTAGCCCGGCGCGCCCGGGCAAACCTCCTTTCGCTGATCTTCTCGGCGAAGACAGCCTGGGCCTGAAACCCGCGGCGAGTCCGCCGCCGCAAGGTCGATCCATCACCGAACCCTCCGCCGATTTGCTGGCGCCGGATCGGGCCTTTTTCGAGCCCCCCGCGCTGATCCCCGAAACGCCGCCGCCCGCGCCGCCCGCACCGATACCGGCATCCTCGCCTTCTTTACCGGATCAGGCCACCGAAGCGGAGGCTCCCGAACTCCTGGCTTCGGTTCCGGATCGGCTATCGCCAGAGCCCCCGGATCAGATACTGCCCGAACCTCCCGATGCGAGGGCCGCCGCGTCCAAACCCCCAGCCAACCTCGTGGAACCCGTCGCCGAACCGATCATTCCCGAAGACTGGTGGCTGGCTCCGCCCGCCGAGCCCGGCGAGGCGCGGTCCGCGGTCGAACCACCGTTGGAATTTCCTTTGCCCCGGCAACTCCCACCCTCGACGCTGGAGGATGCCCACCCCTTCGTTCCCGAACCGCCAGTGCCTCGATTCGGTGAGTCGGCCAAACCAGCGGCTATCCCCGCACCGGAACCGCCGCTCCAGAGGCCACCGCCATCCGCTCCTCCCATTCCGCCGCCCGCCCCGACGCCGCCGGCTCCGACGCCCGGGCTCGACACTCATTCCTTGATCCATGTTTTTCTGGAAGGCGCCGGGCTGCCGCACGCGCGCCTGAATGAAGATCAGTTGCCGGAGATCATGGCCAATGTTGGCGCGATCTTCCGCGAAACCGTGCGGGGACTCATGGAAATCCTGCTGGCCCGCGGCGATATCAAGGGTGAATTCCGCCTGGATCGTACCGCCATCGGCCCCGTGGAAAACAACCCGCTGAAGACACCGCCGGGACAACCGCCACTGCGTCCGGAAGAAGTGATGATCTTACTCCTGATCGGTCAGAAGGATGCTTACATGTCGCCGGTTCAGGCGGTACGCGAAGGCTTCAACGACATCAAGGCCCACCAACTGGCGGTCATGGCGGGAATCCAGTCTGCCTTGACCCGGCTGCTCGAACGCTTCGATCCGCACAATTTGGAAAACCGCCTCCAACCGAACNNCCAGGAAGCCGCAAGGCCAAATACTGGGATCTGTTCACCAACGAATATCAGACCATCGCCCGGGAAGCCGAGGACGACTTCAATGAGTTGTTCGGCGACGAATTCGCACGCGCTTACGAGGAACGACTGCGTGGACGTTAACTTCTGGCCATTCTGGTTCCATGATCCGCTACCGTTCCGCGGATGAGATGCTAGGATTTGGAGAGCGGGCTCATCAAAATTTTTTTAACGATACCATGAAGCGAGCGACACCCCTATGAGTTGGTACAGCAAGGTCGTATGGTCCGAGGGGATGTTCCTGCGCCCCCAACACTTCCAACAGCAGGATCGTTACCTCGAAGCCCTCGTCCGGCAGTCCTGCGGCTATCTGCGCCCCTATGACTGGGGAGTGGCGGATCTGGCCCTGGACCGAGAAGCGCTCGCGCTGGGCAAGGTTGCCATCACCACCGCCAGCGGCCTACTGCCCGACGGCACGCCCTTCAACATTCCCGATCACGATCCACCGCCCGCGCCGCTGGAGATCGACGCCGAGGTCCGCGATACCCGGGTACTGCTGGCCATGCCGCTACGGCGGACCGGCATGGCGGACGTGGAGCGCGGCGAGCAGCAGGACACCGCCGCCCGCTACCGGGCTGTGGCCCGCGAGGTGCGCGACAACAATATCGACACCGCCAACAACAGCGCCTTCATCGAGACCGGCGAACCCCGGTTGCGGTTGTTCCTCGACACCCGGGATTCCAGCGACTACACCTGCATCGGCATCGCCCGGGTTCAGGAGAAACGCTCCGATCAGACCGTGGTACTGGACGCCGATTACCTGCCTCCCTGTCTGGACTGTCGCGGCGTACCCCCCCTGAACGGCTTTATTACCGAGGTACTCGGGCTGCTGCATCAACGCGGCGATGCCCTGGCCGAACGAGTGACGGGTGCGGGTACGGCGCGGGGCGCCGGGGTGGATATCGCCCAATTCTTGCGCCTGCAAACCGTCAACCGCTTCGAGCCGCTGTTCGCGCATCTGGCGACCATGCGCGGCCTGCATCCGGAGGCGCTCTATCAGACAGCCCTGCAACTGGCCGGCGACATGGCCACCTTCACCGGCAAGACCAAACGCCGTCCGCCGGCGTTTCCGGCTTACGACCACGACGATCTGCAAAAGACCTTCGGCGCGCTGATGCTCGAATTGCGCCGCTCGCTCAGTCTGGTGGAAGAACAAGCGGCGATCCGGATTCCCATCGAGGAGCGCCAATACGGCATCCGCGTGGCGATCATCACCGACCGCGAACGCCCGCTGCTCACCAAGGCCACATTCATCCTGGCGGTCCGCGCCGACATGGCGACCGATTTGCTGCGCAACCGCTTCCCGACCCAGGTCAAGATCGGGCCGGTCGAGAAAATCGCGCAATTCGTCAACCACCACCTGCCGGGCATCGGCGTCGACGCCCTGCCGGTGGCGCCGCGGGAGATTCCGTACCAATCTGACTTTATCTACTTCCGGCTCAACCGCAGCAGCGAATTCTGGAAGCAGATTCTCAACTCCGGAGGCTTCGCCTTCCATGTCGGCGGCGAGTTCCCCGGACTGGAAATGGCATTCTGGGCCATCAAAGAGTAAACGAGTAGCGAACCGTGACTATCGACGATCCGTTTGCCACCGCCGACGGGGACGAAGGCGACCGCACGATCATCCGGCCGGCGCCGGGCGGTCGACGCCCTGGTCCGAGCGCGGCGCCCGTCCCGCCGCGCCCCTTGGACAGACCAACGTCCGAGGTGGCGGCGGCGATACCCGCTGGAGTCGGGCTAAATCCGCTGGAAGCCGCCGCCGCCCCGTTACTCGGCTTGATCATGCGTCTGAAAAACACCGCCTCGCATCCGGACCCCG
>JRYF01001055.1_pt1 | contig 14097 bp, 6 predicted proteins | sample 235331 | NCBI WGS metagenome assembly JRYF01 (sample SAMN03074217, study PRJNA261475) | activated sludge metagenome | biome: Wastewater Treatment Plant; feature: Wastewater; material: Activated sludge; isolation source: activated biomass of a wastewater treatment plant treating hydrocarbon... ...
ACTTATCATACATACCACTAGGAGGCACAAGCCATTACTGGCAACATAGAGGCTGGATATCATCCATGAGGCAAAAACTTGCCGCGCGGGGAAAGAATATCTAGCCTGGAGGTAAGCGATGGACGACACTATCACCATTGACCTGCCAACAAAGATCGTTGTGTGGATTGCTCAACATGATTCTTTGATCGAGAAGCACAACATCGGGCGAGACGCCTTCTACACCACTTCTCTCTTTTGGGATTGTGAGTGTGAAGAGAATTTTATTCATCCTGTGACGCACGTCGAATGTTTCCTCTGCAAAACGATGCGCGATGAACAACCCAATGCGCGTGTGGATGAAGTTCTCAATCATTCAAACTGGCTGCCCCATGATCTGGTGCAGGTTGTTGAGGTCCTGGCGGATAAAATCTGCCCGCACCTCAATGCGATTCCATTCTAGGCGATATGCCGATAAGGGACTGTCTCAACCGAGGCGGTCCCTTTTTTGTTTCATCACAGTGATACGGAACAGATTTGAACTTATGGCAAATTGAAAGTTTTCACCAGGAAGACCGCCATCTGCGCCCGCGTTACCGGACTTTCGGGACAATAATTCCCGCCTCCACACCCGCCCGTAATCTGCTCCAACGCCAACTGCTTGATCCACGCGGACGCCCAATGATCCGTCGGCGCATCGTCGAAACCGGTGCTTGTCCCCACATTCGGCGGAGCATACGATGAGCCATACTTCGCCTTCAACAGGAACACCGCCATCTGCGCACGCGTGACCGGGTTTTCCGGGCAATACATTCCTGCTGCGCAACCCGCCGTCACACCATCGTTCTTGAGCGCTTCGATCCAGTCCTCCGCCCAGTGACCGACCGTATCGCTGAAAGTTGGAGCCACATTCGGCGCGGTGTATGGGGTTGGGTAATGCAATCCCTTCACGAGGAAGACCGCCATCTGGGCGCGGGTTACCTCGCTTTCGGGACAGTAGCTCAACGGACTGGTGGTGCACCCACCTGTGATGCCGGCGTTGAACAGTCTTTCGATGAACTGCCATGCCCAGTAAGTAGTGGACACGTCACTAAAGGTCTGCGTGTCAACCAGATTGTTGACCGTGACCGTAAAAGCCTTGGTCTTGCTCAAACCGCCGCTATCCGTACTGCGGATACAGATGGCGTAACTGCTCTTGGTCTCATAGTCGAAGACCGCGGCTGTCTTGAGTGTGTTTCCCGTAATCGAGAAGGAGGCGTCATCCGTCCCGCCGCAGAATGAATAGCTATGGCTGTCTCCCACATCCGAGTCGGTTGTGCTGAATGTTCCCACTATCGTGCCAACTGGTTGATTCTCGTCCACATTACTATTCGAGAGGCTGATGTCTGTTGGCGCGGTATGCTCCGCAAGGCTGTTGACGGTGATCGCAAATGTTTTGGTGGTGCTCAATCCGCCGCTGTCCGTACTACGGATACAGATGCTGTAACTGCTCTTGGTCTCGAAATCGAAGACCGCGGCTGTTTTGAGAGCGTTGCCCGTGATCGAGAAGGAAGCATCATCCGTCCCGCCACAGAAGGAATAAGTGTGTGTATCACCTGCATCAACATCGGTGGTGCTGAGCACGCCAATGGTCGTGCCGATTGGCTGGTTTTCATCAACTGACGATTGCGAGAGATTGATCTCCGTTGGGGCATCGTTCTCATCCACAACTGTTACAGTATAAGTTGTAGTCTTTTCTGTCTTTATACCTTGGTAAGTAACGGATCCAGTAAATGTGTATGTGCCTCCGATATTTGGTACGGTTCCTGACAATCCCCAAATCCAGACACCTGTCTCTGCGATTATTGTTCCCTGCCAACTTTGGATTACTGTTCCATAAGGATCTTTTACAGAGTAATTTAGCTCAACTTGGACGTCATTACCGGTTATATTCTCTACAGTAATCACCCACTGGATGGGATCGTCGGGGGCAAATGATGTTTTTGAATTCCAATTTCCGTCGGCTGTCCAAGCACCGGTTGCTTGTACATTAGAAGCCACGGTTGTAAAGGACCAATAAGCTGTGGAACTGCCATTAGCATAGGTTGTGCCTCCCGAATTGATGGCTCGTACGTGCCAGTAGTAGGTAGTGCCAGCGTTCAAGCCGCTTAACGCCTTGCTCGTGGATGTGCCGTTACTCGTCCAATTTGCACAAGAGTTGTCGTTAGTGGTGTCGTAACAATACTCATAGGATGTTGCACCAGTGCTTGACCCCCAACTAAGGGTTGGACTCGTTGATTGATTTGTTGCGCCATTCGACGGGCTAGACTTAATAAATGCGCCAGGAGGATTGGTTGCAGTTGTAAATGACCAGAAAGCAGTGCTGGAATCATTTGCATATGTGGTACCGCCGGAATTAATGGCACGCACATGCCAAAAATAGGTTGTACCTCCGCTCAATCCGCTCAACGCTTTGCTGGTTGAGGAGCCATTACTTGTCCAATTGGAACAGGCGTTGTCGTTCGTGGTGTCATAGCAGTACTCATAGGAAGCCGCGCCCAAACTACTCTCCCAGGTGAGGGTGGGGCTGGTTGATAAGCCGGTTGCTCCGTTCGTTGGAGTAGATTTGCCAAAGGCATTGGGTGGATTAGCAGTAACATTCAACGTCAAGTTTCCTCCACCCTGACTGTAGCTTGCCACCTCAATGTAGTAAGTTGCTCCATTACTTGCAGAAAGTTGAACTTGGGATTGCAGTCCACTGAAATCGTCATTACATCCAACCGACGTCAAATTCCCGCGGCTGCCTGTCCAAACTCCCAAAACAGTATCATAACCACTCCCAATCGTATCAATTGTCAAATTGACAGGCGCGGATGGAGCGTACTGATACCAAACGGTATTATATTTCTGTGCTGACACACATGTGAGTATGGGATCGTCCCCAGCCTGGGTTGCTCCAGTCGTGTCAAGAGAAATGTTATAAGGTAACGAGTTGATAATCGTAACGTTATCAAAATCGTCATTGGAAGGCGCTGATGATGCCCAGAAGAAATCCTTCATCCAGACATTGTTATCCTCATTGGATTCGTCTACGGTGTTGTCAGGATCAACCACCAATTTTACGGTATGCCATCCAGGTTGATTCCAGATTTCTGACCAATCATCGAACCCACCATCGGCTCCAACGCCGAGTGAATTGAATGGGTAATGCACAAATCGTTGATCGTCAATATATAGATCCACATAGTAATTGCTATTGACATCAGCATTCCCCAAATTTGTGTAGCCCCAGTCAAAATATACCGGCTGACCCACATACAAGGTATCGTTTGTTGTCGTGCCAGGGATCGAAGAGGCAATTACCGGGTCCGCCCGACCCGGCCTGGGATTCGGTGTAAGGTCCGGGCAGGGATTGGTAATCCCCTGTACCCAGCTGGTGCGTGGTGACTCTCCGTTCGCATTGTAAGCGCTGATTTCGTAATAGTTGAAATCGCTCCCGCAAACCAGGCCCGTTTGGGTATAGGATGTAACGTTTGCACCCACGGAATCCAAATAGTAGAAATCCCAATTGACGCCATCATAACCCCAGCGATAAATGTTAAATCCGCTTTCGTTATTCGAGTTATCCTGCCAGCCAAGTGTCAGCGAATGCAGGGTGGCATTGCTTACAGTCACATCTGAGGGCATGACTGGGACACAGCCTACCGGTCCCCTGTTGACCGTATTGCTTGCATCCGACAAAACCCCTTGCCGCTTAGATTTTACATAGAACGAATACGAACCGTCGCAAGTCAATCCGCTGACCGTGTAACTCGATATACCCTTTGTCACGTACCCAATGTATTGGTCATCCTGGAAAATCTCGTAGGTATCTATGTCATTTGGCTCATCGCTGGACAAAGCCCAATTTAAGGTAACTTGTGAAGCGGACACATCGGACGTGGTTAGGTTCGTCGGCGCATAAGGCTTTATGTTGAAATGCCAGATGTCTCCCGTTGCGGATCCGCTCCCATTGCTGGCGGTAACCTGCCAGTTATAAGCGCCGCCGCGTTGTTCTCCCAATTGCAGATTGGAGCAATTGTTGGTCGGTGAAATATCAATGTTTCCTCCCCATATATGGATCGTGCAACTCGTGCCGTTCGTATTCCACGAAAGCACCGTATTATTCGTTCTGGAAAGCGTGGTGTTATCTGTTGGGCTTGGGTTCGAAGGCGTGGAAATGCTACTCCCCGTAATTACGTAGTAGCAGGCTTTGCCAATAGTAGGAAACGGATCGCCAAAGACACTGTTATTGCAGGCTATCGAACTCACAATGCCGGTTTGTGTATTGTATTTTCCGTTTGCGCCATAATAAACAGTAGCCACATTTGAACTGCCAAAACTGCATGTGCCACCTTCGTTGGCGCAAAAGGTCGAGCCTTGGGGACGCCCACCTTTGATGTAGCATTTTTTCTGCGTGCCAGGTATGGGATCGCCAAATACATCATTAGTACACGCGACGCCATCAGTCTTCGTCACAGGACCAACGAACTGGTTGTTCGCCCCATAGTAGATTTGAGCTGTACCACTGAACGCGCAAGTCTGACCTTCGTCTGCACAATAACCGTAATCAGAAGGAAGCGAATTGTTCCTCGCTTCCACTTTCGCCGAGGATGCGCGATCATTGCCAATCGTGTTATTCGACAAATCCGAATCGTCCCCTGTAAATGTTTCGGATGTACTTTGATAATCGTTATCTACATATAAAATTAATCTGACATTACTACCAACTTTGATCGAGGAAAGACTATCGTTTGCTATACCCATAGAGCCTGGATCAGGATAATTCCCAATTCCTTTGACAACACAAGTGCCACTATAATTTGGATCCATGTAAAAAGCTACTTGATCGGCATTTGGTAAGCAATTGTTTTTAAAAACTACTTTAACAGATGACACTGTATCGTTACCAATGCCATTATCACCAAGATGCGAATCGTCGCTGGTAAAATCTTCGCATCCGCCTGCGTAATTGTCATCCTTGCAGAGAGTTGTCTTCACGTTGCTTCCAACCTTGATGGACGAAAGCGAATCATTGGGAAAGCCCATATTACTAGGATTGCTATAGTCACCAACCCCTAGAATTTTCGCTGTGCCACAATAATTATCATCTGAATATAACCCTATTTGATCGCTGTTAGGGTTAGGATTGTTACAATTCCCACCCCCGCTACTATTCTGGGAATAAACCTTATTATTAGGGTCGTTTGGCCATGATGCGAGAATATCGTAAGAATATTCAACAAAATCTGCCGTAATATGACTTGTAGTAAATGCAGTATAAGTTAACTCACTGGTGTTTCCATCCCCATCTTCATCTGCCCAGTCAGAATTATTCGTGTCGACATAGAAGCTACTACCAGTGCTAAGATGCAGATGATTTCCTGTGGAATAGCCAGTGGTCCCCATCTCACCGACTTTGTTCCCTCGTTGCACTGCTACAGAACAGGTTTGTCCAGTATTGCCATTAGGACATCCCGCTTTTATCCATGCCGGAATGCTGTTTTGTTTCAAATGTAAATATATAGTATATTCTGATGAAGAATGGCGGATAACTACGACATTATTATAAGTAGCATAACTGTTTGTTGATCCATTCTTCCAGTGAGTATCATTTACATAGACTATTGTGCCATCTTTCGTTGCAACAATATCACTTGTATCTGGGACAAAATCGATTTGCCCTAACCCATGGGTATTGTAATTTTGAGTAACTCTTGCCCCTATGGGTGCTGGCCATGGCAAATAATGACCAGATACAGTGGCCGATGCTAATACTGCAATTTGATCGGAAGATTGCGAAACTACCATATCCTTCACTAAATCATCTAACAAACTGGAAGGAATCTGATCTAGCCACTCGTTATAGAGTTGACCCTCTTCGGGCAAACGAGCGCTCCATGTTCCACCGTTTTCTACATGCGCCAAAATAATATAGCCACGCGTCGGAATAGTATCTTTCGAATCCTTATCAAGTTTAGTTACATCTGCATAAGCCCAATTCCCTTCAACTTCCAAGGATATTCTTGAGTATAAATAATCAAAATTTGGATCAACATTGTGATTGTGAATAGCCAAGTCAATAACTTCTGAAGGTCCGTCAGTCTCTTTTTGTTTTGACGCCTCTGTCGTTGTGGTTTGAGCATAAACAACGCGGGCACTATTGAGACTCAAATTCGAGAACAATAGGCTAAAAAGCAAAACTGCCGAATACAATTTATTCGCTGAACGAGAAGCAAGTTTTTGGTTCATTTTCGTCTCCCATTGATTCCTGGCGTAATTTCCCAACACAATCATATTACTCCCAATCAAGTTGAGATTCAATAGTCAAGTGTGCAAGCAAAGGTTGTCAGGGAGAGGGAACCTCAGGTAGGATAGTTCGGGCTCAACCAAACCAAACTACCCGAGGTTCGAAATGGACTATAACATTGAAAAGATAAACCAAATAGGCAAGCTACTGGTGGAAGTCATTGAAGAGGCGGTGCGTCAAACAGAAGTGGCAAGCGTCCGAATAGGGGATGTGGAAATGGCGTTGCGTGAAACCCTGCAGGCCGTCGGACAAAGTGCCTTGAAGCAATTTTTGGAAAACGCAGAGGATGAACTGGAAACAGAAATCGAATGCGTCTGTGGCGGCAAACTGCAATACCAACGGCGTCGAGCGGCGACGATTTGGAGTGTGTTTGGCAAGGTGGTTTACAAAAGAGCGTATTATGCGGGCTGTGCCTGTCAAAAAGGTCTTGCGCCAGTAGATCGCCGTTACGGGATCGAAGCAGGCAAGGTGACGGCTGGTTTGGCACACCTGATTGCCTTGAGCGGGATCAAGGAGTCGTTCGATGAAGGGCGCAAATGGTTGAAAGAGTACCTGCTGTTTGAAGTCTCAGCAAATACGGTTCGCAGCGAAACTGAAAAAATGGGCGAACTTCAGCGCCAAGCCGATCAAGCCTTGGTCAACGCCATGCAGGATGAGAAAAGCCTCCAGCAACGAGAACGAAGCCTGCCTGCCGCCTGCGACATTTTGTATGGCTCAATTGACGCCGCCAAGGTACGGATTGAACCGCGCAATCCAAAGGAAAAAGCGCTGAAAAATCGAGAAACCTGGCGTGATTTGAAGGCGGGCTGCTGGTACGAAGGCGAAGTGGTACCTGTGCGCCAGCAATCCACGCGCCAACAGGAGAAGGCGCAACGCGAAGGTGTGGTGTTACGCGCCAAAAACAAAAAGTACTTCTGCGACATCGCCGAGGCAAAGGAGTTTGGCAAGTTATTATGGGCGTCGGGTTGCGCGGCTGGCGCAGACCGCGCAACCCGGCTGGTTTTTATCTGCGATGGCGCAGTTTGGATTTGGAATTTGGTTGCTCAATACTTTCCGAAGGCCATTCAAATTGTGGATTGGTATCATGCCGTTGACCGCTTGAAACGCATTGCCGAAGAGGTTTTTCCAACTTTGGAAGAACGCCAGGACTGGCTCACGCAAGTTACCGAAGACTTATGGCAAGGTCGTGTCGAAGTGGTCATCCAGGCTTGCCGCCTGCTTGCCAAAAAATCCAAGTGGGCTCGACAATCCCTGACTTACTATTCCAGCAATATTGAACGCATGCGCTATGACCAATTTCGCGCTTCTGGCTTGTTGATTGGCAGCGGCGTGATTGAAAGCGGTTGCAAACAAATCGTCACCCAACGCCTCAAACTGCCTGGCGCACAATGGCATTTGGATGGCGCTATTTTGACCGCCAAGGCGCGAACTGCTTGGATGAGCGGTGAATGGCATACACTCGTCTCTGCACGCTCTCTCCTGCCTCTCGCTGCCTGACACCTTTTGCTTGCACACATAGTCAAATGTCACTTTTTGGTTACACCTATTAAACGAATTGCTGGCGCAATTCAAGCCTGAAGAACAAGTTGGGAAATCACTTCTTTTTGCTTCGTTTGCGGGCTTTTTTTGCCTGTTTGCGTTTTTCCTTTTCTTTTTTCGCCTCTTTATGAACGCGTTCTCTTTCGATCGCGGTGAGATTTGCCAGCATGTCCTTGAATTCATATTCAGAAATGCGGCGGTCTTTTGGATATGTGAGCCGCTCCTTCAACAACCCGATGCGGATTTGGAAATCCTCGTAATCGCCAGCAATATCCAGTTCGGCGCGTCCCGCTTTGAAGATCTCATCCGCCAGCGGCGCGGCTTCGACGGCTTTCAACCCCGCCAAATAGGAGAGTGTAAACGCGTTGACCGTCTCGTCGTCGTTGCGATAATCCTCCAGCGTGGACATCATCGCCTGCACACACGCATCGCGCGTCTCTGGATGCTGTTTCCCGATCTCAGAGAGGGCATAACCCGCGGCGACGCGCGCAAATGTCCCGTGACCCTGATCCGACAGATATGCGCGGCAGGGCTCGATGGCAGGCGCGCCCAATTTCCCAAGCATTTTCGGGATTTCTTCGCCAATGAAGTCGTCATCGTCTTTGTCAATAAAATGGAGCAGACCGATGAAGGACGGGATCGCCTCCACCGCGTCCAATTGGGTCAGCGCCCGCCAGGCATGGACTTGTGCGTACACTTGCGGGGGGACGTTGCCATCTTCGTCCCAGGGCATATAACTTAGTTCCCTGTCCTTCACCAAACGGATCAAGTCAGGGATGTGTTCGCGGGTTAAGCCCATTTTCAGATAGTTGTGTGAATCGCGAATGTGCGTTTCGCCCAAAATAAGAAGCAGTGATACAGGATGTGAGTAGGATTCTGTCATGGCATAAGTTTACCCTCAATCGCGGACCGAAGCACCGCCTGCCGCAGCCTCCTTGCGCGGACTCATTGCGATCGTGGAGTCCATGCTGGAAGCCTGCGGCGAAGAACCGATTCCATTTCAGGCGAAATGCCGATAAGGGACTGTCTCAATCGAGACAGTCCCTTTTTGATTCTTCACGGTGATAAGACACTGATTTGAACTTATGGCAAACCGAACGTCTTCACCAAAAACACCGCCATCTGCGCACGCGTAACCGAGTCATCAGGACAATAGACACCCGCACCACATCCACTAGTGATACCTTCCCTGGCGAGCTGTTCTATCCATTTATCCGCCCAGTAGCCGACAGGAACATCATTAAAAACCCCAATTGCATCTGGCGGTATAAAAGCCACACCATTTTTGGATTTCAGAAGGAAGACTGCCATCTGAGCCCGCGTGACTGGATTATCCGGACAGTAGTTTCCATCTCCACATCCACTTGTGATGCCTTCGGTTGCCAACTGCTTGATCCATGCTGCCGCCCAGTGAGTAGGTAATACATCTCCAAAACCAGCGTCCCCACCCACGGAAGGCGGCGCGTAAGATGACCCGTGGACACCTTTTAGGAGAAAGACCGCCATCTGTGCGCGAGTGACTGGATTCTCCGGGCAGTAGCTTAATGGACTGGATAAACACCCCCCCGTGACACCGGCGTTATAAAGGCGTTCGATGTAACCCTCCGCCCAATAAGTTAATGGAACATCAACAAAAACAGGTGCATTTCTTGATCCCTTCGTAGATGATGCAGTAGGTGATTCTGCCCAGGCTCCACCATCTGGGAAGCGATACCAGGACAAATCTTGACCAGTATTGCCAAAGGTGTAGATATCCAATACGGTACTGGCGTTTTCCTTGAGAAAGCGGACATCATCTCCTGTGTTGTTGAAATAATTCGTTCGATCAAGAGTCCAGAATCCGTGGGAGGGGATGAGTGTTGCTGGGGGAATTTGGTAGGCAGCGCTGCCTCCAGCGATATCATCGACATGACAATAGCTAATGTTGATCGTGCTTTCGGTTGTGTTATAAAGCTCCACCCATTCCGATCCGCCGGATGATGGGGCGGGAAAGATTTCGTTAATGAGAACCTGACCAGCTATAGCCTGGCAATATACGGAGCAGGTTTGGTATATGGATCCACATCCGCCATTTGGAGAGGGGATTGAATCTGTATCGTTGTCATTTGAATCCGCCTCTGCAAAATATCCATCTCCATCGGCATCGGTGCGCGCCGGCTCAGTGGCAGTGTAGGGAGCGCCGTTGACGGTATACGTAAAACCATCAGATGTTTTGATAACAATATTCCCAGCTACAACGGCGGAACCAATGTTGGTGCTCGTGTTGCCGCGCTCCGTCATATAGACTGTGGATGTGGCAAGGAGGCGATCCATGATCGATTGTGTTGGATGTCCGTGGGTGTTGCCATCCCCCACTGTCACAATGGATACTTCAGGGTCAAGTTGATTGACAAAAGTGCTGCTACTGGAATGAGCGCTTGCGTGGTGGTTAACCTTGTAGACATCCACATCGCCGACTTCAGGAGCAACGCTTAGCTCAATGTCGTGATAGGTGTAGCCAAAACCGCCTATTTCATATTGCCCGTCCAGATCACCGCCGATCCACTCATCGAAAGCGCCATAACTGAGCACAGCGCCGACGCTATAATCGTTTTCTGATGGTGGACTGGCATCGCCGTTAAATCTTCCGGCAATGATCGCGCCGTTTCCGTCATGAGCGACAACATTGAACATGACCCCCGGGCCCAGATCGACTTGGCTGGTACCATCCACGACGGTGACAGGATGGAGTTTGCTGTCTCCGGCACCTTCAAGATAGCCTTTCCAGTTGGTGAATGTGCCGCTGACATCTCCGAGATAGGTGTTGTAATCCCGCACTAGAGTGGATCCCACGGTAAACCCTTGATTTTCCACCAAATGCCAAAGCCCTCCATATCCCACATAACCAACATGATCAAGATGAAAGTGGGATATGACCACATAATCGAGGGATTTGCATCCCAGAACCGATTCGATATACGGACCGATGATCTGTGCCTTGGCGCTGGAGTTCCAATAGGATTCCCCGGCATCAAAAAGCAAGGATTTACCACCCGGGCCGACAATCAGTGTGGAATCTCCCTGACCAATGTTGATGTGGTGAACTTCCAGGTTGCCAGGAATCCACGTGCCCGAACCGCAACTTCCTGCGAAAGCCGGCGCCGTTGGCATCAATGCCAAAGTCAATATCGCGATGAAGAAAAATCTGATCACAAACCCCGCGTGGGTTAATTTTATACTTTTCATCTTGCCTCCCGCAGAGACCAAGTCAAACCATTTGTTACATCCATCCCAAAAATAGTTTACAACAAATCGAGGTCGTTTACAAATTAATACAATCCTTTAAATAATCTGACCAATTGGATGATGATACTCTTTCAAAGTGGAGGAAAAACATCCGAACGTGGTCTGGTGACGGCACGTCCCTCCCAATTTTGTCAAATTATGACAAATGACAGATGACAACAGCACTCTTCTTATGCTATTGTGAAATTGACATTATTTTTTTTCATCAGTGGATAGGTTGCCAGATTTAGAAGTGCATCAAACGATTGTTCTTCACAGCCGCACATGGAAGGATTTTGGTAAAGGAGTAAGCATGTTATCGCCCATCTGCGATGCGTCCCGGTTTATCTTTGGCATCCTTGCCACATTGGGTGGTATCGTTTTCGCCAGCATGACAGGTGTGATGAATGACGACATCAAGAATTTATATCGCCGCGTTTTTCAACGTTCCAAACAGAAAATATCGAATACAGAATCTTTGACCAAGAACCAAAGAATATTGAAGTTTTTTGGATGGCTGGCGCTTGTTGTCAGCTTTTTATCCACCGTGGTCTTGGGGTCATATGTCGCCACTGTTCCGTCAAAGACCTGTGTCGACATCGTGATTTCCGAACTGGTTTGCAACCCTCCCGGAGACGATGTTGACGGGGAATGTGTTACTCTGCAGAATCTGAGCAGCAAGAAGGTGAACCTGAAAGATTGGACCTTGTGTGATTATCAGAATAATTACTGTTATGAATTCAAAGATTTCGCCATGCAGCCTCACTCCAGTGTAAACCTGTGGACCAAGTCAGGTGTGGATACAGATGTAGATTTATATTTTGGCAAATCCAAGCCTATTTGGAACAATGAGGAAGACACGGCTTACCTCTATGACATCAAGAACCAGCTTATCTATCAGTTGCCATGTCCAAAGTCAAGCGCCTCTATAATTCCTACATCGACGTTGCCTGCAGAATATGATGATCTGGATTGTATTCCAAGGGATACCCCACGCAGAACAGGGCGGGTTATAGAGGTAATTGATGGACGAACAATTGATGTGGAACTGGTAGATGGGTCGGTTGTGCGGGTGCGGTATTTGGGGATTGCAACAATTGTAAAGGGGCAACCGCTTTATGAACGGTCAGTGGAGATCAACAAGGAACTGGTTTTAGGCAAAACTGTCACCCTGGTGGAAGACACGTCAGTGACAGAAACAGATAAGCTATTATTGAGATATGTCTTTGTGGAAGAGTCCTTCGTGAACCGTACATTGGTCTTTGGTGGATATGCAGTTCCGGAGGGTGATGGTTCGTGTCTCGAGGATTTTATCAATATGAACATAGCAGCCTGCGAAAGTGACAGCGGCTTTTGTGGTGGAGGCCTGGACGTATACGGTAATCCGTTTTTTGATACTCCACCAGCAGATTATTTCAAGGATGACACCGATGCCAACAAGAAAGTGGTGATCGTTGATGTTGTTTACAACGGAGAAAAAGACCCTCAAGAGCCTGACGAATACGTGGAGATTCGGAATGAGGGAACTGAACCAATCCAGTTGAAGGGTTGGATTTTGAGCGATAAGTCGGGGCACGAATTTGTATTCCCCCAATATTTGATGGAACCTGGGAAGACCTGCCGCGTTTATACAAATGAATATCATCCAGAGTGGTGCGGATTCAATTTTGAAAGCACCCAGGCGATTTGGGGGAATAGTGGCGATTGCGCCACACTCAGGGATAAGGATGGGCAGGTTGTGGAACAGTTCTATTACGAATAGGTCTTGATATGGTTAGTCCGTCAATCTGGATTTAACTTTACCGATCAGAATGAAATATGGAAGCCTTGGTCAGAGAGGTGGACTGAGGCTTCCATATCTATAACGTGACCTGTCTGTTGGCCATGGCAGATTCAACGTCTTTACCGGCATTTTCCTGTTCAAGAATCATTACGAATAAGTCAAACTCTTCACAGGTGCGAATTGAGTATTGGCGACAAGTTTATCCAGCTCATAATCCTATTGTTATCCAGAGAGTTATTGTCGGAATCGGTGGATATAACACATCCTCACTCGAAATTCGCCTCGCTGGAGAAGTTGTGTTTATGGATTATTCTTCCTCACTCAACTCTTCCTCGATGGATTCGAACTGCACCAGAGCAGACTTCAAATCCTCCACGATCTCCGCCGCCAGCATATCGGGAGAGGGTAGATTGGCGGAATCTTCCAGTGACTCATCCCGCAACCAGAAGATATCGAGGTTGACTTTGTCGCGGGCGAGGAGTTCTTCGTAGGTAAAACTCCGCCAGCGACCAGACTCATTCGTTGAGGACCAGGTTGGGGTGCGTTCGAATCGGTTTTCGGGATGGAAGCAGGCTACAAACTCATCGAGATTCCCGCGAGCCAGCGGATTCGTCTTGAGCGTGAAATCCATGTTGGTGCGCAGGTCATAGATCCAGAGTTGTTTCGTCCACGGGGTTTCGGAGGCGGGCTTACGGTCGAAGAAGAGAACGTTGGCTTTGACGCCCTGAGCGTAGAAGATGCCCGTCGGCAATCGCAGGAGAGTGTGGACGTCGCATTCGTGCAGAAGTTTGCGCCGCATGACTTCGCCCGCGCCGCCTTCAAAAAGGACATTATCAGGCACGACGATTGCCGCAGTGCCGTTCATGTTGAGAATATTCTTGACGTGTTGGACAAAGTTGAGTTGCTTGTTGCTGGTGGAGGTCCAGAAATCTTCGCGGACAATGTTCTGCGACTCGCGTTTGATCTCGCCCTCATCGGTCACAAAAGTGACGCTGGACTTCTTGCCGAAGGGCGGATTGGTGAGCACCATGTCAAAGTATTCGCCAGGGTGAGAGGCGAGACTGTCAGCCACGTGGATGGGACTACGACCTGTAGAACCATCACCGTTTGCGCCGATTCCATGTAAATACAAATTCATCACGCACAGGCGGGCGGTGTTGTCCACGATCTCCCAGCCGTGCAAGGCTTGATGGCGCAAGTGATC
>JRYF01006836.1_pt1 | contig 14063 bp, 14 predicted proteins | sample 235331 | NCBI WGS metagenome assembly JRYF01 (sample SAMN03074217, study PRJNA261475) | activated sludge metagenome | biome: Wastewater Treatment Plant; feature: Wastewater; material: Activated sludge; isolation source: activated biomass of a wastewater treatment plant treating hydrocarbon... ...
CAACCCGCTGGCGCTCGACGAGCATCGACCGCCTGGCCGCCCGCGAGGCCGAAGCGCCGCTGCAGGTGTTCAACGGCGACTTCCACTGGTTCGACGCCGACAGGGCGCTCTTCGCGCAGGTGCAGCGGCGGCGTGCTCGGCCATGTCGCGCTGCGCGGCAACGTCGAGACCGAACTGGCGGCCGACGATGCGGGCGATGGCGCCGATGCCGGCTGCGGCTGCGCCTACCCGGCCTGGGTCGGCGACGAGGTCGTCGAACGCTCCAACCGCATCCTGCGCCGGCTGCGCGAGGCCGCGCCGGCGCTGCAGGCGGCCAATGCGAATGACCTCGACGCCGCCGTCGCCGCCGGCCTCGCGCCGGCGCTGGTCGACCGGCTGCGGCTGACCGTTGCCGTGATCGCCACCGTCGCCGAGGGCTGCGAGCAGATCGCCGCCATGCCCGACCCGGTGGGCGAGATCAGCAGCGTCAGGCGCCGGCCGAGCGGCATCGGCGTCGGCCAGATGCGGGTGCCGCTGGGCGTGTTCGGCATGATCTACGAGAGCCGCCCGAACGTGACGATCGAGGCGGCGTCGCTGGCGATCAAGAGCGGCAACGCCTGCATCCTGCGCGGCGGGTCGGAGGCGCTGCACAGCAACCTGGCGCTGGCGCACGAGGTGCAGGCCGCGCTGGTCGAAGCCGGCCTGCCGGCCGACGCGGTGCAGATCGTCCGCACCACCGACCGCGCCGCCGTCGGCCGCCTGATCACGATGCCCGAGAGCGTGGACCTCGTCATCCCGCGCGGTGGCAAGGGCCTGATCGAGCGCATCAGCGCCGAGGCGCGGGTGCCGGTGATCAAGCACCTGGACGGCAACTGCCATGTCTACGTCGACGCCGAGGTCGACTTGGAGCTCGCCGTACGCGTGACCGACAACGCCAAGACCCAGAAGTTCAGCCCCTGCAACGCGGCCGAGTCGCTGCTGGTGCACGCGGCGCAGGCGGCGGCCTTCCTGCCGCGCATCGGCGACGTCTTCGCCGCCAAGGGCGTCGAGATGCGAGGCTGCCCGCGCAGCCTGGCGCTGCTCGCGGGGCGGCCGAAGCTGGTTGCGGCCACCGAGGCCGACTGGGCCACCGAGTACCTGGCGCCGATCATCAGCATCAAGGTCGTCGACAGCCTGGACGAGGCGATCGCGCACATCAACCGCCACGGCTCGCAGCACACCGACGCCATCCTGACGACGAACCACCCGAGCGCGATGCGCTTCCTGCGCGAGGTCGACTCCGCCAGCGTGATGGTCAATGCCAGCACCCGCTTCGCGGACGGCTTCGAGTACGGGCTGGGGGCCGAGATCGGGATCTCGACCGACAAGTTTCACGCCCGCGGGCCGGTCGGCCTGGAGGGCCTGACCTCGCTCAAGTGGATCGTGCTCGGGCAGGGCGAACTGCGCCAGTGAGCGGCGCGCCGGGCCGGCTCGCGCGGGCCGGCGCCGGCGCGGTTCAGGCCTTGGCGACCAGCGGCGAGGCGAGCCGGCCGGCGGGGCCGGCGTCGTCGATGTCGAGCGCGATCTGGTTGCACACCGCCCGGCACAGCGTGGCCGCGCGCTCGTTGCCGATGCGGTAGTAGATCTGGGTTGCATCGCGCCGCCGGCTGAGCACCCCGGCGCGGTACAGCGTCGACAGGTGCTGGCTCATGTTGGGCTGCGTGGTGTCGATCTCGGCCAGCAGCTGCGACACGTTCTTCTCGGTCTGGCACAGCGCGCTGATGATCTTCAGCCGGATCGGCGTGGCCAGCAGCTTGAACAGCTCGGCCGCCGACGCGAAGACCTGGTCCGACTCGGCGCCCCCCGTGGCCTCGTCATCCATCCCGTCCAAGGACTCGTCGCTGGCCAACTTCATGCGTATGTCCTTCTATCAGTACGCAATGATGCTCTGGCCGCCGGTGCCGAGTCAATGGCGTGTCAACGCGGCGGGCGCCCGCCGGCGGGCGTTCGCGGGCCGCGCCATTCGCTTGCCGCGCGGCCACCCGATGGCCGCGCAGCCGCGCAGCGCCTACTTCGCGCCGGCCAGGATCCAGGCGACCAGGGCCTTCAGATCGGCCTCGGGCACCTGCGCCTGGGGCGGCATCGGCACCGGGCCCCACTTGCCCGACCCGCCGGCCTTGATGCTGGCCAGCATCTTGGCCGCGGCGTCGCTCTGGCCGGCGTACTTCTTGGCCACGTCGGCGTAGGAGGGCCCGACCAGCTTCTTGTCGGTCGCGTGGCAGGCCACGCACGCGTGTTTGCGCGCCAGGTCGGCGCTGGCCCAGGCAGGCGCGGCGCCGGAGGCAAGCACGACGCCGGCGGCGGCGACGAGGATCGAGCGGGACATGGTGGTCTTCCTTTGGTGGTGGGGCCCGCAGGGGCCGGTTCGAGGGATGGGATTCGGCGTTGCGCCGGCGGGCGGACCCTGCCATGCGACCCGCGTCGGAGCATACGTCGGCGCCCGGGGCACGCCGTCGCGCGTGGACACGAACCAGCAGCCCGACTTCGCATCGGCGACCGACCGCCCGCGATCACCGTGCCGAGGGCTCCAACGGGTCTAACGGGCCCAGGCCCCGTTGCGATGACAGCCGGTGGCGGCGTTGCACCGGCCGATCATCCGGCGCCAGCGGCCGCAGGAGGGTTTTCACGGTCGAGGGCGGGGGGCATTGCCACTATATTCGCATGCACAGATATTAGACGACGGGCTCGACCTCTGGCATGCGGATCAACCCGCCTGGACCGAGGCGGTGCCGCGGTCACACTGTCGGGCAGGTTCAACCCATGAGGAGACGACGACGTGAAGACACCGCTGATCGTGGCCGTGCTGCTGGGCATGGCGGCCCCGCTGGCACAGGCGCAGGGCGCGGACGCCCTGCTGGCACGCGACCTCGCGGCCACCTGCGCCAACTGCCACGGCACCAACGGCCACGCGGTCGGCGACATGAAGCCGCTGGCCGGCATGCCGGCCGACAAGATGCTCGCGATGCTGAACGACTTCAGGAGCGGCAACCAGCCGGCGACCATCATGCACCAGATCACGAAGGGCTACACCGACGACCAGCTGCGCCTGATTGCCGGGTTCTTCGCGGCCCAGAAGCCGGCGCGGTGAGGAGGCACGACGCATGAACACCCTCAACATCCCGCGCCGGCGTGTTCTCGGTGCCGGTGCGGTGCTGGCCGCCGCGTCCCTGGCCGGTTGCGCCGGCGTGGCCACCGGGCGCGCGCCGATCGGCCGCGTGGTCGTCGTCGGCGGCGGCTACGGCGGCGCCACGGCGGCACACTACCTGAAGCTGTGGGGCGGCAACGTGGACGTCACGCTGGTCGACCGCAACCCGCAGTTCGTCTCCTGCCCGATCTCCAACCTCGTGATCGGCGGCCACAAGCAGATGGCCGACATCACGCGCGGCTACGACGGGCTGCGCAAGATGGGCGTGCGCGTGGTGCAGGCCGAGGTGACGGCGATCGATGGCGCGAAGAAGGCGGTGCGCCTGGCCGACGGCCGCGAACTGCCATACGACCGGCTGATCGTCTCGCCCGGCATCGGTTTCATGACGGCCGGCATCGGCGGGCTGGACGCCGCCCTGTCTGCCGGCCGCGTGACGCACAGCTGGCAGGCCGGCGCCCAGACGGCGGCGCTGCGGCGCCAGCTCGAAGCGATGCCCGACGGCGGCGTGTTCGCGATGTCGATCCCGGCGGTGCCCTACCGCTGCCCGCCGGGACCCTACGAGCGCGCCTGCATGGTCGCGAGCTACCTGAAGGTCGCCAAGCCGCGCGCCAAGGTCATCGTCTTCGACGCCAACCCGGACATCCAGTCCAAGAAGGCCTTGTTCGAGCGCGCCTGGCAGCAGCACTACCAGGGCATGATCGAATACAAGCCGAACGCGACCCTGCGCGAGGTCACCGCTGACAACACCGCCAAGTTCGACTTCGAGGACATCCGGCCGGCGGTGCTGAACGTGATCCCGCCGCAGCGCGCGGCCGACATCGCCCGCCAGGCCGGGCTGGTCAACGTCAACGACCGCTGGTGCGGGGTCGACTGGCTGACGCTGGAGTCGACCGCGGTACCGAACGTGCACGTGCTCGGCGACGCGACGATGGCGGCGCCGGCGATGCCCAAGAGCGGGCACATGGCCAACCAGCACGCCAAGGTGGCGGCGGCGGCGATCGTCCAGCTCTTCAAGGGCGAGCCGGTCAACACCACGCCGGTGGTGATGAACACCTGCTACAGCTTCGTCACCCCGCGCGACGTGGTGCACGTGGCCTCGGTCCACCAGTACGACCGCACCGACAAGACCTTCAAGACCGTGCCCGGCTCGGGCGGCCTGTCGGCCGCCGCGAACCAGATCGAGGGCCGCTACGCCTTGTCGTGGGCCGAGAACATCTGGAACGACATGCTGGGGTGAGCCGGCACAGGTGACGGTCCCTGCGGACTGTCACCTGCCTGGCGAATGCCGGCCCGCGTCTCGCGCGGGCGGGCTGCACCCGAACCGCCGCCCGCGTCTGGCGCAGGTGACATGCCGCCGTCACGTCGGCGTCATCGCGCGCGCCTACCGTGCCGCCTCCACGACAGAGGAGGACAGACAGCATGCGTCAGGGGATTGTTCACCGGGCCTGCGCGCTCGGGGTTGCGCTGGCCGCACTCGGCGCCCCGGCCTGGGCCGACGATGCGGCGCTGATCTACCAGGCCACCTTGCCGCACGAGGTGCTGACCGAGGTCGGCAACGCCGCCGGCGAGACAGTCGAGGTGCGCAACGGCGGCTTCGGTTCGGCGATGGCGCGCCATCCGCACCGGCGCGACCACTTCTACGCGCTGACCGACCGCGGCCCGAACGCGGCCACCGCGCCAGGCACCAGCCCGCCCGGGATCATCTTCGTGACACCGGAGTACACGCCGCGCATCGGCGAGTTCCGCATGCTGCCCGGCGGGCGGGTGGAACTCGTGCGCACGATCCTGCTGAAGGATCCGGGCGGACGTCCGATCACCGGGCTGCCGAACGCCAGCTTCGGTTCCACCGGCGAGACGCCTTACGCGCTGGACGGCAGCATCGTCGCGCTCGACCCCGACGGCGACGGCATCCCGGGCTACGACGAGAGCGGGCTCGACGGCGAAGGCCTGGTCGCGCTGCCCGACGGCACCTTCTGGGTCAGCGACGAGTACGGTCCGCACATCGTGCACTTCGACGCCGACGGGCTCGAGATCGGCCGCATCAACCCGTTCGCGCAGGACCCGCGCAACCGGCCCGGCCGCGTGCTGCCGGCCGAGCTGGCCAGGCGCTGGCCGAACCGCGGCATGGAGGGGCTGGCGATCACGCCCGACCGGCGCACCCTGGTCGGCATCATGCAGTCCAACCTGTACAACCCGACGCAGGCGGCGGTGGGCAGCATCAACCTCACGCGCATCGTCACGGTCGACCTCGAATCGGGGGCCACGCGCCAGTACCTGTACCGGCAGGACGCGGCCGGGCTGGCCAACTCGGAGATCGTCGCGCTGTCGGCGACGAGCTTCCTGGTGGTCGAACGCGACACCCGCTTCTTCGGCCGCGACGCGCCGCCGGTGCGCAAGAACATCTACCGCATCGACCTCGCCGGCGCGACCAACGTCGATGCCTCCAACCGGCGCCTGATCGCGCGCGAACCCACGATCACGCACGACGGCTCGTCCGGCCTCCTGGTCGACGGCAAGACGCTCGAGCAGGTCGTGCGCGACGCCGGCAACGCGGCCAACTTCGAAGCCGGGTGGCAGGCGCTGGCGGCGCTCGGCATCCGGCCGGTCGCCAAGACCCTGATCTACGACGCGGTCGCCGGACAGGGCTACCCGCACGACAAGATGGAGGGGCTGATCGTGCTCGGCCCGCGCACGATCGCGATCCTCAACGACGACGACTTCGCGCTCGAACCCGACGGGCGTGGCGGCGTGCGCCAGAAGGTGCTGGCGACCGGCGATGTGGACGCCAATGCGTTGTACCTGATCCGGCTCGGGCGGCCCTTGCTCGGCCCTGGCGCCGCGCGCTGAGCGGAACACACACGCAGCCCCGCGCTCTTCTCACACGTTGGAACGAGGCCTCAGGGCCTCGTTTTCTCTTCTGGATACATAGAGCGCTCGAAACTGCGTTCGATCTGCCTCAAGAGGCCGCTTGACAGCAAGATCGGCCCAATCTAGCATTCCGCATGTATACAACATGCATGCCAAGGAATGGCCGCCCTCGATTCCCAGGATGACGCCAACCCGTCCCAGACGGTACGCGCCCAGCTGCGGCTGCGCGAGCTGATCGTCGGCGGCGGGCTCGAGCCGGGCACGCGCATGTCCGAGCTGGCGCTGGTCGAGCGCCTGGGCGTGTCGCGCACACCGATCCGCATGGCCCTGGTGCGGCTGGAAGAAGAAGGCCTGCTCGGGGCGCTGCCAGGCGGCGGCTTCGTCGTCAAGGCCTTCTCGGAAGACGACATCCACGACGCCATCGAGCTGCGTGGCACGCTCGAAGGCCTGGCCGCGCGGCTGGCGGCCGAGCGCGGCGTGGCGCCTCGGCTGCTGGCCCAGGCGCGCGAGTGCGTCGACCGCCTCGACGAGGTGCTGGCGCCGCCGGAGCTGGACACCGCGGCGCTGGCCGCCTACGTCGAGCTCAACGGCCGGCTGCACGAGTTGCTGGCCGAAATGGCCGGCAGCGAGGTCGTCGCGCGCCAGCTCGGGCGCGTCAAGACGCTGCCGTTCGCCTCGCCGAACAGCCTGGTCGTGGCCGATGCCGACGACCCGGCCGCGCGCGACGCGCTGCTCGTCGCCCAGGCCCAGCACCGCGCGGTGCTGGACGCCATCGCCCGCCGCGAAGGCGCGCGCGCCGAGGCGCTGATGCGCGAGCACGCGCGCATCGCGCAGCGCAACCTCGACCAGGCGCTGCTCAGCCAGCGCCGCCTCGACCGCCTGCCGGGCGCCGGCTTGATCCGCCGCGCCGCCGCCCGCTGACCCCTGCCCGCCTCCACCGCACCGAAAGGACCCCGCCATGTTCCCGCTCGACACCTGGTACGTCGCCTGCACCCCCGACGAGATCGACGGCAAGCCGCTCGGCCGCCGCATCGCCGGTCAGCCTATGGTCTTCTACCGCGGCCCCGAGGGCCAGCCCACCGCGCTGGAGGACTTCTGCCCGCACCGCGGCGCCCCGCTGTCGCTCGGGCGCGTGATCGAGGGCCGGCTCGTCTGCGGCTACCACGGGCTGGAGATGGGTTGCGACGGCAAGGTGATCGCGATGCCCGGCCAGCGTGTGCGCGGCTTCCCGCCGGTGCGCAGCTACCCGGTGGTCGAGCGCTACGGCTTCGTCTGGGTCTGGCCGGGCGACGCCGCGCGCGCCGACGCGGCGCTGATCCCGCACCAGCCCTGGGCCGACCACCCCGAGTGGGCCTATGGCGGCGGGCTGTACCACATCCAGGCCGACTACCGACTCATGATCGACAACCTGATGGACCTGACGCACGAGAAATACGTGCACGCCAGCAGCATCGGCCAGCAGGAGCTCGACGAGATCGCGCCGACGACCAAGGTCGACGGCGACAGCGTGGTCACCAGCCGCTTCATGGAGGGCATCAAGGCGCCGCCGTTCTGGCGCATGGCGATGCGCGCCCACCAGTTGCCCGACGACGCGCCGGTCGATCGCTGGCAGATCTGCCGCTTCTCGCCGCCCAGCCACGTGATGATCGAGGTCGGCGTGGCGCTCGCCGGGCACGGCGGGGTTCAGGCGCCGGCGGACAAGAAGGTCTACAGCATCGTGGTCGACTTCATCACCCCCGAGACCGAGACCTCGATGTGGTACTTCTGGGGCATGGCACGCAACTTCAGGCCGCAGGACAAGGCGCTGACCGCCACCATCCGCGACGGCCAGGGTGCCATCTTCCGAGAGGACCTGGAGATGCTCGAGGGCCAGCAGCGCAACATCCTGGCCCACCCGACGCGCAAGCTGCTCGGCCTGAACACCGACGCCGGCGGGGTGCAGGCGCGCAGGATCATCGACCGCATCATGGCCGCCGAGCGCGAGGTGAACGCGGCGCAGGCGGCCCCATCGGCGACCGCGTGAGGGCCGGCGCATGTCCGCACCCGCCAGCCTGAACGTGCGCGTCGCGCGCAAGACGGTCGAAGCCGAGGGCATCTGCAGCTTCGAGCTGGTGGCGGCCGACGGCCGGCCGCTACCGGCCTTCTCGGCCGGCTCGCATGTCGACGTCCAGCTGCCGGGCGGCCTGACGCGCCAGTACTCGCTGTGCAACGACCCCGCCGAGAGCCACCGCTACCTGATCGCGGTGCTCGACGACCCGGCCTCGCGCGGCGGCTCGCGCGCCATGCACGCGCAGGTGCACGAGGGCGACGCGCTCGTCATCAGCCCGCCGAAGAATCACTTCGCGCTCGCCCACGAGGCCCGACGGCACCTGCTGCTGGCCGGCGGCATCGGCGTCACGCCCATCCTGTGCATGGCCGAGCGGCTGGCGATCGCCGGCGCGGCGTTCGAGATGCACTACTGCACGCGCTCGCCGGCGCGCACCGCCTTCCGCCAGCGCATCGCCGCCAGCCGCTTCGCCGACCGCGTGCGCTTCCACTTCGACGACGGCGACGCGGCGCAGAAGCTCGACATCCCGGCCCTGCTGGCCCGGCCCGAGCCCGGCGTGCACCTGTACGTCTGTGGCCCCAAGGGCTTCATGGACGCGGTGCTCGGCAGCGCACGTGCGCAGGGCTGGCCCGAGCGCCAGCTGCATTACGAGTTCTTCAGCGCCGAAGTCGTCAAGTCCGACGCCGACGCCGCGTTCGAGGTCCAGCTCGCCAGCTCGGGCCGCGTGATCGTGGTGCCGGCCGACCAGACCTGCGCCCAGGCGCTGGCCGCCGCCGGCATCGAACTGGCGACCTCGTGCGAGCAGGGCATCTGCGGCACCTGTCTGACGCGCGTGCTGGAGGGCCAGCCCGACCACCGCGACATGTACCTCACACCCGAGGAACAGGCCGCGGGCGACCAGTTCACGCCTTGCTGCTCGCGCGCGAAGTCGGCGCGGCTGGTGCTCGACCTCTGACCGTGGGCCGCTGACGCATGGGGCGGCCTCAGCGCCGCCGCAGCACCAGCCCCTTGAGGTACTCGCCCTCGGGAAAGGCGAGCGTGCCGGCGTGGTCCGGTGCCGCCCCCAGGCGCTGCAGGATGTGGCCGTCGACCCCGGCGTCGGCCGCCGCGCCGGCGACGATCTTGTGGAACAGCTCGGGCCCGATCGCGCCCGAGCACGAGAAGCTCAGCAGCAGCCCGCCCGGCGCCAGCAGCTGCAGCGCGAGCCGGTTGATGTCCTTGTAGGCGCGCGCCGCGCGCTCGGCATGGGCGGCGGTCGGCGCCAGCTTGGGCGGGTCGAGCACGATCGCGTCCCAGCGCCGCCCTTCGGCCAGGCTGGCGCGCAGGAAGCGGTTGACGTCGGCCTCGACGACCTCGCTCGCCGCGCGGTCGTGGGCGTTGAGCGCCACGTGCGCCTGCACGCGCGCCAGCGCGGGCGCCGACGAGTCGACGCTGGTGACGGCCTGCGCGCCGCCGGCCAGCGCCGCGACGGTGAAGCCGCCCGTGTAGCAGTAGGCGTTGAGCACGCGCCAGGCCGCGTGCCGGCGCACCAGCGCCGCCAGCAAGGCGCGGTTGTCGCGCTGGTCGAGGTAGTAGCCCGTCTTGTGCCCGTGCGCGACGTCCAGCGTCAGCCGCCAACCGTGCTCGTGGATGCCGACCTCGGTCGGCCCGTCGCCGCGCAGCCAGCCCACGCGCTCGGGCAGGCCTTCGAGCGCCCGCACCGCCGCGTCCGAGCGCTCGTACAGCCGCGTGCAGCCGGTGGCGGCGATCAGCGCGTCGGCGATCGCTTCGCGCCAGCGCTCGACGCCGGCAGCGCCGAACTGCACCACCAGCGTGTCGGCGTAGCGGTCCACCACCAGCCCCGGCAGGCCGTCGGCCTCGCCGTGCACCAGGCGCAGCCCGTCGCTCGCGATCGCCAGCGCGCGCCGCGCCTCGACCGCGGCGTCGACACGGCGCCGGAAGAAGCCGCGGGCGATGCGCTCGTTCTCGTCGAAGCTCCACGCGCGCAGCCGGATCGCGCTCGCCGGGCTGTACGCAGCCCAGGCCAGGAAGCGGCCGTCGGCGGCCTCGACACGCACCGTCTCGCCCGCATCGGCGCCGCCCTTGGCGATCGCGCCGTCGAACACCCACGGGTGGTGGCGCAGCAGCGAGCGTTCCTTGCCCTCGCGCAGGCGCACCTGCTTCACGGCCGCCGCCGCGCGCGCGGGTGGGCCGCGTCGTAGACCTTGGCCAGGTGCTGGAAGTCCAGCCGCGTGTAGACCTGGGTGGTCGCGATCTGCGCGTGGCCGAGCAGCTCCTGCACCGCGCGCAGGTCGCCGCTGGACTGCAGCAGGTGCGAGGCGAAGCTGTGGCGCAGCATGTGCGGGTGCACGTGGGTCGGCAGCCCGGCGGCCAGCGCCAGCGCCTTCAGCCGCGCGCGCAGCTGGCCCGGCCTCAGCCGCGTGCCGCGCCGGCTGACGAAGAGCGCCGGCTCGCCGGCCGCGGCGAGCTGGCCACGCAGCGCGCGCCACGTGGCCAGCGCCTGCAGGGCGGCGCGGCCGACCGGCACGCTGCGCCGCTTGCCGCCCTTGCCGAGCACATGCGCGCTGGCGTCGGTGTCGTCGATCCAGCCCGCCGCCTGCGGCGTCGGCACCGCATCGAGCCCGAGCAGTTCGCCGACGCGCAGCCCGCAGCCGTACAGCAGCTCGACGATCGCGTGGTCGCGCACCGCCAGCCGCGCATCGCCCGGGCCCTCGTCCTCGTGCTCGGCCAGCGCAACCGCCTGGTCGACCGACAAGGCCTTGGGCAGCGGGCGCGGCGCTTTCGGCGCCCGGACGCCGTCGACCGGGTTCAACGGCACCCCACCCTCGCGCCCCCACCAGCGGTACAGCCCGCGCCAGGCCGACAGCTCGAGCGCGATGCTGCGCGGCGCAAGGCCCTGGCGGTGCAGCCGCGCCGCCCAGCCGCGCACATGGTGCGGCTGCACCGCGGCCAGCTCGATGCCCGACTCGTCGGCGAAGGCCTGCAAGCGTGCCAGGGCACCTCGGGCCAGCAAGACGCTGCGTGGTGCCAGCCGGCGCTCGACCCTCAGGTGTTCGAGGTGGCGCTTGATGGCGTCGTGCACCGGCCCCGGCGCCTGGCCGCGGACGACGCCTCCACGCGCGCCGGCCCCCACCGCACTCAGGCCGGCAACAGCCGCGCCAGCGCCGCGCCCGCCGTGTCGCCGATGCGCTGCAGGAACTCGGTGCCCATGTCGGCCGCGTAGCGGGTGGGGTCGGGCGAGGCGAGCACGAGCAGGCCGAAGCAGCCGGCCGCGCCGTGCTGCGGGCTGCGCAGCGGGATCATCGCCAGCGAGGCCACCTGCGCCGGCGCCTCCAGCCACTGGACGGACTCGAAACCGGTGTTCAACCCGCAGTAGGGCTGCGCCAGGCTGCCGGCCAGGGCCTGGACGTCCCCGCCGACCGGCTGCGCGAAGCCCTCGTCGGCGTAGCGGATGTCGAGCCCCCACAGCCGGATCGCCGCCTGCGGGATCATGAACTGGCGCTGCAGCTCGTCGGTCAGCGTCGCCGGCAGCAGGCGCGGGTTGACCGTCTGCAGCAGCGTGCGCGTCCACCCGTGCAGCCGGTCGGCGATGGCGACGTTCTCCTGCCCATGGCGGATCATCTCGACCAGCTTGCGCTCCAGGCCCTTGATGCGCTCGCGCAGCATCTCGGCCTGCCGCTCCTGCAGCGAGACCGCGCGCGCGCCGTGCGGGCTGGTCAGCTGCACGCTGCCCAGCAACTCGGCGTGGCGCTCGAAGAACGCCGGGTTGGCGGCCAGGTACTGGGCGATGTCGTGCTCGGTGATGCCCTGCAGGGCGGCGGCGGGGTTCACAGCTCGATCTCTCCTTCGAAAACGGTCTCGGCGGGGCCGGTCATGATCACCGGCGCGTCGCCACCGGCCCACTCGATGCTCAGCAGGCCGCCGCGGGTGGCGACATCGACGCGCGCATCCAGCCAGCCGGCGCGCATGCCGGCGGCCACCGCCGCGCAGGCGCCGCTGCCGCAGGCCAACGTCTCGCCGGCATCGCGCTCGTGCACGCGCAGCCGGATCGCGTCGCGCGCGAGCACCTGCATGAAGCCGGCGTTGACGCCGTGCGCGAAGCGCGGGTGGCGCTCGACCCGCGGGCCCTCGGCCGCCACCGGTGCATGGTCGACGTCGTCCACCCGCTGCACCGCGTGCGGGTTGCCCATCGACAGCACGGCGAGTTCGACCACGCGGTCGGGGGCGCCGCCGTCGAGGCCGGCCAGGGTCAGCGGCCACAGGTCGAGCCGGCCTTGGCGGCGCGGCCGCAGGCCCGCGGTGTCGAAACCCGCCGCCGCCGGCGCGAAGTCGGGCGCGCCCATGTCCACGCTGACGCGACCGTCGGCCTGCTCGGCCAGCTCCAGCACGCGGTTGACGGTGGCCACGCGCACGCGCCGGGCGTCGGTCAGGCCGCGCTCGCGCACGAAGCGCAGGAAGCAGCGCGCACCGTTGCCGCAGTGCTCGACCTCGGCCCCGCTGGCGCCGTTGAAGATGCGGTAGCCAAAGTCCACGCCCGCCGCGGCGCCGGCCGGCGGCGGGCCGACGACCAGGATCTGGTCGGCACCGACGCCGAAACGCCGGTCGCCCAGGCGCTGCAGCTGCGCGCGGCTGAGCGCCAGCGGGCTGCGCGTGGCGTCGAGCACGACGAAGTCGTTGCCGACCCCCTGCATCTTGGTGAAGCGCAAGCGCATGGCGCGATTATCGGCCGCCGCCCTCGCCCGGCCGGTACAGCGGCGGGTCGCCCGGCGGGCGCGTCTTGAAGCGGCGGTGCACCCACAGGTACTGCGCCGGCAGGCGGCGGATCTCGCTTTCGATCCAGGCGTTCATCGCCGCCGCGTCGGCGGCGTCGTCGCCGCTCGGCCAATGCGCCCAGGGCGGCAGGAAGCGCACCCGCCAGCCGTCGGGCAGCATCTCGGCCACCACCGGCTGCACCCGCATGCCGAGCGTGCGCGCCATGCGGGCCGGCGCCACCAGCGTCGCCGCCGGCACGCCGAAGAAGGGCGCGAACACCGCCTCCTCGCGCCCGAAGTCCATGTCCGGCAGGTTGAAGAAGGCGTAGCCCTGGCGCTTGATCGCGCGCACCAGCGGCAAGGCGCCTTCGCGGTGGCGCGAGAAGACCTGGCCCTGGCCGAAGCGCAGCCGGCCCTTGCGCATCGCAGCGTCGAACACCGGGTTGCTCTGGGTCTGGTAGATCGAGCCGACCAGCCGCTGCTGGAACAGCTGGGTCGCGCTGCCGGCGGCGTCCAGCGCCATGAAGTGCGGCACCAGCCACATCACCGGCTGCGGGCTGCGCTCGGCCAGCGCCACGTCGCCGTCGACCCGGATCAGCCGCTTCAGCCGCGCCGGCGACGCGTACCACAGCACGCCGCGTTCGATCAGGCTGCGGCCGAGCCAGGCGAAGTGTTCGCGCAGCAGCGCCTCGCGCGCAGCCGGCGCCAGCTCCGGCAGGCAGAGTTCGAGGTTGCGCTGCGCGATGCGGCGCCGGCTGCCGCCCAGGCGCAGCAGCAATGCCCCCAGCGCGCGCCCGAGCACGGTGTGCACCCGCATCGGCAAGGGGTGCAGCAGCCACAGCAGCGCGATCACTGCGCGCGCGGCCATCCGCTCGGCCCAGGGCCCGGCCGTCAAGCGGCCGCCTCGCGCGCGGCGTCGCGCTGCGGGCGCGGTGCCTTGTAGCGGTCGTAGCCCCACAGGTACTGGGCCGGGCGCTGGCGGATCATGGCCTCCATCGCACGGTTGACGGCCGCCGCCGCCTCCGCCTCGTCGGCTGATGTCGCCTGCGCGTCGTCGATCGCCTGCACGTGCATGACCCAGCCGCCGCCGCGCGGCAGGCGCTCGCACCAGATCAGGCCGAGCGCGGCGCCGGTCTGGCGCGCCAGCCTGGCCGCCAGCGTCATCGTGTAGGCCGGGCGGCCAAAAAACGGCGCCCACACGCCCATGCCGGCCGGCGGCACCTGGTCGGGCAGC
>JRYF01001145.1_pt1 | contig 13989 bp, 13 predicted proteins | sample 235331 | NCBI WGS metagenome assembly JRYF01 (sample SAMN03074217, study PRJNA261475) | activated sludge metagenome | biome: Wastewater Treatment Plant; feature: Wastewater; material: Activated sludge; isolation source: activated biomass of a wastewater treatment plant treating hydrocarbon... ...
GAGAAAACCGAGGGAAGGGAGAATATTGCCCTCAATTTATTTATGCACCAACGCCATTGAGGCCGTGTAACTCCAAGCGAAAGTCCTGTTTCCAAATCAGCATCCGCCAGTCGAGCGGGATTTTCGACGACGAAGACTTCCCGTGGCGCGTCGTCCTCCCACAATGCCTGGCGGAGCCGACCGGCCTCCTCGCCACTCTCGAGCAACGGTGTGTTTTGGAGACTGAGCGCATGACCGCTCCCGTCTGAATCAGCGGTCGTCGTTCATTCCCTGACCGCATTGGCGCATTGCCCGGTACGCTCGAACTCGGCGAAGTTGCCTAGGGTGGTTTCGGCGATGTTGCGCAGGGCGTGGTCGGTGAGAAAAGCCATATGCGAGGTAACGATCACGTTGGGGAAGGTCAACAGCCGCGCCAGCTCGTCGTTGGTCGGCACCTTGTCCGACAGATCCTGGTAGAAATAGTCGGCCTCTTCCTCGTAGACGTCGATGGCCAGCATCCCGATCTTGCCGTTCTTGAGGAACTGGATCACCTTGTCGGTATCGAGCAAGGCCCCGCGGCTGGTGTTGACGATGAACACCCCGTCCTTGAGATAGGGCAAAGTTTGCTCGTTGAGGATGTGGCGAGTTTCCGGGGTCAGCGGGCAGTGCAGGGTAATGATGTCCGACTCGCGGGCGAAGGTGGGACCGTCCACATAAGTCGCCCACTGTTTCACCGCGTCATTGGGAAACTTGTCGTAGGCCAGGATACGGCACCCGAAGCCGCTCAGGTTCTGGATCACCATCTGGCCGATCTTGCCGGTGCCGAACACCCCGACCGTCTTGTCGCGCAACTCGAAACCTTCCAGGCCGGCGATCTCGAAATTGAACTCGCGACTGCGGTTGTAGGCTTTATGGATCTTGCGACCCAGGGTCAGGATCAGCGCCAGGGTGAATTCCGAGACCGCGTTGGGCGAGTAGGCCGGCACCCGCGCCACCAGGATGCCATTCCGGGCCGCCGCCGTCAGATCGATCTGGTTATACCCGGCGCTGCGGGTAGCAATGATTTTCGTGCCGTGCCCGGCGAGATCGTCGATGACTTCGGCGTTACAAGCATCGTTGACGAAGATGCAGACTCCCGGAAACCCGCGTCCCAGGGCCACGGTGTCCGGCGCCAGGCGCGGCTCCAGGAACGTCAGCTTATGGCCAAAGGGAGCGTTGTAGCGTTCCAGTGAGTGACGGTCGTAGGACTTGGCGCTGAATACGGCGATTTTCATGGTGACTCCTCGCGGGTTGGATCGAAGGGTTTGCGTATCTCAGCATAGACCTTCTCTTGATTTGTTGGTCGCGTAGTGCGCCGAACTGAAAGAAGCCCAGGTAAAGCGGCAGTTTTTCTTGCGAGATGCCCCGATGGGGTCGCAACCACGAGCGCAGCAAGGACCAGAACCCCTCGGCGGTGTTGACATGGGCCTCATGGAAACCGTCACCGTCCTCATCGCGGGCGTATTCCCCTCGGCTGTGACACACGCTCTGCCGCACGTACCCCCACTGCGGCAAGGCCGCATCAATCCCCTACTCATCCGTATTGACCACCGTGCCGGGTTCGATCGTGGCCTTGATGAGCGGTCGGATGGTTGGCTGTTGCACGTTCTCCAGCAGGACGATCCGGACCGCGCCGCCGCGCTCGAGCATCCCGAAGATCGGCGGCTTTTCCTTCGCGAGCGTGCCCCGACCGGGTGCACCCTGGAGCCGTCGCTGGCGGGGCGCGCGGCCCTGATCCGATCAGGCCGACCCTGGTGCCCGGCAATCACATACCCCTCGTCGCATTCCACCACCCTGCCCATCCGCACGGGGGGCGGCGCTGGGTTGCCCCTACGGGGTCGGATGCGGGGTGAGCCCGACAAGATGTAGGGGCAACCCTCGTGGTCGCTCGGACGCAGGGGCGGGGAGCAGATTTCCACAACCGGTAAAGGACTGCCATATCAGCGATTGCTACCGATTTATCTCAGCATCCCGACCAAGCTCGAACCGGAGTATCAAGCCATCACCGCTTTCCAGCGGGACCTGTCCGCCACTGGAACGACCGGCGTCGCCGCGGCGGCGCCCATGACTCAGGAGGTATTGCCATGACGCTTCATCCCACCGTGGCGGCGGTCACCGACCGCATCCGCCAGCGCAACGCGCCGACTCGGTCCGCCTATCTGGCGCGACTCGAACCGGCGCGTCGGAACGGCCCGATCCGCAAGGGGCTGTCCCGCACCAATCTCGCCCATGCCTTCGCCGCCTTCGAACCGCACGACAAGGCCGTCCTGCGCGAGGCGCGCTGGCCCAACCTCGCCTGCGTCGGTGGGTCCTGGCTCACGCCCAAGGCTGCGCTGGCGGCGGGCGATTGGGAGGCGATTTCGGCGCTGGCCCGACAGTCCGCTGCCCTGAATCGGCGGTAGGGATGGAAGCGGCGTTTGCTCTGCCGGTATCAATTTTTCATCGACCGATCTACCTCAAGTGATTGCCGACCTAAACCTCGGACCCATTAAAAGCCCGGGCCTCTTGCTGTTTGTGGCGGTTGCGCTGATCGGACTCGTGCTCGGCGTCTCATTGCCATCGACGCCAAGGATCTTGGGCGTACTGAACAACATGGCTCATGCGCCGGTGTTCGGTGCGTTCGCGCTGATCGTGCTGCGTCTGATTCGTATATGGCGATCATCCGCCACCGCGCGGGCCAGTGATTACGGAATAGCGTTCGTCGTCGCAATCGGCGCCGGGGGCTTGGTCGAGGTTGCTCAAGCGTTTATGGATCGAGAGGCTTCGCTTGAGGATCTGGGTACGGACGCGCTCGGCGCCGGCTGTGCCCTCGGAATTGCCGCCGCGCTGGACCGTCAGCTGTGGCCGGCCAGAATCCGGTTCGCTGGCCGGATTGCCGCTGCGGTGTTGGGGCTCGGTTGTGGTCTGTGGGCGTTGTTTCCAGTGGGGCAAGCCGTCGTCGCTTACGTCGACCGGGCAACGGCATTTCCGGTGGTGGCACGGTTTTCGTCACCGCGCGAGCTGTATTTTATCGACAGCGGCACGGCGCGCCTGTCGCTACAACCGCTCCCCGCGCGGTGGGCGCGACCAGGCGACGATTCGAGCTTGCGCATCGACTTCACCGCTCCCGTGTGGCCGGGCATGAGTCACGACGAGCCAGAGCCGGACTGGCGGGGTTTCTCGGCGCTGGTGCTGGACGTGACTAACCCGGATGAGGCCCCTTTGCAATTGACGGTGCGCGTTCACGACACCGCTCACGATCAACGCTATGAAGATCGCTTTAATCGCGCTTTTGAGGTGATGCCGACGAGCCGCGAATTCCTGTGGATTCCGATCGAGGAAATCCGCGCTGGTCCGGTCGGCAGGCCGTTGGATCTGGCGCGAATCGCTGGCATCGTCGTGTTCGAAAGTTCCAGATCGGCTGCTATCGGCAGGCATTTCTACCTGACCCGAATCTGGCTCGAATAACGATGGGCCAATCGTCGCGTCGCTCGGCCGAACTTTCGGGACGACTCGATGCCCAGCTGCTGGCGGCGATATTACGGACCGGAATCGTGCGCCTGTGGACCCGAGACAAGCGCTTGGGCGCGGTGGCGGAACCGATCTGCCTGGCTTTCGATCCGCTGTGGCGCTTCCAGGTTGCGCGATTTTGCCGTTCCCCTCAGACTCGCGCCGCTCGTTTCAACTCTCGGGATGTCGTTCCATGCTGCGATTCGCCCTTCTTCCCGCCGGTCTGCTCCTTTGCTCCATCGCGCTGGCCCAATCCGCCGTGCCGGTCGAGGTCGACGTTCGACCCTTGCTTGAAGTGGCGCTGCCCAACCGGGGCACGGCGCCGGCCAGCGTGATCGCTCCCAACGACAGCCGGATCGCCGCCGAAGTGACCGCCAAAGTGGCGCGCGTCCACGCCGAGGTCGGCGGTACGGTCAAGGCCGGGCAACTGTTGCTGGAACTGGACGCCGCCGATTACCGACTGGCGCTGACCCAGGCCGACGCGCAGGTCGCGGCGGCGCGGGCGCGGGTGGCGCTAGCCGAGCAACGGCAACAGCAAGCCCTGACGCTGCGCAAAAAACAGTTCGTTTCCGACGACGCGGTGTTAGATCTGAAAACCGGAGTACAAGCCGCCGAGGCCGATCTCGAAGTCGCTCGGGCGCAACGGGCGATTGCGGCGCGCAACGTGGAGAAATGCCGCATCGTGGCGCCGTTCGCCGGCGTGATGTTGGAACGGCAGGCTCAGGTCGGTGCGACGGCCATGCCGGGCGCGGCCCTCCTGCGGCTGGTGGATCTGGCACCGCCCGAGATCGAGGCCCAAGTACAGGCGACCCAGGCCGACGAACTACCACTCGCGACCGAAATCGTTTTCGAAAACCAAGGCAAGCCTTATCCGGTGCGGCTGCTGCGACTGTCGCCGGTGGTGGATGTCGCGGCCCGTACCCGGGTGGCGCGGCTGGCCTTCATCGATCGGGCGGCTCCGGCCGGCAGCAGTGGTACGTTACGCTGGTCGACGTCGGGTGTGTTGCTGCCGCCCGAACTGATGGTCAAGCGCAACCAGGACTTAGGCGCGTTCGTGGTGGAGAACGGCCATGCCCGCTTCGTGCCGGCGCCCGCCGCCCAGGAGGGCCGACCGTTCCCCGTGGCCTTGCCGCCCGAAACGCCGGTCGTGGTGCGCGGCCAGCAAGGCTTGACCGACGGCCAGTCGGTGACCGTCGCTGATGGAACGCGCTGACATGCGCTTTATCCACTCCTTAATCACCAATCACCCGCTGGCCAACATCGCCTTCGTGGTGGTGATCCTGATGGGTTCGCTCGCCTATTCGCGGATGCCGCGCGAGCAGGACCCCGAGATCAACTTCAACTGGGTCAACATCTCCACCGCCCTGCCCGGCGCCTCCGCCGAGGACGTGGAAAAGCGCGTCACCAATCCTCTGGAAGATGCGATCCGCAACGTCCAGGACGTGAAGTTCGTGGTCAGTTCCTCGCGCGAGAGCGTCTCGAACATCCTGGTGCGGTTTCGCGAAATCCCGACCCGGGTGTTCGACAAGCGGGTCAACGACCTGCGCCGCGAGATCCAGAACAAGGCCAACGCCGAACTACCGGTGGAGACGCTGGACCCGGAAATCCTCGAAATCACCACCTCCAACGGCTTTCCCACCGCCATGGTGGTACTGGTCGGCCAGGCCGATGACGAGCCCTTGCGCGCCACCGCGCGCACCGTGAAGGAAGACCTGGAACGGATCCCCGGCGTGGATCAAGTGCTCGCGATGGGCTTTCAGAAGCCGGAACTGCGGGTCGAGTTCGCCCCGTCCGCCCTGGCGGCGCGCGGGCTGACAGGGGTGGATCTGGCCGAGGCGCTGCGGCTGTGGTTTCGCGACGTGTTCGCCGGCAAGGTCGACACCGCGGACGGCGAATGGCTGGTGCGGGTGAGCGGGACTACCGCCGACCCGGAACTACTGGCAAGTTTCTACGTGCAACCGCCGGGCGTGGCCGACGCCCGCGTGCCGCTGGACGCCGTGGCCCAGGTCCGACGCGGGCGCGAGGAACCGCGCCAGCTTGCCGCCATGGACGGGCGACCGGCGGTCATGCTGTCGGTGAACAAGATCAGCTACACCAATACCCTGGAGTTGGTGGGCCGCATTCGCGATTACCTCGACCGCAAGAACGCGGTGCTGGCCGGGAGCGGTCTGAAACTGGTCCTGGCCGACGACCAGACCGTGGCGACCCGCGAGGCGCTGAGCATCATGCAGAACAACGCGGCCATCGGCTTGCTGCTGGTGTTGGGCGTGTGCTGGGTGTTTCTCGGCGCGCGCATCGCCACGCTGGTGACGCTCGGCGTGGTGTTTTCCATCACCGGGACGTTCGTGGTACTGGACGCGGTCGGCTCCACGCTCAACGTCTCGGTGCTGCTGGGCATCGTCATCGTACTGGGCATGTTGGTGGACGACGCGGTAGTAGTGGTGGAAGCCACCTATTTTCGCATGGAGCGCGGCATGGCGGCCCTGAACGCCGTCCTGGACGCCTTACGCGAAGTGGGTCTGCCGGTATTCGCGGCGGTGTCCACCACGATCGCGGCCTTTCTGCCGCTGATGCTGTTGCCCGGCATCGTCGGCAAATTCATGTTCGTCATTCCGTTCGTGGTGACGGTGGGCCTGCTGATCAGCCTGATCGAGGCGTTCTGGATGCTGCCCGCGCACGTCAACGGGCTGGGGCGCCACGCGATCGGCCGCTCGCGCACCCAGGCGCTGCGCGAGCGGTGGACGCACCTGTTGCGGGTCAAGTACACCCGGCTGCTGATCCATGTGATGCGCTATCCGAAAACGTATCTGAGCTTGGCGTTCCTCTTGTTCCTCGGCGCCGGCGCGGCGGTGGGCGCCGGGTTGGTGAAATTCCAGTTCTTCGCCTTCGACCCGATCCGGCTGTACTACGTCAACGTGGACATGCCGCCGAACGCGCCCATTGCGGAAACCCTGCGCCAGACTCTGGCGGTGGAGGAACGGGTGCGCGCCGGGCTACGGGACGGCGAGGCGCGCTCGGTCACATCGCTGGCCGGTATCAAGTTCACCGAAACCGAACCGGTCTACGGCGATCAGTACGGCCAGATCGCGGTGTCGCTCAATCCGGCCGCGCCGGACGTGCGCGGGCTGGACGAGATCATCGAGGACATGCGCGAGTCCGTCATCCAGACCCCGGGCCGGGCAACGATTTCGTTTCTCAAGCTCTCCGGCGGCCCACCGACCGCCAAGCCGATCAGCGTTAAGGTGCGGGCGGACGACCGCGCAGAGTTGCGCGCCGCCGCCGACGCGGTCAAGGCCATTGTGGCGCGAATCCCCGGCGCTCGCGATGTGGTGGACAACGATACGCCGGGCCGCGACGAGTTGAGCCTGCGGGTGGACGTCAAAGCCGCCCGCAATGCCGGGCTCGATCCCGGACTGGTCGCCCGGCTGGTGCGGCTGCACGTGGACGGCGAAGTGGTGGCCGATCTGCGCGACCGGGGCGAGAAAGTGGAATTGCGGGTCCGCGCCACCCCGCGTACCGTGACCCGGATTCGCGAAGTGCTCGACGATCCCATCGCCCTGCCCGGCGGCGGGACCACCAGCCTGAGCGCGCTGCTGGTGGCGGAGGAACGCGAGAGTCTGGGCTTGATCCGGCACTGGAACCTGCGCCGCGCCATCACCGTGGAAGCCGATCTCGACCCGGAACAGATCGACACCCTGACCGCCAACCAGCAACTGCGCGCGGAATGGGAAAAGATGCGGGACCGCTTTCCCGCCACCGATCTCGACTTCTCGGGCGAACTCGACGACATCAACGAATCCCTGGAAGCCATGGGGCCGCTGTTCCTGCTCGGGGTCGGACTGATCTACCTGATTCTGGCCGCGCAATTCCGCAGCTATTTCCAGCCTTTGTTGATCCTGGTGACCGTGCCGCTGGCCTTCACCGGAGTCACGCTGGGTCTGCTGGTCTCGGGCAATCCGCTGTCGCTCTATACCCTGTACGGGGTGATCGCGCTGACCGGCATCGCGGTCAACGCCGCCATCGTGCTGATCGACGCCGCCAACGCCCGCCGCGCCGCCGGCATGGGTACCCTGCACGCCACTCTGTACGCCGCGCGCCGGCGGGTGATCGCCATCCTGATGACCACCGGCACCACCATTGCCGGCCTGTTCTCGCTGGCGTTCGGGCTGGCGGGGAAGTCGCTGCTGTGGGGACCGGTGGCGGCCAGCATCGTCTGGGGGCTGGCTTTCTCCACCGTGCTGACCCTGTTCGTGGTGCCGGTGCTATATCGAATCTTCATGCGCCAGCGACCATCCAGTCGGGCGGTCGGTTAGAGCAGAGCGGCGCTGTTTTGCCCCGGGTAGCCGCGAACAGGCTCTAAACGTGGTTCAGCGCGAATGGAACCATCTCATCCAGGATCTTGCGGACCGCCGCGTTGGCCGCTCGCGCCGCGCCGGCGGCGTCTTCGCTGGGCGCCGGTTCGAACGCTTCAAAAACCCGCGTATCCAGCACGATTCCGCTTTTCATGTCCATGATTTTGATGCGAGCGATCAGTCGCACCTGGCTGGGTTGGATCATGAATTCCTGTCGCAAGCGAATGATCTCCACATCCACCCGCAGATCGGCCAACACCGGCGAGGGCGGCGAGACCACGGCCCGGAACGCTCCCGTACCCTCGAAGGCTTGCACGAGAACCGGCAACAGCATCCTGGCGGGCGTATCGCTCCAGACGCTGTCGTTGTAGTAGTCCAGCTTCGGCGGTTCCCGGGTATAGGCAATGCGGTTGGAATCGAAGCCGGGTGCTGTTCCGGGGACCGTCACCAGCAGCGTCTTGCCGCTGGAACGTTGGGCCGGCGGCGGCGTGTAGGCTCCGACCTCCAACAGGTAAGCCTGCGGCGGTGGCGTCTGATCCCGCGGCAGCATACAGCCGGCGAGCGCCAGCGCCATCAATAATAACCCCGCCAACTGATCCACCCTTATTCCGCGTCCGCGCTCGATGCCAAAATTCATCGCCATTATTCTGTCTTCCCAAATCATGGCTTTTCCCCGTTCCCCATTCTCCTCAACGCCCCTCGCCGGGACCCGGCCGACCGACGGGTCTTCCGCGCAGCAAAGCGCCGGGATGTTGTTCCAGCAATTCGGCCAGCCGCCGCAGAGTGCTCACCAGTTCGTTGGTCTGAGTTAAAAGCGCGTTCAATTCGGGCTCGGTATTCTGCCCCAGCCGCCGCAGCTCCCGCTGCCCGACTTTGGCCAGGTCGCCCAGATCCCGACTGGTCTGGTTGAAGGTATCGGCGGTTTTCCGTACCGCCTGGGCGCTGGCCTGGACCTCGCGCAGCGTAACCTGAGCCTGTTGGCTCAGTTTGCCGGTTCCTTGCAACGTCACCGCCAATTGATCGAGCGCCTGGCCCGTTCGCTCCGCCCGTCCCGCCAACATGTGGGTGAAGGTTTCCAGATTGACGAGCGTCTGACCGAGGCTGTCGGACCGGTCGGCCACCGCCCCGGCGATCGTGCTGACCCGCCGCAGGATCTCCGTGATGGCGGTCTGGTTCTCATCGTTCAGCAACCGCTCCAGACGATTGGAGAGCGAATTAAGATTGGCTAGAACATTATTGAAGGCGTCGTCCAGCCGCGCCACCAGCGAGGGACCGGCCTGAATCACCGGTAGCTCCTGCCCTGGGTCCTTCTCCAGGGGCAACGAATGGAGGCTTCCGCCGCTTAGCTCCACCGCCGCCACCCCGGTCAACCCCTGGGTGGACAACGTGGCGATGGTATCGCGGCGGATCGGCGTGTTGCGTTCGATATTTAGCACCACGTCCACCCGGTCGGGATTGCTGGGGTCCAACCCAATGGATTCCACCTGCCCGACCTGCACGCCCCGGTAACGAACCGTCGCCTTGGGATTCAGGCCCGCCACCGACTCCTGGAAGTACACGCGATAGCGGTCGTAGGTTTTGATTTCACTACCCACCGTCAACCAGAACACCCCCCCCAGCAGCGCCGCGCCGAGGAGGATGACGAACAGTCCGACCAGAGCGTAATTTACCTTGCCTTGCACGCCTGCTCCTGCGCCGCGCGCGCGCGCGGTCCTTCGAAATAGGCCTGGATCAATGGATGTTCGGCCGTAACCAGTTCCGGCATCGGCGCATAGCCAATCACCTGTTTGTCGCCCAGAAACGCCACCCGGTCGGTGGCGTGCCACAGGGAATCCAGATCGTGGGTCACCATCACCACGGTCAGATCCAACGACTCCTTCAGTTGCACCACCAGTTCGTCGAACGCGCCGGCGCTGACTGGGTCCAGTCCGGCGGTTGGCTCGTCCAGGAACAACAAAGCCGGGTCCAGGGCCAGCGCCCGCGCCAATGCCGCGCGCTTGAGCATCCCGCCGCTCAACTCGCGCGGCCACTTGTCACCGGCGTCCGCCGGCAGTCCCGACAAGGCGATCTTGAGATCGGCGATTTCGGCGATCTGCCGGATCGGCAGGCGGGTATGCTCGCGCAGCGGCACCGCCACGTTTTCCCGCACCGTCAGCGAACCGAACAGCGCCCCCTGTTGGAACAGCATCCCGAACCGGCGGCGCAGGCGGAACGCCGCACTCTCGCCGAGGCCGATGATTTCCTGACCGAACAGCTCGATCGAACCGGCCGTCGGCCGCAGCAGCATGATGATCGCCCGCAACAGGGTGGTCTTGCCGGAGCCGCTGCCGCCGACCAGCGCCACCACCTCGCCGCGCCGGACTTCGAGATCCAGGTGATCGAGAATGACCTCCGCCCCGAACTGGGCGCGCAAGTCGCGCACCGCGATGACGATATCCGTCGGCTTGGCCGCTAGCGCCACAGTCCTACTCCGCCCAGCACCACCGAGAACAGCGCGTTGGCGGCGATCACCAGAAAGATAGCTTGCACTACGCTGATCGTGGTGTGTCGGCCGACGCTCTCGGCCCCACCGCGCACTCGAAACCCCTGGTAACAACCGACCAGGGCGATGATGGCCGCAAACACCGGCGCCTTGCCCACGCCCAGCAGGAAGGAGGTCAGCGTCACCACTTGCGGGAAACGGTCGAGGAATTCGGTGAAGGTCACGTTCAGAAACGCGCGAGCCACGATCATGCCGCCCAACACACCGAAGATGTCGGCAAACACGGTCAACAGCGGCAACACGATGACAAGGGCCAGCAGCTTGGGCAGCACCAGCAAATCCATGGGCGGAATGCCGATGGTGCGCAGGGCGTCGACTTCTTCGGTGATCCGCATGGTGCCGATTTGGGCGGTGTAAGACGAACCGGTGCGGCCGGCGACGATGATGGCGGTGATCAGCGGCGCCAGTTCGCGCAGCAGCGTCAGCGCCACCAGTTCGACGATAAAGATATTGGCTCCGTAAAATTTCAGTTGCTCGCCGCCCTGATAGGCGATCACCACTCCGACCATGAACGACAACAAGGCGATGATGGGCAGGGCGTGAACCCCGGCGGTTTCGATATTGCCGAACAGCGCCCGCCAGCGAAAACGGCCAGGATGGAGCGCCAGCCGCCCCAGCGCCAACGCCGCTTCGCCGACGAAGGCCAGGAATTCGACCCCGCGGCCCAGATGATGCCAGTACCAGCGACCCAGCCGCTCCAAACCGTTCCAGGGGGGCCGCGCGGGCCGCGCTTCTCCGGCGGCGGCGCGGCGCTCCCGCACCAGATCCAGCAGCGCCTGATGTTCCGCGCGCAGCCCGGTCAGTCGCACCCGGCGTCCGTCCCGTTCCAAGGCGGCGATGAGGTTCAATAGCTGTAAAGCGCCGGTGGTATCGATGGCCCGGATGCCCGAGCCGTCCAGTTGCAACGCGCCGGTGGCCCAGCGCAGGTTTTGGCGCTGCGCTTCGAGGGTCTCGATACCGCCGTCCAGCGTCCAGCACCCTTCGCAACGATATCGGCCCTGGTCGCGGCGGATGGTGGCGGGGTCGTCCGGAGATAGGGAAGCAGCGTTCGCGGTCATGTCATGCCGCCGATTAAGTCAAGATTTGTAGCGCTTATGGCCAGTGAAATGTTAGTTCGTTATACCGGTTAATCCCTCGATCAAGCGATCCAGGGTCCACAATTAAGAGACTGTATGAAATTTACCATAACAAGGGAGGCGAACCACCGAATCTATCTGTACAGCGTCCGCGCCATCTACGGGCGTACTTTGTTCAGGGCGAGTTTCCTGGTGTCCGCCACGGGCGTGGTGGAGATGCTCGACGACGCGCCCCTGGCGGAGCTGCCCCAGCCGCTCCAACGCCCTTTCGAGCCGCTCGCCGCGCGCGAGCGCCCTCTGTTCGACTTACTGTCGAGCGTCGCGCCGGGTTTGAAACGACCCACCTCCGCCCGATTCCCAGGACTCTTGGAGCCCGATCCCGACCTCGATCGATTCACTTTTTTCCTGGAGCCCGATGAAGCCTCCGCGGTTATCGCCGGTCGTCCGGCCCCGCCGAAGGCGATCCAGGTGTTCGAGCGCATCGAACCCGCGCCCACGCCGGAAGCCGCCGAGCACTACCGACGCTTCGCCAAATTGGTGGAACCGTGTCCGCTGGCGCCGATCCCCGATCTATCGGCCTGGGCGGCGACCCTCCGGGCCGAATTCCCGTGGTTCGAGCCGGTGACGGCGTGGCTCTTGCGGCAACTGGCGGTCGGCTTGCACGGCGATGGCGCATTTTACTGTTCCCCACTGCTGCTGCTCGGTGCGCCGGGGGTGGGCAAAACCGCCTACATGGGCCGGATGGCCGAGCTGTCCGGGCTGCCCTTCCGGTCGCTGGCGCTGGCCGGTCAATCCGACAATCGGTTGTTGAGCGGCACCGCGCGCGGTTGGGCGACCGGGCGGCCGTCGTTGCCGGTCGTCTCAATCGCCGACGGCGGCGTGGCGAATCCCCTGTTGCTGCTGGATGAGTTGGACAAAGCCGGCGGCGGCGACGTCAACGGCCGCGTTCACGACACCTTGCTGGAGCTGTTGGAGCCCGCGTCGGCCCGGCGCTTCTACGACGAATATCTGTGCGGCCACGCCGACTTGTCGCGGGTATCCTACGTCGCCACGGCCAACCGCGCCGACCGGCTGCCGAGCACCTTGCTGAGTCGGTTTCACGTGCTGCGAGTCGACGCCCCCGAACCCGGCCACTACCCCGCCATCGTGCGACGGACCGTGGCCGCCTTCGCCGCCCGGCACGGCGTGCATCCCGCCTTCATCGAGCCGTTCGACGAACCGGAGTGGCGCTGGCTGGGACGGCAGTTTCACTCGCCGCGCCGCGCCAAGCAGGCGACCGAGTTGCTGCTCGGCCATCGTTTGCTGCGGCCGTCCCGGCCCGAGGCGGTGCATTAGCCGCGCCCGAGGGCCGGTCGAGACCTCTCGATGCCGGTCCGGGGGACGGCTATTCAATCGCCGCCAAGCGTTGCAGGGTCTCCGGAAAGCGCGCCGCCAGTTTCAAGAGCCGCCGGGCCGCGCCGGTGGGTTCCGCCCGGCCCTGTTCCCAGTTTTCCACGGTGCGTTTGGAAACACCCAGCGCTTGGGCGAAGTCGGCTTGCGACAGTCCCGAGCGGGCGCGGGCCGCCATCAGTTCCCAGCGCGGGCCGGTCAGCCGCTCCTCTTTTTCCACCGTACCGTCCGCCCGCTCGATGCGTCGGCAGACCACGCCCTCCGGTAGCACCGTGAAGGTCGTCTTCCGCGCCCAGCGTCCCGCTTTCACGTCGCGCACCGCCTGCACCAGTTCCGCGCCTACATCGCGCACGGCGTCGCGGGCCAGGAGTTCCTGTTCAGTCATCGGCATGTTCCATCTCCTCGCGCAAGGATTTGAGGACGCGCCCGGGAATCGAGTCGCGGGCGCTCTTGGCGTAAATCAGCAACATCCAGATCTGCCCGGCGCGAGTGCGCGCGTAGTAGCACACCCGCACGCCGCCGGACTTGCCGCTTCCGGCCCGGCTCCAACGCACCTTGCGCACGCCGCCGGAGCCGCGCACCACGTCTCCGGCGGCTGGGTGATCGCACAGGTATTCCTGAAGCTCGGCGTATTCGTCGTCCGTCAGATAGTCCGGCAGGTACGACGAAAAAAGCGGAGACTCGATGAACTCGTAGCGCATCGGTTGATTGTACGCACGCTGCGTATATCCAACAAGCTGGTCGATGGCCTTTGACGCGCGGCCACGCAGTCAAGGCCACCAACCCAGCGCCGTCGCGGGCGATGCGCCACCGGTCGTCCGCCGGCCACGTCGTCAACTCCAGATGGGCCTTGGCGACATCGATCCCACCCAGCGTTTATTTCTCCCACCCAAACACCTGTTTTACCGTTGCGGCGTTTTTTACCCAACGCCGCCAACAGGGCCGCGCGCTGATCGGGGTTCAGGGCGTGAACCGCGCTCGCGATTAACCGCGCCCGATAGCCAGTCGAGACCGAGAGTCGGCGGCGCCGGGCTGGGGCCAGAGACCGTCGTCGCCGAGCAGGATGAAGGGCGCCCAGAAATAGGGAATGGCGAACGGCGGGTCTTCCAGATCCCAGAAATCG
>JRYF01004097.1_pt1 | contig 13979 bp, 16 predicted proteins | sample 235331 | NCBI WGS metagenome assembly JRYF01 (sample SAMN03074217, study PRJNA261475) | activated sludge metagenome | biome: Wastewater Treatment Plant; feature: Wastewater; material: Activated sludge; isolation source: activated biomass of a wastewater treatment plant treating hydrocarbon... ...
ATCGTCGAGTCCAGCCTGCGCAAGGCGGGTTTGTGGGAAGAGGTGAAGGATCGTCTGACGGACCCCGGCACCGGCCTTTCCGGCGGGCAGCAACAGCGCCTGTGCATCGCCCGCGCCATCGCCTCCGACCCCGAAGTGCTGCTGATGGACGAGCCCTGTTCGGCGCTCGACCCCATCGCCACCGCCGCCATCGAGGAGTTGATCTACGAACTCAAGGGCCACTACACCATCGTGGTGGTCACTCACAACATGCAACAGGCGGCCCGAATTTCCGACAACACCGCCTTCATGTATCTCGGCCGGCTGATCGAATACGGTAACACCGAGACGGTCTTCACCAACCCCAAGCTGAAGCGCACCCAGGACTACGTCACGGGTCGGTTCGGCTAGTCAGGAGCAACGGCATGGCGGATCACACCCTGAAGGCTTTTGAGGACGATTTGAAAGGATTGGATCGATTGGTCGTCGAACTCGGTCGATACGCCGTCGACGGCCTGGACGAGGCGCTCAAGGCGCTGGTGCATTCCGACCGCGCCGCGGCGCGGACGGTGATCGAAAACGACGCCCGCGCCGACGCGCTCACCATCAAAATCCAGGACGAGGTGTTGCGCGTCACCGCGCGCTGGCAGCCGGTTGCCGACGATCTGCGCAAGATTCTGGCCTCCGAGCGGATCGGCGCGAATCTGGAGCGGGTCGCCGATCACGCCAAGAACATCGCCAAGCGCTCCCTGCTGCTGGACGAGCCGATTACCGAGCAACAGGCGGCGATGTTGGAGCGACTCGCCGACTGTGTCCGCGAACAACTGAAACAGGTTCTGGAGGCCCATGCCGCCAAGGACGCCGAGCTGGCGCAGGCGGTGTGGCTGCACGACACCGAAGCGGACGAGTTGCACGACGACCTGTTCCATCACGTGCTTTCGGACATGCGGGAGGGGCGCGGTCCCACCGTCAACGGCGTTCATCTGCTGTTCGTCGCCAAGAGCCTGGAACGAATCGGCGATCACGCCACCAATATCGCCGAGGAGGTCCGCTTCATGGTCGCGGGGATCACCAGCGAACCCCGCCCCCACGCCTAGCGGAAGAGTCAGCGTTCGGTCCTCCCCTTTGCGAAAGGGGGCGGCGCTCGGTTTTCACGCCCGCACCACGGTGATGCGCCGGCCCTGGGGACTGGTCTGCTCGGCGCTGGCCGTGCGTTCGCGGATCGGCGGCTGGCCGCTCCGGCGGTCGAAGATCACCAACCAGCCGCTATCCAACCCCAACCCGGCCAGATAGCCGTCCAGTTGCTCCAGGCCCTCGGGCAGGGGGTCGGGCTCCCCGTCGCGCCACACCTTCAGTTCGATGCCCAGGGTCACCGCGCCGTAGCGCAGGCAGAGATCCATCCGGCCCCGGCCGATGGTCAAGGGGCAACGGGTCCGCGCGAAGCGACCGATCATCATTGCACCGCTTGCAATCGTTCCAAATTATGGTATATACGCACATACGAATATACGAATTAAAAGCACCATGTCCGATGCTCACCGGTTTTTCCAAGCCCTGGCCGATCCCACTCGGCTGCGCTGCCTGATGCTGATGGTGGCGGAAGCGGAAGTCTGCGTCTGCGAGATGACCCACGCCCTGGGGGAAATCCAGCCCAAGATCTCGCGGCATCTCGCGGCGTTGCGCGCGGCCGGCTTCATTCTCGACCGCCGGGACGCCCAGTGGATGTACTACCGCCTGCACCCCGATCTGCCGGCGTGGATGAACGAGGTCTTGCAAATCACCTACCGGGCGCTGGCCGACCGGACTCCGTTCCGCGACGACCGGGCCGCGCTGGCGGACATGCCCAATCGGCCCCAACGCCGCTGCGCGGCCTGAGCACGGTATCGGTCCATGAGAATTGTCGCATGTATCCGTCCTGAATAAGGATCACCGCCATGTTCAATGAAATCCTGTTCGCGGGTCTGGGCGCGCTGGAAGACTACATCGCGACCCACGTATTAACCTGTCTAGTCCCGGCGTTTCTGCTGGCCGGGGCGATGGTGACCTTCATCCGCCGCGAGGCGATTCTGGCGTTGCTCGGGGAGCAGGTCAGCAAGCTCAAGTCCTTTCCCCTGGCCAGCGGCGCGAGCTTTCTGGTCGCGGCGTGTTCCTGCACCGTGATCCCGGTCGCCAGCGGCCTGTACTACGCCGGGGCCGGCATCGGCGCCGCCTTCATCGTGCTATGGGTCGCGCCGGCCGCGAACGTGCTGGCGTTGACCTACACCGGCACCATCCTCGGCACCGAGATGGTCATCGCCCGGATCGTCGCGGCGCTGCTGATGGCCTTCGTGGTCGGCATGGTGATGACGGTCGCCTTTAAGAACCAGCCGCACCCCCAGCGGGCCGCCACCGCACCCTCCCCCGCCAGCACGGCGTTCATCGACCGCCACAGCCTGATTCTGATCGTGCTCCTGGTGCTGACCCTGCTCCTGCCCAACTACCTGGTTCAGAGCGGGCCGTATTGGGTCAAGATCGCGGTCTGGGGAGTGCTGACCCTGGCGACCGCCGCTTACGCCTGGTGGACCCTCAGCAAGGACCAGATCGTGCAGTGGCTGCAAGAGACCTGGTGGTTCGTCCGGATCATTTTTCCGCTGCTGCTAGCGGGCGTATTCCTCGTCGGCGTCATCGGCTACCTGCTGCCCGAGGCCTGGATTCGGGAATGGCTGGGCGGCAACAGTCTCAGCGCCTCGTTCCTCGCCACTCTGATCGGCGCGGTCAGCTACTTCGCGACCATGACTGAAGCACCCTTCGTCGATACGCTGATGAACATGGGTATGGGCAAGGGGCCGGCGCTGGCCCTGCTGTTGACCGGTCCCGGGCTCAGTCTGCCGAACTGGCTGGCGATCGCCCGGGTGTTTGGGGTCCGTCAGGCCCTGGTGTATGTGCCGACCATCATGGTGTTGGGAACGGCGGTCGGCTGGTTCTTTGGCAATTTCATCTTCTAGAGGAGAGTCAGGTCATGAAAATCCAAATCGCGGGTCCCGGTTGCGCCAAATGTCAGGCGAGTGAAAAGAACGTCCGGGAGGCGTGTGCCCAGCTCGGGGTAGACGCCGAAATCGAACATCTGCGCAATCCGCGGGAGTTTGCTCCGTTGGGGGTCAAGATGACGCCGGCGGTGCTCATCGACGGCCGGGTCGTGGTCTCCGGCCACGTGCCGACCGTCGATGCCCTCAAGCAGGAAATCGGCAAGCCGGCTTGAACGGACCCCCGTCCCACGACCACGCTCATCATCACCACCACGGTGAGACCACGGGTCATATCCTGTGGCTGGCCACCGGGCTGACCTTGGCCTATGCCGCCGTCGAGGCCGGCGTGGGTTGGTGGGCGGGGTCGCTGGCGCTGGTGGCCGACGCCGGCCACATGGTCAACGACGCCGCCGCGCTGGCGCTGGCGGCGATCGCGGCCTGGCTGGCCCGTCGTCCGGCCTCGGCGCGGCACAGCTACGGCTTCGGTCGCGCTGAATTTCTCGCGGCCCTGATCAACAGTCTGGCGCTGCTGATCCTGGTCGCGTGGATCGCCGTGTCCGCCGTCCAGCGCCTGCACGACCCGCAAGCGGTCGTGGGCGAGGCGGTGACGCTGGCCGCCGCCGCCGGATTGGCGATCAATATCGGGGTGGCTTGGCTGCTCGGTCGCGGGGCGCGCAATCTCAATACCCGCGCCGCGCTGCTGCACGTCATTGGGGATCTATTGGGCTCGGTCGCCGCCCTGATCTCCGGCGTCGTCATCACATTCACCGGCTGGACGCCCATCGACCCGCTGCTGTCGCTGGGCATCGGCGCGCTGATCGTGGTATCCAGCCTCCGGCTGCTGCGCCAGGCGCTGCATGGATTGATGGAAGGCGTTCCCTTCAACATCGCGCCGGAGCGAGTCGGGCGGGCGCTGGCGGCCGTGCCCGGCGTGGCCTCGGTGCATGACCTGCACATCTGGAACGTCGCCCCGGAGCAGGTGATGCTCACGGCCCATCTAGTGGTGCGGGATTTGCGCCAGTGGGAGACGGTGCTCGACACCTGTCATGCCCTGCTCGCCAAACGCTTCGGCATCGAACACGCCACCCTGCAACCGGAACCGGAAACCCGGACCGTGCGCTGGATGAGTGCGCGGGCTGGGGAATTCGCGCACAACACGTATTGGGAAAATTCGCGATGATCGGACGAAGCAAAGCCTGGTTGGGCGCCCTGGCGGCCTGGCTGCTGATCGCCAGCCCCGCCTTCGCGCAAGGCCCCTGGGTCGAGACCGACGCCGATGGCGACGTCCGGGTGCATCTCTACTTTTTCTGGTCCGAAACCTGCCCGCATTGCCTGGAAGCGCATCCGTTTATCGAGGCGATTCCCAACGAACGCCCTTGGGTGATCGTTCATCCGCTGGAGGTCTCGCGGCAGCGGGACAACGCCCGGCGCTTCATCGCGCTGGCCGAATCGCTCGGGCAAACGGCGGAAGCCGTGCCGACCCTGATCGCCTGCGGGGTGATGGAGGTCGGGTGGGACGATGCGGCCAGCACCGGGGCGGCGCTGTTGCGGCGGCTGGATGAATGCCGGACGCGAGCGCTCCTGGGGACCACGACCCCCGACTCCGCGGCGCCCGCCGAACCACTCAAGGTGCGTGTGCCCCTATTCGGCGAAGTGGCGGCGGACCGCCTGTCCCTGCCGGCCTTCACGGTGGTGCTGGCCGGACTGGACGCCTTCAATCCCTGCGCCTTCTTCGTCCTGCTGTTTCTGCTGAGTCTGTTGGCTCACCAGAAGAACCGTCGGCGCATGGGAGTGATCGGCGGCATCTTCGTCCTGACTTCGGGACTGATGTATTTCGCCTTCATGGCGGCCTGGCTCAATGTGTTTCAACTGCTGGGGGCATTGACGTGGATCACCCTGGCCGCCGGCCTGCTGGCTATTGCGGTGGGTCTCATCAACATCAAGGATTTCTTCGCCTTCGAGCGAGGCATCACCCTGTCGATTCCCGAATCGCGCAAGCCGGATATTTATCGACGGGCGCGGATCATCCTCAACGCGGAGAACCTGCCGGCCATGGTGGGCGCGACTATCCTACTCGCCATCGCCGTCAATTTCTACGAACTGCTCTGTACCGCCGGCTTCCCGATGGTGTACACGCGCCTGCTCACGTTGAGCGATTTGTCCCCCGGCGCCCGCTACGCCTATCTGGCCTTCTACAACCTGATCTACGTGTTGCCGCTGGCGCTGATCGTGTTCGCCTTTGTGCGCACCCTGGGCGTCCACAAGCTCTCGGAACGGGAGGGACGGCTGCTCAAGTTGCTGTCCGGAGTGATGATGTTGGAACTGGGCATTCTGCTGGCCGCGGCACCGGCGCTGCTCAACAATCTCTGGGTATCAGCGGCGATACTGGCGATGGCCTTGGGCCTGACCGCCTTGGCGGCGTGGTTCACCCGGGAGAGTCGGCGGCGAACGGCAGGGTGAAGCGCCTTCGATGCGGTGGCCGGACACGCCACGAGAGTCCATGCTCGATCGAATCGACGGGAGCGCTTCTTTGAATCGTCTCACCCTCGAACGCCGTCAGGTGTGGATTTACCTGGTGGCGATCATCGGTGGCTTGCTGGTGGGGAGTGGATGGCCTCGCGTCAATCCCCCCTTCGAGGCCCTGCTCTGGCCGACCCTGATGCTCCTGCTGTACGCGACCTTCGTGCAGGTGCCGTTGCTCCACCTGCGCGAAGCGTTCGCCGATCATCGGTTCGTCGCGGCGGTGTTGGTGGGGAATTTCCTCGTGTTGCCGGTGCTGGCCTGGGTGCTCGTGCACGGGCTGCCCCCGGATCCCGCTTTGCGGCTGGGCGTGCTGCTGGTGTTGTTGGTGCCCTGCACCGAGGTACACGCAACTCCTTCGTGGTCCTGCCCTTCGCGCTGTCGCTGCCCGCCGGCTGGGAGGTCGCCGCCGTGGTGATCGTGGCGCAGTCCCTGGTCGAACTGTTTGGCATGACGTTCTACCTGTGGTGGGTGCCGCGCAGGCTCTTCAAATCGGTCGGATGAAGCGCCCCGCCCCACATCCAACAATTACCCGGCCGAGGAGCCGCTCTTCGGCAAGAATCATCTGATGGACCGACGCGGGGCCGGGGTCCGCCTGATCCTGAAGCGCAGCGAGGCGCTCTCCGGCAAGCGCCCAATTTACGAAAACCTGAGCGACATGGAATTGAAATTGACCGTGTTCGCCGCGCCGCCGCCAGAATAGGGGGCGATGTAACCAAGATCCAAACCGATACGATGGTTCGCGGATGCCCATTGCAATAAAATTGCAACACAAATGCCATATAACAGCCGCCAAGCCGTAGTAATGTTGGCTTAAAGTGACTCGCTGCCCCAAGTTCAAGAATTTTTTGGGCGTCACTTTTTCCCTTCCATGACAAACCGTGTCCGAGGTCACTTATGCTCAGAAAGAAACTCGCGCTTGCCGTAGCCACCTCGTTCGTGTTGGCTGGCGCGGCTTACGCCCAGTCCGCCCGCGACCAAATCAACATCGTCGGTTCCTCCACCGTCTACCCGTTCGCGACCACCGTCGCCGAACAGTTTGGCAAGACGACCAAGTTTAAATCACCCAAGATCGAGTCCACCGGTTCGGGCGGCGGCATCAAACTGTTCTGCGCCGGCGTCGGCGTCCAGCATCCGGATATCACCAACTCGTCCCGCCGGATCAAGAAATCCGAGGTCGAGTCTTGCGCCGCCAACGGCGTCAAGGAAGTCGTTGAAGTGCAGGTTGGTTTCGACGGCATCGCCGTCGCCAACTCCAAACAAACCCAGCCCTTTAACCTGACCATTCAGGACATCTTCCTGGCCCTGGCCAAGGAAGTGCCCGAGCCGGGCACCGGCAAGCTGGTGCCGAATCCGTTCAAGACCTGGAAGGACGTCAACCCTGAATTGCCCAACGCCCGCATCGAAGTGCTCGGCCCGCCCCCGACCTCCGGGACCCGCGATGCCTTCGTGGAGCTGGTCATGGAAGTCGGTTGCGACAAGTTCCCGGCGATCAAAGCCCTGAAGGATACCGACGCCCAGCGCCACAAGGCGGTCTGTCAATCGGTTCGCGAGGACGGGGCCTACATCGAAGCCGGCGAGAACGACAACCTGATCGTGCAGAAGCTGGTGGCCAACTCCAACGCCCTGGGCATCTTCGGTTACAGCTTCCTGGACGTAAACACCGATCGAATCCAAGGCGCGACCATCGACGGCGTGGCTCCGGACATGGACACCATCGCTTCCGGGAAGTACCCGGTTTCCCGGCCGATCTTCTTCTATCTCAAGGCCGCGCACGTCGGTGTCATTCCCGGCCTCAAGGAATACGTCGCCGAATTCACCAGCGACAAGGCCTTCGGACCGGATGGTTACCTGGTCGACAAGGGGCTGATTCCGATGCCGGACGCGATGCGCGCGCAGGTGCGGACCGACGCGGCCGCTTTGAAACCTCTGCAACTGTAATCCGCTCTCAACTAGCAACGGCGGCCCGAGGGTCGCCGTTTTTACAGTTCATCGTCTTCTTCCAAAGGTCCCGCTCATGCTGACCTACTTGTTCTTGACCTTGTTACTCCTAAGCGCCGCCGGTTATTACCTGGGGCGACAGCGCTCCCTGGCGCTGGTCGGCGGGCGCGCGAGCCAGTTGCACTCTCTGCCCAGCTATCATGGCACCTACGTGGCGTTGTGGTGCGCGCTCCCGGCCCTGTTGATGTTGCTGGTCTGGCTCGTGCTGCAACCGAGCCTGATCACCCAGATGGTCGTCGCCGAACTGCCGGCGGAGACGCGGGCGCTCCCCCCGGAACGGCTGGGCTTGATCGTCAACGACATCAAAAATCTGGCTAGCGGTAACATCACCTCCGCCGCGCCCGATCCCATCATCCGGGCCGCCGCCCAACACTATCAACACCTGCAAGCGGTCGGCGCGACCGCGCTGTGGGTGGCGGTGCTGGGTTTGGGGCTGATCGGCGCGGGGCTCAGTTGGAAGCAGATCGCCCCCAAACTGCGCGCCCGCAATCGAGTGGAACGGATCGCCATGGGACTGATGATCGCCTGTTCCACCATCGCGATTTTCACCACCCTCGGTATCGTGCTTTCGGTTCTGTTCGAGTCCATCCGATTTTTCCAGCAGGTTTCCCCGATCGATTTCCTGTTCGGCCTGGAATGGAGCCCGCAAACCGCGATTCGCGCCGATCAGGTCGGTTCGTCCGGCGCGTTTGGGGCCGTGCCGCTGTTCGCCGGCACCCTGCTGATTTCGGCCATCGCCATGCTGGTGGCGGTGCCCGTTGGATTGATGTCGGCCATTTATCTCTCGGAATACGCCACGCCCCGCTTCCGCGCCACCGCCAAACCGATTCTGGAAATCCTGGCCGGCATCCCCACCGTGGTCTACGGCTTTTTCGCGGCTCTGACCATGGCGCCGCTGGTCCGGGAAATCGGTCAATCGCTCGGTCTGCAAGTGGCTTCGGAAAGCGCGCTGGCCGCCGGTCTGGTGATGGGGATCATGATCATCCCCTTCGTGTCGTCGCTGTCCGACGACGTGATCAACGCCGTGCCGCAGTCGATGCGCGACGGCTCCTATGCCTTGGGCGCCACCCACTCGGAGACCATCGTCAAGGTGCTGTTGCCGGCGGCCCTGCCCGGCATTGTCGGCAGCATCCTGCTGGCGGTGTCGCGCGCCATCGGCGAAACCATGATCGTGGTGATGGCGGCGGGCCTGGCGGCCAACCTGACCGCCAATCCGCTGGAAGCCGTGACCACGGTCACCGTGCAGATCGTCACCCTGCTGACCGGCGACCAGGAATTCGACAGCGCCAAAACCCTGGCCGCGTTCGCCCTCGGCCTGGTGTTATTCACCATCACCCTCACGCTCAACGTCATCGCCCTGCACGTGGTGCGCAAGTATCGGGAGCAATATGAATAACGCGACCTCCTCACCGCTCAACCGCGGCATCAACGACGCGGTCAAGGCCAGCCTCCCAAGACGCAAGGCCGCCGAACGGCGCTTCAAGTTTTTCGGCCTGCTCGCCATTCTGTTCGGCCTGTCCTTCGTCGTCCTGTTATTCTTCAACATCATCAGCACTGGCTATCCGGCCTTTCAGCAAACCTACATTCAACTGCCGATCCATTTCGACGCGCAGGTCGTCGATCCGGACGGCGACCGCAAGCCGGAAGCGCTCAGCCGGGCCGACTATAACGCGCTGGTCCGCACCGCCATCCGCGACCTGTTCCCCAATGTCCAGAGCCGTGGCGAGTTGCGCCAGTTGTACAATCTGGTCAGCCCCGGCGCCGCCTGGGAGTTACGGGAAACGGTGATGGACGACCCGGCGCTGATCGGAACCACCCAGTCGCTGTGGCTGCCGGCGGGCAACCTGGTGGATACCTTCGTCAAGGGCCAGATCGACCGCGCCTTGCCGGAAGAAGATCGCCCGATCAACGACCTGCAAATCGGCTGGATCGATCGGCTGCTGGCCGCCGAGATTCTGGAAAAACGCTTCAACTTCCTGTTTTTTGAAAATGGCGACTCCCGCCAGCCGGAAATCGCCGGCATTCGCGGCGCGCTGATCGGATCGTTCCTGACCCTGCTGGTCACCCTGGCGCTGTCCTTCCCCATCGGGGTGGCGACTGCGGTGTATCTGGAGGAATTCGCCCCCAAGAACCGCTGGACCGACCTGATCGAGGTCAACATCAATAATTTGGCGGCGGTGCCGTCCATCGTGTTCGGTCTGCTGGGACTGGCGATGTTCATCAACTTCTTCGGCCTGCCGCGTTCGATCCCGCTGGTCGGCGGCCTGGTGTTGACCTTGATGACCCTGCCGACCATCATCATCGCCGGGCGGGCCGCGCTAAAATCCGTGCCGCCCTCGATCCGCGAGGGCGCGCTGGGCGTGGGCGCTTCCAAGCTGCAAATGGTGACCCATCACGTGCTGCCGCTGGCGATGCCGGGCATGTTGACCGGCACCATCATCGGCATGGCCCAGGCGCTGGGCGAGACCGCGCCGCTGCTGATGATCGGCATGGTGGCGTTCATCGTGGACGTGCCCCAGGGACTGTTCGATCCGGCCACCGTCCTGCCGGTGCAAGTGTTTCTATGGTCCGACCTGCCCGAGCGCGCCTTCGTCGAGCGCACCGCGGCAGCCATCATCGTGCTGCTGGGCTTCATGGTCGCGATGAACGCCACGGCGGTCTTGCTCCGCAAACGCTTCGAGCGGCGCTGGTAAGTGAACCCTACCGATTATCAAATTGAGGATTATCCAGTCATGAACACCACGACTCTGGAAACGGAAGCCACCCTGAACGGGGCGCTGGGCCTTAACGCCGAAGCGCGCCAGAATGTGCTGACCGGCTACGAGGACCGGCGCACGGTGGGCAAGATCACCGTGGACAACCCAAAAATGGTCTGCCGGAACGTCGACGTCTATTACGGCGAAAAGCAAGCCATCAAGAACATCAGCCTCGATATCGGAGCCAACGAGGTCATCTCCTTCATCGGCCCATCCGGCTGCGGGAAATCCACCTTCCTGCGCTGCCTGAACCGGATGAACGACACCATCGACATCTGCCGGGTGACGGGCGAGCTGCGGCTGGAAGGGCAGGATATCTACGACAAGAACCTGGACGTGGTGCAATTGCGCGCCCGGGTCGGCATGGTGTTTCAAAAGCCCAACCCCTTCCCCAAATCCATCTACGAGAACATCGCCTACGGACCGCGCATTCACGGCCTGACCAGCAGCAAGGCGGAACTGGACGATCTGGTGCAACGCAGTCTGGAGCGCGCCGGACTGCTGAAAGAGGTGCATAACCGCCTGCAAGAGCCAGGGACGGGTCTGTCCGGCGGCCAGCAGCAACGACTGTGCATCGCCCGCGCCATCGCCATCAACCCCGAGGTGATCCTGATGGACGAGCCCTGCTCGGCGCTGGACCCCATCGCCACCGCCAAGATCGAGGAGCTGATCGACGAGTTGCGGGAGAACTACACCATCGTCATCGTCACCCACTCCATGCAGCAGGCCGCGCGGGTCTCCCAACGCACCGCCTATTTCCACCTGGGCGATTTGATCGAGATCGGTGAAACCGATCAGATTTTCACCAATCCCAAACACAAGCTCACCGAAGATTACATCACCGGCCGTTTCGGCTGATCTCAATCCTTACCCCGAGCCTCGACCGGAGTTCCCGACGATGTCCCTCAATCAAGATGCCCATACCGTCAAACAATTCGACCTCATGCTCGCCAACCTGCGCAACCTGGTGCTGGAAATGGGCGGAATGGTTGAAGAGCAGATCAAGAAAGCCGTTTACGCGCTGGAGGAGGAGGATCTCACCGCCGCTCGCGAGGTCATCGCTCGCGACCGGGTCGTCAACGGTCTGCAAGTCAAGGCCGACGAAGACAGCATCACCCTGATCGCCCTGCGCCAGCCGGTCGGTAGCGATCTGCGGATGGTCATGGCGTTGTTCAACACGGTGACCGACCTGGAGCGAATCGGCGACGGTGCCAAGAAGATCGCCCGGATGACCGTTCAGATCTTCGACAGCATCAGCAGCCCACCTAGTACCGCGCTGCTGCGCGATGTGGCGCCGACGGCCGAACTCGCGCAAGAGATGTTGCACGGTTGTCTCGATGCCCTGGCCCGGTTGGACGTGGAAAAGGCCCTGGAAATCTCCCGGGGCGATGAGGAGTTGGACCAGGAATTCCAGTCGTCCCTGCGGCGGTTGATCACCTTCATGATGGAAGATTCGCGCGTCATCGGCCACGCCATTCATGTGATCTTCATCATCAAGGCGCTGGAGCGGATCGGCGATCACTGCAAGAACATCGCCGAGCACATCGTGTATCTGGTCGAGGGCAAGGATGTGCGGGAGGCCAAGGCCGACACGAATCTCACGTTGCCGATACCCGATGCCGTGGAACGACAACCGTAAGCGTTTACCCCCCACCCCAACCCTCTCCCACCAGGGGGGAGGGAGTCCGCGATGCGTAAACTGACCACACCTTATTACCTGATCGACGAAAAAACACTACAGAACAATCTGAAGATCATTCAGCGGTTACGCGAGGCCTCGGGGGCCAAGGCGGTCCTGGCGCTGAAATGCTTTTCAACCTGGGGCGTGTTCGATCTCATGCGGCGATACCTGGATGGAACCACCAGCAGTTCTTTGTTCGAGGCCCGATTGGGCCACGAAAAATTCAAAAAGGAAGTTCATGCCTACAGCGTCGGCTTCACGGAAAAAGAAATCAAAATCGTCAGAAAATTCGCCGACAAGATCATCTTCAATTCAATTTCCCAGTTGGCGATGTACCATCGCATGGTTCGCGGACTAAAACTGGGATTGCGAGTCAATCCGGGAATCAGTTATTCGCATTTTGATCTGGCCGACCCGGCAAGAAAATATTCCAGACTGGGCGTGGTCGACCGTAACGAGATTCGGAAGGTCGCCCCCCTCCTGAGCGGATTGATGTTCCATTTCAACTGTGAAAACGATGACTTCGCAAATATCGCCGCCGCGATTGACTTTATCGGCCAGCATTATGGGTCCTTGCTCGAACGAATGGAGTGGGTCAGCCTGGGCGGCGGCCTGGCCTTTACGAAAGAAGGGTATCCACTCGATGATTTCTCCGCGAAGCTGAAGAGCTTTAGCGATCGATTCGGCGTTCAGGTCTATTTGGAACCCGGCGAAGCGGCGATCACCGGTTGCGCGGAACTGGTCACCACGGTTCTCGATGTGGTGCATAACGAAATCGACATCGCCATCGTCGATGCCTCGGTCGAAGCACACATGCTGGATCATCTGATCTATCACACCACCCCGAAAATCGCCGCTCCCGAGCCGGGACCGCACCGCATGATGGTCGCCGGCCGGACGTGTCTGGCGGGCGACGTCTTCGGCGAGCATGGCTTCAAAAACCGCCTGGAAATCGGCCCAGACTACGAAAACCAACGCAATATCAAGCCCGAAAACGCGGCTTATTTCCGCACGATGGTGTTGACCTATTTGATTTCGTTCATCGAAACGGCTGAAACCTTTGGAGAGTTGTCAAGTTTGCGTATAATTGCTGAACAAGTAATGGATGCGCTTCGCCGCATTTGGCCCGAACTTGAACCCTGGCCGGTGTACCCGGCCTTTCAACCTGAACAAACCGCTGAACTATGAATACCGACACCATCCAACTTCCTAACGCCCCTACCATCCCCGGCCTCCAATTCCGGCATTTTCGGGGGGAAAGTGATTTTCCCCTCATGGCTGCCGCCGTTGCCGCCAGCGCAGAGGCCGACCATATCGAACGGGTGACGACCGTTGAAGATATTGCCGAAAGCTATGCTCATCTCACAAACTGTGATCCGTCTCGGGACATGATCTTTGCCGAAATAGACGGCGAAGTGATTGGGTATTCCCGCCTGTGGTGGCACGCCGAAGAAGGCGATGGGCCGTATCTCTACTCGTTTATCGGCTTCCTGATTCCGGCGTGGCGGCGAAAAGGGATCGGGACCGTCATCCTGCGGTGGGTTGAAAACCGCGTCCGTGAAATCGCGCAGGATCACCCTGCCGAACGTCCGAAGTATTTTCAGGGATTTGCCACACAGGATGAAGCGGGGCTGGCCGCGTTGTTCGAAAAAGAAGGGTACACCGTAACCCGAATTTCGCACGAGATGGTGCGTCCATCGCTGGATGATATTCCCCATTTTCCGTTGCCTGATGGGGTGGAACTGCGCGCCGCCCTTCCCGAACACTATCGCACCATCTGGGAAGCGTCCAATGAGGCGTTTCAGGATCATTGGGGCTTTTACCCGCCAACCGAAAACGATTATCAGGAGTGGTTGAACGACAAAATCATCTTTCAGCCGCACTTGTGGCAAATCGCCTGGGATGTCGAAACGAATCAAGTGGCGGGGCAGGTCCGCACGTTCATCGCCCATGCCCTCAACGAGAAATATGACCGCAAGCGCGGGTTTACGGAATTCATCAGCGTCCGGCGGCCCTGGCGTAAACGCGGCCTCGCGC
>JRYF01002285.1_pt1 | contig 13973 bp, 12 predicted proteins | sample 235331 | NCBI WGS metagenome assembly JRYF01 (sample SAMN03074217, study PRJNA261475) | activated sludge metagenome | biome: Wastewater Treatment Plant; feature: Wastewater; material: Activated sludge; isolation source: activated biomass of a wastewater treatment plant treating hydrocarbon... ...
ATGTCTCGCTCGCGCAAAATGCGGGCATAGCGTATTTGCCGCTTGGCTCGTTTGCACCGGAACGTATCCGATTGCCCTATGCTGCGCATATGCGCTTTCTTTGTCAAGGAATGCTAGACTTATCAGCCTATCAAAGTACATTATTTTTAATGCACTTTGATAGATTGACAAAGGTACATAATAAGTAAATCCATTTAAACAATAAATTTCTATCGGGGTCTGATCAGGTTTAAATACCAATAGGTCACAAGATTCGGTTTATGTGATTCCTTCAATTTTTGGATAATGCTAATTNNGTACAGGCTTATATCAGGCTACCTTAAATTTAAGGATTTTTGTAATTAGTTTGGTTTCTAGTCTGCGGCGCATTTCCTCATCAACAACTATATAAGAATTGCCATCCTCATCATACAGTTTTTTTGTTGATAAACGTGCTATGTAACCTTCATATCGTTTCAACACGGCATTTATGGCATCTACATCTCCATTTACAGCCGCCGCAATAACAGGAAACGAAATTGCCGCATCATTCTTCTGCATCGGCTTTACCTCCCATGTACTTTTTCAATTTGGTTAATGAGATAGACCGTTGATGCTGTACTGTTCGCCGTACCATATTTAATGCCTCTGCTATTTCCGTGTCAGACATATCAAGGAAATAGGCAAGCAACAGGATGTCACGGCTTTTTACAGGCAATGCTGACAGTGCCTCGGTAAGTAAATAGCTTTCAATTTCAACCTCAAATCCACAAACTAAAAATTTATACATATCAGTTGAATACTTGTCCACTGTCATAAGTTCATCAATTTCTTTAGGAAACATTTCGCAAAACAAAATTTCGTTTTTCGTCCTGTGCTGCAAGGCACGGATTATATCTCTGCGTTCCTCTCGCAATACTTTTTTGCAAAAGCTGTCAAATTGATGTTCAACGGTTTTCCTTTGGGAAGAAGATTGCTCCATTAGAGTTCACCTCCTTCCGTTTCCGCAAGGCGGTTATCTTTCCCCTTTCGCTCACTATCCCGTTTGGGAACATCCATTTTGGCAACATTTCAAGAAAATTTTTTAAAATTTTTTAGAAAAGACATATTCAAGCTACTCCAATCTTTTTGATTTGGATTAAATGATTGGAGCAATAGTGGCGAACGACAGCGCAAAATAATAAAGACGCATTCATTGTTATGGTATCTACCATAACAATGAATGCGTCCAGGTACTCATTATAATTTATTTTTAACAGTTCCTGTTTCAACATAGATGTCTCTTTTTAATGCCTTTTCATCAAACGTATGAGTATGTATCTTTTAGGATCACAAAAGACCTATCGCCCATTAGTATTTAAAATTAGGAGGCTTTTTAAATGTTAATTATGATAACTTATGTTTCTGAAAGATGATGTGCCTTGTAGACTGTGATTCTTGCACTGTGAAGCAAAACGATAGAAAATACTACGTTTCAAACCCAGAGTTTTAAGTGCTTGTTCTAAAGAAATACTTCCGGTTTTCCATTTGATATAGGTTTCATCAAATTTAGGTGGACACTCAATACGAGGTCGTCCCAGATGCTTGCCTTGCGCTTTTGCAAGAGCAATACCTTCAGCCTGTCGTTGCCGTATGTTTATACGTTCTTGCTCTGCTACATATGAAAGTATTTGCAATACAATATCCGAAATAAATGTCCCAGTTAGATCTTTGCCACTTGTGGTAGTGTCCAAAAGTGGTAGATCCAAAACTTTAATATTTGCTTGAATATCCTTGGTAAGTACTTTCCACTCCTGTATAATTTCATCATAGTTGCGTCCCAGTCTGTCTATGCTTTTTATTACTAATAAATCATTTGGCTGTAATTGATCTTTTAGATTTTGATATTCTGTACGCTCAAAATCTTTACCGCTAGCATGGTCTACATAAATATTTTCATCGCGTATTCCTATGTTTTTAAAGGCTTCAACTTGCCTTATAGAATTTTGATCTTTGCTGGATACACGCGCGTAGCCATAAATATTACTGTTCATTTATATTCCTCCATTAAATAATGATTTATTATTATATCTGAAAAAGCGAGGAATATCTACAGAAAAACATTTTTATTGTTTAAAAAGGTGTACCTTTATGGACTAAATTTTAACATGATAAAACGAAAGATTCAATATCTAAATTTACCAAATATTTATTTTATTTTTAATCATTTTCCACAAAAATGTATAAAATTACTTATAAAGAAATATATTCTACATATTTCGACATTTTATTGTGTACTTTAACGAGGATCATACAACATCCATAAAGGTACACTTTTATACATGATAAATATATGGTGAAAGTGTGAATTGTTTCTAAGTAAATGCTAAAGCAAAATATGAGGTCGTTCCGGCGTCCATATGGATACTTTAGTTATATATCTAAAAAATAATGTGTATTTGTAACTAAAAAATGCGCAATGGCGAAGCTATGCACAAAATAAAGAAATTATGTACGGCCTTATGAATATAAGGTCATTTTTTATTGCGACAAAAATGAGACTCTTAAATTGCAGTATTATTAAACAGCTTTGTTATGTTGGGAGTGACAGAATGGAATATATGGACTATTGGTACGTAATTTTTGTTGAAACAGGCAAGGAAGATCATGTTTGTAATAGAATTAATGTAATTGATGGGAATAAGGAAATAATAACTTTAGTGCCAAAGCGCATTGTGCCAGAAAGGCACAATGGCGTTTTTTATTATGAGACTAAATTATTATATCCTGGATATGTTTTGATAAACTCTTGTGAGAAAAGGCCAAGACTCTATCAAGAGATACGAAAAATTCCGGCAGTATATAGGTGGCTAGGTAATAACGGTTTACTTTCTACGTTATACGAATATGAAATAGAAACTATTTTGGGTCTTATAGATGAAAGAGGTGTTATACAGAAGTCATATGCCATTATTGAGAATTCGATTGTGAAAATAATAGAAGGGCCATTGAAAAACAAAAGTGGAATAGTTCGAAGGATCGACAGACATAAAAATCGTGCTAAAGTTAAGATGAGTCTGTGTGGTGTAGATAGGACTATTGATTTGGGAATTGAAGTCTTAAAGTGGCAAGAATGAATAGGTGAAACAATGTAAAACTTAATACTAAAATGCGTTGTGTTTATAATAATCAAAAGATTCGTCTCTCAAAGTAGACTCTATTAACTGCATAAATATATTTACAATTTAAAAATAAGTAGGACGATAAAGGAAAAGGAGAAAAAATGAAGATAGTTGTTGCATCAGGTTATTTTGACCCTTTACATATTGGACATATAGAATATCTGGAAAATGCCAGAAAACTTGGTGATAAATTAATAGTGTTAGTCAATTCCGATAAATCTGCTGTCAATAAAAAAGGCTACTCTTTTATGAAAGAAGAGGACAGATTAAAAATTGTTGAGTCTTTGAGTTGTGTAGATCAAGCATACATTGCTGATGATTGTGACGGAACAGTTGCCAATTCTTTGGCTAAAATCAAACCTCAAATTTTTGCCAAAGGTGGAGATCGTAATCTTGTAAATTTGCCAGATCAAGAGATAGAAGTTTGTAGAACTAACAATATAGAAATTATATGTGGTTTAGGCAACAAGATAAGATCAAGTAGTACATTAGTCGAAAATGGTAGTTGTACAACAATTACTAAACCCTGGGGAGAACTTAAGGTAGTATATTCTTGTATGAATTACAAAATAAGTATTTTATCTATTTATTCAAACTCTTTCATTGAATTGCATAAACATAAGGATTTTTCTACGGAATGGTTGATTTTAGATGGAAACATTGAAATTCAAATAGGATGCTATAAAAACAAAATAGATGCACAAAGTCAAAAAACAGCCTTCATCCCGAATAATATAATTCATGGTTTGTCTAACAAGGGACAAAGATGTGCTAAAGTCGTTGAAATACAAAGGAGCTGTTCTAGATAGAAGTAGTAATATTTTTTATAGATGGCCAACCCTAAATTTTAAGATGTCATCTATAATAGATTAATTAAATTTCTTTCTATGAATTCAGCTATAAGGTGGTGCTTAAGAAATATTTTTGGAATCAAAACTACAAGCAAGGTAAAAGCAACTGCTTTCTTCATTATAGATGTAAAAAGCATTTTAAACAGTTAAACAAATTGTTAGAAAGGAGATATTAAACATTACTATAAAGAAATGAGGTGGATATGAAAATATTGCATTTTATAAAGTTCTTGTTATTTTGAAGATGCTGACTTCTAACTTATTTTGTTCATGGTGCGGTCAATGGAATAATGAGAGTCATTTGAAAGCATGTTACGGCTGATGAAGCAATATTTTTTTACATTTGATGAAGAAACGGGGTATGTGGATTCATTTATTTTGCTGATTTTAAACCAAGAAAATGAAAGGAGCCTGACCAGAAATGCAAAAAGATTTTAAAGTACCTTATTTTGGTATAGGAAGTATTTGGGGAGAAGAAGAACTGGATGTAGTAAAGCATACTATTTTTAGCAGTAACACCCTATCATGCGGTGAACAGCTCGAACTGTTTGAGCGTGAATTTGCAGATTATGTTGGCTGCAAACATGCGCTGACAGTGAGTAGTGGGACAGAAGCACTTAATTTTGCCACGTACTTGGTTGGCTTAAAATCAGGAGATGAAGTGATTGTAACTCCATTTTCGTACCAGGCATCTATCTCATCACTTCTGACTTTACCCGTCAAGGTAAAATTCTGTGATATTGATACAAATACGTTGTGCGCGGATCCGGAAAGTATTAAAACGCTGATCACTGAAAAAACAAAAGCCATATACTTAACACATATTGGCGGATTTATGGCTGACATGGAGCCGATTCTCACTCTGGCCAATGAATATGGCTTAATTATAGTCGAAGATTGTGCACATGCGCATGGAAGCCTTTATCGTGGGAAAAAAGCTGGATCCTTCGGGCATATAGGCTGCTATAGTTTTCAATCTTCAAAAAATATGACTACCTTAGGTGAAGGCGGAATGATTACTTTTAACAATGATAAATGGGCATCTGTTATAAGGAATATAAGGGGTATTGAGCCGGATGCAGATTTCATTTTAAGAGATGGGATATCCTTCGGAGGATTCAAAAAGCCCAAATATAATATAAACATGCATGAGAAAAATGCATTTACACATGAATGTTTGGCTATACATCATCCCGGAACCTGCTCACCCATGTGCGAGCCGGCAGCAGCGGTTGGTCGGGTTCAGCTGACGAAACTGGAAGGATTTAATGAGCGGCGGCGCGAAATCGCCAAAAAGATAAATGACGGATTGATGGATCTGCCACAAATCAGGATTCAAAAGGTCCCTGACCACAATGTATGCAATTACCATTTATTTGCCTTCTTTATTAACAGCGGATATGGAATAGGTAGGGATCAATTAGTCAGTATCATCCAAGAACAAGGTGTTGAAGTCGTATTAAGGTATTTTCCATTACACCTGTTGCCTGAGTGGAGATATCATGGGCATGAATATGGCGAATGTCCCCAAACCGAGCACATTTGGTTTCATGAATTGGTGAACTNNTTAAAATGATGGAGAATAACATGCTATGAAACCAAATATGCTTTTTGTGACCTGTCATTTGCCTTTTCCGCCTAACAGCGGAGGAAGGCGAAGGGAATTTGAAATTATAAAACTCATATCCCGGAATTATAAAATACACTTATGTGTTGTTTCTAAAACATATATGGAAGATGTCAGTAACAGTAGTTATTTGCATAAATATTGTGAAGAAATCAAAATTTTTAAGGCAAATTACGTTGATGAGAACTATTTTTATGAAATACCAGCGCAAATTTATAGGAACCAATCCATAGATGCAGCTAATTATATTTTACATACGCTGAACGATATCAATATAGATATTATTCATGTAGAAGGGTTTTATCTTTTGCACCTTATTCCAGATCATAATGCAGTTCCAATCGTTTTAACAGAACAAAATATTGAGTATTCACTATGGTACCAACGTTATATACATGCCGTGGATGAAGAACGAAAGAATTATTTCAAACATCAATACGAAATGACAAAACAAGCGGAATTATTGGCCTGGCAGCGAAGTGATAGTTGTATTGTTCTTACAGAAGAGGATGAAAGCGCCATAAAAGGCTATCTCCCAAATAAGAAAATATATATAATATCAGATGGTGTGGATCATAACCTTGATATTCATTCAAGAACTACAAACGCCGGTGTATTAAGTAAACCACGGGCTCCGTGTATACTATATGTAGGCAATTATGGGTATTATCCAAATGTTGATGCCGTTCACTATCTATGCCATACGATTTTGCCGTATATAAAGAATATGATTCCGGAGGTTACTGTTTTATTAGCCGGCAATGATCCACATTTCGCATTGGAACCACTAAAGAACATTCCAGGAGTAGTAGTTACGGGCGAAGTTCCTTCGCTGTCCCCTTATTATGAGTATACAGATGTCTTTGTGTGTCCGTTGCGGATAGGGGGCGGTGTAAAAGTAAAAATGCTGGAGGCTTTGTATAAAGGCAAAGCAATTGTCAGTACGTCAGTTGGAGTGCAGGGGCTGCCGGCAGGACCGGAGCTAGACTATATAACTTATGATGATCCTGAACAATTTGCCTCTAGAGTTGTGCATATACTAAACAGTGAAGCGGAAAAGGAAAAATGCGAATCCATTGCGCAGCATATTTCCTCTATGCTTCCAACATGGGAACAAGTATGTCATAATTTAATTAATATTTATAACCATCATATGAATTAACGTACTAAAAATAATTAATATTAAAGGAGAGAATGATATGAATAAAATTAAAATAGCAATTGTTGGTGTGGGAAACTGTGCTAGTTCTTTATTACAAGGTATTGAGTATTATAAAAACAAAAATGAAGATAATTGTATAGGTCTAATGCACTGGGATATTGGTGGATATAAGCCTTCCGATATTGAAGTAGTAGCAGCTTTTGATATTGATCAGCGAAAAATAGGAAAAGATGTTAATGAAGCCATTTTTGAGAAGCCCAATTGTACTACAATATTTCAAAAAGAGATGCCCAAAACAAATGTAATCGTCAGTATGGGCAAAGTGCTTGATGGAGTATCTGCGCATATGAGTAATTATGATGATGCTTATACCTTTGTTGTTAGCGATGAAAAAGAACCTAGCGAAGACGAGATTGTGTCAATAATTAAAGAGTCAGGAGCAGAAATTTTAATAAACTATCTTCCTGTTGGTTCACAAAAAGCTACAGAGTTTTATGCAGAATGTGCACTGAAGGCAAAAGTGGGTTTTATTAATAATATTCCTATATTTATCGCAAGCAATCCTGTGTGGGCGCAAAAGTTTAAGACAGAGGGCGTGCCGATTATTGGTGACGATATAAAAGCACAATTAGGTGCTACCATTACACATAGGGTTTTAACGGATCTGTTTAAAAAGCGTGGTACAAAGATAGAACGTTCGTATCAATTGAACACGGGTGNNAATAGAGAAAGACTGTCTTCAAAAAAAGAATCTAAGACAGAAGCTGTTCAATCTGTGGCAGCTGAACGGTTTGACGATAGGAATATACATGTTGGTCCCAGTGATTATGTACCATGGCAAAATGATAATAAAGTTTGTTTCATTAGGATGGAAGGCAAACTGTTCGGAGATGTGCCTATGAATTTGGAACTAAGGCTGAGTGTTGAGGATTCACCTAATTCAGCCGGTGTTGCTATTGATGCCATCAGGTGCTGCAAACTGGCCTTAGAACGTAGAATCGGGGGTGTTTTAATATCGCCATCCTCCTATTTTTGTAAGCACCCGATCAAACAATATACAGATGACGAAGCTTACGATATGGTTGAAGCCTTTATTAAGAATGAAATAGATCATTAAATAAAACAATATAAATCCTTACAGATAATATTTTTTAGAAAGGATTCGTATCATGTAATCTACGCTTATATGATACACAAAAAAGGATGAAATATTCTTATATTAATCGTAAATTAAACCGTATGTCTAGAATAGTATTAGGCGGAAGATTTGGTGAGCAGCCAGATGAACTCAGCATAGAGCTGTTAAACAAATATGTTTCCCTAGGAGGAAATACAATTGATACTGCAAATCAATACGCAGATGGAAAGAGCGAAATAATTATAGGAAAATGGTTTCAGATAAAGGACAACCGAAGTGATATATTTTTGATTGATAAAGGTTGCCATCCGTCTGAAACCTTTCCTGATAAAAGCAGGGTAACAAAAAAGGCTATTCATGAAGATATCGATCAAAGCTTGTCAAGATTGCAGACATCGTATATTGATTTGTTTTTGCTTCACCGCGATGACGAAAGTGTACCCGTAGAAACAATAATTGATGCCTTAAATGAAGAAGTTCTTAGAGGGCGTATTTTATCTTTTGGTGCATCTAACTGGAGATGTGAAAGGATAGAAAAAGCAAACCGATACGCTGATATGAATGGGATAGAAGGTTTCAGTGTTTCCAGCTGTGGTTTTAGTTTAGCAGTACCTAATGAGCCTATGTGGAAAGGAGCCATGCATATTAATGCTGATTCTTTGGAATGGCATATTAAAAATAAGATGCCATTATTGGCGTGGTCGTCCCAGGCACGAGGATGGTTTTCGGGGCAATATATCAATAGGGAAAAATATGATGCAGATGTAGAGAGAGTATATAATACAGAAGAGAACCGAAAACGTCTAAGCAGGACATTGACACTGGCAAACCACATGCAAACCTCAGCCATAAAAATAGCATTGGCATATCTGCTTCATAAAAATGAATCAGTATCTGCGATTATCGGGCCACAGACAGTCTTAGAATTAGAAGAATCAATTGGAGCTTTAGAGATTGAACTATCTGATGAGCAGATCCGTTATCTTGAATCCGGAGCATAAATGAACCAGCAGAATGGATAATATTATTAACTTCAAAAATAATTCAGGAGTTGTTATGAAAAATATTTTATTCATTTCTCCTCATTTAGATGATGCTGTGTTGTCTTGTGGAGATTATATCAAACAAATATCAAGTCATCGTAATATAATAATTGTAACTATTTTTACTGGATCACCATTAAATGGTAAAGTGTCTCGTACTGCACAAAGCTTTCATAAAGAATGTGGGTTTGGCGATGATGCAATGAAATATAGGAAGCTGGAGGATAAAAAGGCTACAAAATATTTGGGCGCAACATATTTACATCTAGATGAGCCAGAATGCTTATATCGTTTGGATGATTCTGGATGTTTTAAATATCAGGATAGGGAGTTTTTTACAGATGACATGCATAAAGAATTGAATTATAAAGAGCATTTAAAAAAGATTTTATTGCAGTCTTTGAGTCAATACAATCCTGATGAAGTTTATTCCCCTTTAGGAATAGGAAAACATATCGATCATGTTATTACGCGCAAGTGTTTAGAAGAAATTCAGGAGTATTTAAAGTTCCATCTCTATTATTATGAAGATACTCCATATGTATTTTCGAACGAAATTGCAAGTGAATCGTTGACAAAAAAAATGCGACATGATATAATTCCAATATTTGATTATGAATGGGCGGAAAAACTGATAGCAGTAAACCTTTATGAGTCACAGATGAATATTTTATGGGATTCTCATGACGAGAAGGTTTTCCAGCTCGATCATATATCAAAGAGATATTTAATCGGCTCGCGAAGTATAAGGATATGGAGNNGATGGTTTGGTGATATATAAATTAGAAGAAAGGAATTTCGATAAGATTATAAACATTCCTTTTTTTAATAATACATTCCTTTTGGTTCACTCATACAAAACGAATGTTGACCCGCTTAACAACAGTCTTATACAGTTTCAAAAAGAACGGCTTAACAGCAAGGATATCAATGCGGTTTTGATGTGGAAAGGTGCAAGAAAATTTAGGATAGTGACTTCTTTGGAGAATAAGTTAACAGCAGTTAGAAAAGATTTACTATCTGCGGCAGAGAAAAAATTATTACAGGTTTTTAAATTAAAGGTTGATAGAGTAAAACCGGAGATTGAGTTTTGGTTTTTAACCCGAAGCGAGGGAATCACCCTTCTAGGATTAAGGTTAACAAAACATAAGACTACTGAAAAAAGTTTGATGAAGGGACAGTTAAGACTTGAATTGGCAAGCTTGTTATGCTGGATATCAGAACCACAAAAAAACGATGTATTTTGGGATCCGTTTTGCGGATATGGGTCAATCCCATTAGCCAGAATCAAAATGGGCGCTTTTCGGAAGGTAATTGGTACAGATATTGACAGAAGTAAAATTTCTAATATTAAGTCCAACCAAGACAACAAAAAAAATATTGATATATTTTATCATGATTTCTTTTCAACAGAGACCGTAATAAAGGTCAATAAAATTGTTACAGATCCTCCGTGGGGAGAATTTGCCGAGAACAATCAGAACATGGAACATTTATATCATATGATTTTTAAAAATGCACTGATTCATTTAGAAGATAATGGAGTCATGGTATTGTTAGTTTCGCGAATCATTGATATAGAAAAGATTATTTTGTATTTTGCTGATCGTTTGGAAATAGTAGAGAGATATTTTGTTTTGGTATCTGGGAAAAAGGCCAGTGTATATAAATTTGTTAAAAGATAAAATAACCAGTAGATTAGATAGCAAACAAGTAGAGGACGTCGAATGCGAACTGGTAAAATAAAAATAGACGCTGTATTTTATAGTGTCTATTTTTATTTTACCAGTTGCCGATGATGGGCTTAATTTGTAAATAACTTATTAGCTATCATTTAAATATTATATGATATCACAACTGGAGAATTATTTAAATTATTGCTTGATTTGATTAATGTATAATCGTAAAAATATGCGTACGACTCGTGCTTCACGTTTTTTATATTGATAAAATGTGTTCGTTTAATGTTTGCATGAGTGATGGCTACCAGTGAAAGTCTGAGATATACTCTGGCATGAACAATGCGAATGATCTTTTTATCGACAGATTATTTGTTCCAAACATCAATTCTTAAAATCCAGATTCATAACTACACTTTTTATTTGATAGATACTTTTAGATAACTACACTTTTTTGTGAGAAATTGCATCTATACTCCTCTGTGAGCATTGTGGTTTTCCTTTTCCTTGAAAACCCATTATATTAAAAAAATAGTCGCATTGTCAGCATTCTTTGATTCTTATATGTGCTGATGTGTAGGCGGCAGATTGGAGATTAGTATGAAAGACTTGGTATTTATTCCTGAGGAAAAGAAAGAAATGTATAAAAAAAATGAAATTATTCTTCATATTTTAGAGCCGGAGCCAGATGGGCACATTGGTGGTGCTGATATGCATGTCTATAATCTTGCACTTGCGCAACTAAAGCGAAGTTCCTACCTTCCTATGATTTTGATAAATCAAAATAGCCAATATGCAAAAAGGCTGGAAGACGCAGGAATTGCATATGTAAGAGGGCACTTATTGCCGGGCAAAAAGATTAGATTATTGCCATATCTTAAAAATTTACTCTGTGAATATAACATTAAATTATTGCACAGTCATCAATATGATGCAAATTACATTACATACTTGTTGAGAAAAAAATATAAAAGTTGGAGAAAGCTTCCTGTAGTCATGACTGTGCATGGCTGGGTAGAAACATCATTGAAGAATAAGATTAAGACTTGGTTAGATTTTTATACTTATAAAGAGGCCGCTGCTATTATAAGTGTTAGCAAAAATAGCCTGAGAAGGCTTTGGAATTATTCTGGTGATAAGTTATTGGCATATATTCCAAATGGCATATATTTTGAATCTACAGAAAGTAATATAACTGCTAATACAGAAATAGATGTGTATGGTATACCAAGGAATAAGAAAATAGTTGCAATAATAGGAAGACTATCACCTGAGAAAAGAATAGATATTTTTCTTTTGGCATGTAAAGAGTTAGTGAAAAAGCGTGATGACTTGCATTTTATGGTAGTTGGATCTGGTGAGGAATATGATGCTTTAAAAAAACGAGTTCAACAGCTAGAGATAGAAAATTATGTTACGTTTACGGGACTGGTTCTTAATATAGAAAAGATATACAAGATGATAGATATTTTAGTTATTTCATCTGATACAGAGGGAACACCCCGGGTAGCGCTTGAAGCAATGTATTATCAAAAGCCTATTGTATCCACAACGGTTGGTGGTATGCCGCAAATTGTTAACCATGGCGTAACCGGATATTTAGTAGAAAAGCATGATTACTGTACAATTGCAAATTATGTTAATGAGATTTTAAATGATAATAATAAATATTTAGAAATGGGGAAAGAAGCCAGAAAAGTTTTCAATGATAAATTTTCTATTTGGAAAATGCAGAATGAAGTAGAAAATATTTATCTTAAAATTATAAAATAAAAATAGAATGGTGGTTATGTGGTATGAAAAACGAGTATGTATTAGGTATTAACATAGGCTTACATGATTCATCAGCTGCCATTGTAAAAGATGGTTTATTAATTGCTATGTCTGATCAGGAAAGGTTTAGCAGGAATAAAAGTGCAATAAATGAATCGCCGATAGATGCAATTAAATTTTGTTTAGAAAAAGCAAAGATTTCTATTGATGATCTGGATGCTATTGCATTAGGAACTGACGTCGAATTATTAAATAAATGGCTTTGTTTATCAGAAGAGGAGATGAAATCAAGGATAAAATTAGATGATATAGATCGGCTATTCCCTAAGGATAAATTTAAATATAAAAAACTTCCTAAAATAGTGTATGTAAATCACCATTTGGCACATGCTGCAAGCGCCTTCAGGGCAAGTGGCTTTGATGATGCAGCTATATTAGTCGTTGATAATAGGGGTGAAGATGTATCTACAAGTTTAGCTTTTGGAAAAGGAAAAGAGATATGCTTTTTGAAACAATATGGGGTTTCACATTCATTAGGGCTTTATTACAGAGTGGCCGCCCAATATGCAGGACTATGCGGAAAATATAGAGAAGTAGGTAAATTCATGGGTCTGGCATCTTATGGTGTACCAAATCAAAAAGTTCCACTTATATATGACAATGGACCAAAATTCACTGATGATGACTTTTCTGAGTTAAGAGGTCTAGAAATCCCGCCTAAGTGCACCGAACAATTAATGACTTATTTTAAAGAGAATTGTTTCCCATATACAGCAGAAAATTATGATGAAGTCATGTCTTACGCAAATTTTGCGGCATCTGTTCAAAAATCATTAGAAGATATTTTATTAGCATTATGTAAAGACCTGAAAGAAATGACAGGAGTGTCTAACTTGGTTATTGCAGGTGGAGTTGCGCTTAATTGTTCGGCAAACGGAGTTATTTCTGAATCTAATATTTTTAAAAATATTTTTATACAACCAGCAGCTGGTGATGCAGGAACTGCACTAGGTGCAGCTTTAGAGGTAGCGGGTATGCTGTCACCAAGTAATTATAATAAATTCGTAATGAACCATGCTTATTGGGGTGAAGAATATACACAGGAACAGATAAATGTGGCACTTGATAAAGCTGGGTTAGTGTATGAGGTGCTTGCAGAAGATGCGCTTTTATCAAAGGTGGCAGATCTACTTTGTGAGTATTACATAATAGGTTGGTTCCAAGGTAGGTATGAAATTGGTCCTAGAGCATTAGGCGCAAGAAGTCTGATTGCCAATCCTACAAAAAGAGATACGCTGGTGCGACTAAATAAAATTAAGAACCGTGAAATGTGGAGGCCTATAGCACCTAGCGTTCTAGAAGACAAGTTTTCTGATTATTTCACAGGGAAACATAAGTCACCATTTATGTTAGTTGCAAGTATGGTTAAAAAAAATGTTCAGAAACTAATTCCTGCTGTTGTTCATATTGATGGCAGTGCACGTCCTCAGGTTGTCAATAGAGAAACCAATACATTGTATTATGACTTAATATGTGAATTTGAAAAAAGAAGCGGGATAC
>JRYF01000927.1_pt1 | contig 13970 bp, 8 predicted proteins | sample 235331 | NCBI WGS metagenome assembly JRYF01 (sample SAMN03074217, study PRJNA261475) | activated sludge metagenome | biome: Wastewater Treatment Plant; feature: Wastewater; material: Activated sludge; isolation source: activated biomass of a wastewater treatment plant treating hydrocarbon... ...
CCGCCCGCCCCCCCCCCCCGCCTCCGCCCGTTGTTGGTCATTGGTTAAGATGTTGAGAATCAATACCCACAATGACCCACAATGACCTTCAATGACGGGTGACACAAGGCAATTATTTTTTGACATTGAGGCTGTTTGAACCCCATAAGTACCCCACAACACTCACCTCAACAGGTCAATGTACCCATTGAGGATGCCGGGGGCGGGCACGGTTCCCGTGACCCTTTGTTCAAAGACTTTACAGGTATAAAAATAGGTTCCCTCTGCGAGCCGTTGGCCGCGCATGTTCCGTCCGTCCCAGTTGATGTTGGGGTCGTTGGTCTGGTACACGAGTTCTCCCCAGCGGTTGAAGATGTTCATTTCGATGCGTTCGATGAAACAGAAAGGGTAGGGGATGAACAGATCGTTGGCCCCGTCGCCATTGGGAGTAAAGGCATTGGGGAGTTTGTAATTGGGGCAATTGTCCTTGCAGATGATGTTGCTGAAAGCACTTTCATTGAAGAATGTATCGAGTGCCGTCACGGCATAACACCCCGCAAGGCCCCGGAGTGGTTGGTGGATAAAGGTCGTGTCGCGGGAGAAATCAATGGTGGCGATGCGGACCAGTTCGTCGCCCTCCACGTCGGCGTAGTAAATATTGTAGGTCACCACATCGTCCGTCTCTTCGCAGATGCTCATGGGGTTGATCCATTGCAGGAAATTGGTGAGCAGGTCGTCGTCGTCGCAGGTGATTTCCTCATCGCAGATGTTGCGCACCGTAAGCACGGGCGGACATGGAGGAACGTCGTCCACCGGTACGGCACAGGCTTCCTGCGAAAGATTGATGAGCGGAGATGGAACGCCCTCGATACCGTAGGAACCTTCAGCCCGCACGTAGTAGCAGTATTCCCGCCCGTTTATCAGGTTTTTATCATAATAAAACGTGTCGGGCGTGATGCCGATGGAGTCCCACTGGGCGAGGATGTTGTTGAAACGATAAACGGTGTATTTGGTATTCACCCAGGGTACATCGAACCGCCAGGAAAGATTGTTGCGGTTGTCGGTCGGCGTTATTTCAAGAAAAACCGAAGAAGCACGGGGCGAGTTGCCGATGGGCTGGGTTTCGTTGTTCACAAAAAAGTTGATATTGTAGGTGTGCGGTTCGTTTTGGGTATCGAGGCCGGACATTTCATCGAAGTATTCATTTTGGGTCAATTGCCAATAGGTGGGGCTGTTGAAAGTCGCAATGGTGGTGAAACCCGTGCTTGCGATTCCCCTGGCCCGCTGGAGTTCGTAGCGGTAAGGGCCGGGGTTGAGCAAGGTGTCGAGGTCATCGGCAAGGGGTTTGGTCCAGCGCACTTCGATGCGGCCATTGTTCGGGCCGGTTTCCAAAATGCTGACATTGGTGATGAGCGGCACGTCGCGGTTGAGTTGCACGCACACCTCGTCAGAGGGCAGGCTCTCCACGAAATTGTAAGGCTGGCCGGAACTCGTGCGACGGGCAAAACGCCCCAGGATGCGATAGCAATAGGTACGGCCCCGCTCCACTTGGTTGTCCATGTGCTGATAGCGCCCGCCTGCCACTTCGGTCGTATTGGCGATGAAAGTATAGCCTCTACCGGCAAGCCCCGTTGTGCAGGTATCTATCGGGAAAGGGTTGCTGCCCTCTCGCCGCCAAACGGAAAAGCCAAAGAAATAATCGTTCACGGTCTCCTCGCAGGCGTATGGTTTTTCCCATGAAACCTCGATGCGGTCGCTGCTCGGTTTGGCCTGCACGTCTTCGGGCTGCGGCCCGACGATTTTAATGCGCACTTCCTTGAGCGTCGCAAGCCCGGTGGAGCCGGGTATGTTTTGGAGGAAAAAATCGTCCTCCGCTTTGAAAACGACCGTGTACGGGAGATTTGAAATATGCTCGCAGGCGGTTTGCCAACGGAAAGTTTTCACCACCGGTGTCTGTTGGTAAGTGGCAGAGGGGTTGCCGGTAGGCCGCCATGTTTCCACGTCGTCGGCGGGGCTGACATCCACGATGAAAGGAGCGCCGAGCGCCGACAGCTTCACCTTGTCGCCCATGTCGGGATCGGTTGCCGTGACCGTGAACTCTACCACGTCGCCGGCCACGACACATATTTCGTCAATGGTGGTGATTTTGGGGGCGTTGTTTTGATCGCATTTAAAAACAAGGATCTGCATGTCCCGCACAGTGGTGTCTATGGGGATGCCGTTCCTCCAGGAGACGATGATCATGGCCACATTGTATTCTCCCTGCAATTGGGGCGCATTCCACGTGAGGGTTCCCGTGAGGCGGTTCAGTTCGAGGTCTCCATTGCCGCCGGGCACCTGCACGCTGGACGGGTAGGTGTAATTCGGCACGGGGGTATTGACCGTTTGCATGGGCACGATGAGTTCGTAGGTCAGGCTGTCGCCATCGGGGTCATAGGCGTTGGGGTTGTGGACAAAAGGCTGGCCCACGCAGGCATAGTCAATCGGTGGTTGCAGCAAACGGGGCGTGCTGTTGCAGCCCTGAAACTGCCCATTGAAGAGTGTGAACGTAGTCTGGAGGTGAAACTGGATGTTGTCGGAGGCGGGTGGGTTCACGTTGATAATGCCGCCATTTCTGTTGGGATCGGTCATGGAGACGGTGTAGCGCCCGATACCATTGTACGTATGCGTCGCCACGTATATGTTGAATTTCACGTCATTGGGCAGTGGCCCGCCCTTCGGCCGGGGAACCGGCTCCGGTGGCCCTGGCCACCATTTCGCAAGTGCCGTCCCCCCAGCAGATTTCCAGTGAGTCCCTGTCGGCGGCCACGCTGCTCGTCTTGGTATAGGTAATAATAGTGCAACGCACCATATTGCCTGTACAAGGAGGAAGTTGTTCGATGATGATTTCTCCTGCCCTGTTATGGGTCGCAAAAGTTGTCGTCCCGAATTGGAAGAAAAAAATGGCGGAGATCAGGTAACGTAGATAAGGTTTCATGACAGTTGAATTGTATTCGTTGTTCGTTGTTCGTTATGTAACCGCCAAATTTATTTGGCGGCATCGCCCCTCGTGGTGCCGCCAAATAAATTTGGCGGTTACAAGGGCTACACTGACCCGACAGGATTAATTGGACAGGCCAGTAAAGTAAAACAACCAACAATCAAATTATCCTCAAATTTCAAAGTAAAACAAAAAAACGCAAAAAAGTGGGCCGTTTTATGAAAGATTGCCCGCAGGTGACATTTTTTTGTGAAAAACAGAAATGGATACCACACCACTGGACATTTTGTAAACGCACGTTTACTAAACTTCCAAAAGTTTAGTAAACGTTGGCCCGCTATTCCAACAGGTGTGCAATATGCCCGGCAGTGCAGTCAACACGGCATTTCGCCACAGGTCATTTTCTTTCAAATCTTTGATAATCAAGTCTTTTTCCTTTGCATAAAACAAAAACACGCAACCGCCAGTATAAAACAACGTGATTTATCAAAGACCCCCAAAAACCGGAAGGGGCATCGGCTGCGAATATGCGGGGAAATTCACGATCTTCCTTTTTTTTCATCAAATTCCATTAAAATGCGCATACCTTGTTACCTTGTGGCTGCACGATCCTTTCGTTGTTTCCTGTCCCCTGCGGCAGGTGTTCACCCATAAAAGTAGGGGCGCTATGCTCCCAACCAGTAGTTGTTTTTTCAGTTTTCTGGACATTTGTTGCCCCCGGTGGTGGCGGGAACGAACAACGAACAACCAACAACGATCAAAAAGAAAAACCTGGGCATCATGATCAACTTACCGGACGAACCTTTCAAGCGTTACTACACCATTGGCGAGGTCGCCAACATGTTCAATGTTTCCAAAACGCTTGTCCGTTATTGGGAACAATCCTTCGACTTCCTGCGGCCCTACCGCACCAGCAAGGGCGACCGGCGTTTCACCCCCGAAAACATCAAACAGTTCCAGACCATTTATCACCTCGTGCGGGAAAAAGGCTATACCATCAACGGGGCCAAAAAACTGCTCAAGGAAGAAAAGGATTTTTTCAAACAAAAAAGTGAAACCCTCAAAACCTTGCGGCGGATAAGGGGTTTCTTGGAGGATTTGAAAAATGAGATTTGATGCACTACCGCTCCAATCCTTCCCTCCCCACCATCCTGAACAATTGGAAAGGCACGCCCCAGCACCGCAACGGGCGATTTTTCCACCCGGAATATCCCTTCCAGTTGGGCTGGAAAGATGTGCTGAAATGGCAAATGACCGAAAATCCTTACCGGGAGCAAAAGAAAAAAGACACCTGGAGGGCCAGCGTCATCAAAGATGACGGGTTCCTGCGGCACAGCCACGACACGATGGTTTGGCTGGGCCACGCTTGCTTCTTTTTTCGGTTAAACGGCCAGCATATCCTGGTCGATCCTGTTTTCGGGAAGTTGGCCCCACTTTCGCCCCGCTACTCCGAAATGCCCGTGCCGCCAGATAAATTTCGGCACATAGACCTCGTCCTGCTCACCCACGACCACCGGGACCACTGCGACGGCCCCAGCCTGAAGCTTCTGCTGAAAAACAATCCCCAGGCAAAAATCATCACCGGATTGGGGATGAAAGAGGTGGTGGCCCCCTGGGCCAACGGGCACGAGGTGATTGAAATGGGTTGGTACCAGTGCTGTGAAGTAGGTGCTGCCGGGCTGAAAATCCACTACCTGCCCACCCGCCATTGGTGCCGCCGCTGGCTGACGGACACCAACCGCCGCCTCTGGGGCGCTTTTGTCCTCCAAACCGACAGGCACACCCTCTATTTTGGCGGCGACTCCGGCTATGGCAGCCACTACCGCCAAGCCGCCGAACTTTTTCCCCGCCTGGATTACGCCTTCCTCGGCATCGGCGCCTTCGCCCCGGAGTGGTTCATGCACTCCAACCACCATGGCCCTGTAGATGCTTGGCAGGCATTCCAAGACCTGGGAGCCGCCCGTTTTGTCCCCATGCACTACGGGACTTTCGACCTTTCCGACGAACCGCTCGGCGAGCCTGAACGCCTGCTCCGGCAAATCGCCAAAACAAAACGGTCCGAAAATACCGTTGCGTTTTTGAAGATAGGACAGGATGCCCGCTTGTAGCCCAACTACCCGAAGTCAAAAATCTCCTTATTTTCGCCCGCCCAATCGTGTTTAGATGGTTGAGTCCACTCCGAAAAGTCAATTAATGGAAAAAAGAACACAAGAAGAGAGAGAGATGATTTTGATAAAAAATTTTATTTCAAAATCATCTCTCTCTCCTAAAATTCTTCTTCCGTGCCGTAGGCACGGTTTCAAAATTGACTTTTAGGAGTGGATTCAACCATCTAACCATCTCAACCATCCAACCATCCAAACCATCCAACACATGGCAGACCACAAAATCATCTTTTCCATGGCGGGCGTCAACAAGACCTTCCCGCCGAGCAAACAAGTGTTGAAAAACATTTGGCTCTCCTTTTTTTATGGCGCAAAAATCGGCGTGCTGGGCCTCAACGGCTCCGGGAAGTCCACCCTGCTGAAAATAATTGCAGGGCTGGATCAGAATTACGAAGGCAAAATCGAATTTGAAAAACAGTTCAAGATTGGCTACCTGTCGCAGGAGCCGGAGCTTGACGAAAGCAAGACCGTCCGGCAAGTGGTAGAGGAAGGCATGGGCGAACTCATGGCCGTGATGAAAGAATACGAAGAAGTGAATGCCCGCTTCGCCGAACCGATGAGCGACGACGAAATGAACAAACTCATCGAGCGGCAAGGCGAACTGATGGACATCCTCGAAAGCAAAAACGCCTGGGAACTCGACCACAAACTCGAACGGGCCATGGATGCCCTTCGTTGCCCACCCGACGATGCACCGGTGAAAGTCCTTTCGGGCGGAGAGCGCCGGCGCGTGGCGCTGGCGAGGCTCCTGCTCTCCGAACCCGACATCCTGCTGCTCGACGAGCCGACCAACCACCTCGACGCTGAAAGCATTGACTGGCTGGAACAGTACCTGCAGAACTTCCCCGGCACGGTCATCGCCGTCACCCACGACCGCTATTTCCTCGACAATGTGGCGGGTTGGATACTCGAACTCGACCGGGGCGAGGGCATCCCCTGGGAGGGGAATTACAGCAGTTGGCTGGAGCAAAAAGCCAAGCGCCTCGAAATGGAGCAAAAAGCCGAGGACAAACGCCGCAAAACCCTGGAGCGGGAGTTGGAGTGGATCCGCATGAGTCCCAAAGCCCGGCAAGCCAAGGGCAAGGCTCGTCTCAACGCTTATGACAAACTTGCCGCCGAGGAAATGAAGGCCAAAGAGGCCAAACTCGAAATCTCCATTCCGCCTGGCCCGCGCCTCGGCGATGTGGTCATCGAGGCAGCACAATTGGGCAAAGCTTTCGACGGGCGCGTATTGTTCGAGGACTTTTCATTTTCCGTTCCCAAAAACTCCATCGTCGGCATTATCGGCCCCAATGGCGTGGGAAAGACCACCCTCTTCCGCATGATTACCGGGCAGGAAAAACCCGATGCGGGAAAAATCATCATCGGCGACACCGTCAAAATATCTTACGTTGACCAGTCGCATGCTGCCATTGACCCCGACAAATCGGTTTACGAAATTGTTTCCGGCGGCCTCGACATCATCAAGGTAGGGAATTACGAAATGAATGCACGGGCCTACATTGCCCGCTTCAACTTTTCCGGTTCCGACCAACAAAAAAAGGCGGGCGTGCTTTCCGGTGGCGAGCGCAACCGCCTCCACCTCGCCATGACCCTCAAGGACGGCGGCAACGTTCTCCTGCTCGACGAGCCGACCAACGATATTGATGTGAACACCCTGCGTGCCCTGGAGGATGCCCTCGATGCCTTCGCCGGCTGCATCCTGGTCATCAGCCACGACCGCTGGTTCATTGACCGTCTGGCCACGCATATCCTATCGTTTGAGGATGAGGGACAGGTCGTATTTTTTGAAGGAAACTACCAGGACTACGAAGCCATGAAGCGGGCAAAGCTGGGAGATGTCACCCCTCACCGGCCAAGGTTCAAGAATTTATTGAAAGCGTGAGAGGAGATGGGACTTGATGCGCAGTACTCATTTAGGAACGGTGGTAAAATAACTTGTAATGTTTACTCTTCCTCAAGCCCGATTAGGAGGAGGTTTGATAAAAATAAATCTTACAATTTTTCCTTCGACCCTAAGTGGTCAGTCAATCAATATTTGACAAGTTGTTTCGCAAAACATCGGGGAGGTTCAAAACCTCCCCGACGTTAACCATCTATCAGAATTGACTTGACTGACCACTTAGGAATATTGTTGGATTGTCCGAAGGATTGGGGTAAGCACACTACTCCTCCTGCGGCACCGAATGAACGCCGATGCGGTTGCCCTCCGTGTCCAAGAACACGCCCATATAGCCGTACTCCGGCGAAATCTGCGTTTTCGGCACGGTGACTTTGCCGCCCGCAGTCGCCACCTTGTCGAGCACGCCCTGCACGTCGGGGTTGGCGTTGAGGTAGATGAGCGGGCCTTGTCTGTCGGAGGGGATGTGGTCGTCGGAATGGACCAGCGCACCACCGACGCCGTTCTGCATGTCCTGCACCGGGAACATCCGCATCTGGATGCCAGGGAGGTCGAGCGGGATAAGGTTTACCGAAAAAACGGCCTCGTAAAAGGCGGCTGCCCGGTCAATGTCGGTCGTTGGTATTTCGAACCAACTGATAGCATTGGGTTGTACCATGGTTGATGTTTTTTTGTGAAACAATCGGATGAAATGAAGGCGTGAAGGTAATGCAAAGCAGGGGAAGTTTGTGGGGTACAGGCTCAGGCATCACCGAACAACTACAACCTTACCGCACCACGCTCACTGTCATTTTCGGGTCGAACTGGCCCTTGATGACCGGGGATTGGCGGTTCATGGTATAGGTGCGCACGTTTTCATCCACATAATCAAACAATTCCTGTACGGAGACGATCTTGTTGCCGTCCCGGTCGGCCTCGCCTTTCAGGCCCCGGATGAGGAAATGGCTGAAAACGCCCTGGCGCAGGCCACTGCTTTCCAGTGAAGTTTCGTCGGATTTGGAGGAGAGGATAAGGGCCGTGCCGGCCTCTGCCTGTGCGAGGGTTTTGTAATAGTCCTCCAGCACGTTGCGGGTAGTGCCGCTCTTTTCGGCCATGGCCAGCAGGCTGCCGGAGTGGCAGGCATCGGCGATGCAGAGTTTGTATTTGGCGGGGCTGCTGTCGAGTATGCGGTTGATTTCGTCGTGTTCCAGGCGGTTGTTGTGGCCATCGAAATCTATGGGGAGGAAGGAACCGCGCAGCCCATGCCCGGAGAAGTAGAGCAGGACGAGGTCTTCCTTGTTGGCTTTGCTGAACACCTCCTGCATGGCGGCAGTGATTTTTTCGTAAGTGGCATCTTCGTCAATGAGGATGCGCACCTGATCGTCGGTGAGGGCACCGCCTTCGGGGCTTTTCAGGAAGGCGTACATGCGGTAGGCATCGTCGTCGGTATAGCGGAGGGCCGGCATGTGGTTGTAGGAGGATATGCCGATGATGACGGCCCAGACTTTCATTTCGCTGGCTTTTCGGATGGCGATGTAGTCTTCGGGAGTCAGCACCGGGGCATTGGGCAGTGCCGGTTCCGGTGTGCCTGTTCCCATGAAGGAGCCGTCTTTCCAGTAGCCGGATACTTCCGAGCCATCGGGGAGGTAGAGGATTCCTTTGCCATTGAAACTGCCGAGTGCCCAACGGCCTTTGTAGCGTTCGCCGTTGGCGTAGTAAATGATGCCCTCGCCGTCCGGCAGGCCATTGGAAAAAGTGCCGGTGTATTTGGCCACGCCGTCCTTATAGATGTAGGTTCCCTTCCCGTTTTGGCAATCGCCTTCCACGCAGCCGAATCGGCCATGTTCGATGTGGGGGTTGCCGAGGTATTCGCCTTCCCGCCATTCACCGGTGGCTTGGGTGTTGTCGGCATAGAAGAACGTGCCCTTGCCATGTTTCAGGCCACTGGCGAACGTGCCGGCGTAGCGGTCGCCGTTGGTGTAGGTAAACGTGCCCTTGCCACCGGGTTTCCCTGCCTCAAACTTACCTTGATATTTGCTGCCATCGGGATAGGCAAAAAGGCCCTCGCCGTTTTCGCAGTCGCCTTCGAGGCAGCCGGATTGGATTTCCTCGGCAATGGTTTCCTCGGGAAAAAGATCTTCTATGGGTTTGCCATCCTGGCCCAGCGGGATGCCCATTTTCCAGAGGCCTTCCCACGTGCGCCCGTCGGCGAGGGTTTTTATGCCCCGGCCTTCCGGGTAGCGGTGCGACCACTCGCCGCGATAGGTACTGCCGTCGGTGTAGTAGCAGGTGCCGACACCGTGAATCTCGCCGTCTTTGAACTGGCCGATGTACTTGGCCCCACTGGGGTAAAGGTAGATGCCCGTGCCGTTGCGGCAGTCGCCGGAAATGCACTGGGCATGGGTCGTTGTTTCACCAAAAAAAACAAAAAGTGCGATGCAAATCGCCGTCGAAAAAATGGATGTCGTTTGCTTCATATTAAATCGTGCGGGTTATGGAAACGTTGGGGCAACCTTTGCGGTCGCCCTACATTGATGTTGTTTGAAATCATTACGTCAGGGCGACCCTTCCGGTTGCCCTGTGCTGCCGGATCATTTGTCAGAACGCAGGTGTCCCCTGTCAAGGTATGGCGGAAGAATAAAAATGGTTAATGGTCAATGGTTAATGCGTAATGACCCCAATGGTGCAAGGCCCTGTGCTCAAGCCGGTTCCTTTTCCCTGACATCCATGATGGGCAATTCGATGAAAAAGGTTGTGCCTATGTTTTGTTCGGTTTTGAAGTAAATGGTTCCGTTGAACCCCTCGATGATGCTTTTGCAAATAGCGAGGCCGAGGCCCGTACCGGACGTCTTCGTGGAGAAATTGGGGGTAAATACCTTTTCCTGTATGTCGGCCGGAATGCCGCTGCCATTGTCGCTGACTTCTATGACAGCGGTGTTTTCCCGTTCGTAGAGGGACAGTTTGATAACTCCCTTGCGCTCGTCGGGGATGGCCTGAATGGCATTTTTGTAGAGGTTGTTCAGCACCCTTGTCACGTGGTTTTTGTCGCAAAACACGTCGTACTCCTTGTCGGGCAGTTCGATGGTAATGTCCATGTCGGGGCGTTCGTTATGGAAGAGATGGTGAACGGAGGTCGCCAGGTCGTTGAGGGAGAACTCGACGTTGTGGGCCTTCGGCATTTTGGCGAAGTTGGAAAATTCGGTGGCGATTTGCGCCAGCGATTCGATTTGCTCGACCAGGGTGTTGGACACGCGTTTGAGCAGGGGTTCGATGCTTGCCGGATCGGGGTTGCTCTGGTAGGCGTGGAGGAGGTATTGTATGCTCAATTTCATCGGGGTCAGGGGGTTTTTGATTTCGTGGGCCACTTGTTTGGCCATTTCCCGCCATGCACCCTCGCGCTCCGATTGAGCGAGGAGGCGTGAACTTTCCTCGATTTTCTTCACGGCACGGTTGTAAGCGTCCACGAGGTCGCCGATTTCGTCGCGGCGTTTCCAGACGATGGGCTGGTTGCCGCCGAGGCGCAGGCGCTGGATGTTGTCGCTAAGTTCGGAGAGTGCCTTGGTGACGGAGTTGGCCACGAAAATGGCCAAACCGCCCGCAATGAGCAGCAGGAACACATAGACGTTGAGCAGGGTGCTCATGAAATCCCGCACATCGGCGCTCAGTTCGCGGTGCCTGGCGTAATAGGGTATGCCCATGAAGGCCATTATGTTTTTGTTGTAGTCCCGCAGGGGCAGGTAGGCGGCCGTATATTCCAGCGTACCTATGCTTTCATCCTGATCGCAACGGTCGTGGCCGAGGTGGGTGATAACCTGAAAAGCATAAGCACCCATTTTTGTGGAAATGAGGCCACCCCGGAATATGTCCTCCTCCGAGGAGGTGATGAGATTGCCCTGGAGGTCGAAGATGTTGACATCGAGACGGTGGACTTCGGAGATGAGCGGCACGAGCGACGAGAGGGAAAACCGGGCGGTGTCCTGTCCTAAATCGTCTGGATTGCCAGCGTTGAACGCATCTTCTGTTATTTCGACTTTGAAGGCTGCGGGCTGGCCGGACTGCTGCATCCGGTGCCGCTCCCATTCCCGTTGCCTGTCGCGGTACCAGGTTTTTATTTCAAAATTGATATTAGCCAGGGCGGAAGTCACCTTGCGGTCGAGGCGGCCCTTGTGGTATTCGTTGGAGGACTGCTGAAAATACCACACCGTGACGAAACCGATGCCCATGAAAGAGAAAAGGATCATGCTGATGACCCAAAACTGGAACTGGTTGCGCAGGGAGGGTTTCTGGGTGCGGAAGAAGTTCAGGGGGCCGGGCAGCGCGTTGATGTAATAATTGATGCCTGCGAATATCACGACGGCGAAGGTCAGCATCGAGAAGACATAGGAAAACAGGGAAAGGGGTTTGATGTAGCCGCCGGTTTCCCGCCCGATTTTAACGGCAATGCCGTTTTTGTCGTGGTAGAGCAGTTCGGATCGGGTGCTCGTGTGTTTTACCACCCTGAATTCACCTACCGGCGGCAGGGTGTCAGCCAGTTGTTTGGCGTAAGGTCTGTTGCGTTCCTCTATGAGTTTGCCATCCTGATAGATGCCGTAGTCATAGCTCTCCAGTTCAGTGAGTTTTTTGTATTTTTTATCCAGCAACAGCTCGGTATAAACCTTGGAAGGGTTTGAAAAAGCGCGTTTGAAAAAAATGAAAACAATAAGGGGCCGGTGCGTCTTCAATTCAATGCGGAGCAGGTATCCGGAGTCCCTGGTCTTTTCCGGTCGGAAGCGCAGCATGGGGTGCTTCGTCTGGTTGGCGTTGTAAAACTGCCCTTCCATCTCGCCAAATGACTGTGCCTGCCCGAAAAACGCCCTTTTGCCCGATTCTTTGAAAAAAGCAGAAAAGGTGAAGTCGTAATTGTGGAGCAGATACTTGTCGTGGCCTACGGCATTTTCCACCAGGTCCCGTGCATCTTCTTTTGAAAGAAAGCCAACTGGGAAGTTCGCTTCCAGATTGTCCCATTTGGAGACGAAGGCTTCTCCCAACATGAAATCAACGACATGGAAAATGGCTTCCTCGGCGGATGGATCCTGGTAGTCGGCAAGGAGTTTAGCATAATCCTTCCGACGGTCGAAATCCTTCTCGCTGTTGTACATATACAAAAGCATCGAAGTAAGTCCCGCATAGAGCATGAGCCAAATCACCAACCATTCGAGGGTCATGGTGCGCACTTCGATGAAAAGCTCGAAAACGACCAAGTAGATGAAAGAGGCGATGAGGAAGTATTCGATGGGTAAAATAAGGTCGCCAAAAGTAACCACTGGTGTGGATAGCAAAATGGAAGTGACCAGGGCACCCAAGCGCCAGTTCCTGTCGAGGCCGATGCCGTGTATGGCCAACATCATGCGGTGGCTGAACAGGAACAGGGCCAGCAGCAACATCACGACCCCCATCATGGCCAGCACGCTCTGGGAGTTCAGGTTGAACACATTTTCAAAATCAAACACGATGCGGGAGTCCAGGATGATGGACTTGAAAATGTAGCACACCATCAGGATTCCCAGGTTGATGCTGAAGAAGTTCAGCACGGTCAGTCCAAAGCGGATGGGTTTTGAAGGATGTTTGAACTCCTTGACCCGGAACTCCCGATTGAAAAAGACCATCAACCACACCAATAGAATGATGTTGATGAGCAGTTCCCCCAGCGAGTTGACCCCTTCGAGGATGGGTGCCGTGAAAACATCGGAAAAGGTCTCGAAACTGGCAAAGTGCTGCGCAAAGCCCATTTTGATGATCAGCCAGCGCGCTGCTATGACCGTGCCCAATACAAAAGCAGCCCCCACCCAGGGCTGGTAGCGGCGCACCAGGACAACCGACAGGTCGTTGACAAGCACACCCGACGAGATGAAGCCCAACACATAGATAAAGAAGATAAACTGGAGAAAGAGCTTGTCCTTGGCCGGCCCGGTCGCATCAATGTAGGCTATTGGCTTGCCCTGCATGGTATGGATGGCAAAACCCGGCCCGGTTTCTTTGAGGTGTACGTCGTTGGGCACGGTAAAATCGTCGGTGATGAAGCGATTGGGCAAAAATTCACTTTCCCTGGAGTATTCTTTTTTAATGGGCAGCATGGCCAGTGCCTCCAAGCCATTGGGCAGCATGGCCTTCACCAAAAGAAAATGGCCATTGGGCAGCCGGACCAAACGATTGTTTTCGGGGTTTTCACGCACCTCCCTCAACTGCTCGCCGGAGATAAAAGCCTTGTTGTTGAGCCAAAAGAGCAGGGAATCACCTTTGTAGAGCCGTATGTTGTAGTCCTTGTAGGTAAGTTTGAGCAGTTGGTCCAAATGCGCTTGCTGCGTGGGCGACTGGAGTTTTTCCACACCTTCCAACTGCCTGTAAATGAACCCCGTATCAGCCAAAAAAGCCTGTACCTCCGCCTCTTTTTTGTGCAGGCTCCGCTCGATTCGCCGAACGTAGGTTTCCAGGTGGTCTTCTTTTGAAATGCCGAAGTCGAGGGCTATTCCAAGTCCAAAGAACAAGACGATTGCGGCAGTGGCGTATAGGAGGCGCTTTTTCATGTTGCGTTGCAGGTTCCGCAAGTTACTGGTTTGTGCTGTGAATATTTACCTTGGTAAAACCACCGGGTTTGATTGCCGGGCAGGAAAAACCAATTATGTGAAGGGGATGCAGTTATTCTTTTGGCAGGAATCCAATGAAGCCAGTGCAAATGTAAGACGATTTTACATATTGAAATCATTATACTTTAAAAATCTTTTTTCGGGCTGTGCCATTTCCCGCAAATGTGTTTGGGAAAGCACTCAAACACCCCCGACCCCTAAAGGGGAGCAGCCAGAAACACCAGAGCCCCGTCGTTGCCTGAAAGAGGATAGAAAAGCACGCTCACACCCCCGACCCCTAAAGGGGAGCAGCCAGAAGCAAGTACCGGAAGCCCGTCGTTGCCGTTAAGCGCTCCCCTTTAGGG
>JRYF01013818.1_pt1 | contig 13940 bp, 12 predicted proteins | sample 235331 | NCBI WGS metagenome assembly JRYF01 (sample SAMN03074217, study PRJNA261475) | activated sludge metagenome | biome: Wastewater Treatment Plant; feature: Wastewater; material: Activated sludge; isolation source: activated biomass of a wastewater treatment plant treating hydrocarbon... ...
ATTTATGCAACAGCCCACTAGGAAGCCGCCATGAGTGCGATGCAGGGTATCCGTATGAAGAATCCAGCTCATCCGGGGGGGTTCGTGAAGAGCGAGATCATTGAGGCTCTCGGTCTTTCGGTGACCGACGCGGCGCTGGTATTGGGAGTCACGCGCCCCGCGCTCTCCGCGTTGCTCAACGAACGCGCCCGCCTGTCGCCAGAAATGGCCCTCCGGATCGAAAAGGCGTTCGGCGTGTCGATGGACACACTGATGCGGATGCAGAACAGCTACGACATTGCCCAGACTCGCCAGCGGGAAGGGGCGATCAAGGTGGCCCCATTCCACCCCGGTACGGCGGGTTAGCGCGTAGCACGTAGGGCGGGTTAGCGCAGCGTAACCCGCCGGCTTCCGTGGGACTCCCCCCAAGGCGGGTTACGGGCTGACGCCCGAAGCCAGCCGGGTAGGGTGGGCACCGCCCACCTTTTCCATCATCCGACGCCCCCGACCTGGCGGGCCATGCCCGCCCTACATCGCCGCCGCCTCGTGGTACACTTCCCGATGAGGCTCGATGGGAGAACTGCCAGGATTGACCGCTTGAACTTCGGGAGGTGATGCATGGCTGTGGAAACGAAAGAACAGATTTTCTTGCTTCTCGATCAGTCTGACGAAAAACTGAAAAAATTTGGCGTTAAGCGATGCGGTTTATTTGGCTCTTTCTTGCGTGATCGCCAAAATCTTCAGAGTGACATTGATCTACTTGTCGAATTCGAGATGGGTAAAAAAACCAGCCCTTTAAAGGTGTCCCCCGACGTAACCAGTGAGGTCGCTGCTCGCCGGAGCCGTCTGACCCGAGGGAGTGATATCTGCGACTTTAAGGTTGGCTATCTCCACGGCCTGAGCGGCCAGTCGGACCGAGGGGGTGATTTCCGTGGTCGGTAACGTCTCACCCCGTCGAGATGAGTGTGTCTGACCTTGGCCCCACCCCTCGGGCGCAACAGGAACAGCAATTCCCGGTCTCTTATTTTTGTGACATAGATTTTTAAGGATATTTTTCATAAACGTCGCTCAATTATACGAAAAAAGTCCTTATAAATCAAGACACCGGGAATTGCTGCAACAGGAACCCTCCCCAACGACGCCGGGGGGCGGTCAGGGGATGGCGGGACCGGCGCGGTGCCGCCGCCGGCGGAACGGTCGCCCCGCTAGGCGCGGCGCTCGGCCAACAGTTTGGCGGTGGCCTGATGCGGGTGCTTCGGATCGAACGGGCGCGGCGGGCGCGGCGTCTTCGGTCCCCGCGGGTGTTTGCGGAACTTGGCCAAGGGGATCTTGCGGGCCAGGTCGAGCAACAAGTCGGCGAACGCCGGGACCGTCATCTGGCGAAACACCCGCCATTCCGGTGGGGGGATCGCGATCATCATGCCGCGATAGGTCCCGCCGACTTCATCGGCCACGTAGTAACCGGACAGCTGGGTGTCGATGACCGCGGCGCCATGGACCTGTCGGAGGGCGGCTTTCAGGACCGCCAGCATGTTGTAGGCCACCAGACCGATACAGAAGCCGAACAAGGCCGCGCGAGGATAGCCCAACATCTTGATTTCGCTATTAAGATCCTGCGCCAGATGCTGAAACGTGGTCTCCACTGGCCAGCGGTCGGCGTAGGCGTCGATGGCCTCGCGCGGAGGCGCCCCCGAGGTCGCGATGATGAGGAGTTCGCCGTCCTCGAGGCGCGGCGCCGAGAGGTGGACGAAGCCGCCCCAGACCGGACGCCGCCCCGGCAGCGGGTGCGTCTGGCCGGGTTTGAGCGACTCCAAGAGCACGTCAACCCGCGGGATCCGGTTCCAACGGTTGGGGACGAGCGTGTCGCATGTGAGGCGTTGGTGGAAGGGAATCCGTCGTGCTTGCAGCCACCGGAACCACGCCGCGCCCACGAATTCGCGGTCGGTCAGCAGGACGGCGATCCGCTCCACGCCAAAGACCGCCAGGAAGCGCTCCATCAGGGCCACGCGCTCGGCGGTGTTGGAGTTGCCCGCCTTGCCCAAGACGCTCCAGAACACCGGCAGGGCGAGGCCGCGATCGGCGATCCCCAGCACCCGGAAGTTGATGTCCACCGCGCCGAACTTCCAGTGCGTGCGATCCAGGGTCAGTCGCCAAGGGCCGGTGCCGACCGGGACCAAGCGCACCAGCAACCGCGCCCAAGAGTCCGGGTCGATCTCGAACGAGCGGAAGAAGCGTTGCAGACGCTGGTAGTGCGAGTCCACCTGGGCCGTGCCGCCAAAACCGGTGGCCAGTTCGGCCAAGTTGACGCTGCGCACCTTGAACAGGGCCAGCAGGAACTGCGCCAGAAAACCGATCCGAGCGCCATGCCACGGCAGATGGTCGGCCAGCACGGCCTTGAGTTCACGGATGGGGTCATCGAGGGTGGCCTTCATCGGAGTGCCTTCAAAAAATGCCTAGCTTAAACTACCTTTAATCATTGAGTTGCGATTTTTGTCCTGTACTGAGCCCGCCGTCTTGGATGGCCGTCCCACCCAAAGGCGAGTGACGGGCTGACGCTCGAACCCGCTCTAAGAAGCTGTGTTAAAACTGCTCTCGCAAAATCAACGCCTTGTGGGTGTAGAAGCCCGCTCATGGGCGATTCGGCGGATTATTGCCTGCAAGCTAGCCCCTAAAATCAATGGGTTAGTTTTTATACAGGCTCTAAAAGACTTGCGATTATGTCGAATCAGGCATATATTGCCGCTTCATGAACACCGAGGACAAGCCACTAATCTGGTTGCACGGTGAGATCAAGACACCACCTTTCTCGCTACTCGCCCGCATCGAAGCCGAGGTGTTGCTTCGGCGACTCCAGGAATTATGATGAATGAAGCGAAGAAGAAGCACCTGATTGAGAAAGGCTGGAAAGTCGGCGGCGTCGAAGAATTTCTCCAGCTTGCTCCGAATGAGGCCGCCTACGTCGAACTGCGGCTCAAGCTGAGCGACAGCCTGAAAACGCAACGGCGACGAAAGAACCTGACTCAGGTCGAAGTGGCTAAAATAGTTAAATCCAGCCAGTCACGAGTCGCAAAAATGGAGGCGGGCGATGCCTCAATTTCACTCGATCTCCTGATTCGCTCCCTGCTGGCGTTAGGCGCATCCAATCGAGATTTGGCTGATATGATCGGACGTGATTAGCGCGTAGCTCCGGCGCGTTCCACCAGGCGCTCATGAAGCCTCATGCATCCCCTCGAAACCTTTCTCATAGCGCTGCGCCGGATTCACGACACCGGCGGCGGCGTCGCGGAAACCTCCTACTACGGTGCGCTGGAAAATCTGCTGAACCAGGCCGGCGACCGCCTCGATCCCAAGGTCCGGGCCGTACCGCAACTGCGCGATACCGGGGCCGGCAGTCCCGATTTCGGGCTATTCGTCGCCAGCCAGTTCGAAGCGGGTTTGGACGGTCCGCCGCTGCCGGGCCAGAAACCGGGCCGTGGGGTCGTGGAGGTCAAGGGTTGGCTTGATGAGGCCCTGACCGTCGCCGCCGGCGAACAGGCGCATCGCTACGGCCAGCATTACGGCATGGTGCTGGTGACCAATTATCGCGATTTCGTGCTGATCGGACGCAACGCCGCCGGCCAACTGGCGCCCCTGGAGCGCTTGCGATTGGCGGCCAGCGCAGCGGAATTTCTCGAATTTTTGCGCCAGCCGCGCCAGGCCGCCGCGCGGTTCGGCGATCGCCTGCTGGATTTTCTGGCGCGCGCCCTGAGCTATAACGCACCGTTGGCCGATCCCCAGGATTTGGCCTGGTTGCTCGCCTCCCACGCCCGCGAAGCCCGCGCCCGGGTGGACAACGCCAGCGATTTGCCGGGACTGATCCTGCTGCGCGAGGGTCTGGAACAGGCGCTGGGATTGAAGTTCGAGGGCGACAGCGGCGAACACTTCTTCCGCGCGACCCTGGTGCAAACCCTGTTCTACGGCGTGTTTTCCGCCTGGGTGCTGTGGGCGCGCCAAGGCGGAACGGGGGCGTTCGACTGGCGCGCCGCCGCTTGGAACCTGCACGTGCCGATGATCGCCAGCCTGTTCGAGCAGATCGCTACCCCGAAGCGCCTGCAACCCCTGCATCTTGACGAGGTGTTGGACTGGGCCGGCGGTGCGCTCAACCGGGTGGAACGGGAAGCGTTTTTCCAGCGCTTCGAGGAAGAATACGCCGTCCAATATTTTTACGAACCCTTCCTGAAAGCCTACGATCCAGCGTTGCGCAAGCAGTTGGGAGTCTGGTACACCCCCCCGGAAATCGTCCGCTATCAGGTGGCAAGGGTGGATGCCGTGCTGCGCGAGGACCTGCATTTGGCCGACGGCCTGGCCGATCCCTCAGTGCTGGTGCTCGATCCCTGTTGCGGGACCGGCGCCTACCTGGTCGAGGTGTTGCGGCGAATTCACCAGACTCTGCACGAGAAAGGTGGCGCGGCCCTGACCGCCGCGCAGCTCAAGCAGGCGGCGCTGACCCGCATTTTCGGATTTGAACTCCTGCCCGCGCCGTTCGTAGTCGCTCATTTGCAGTTGGGTCTGCTGCTGCGGCAATTCGGTGTACCGCTGCGGGAGGATCGGGAGCGGGCCGGCATCTACCTGACCAACGCCCTGACGAGCTGGGAATCGCTGGCGCAGGCCGGCCAACAGATGGTCATTCCGTTCCCGGAATTTCAGGAGGAGCGCGACAAGGCCGACGAGATCAAGCAGCGCCAGGCCATTCTGGTGATCCTGGGCAATCCGCCGTACAACGCCTTCGCCGGCGTCAGTCCCGAGGAAGAGGGCAGCTTGGTGGAAGCTTACAAGGAAAACCTGAACAAACCGGTCGCGGACGGCGGTTGGGGAATCAAAAAGTTCAACCTGGACGACTTCTACGTGCGCTTTTTCCGCATCGCCGAACGGCGGATCGTCAAGACCGGGCGCGGCGTGGTGTGTTACATCGCGAATCATTCCTGGGTGAGCGATCCGTCATTTGTGGTGCTGCGCCAGCATCTCTTAAACTCGTTCGACAAGATTTGGGTCGAGAATCTGCACGGCAATCGCCGGGCTAGCGAATACGCTCCGGATGGCCGCTCCAGCGAAACCGTGTTCGCCATTCCGGGCTTTTCCGAAGGCATCCAGCAGGGCGTGGCGACCTCGCTTTGGGTTAAAACCGGTCGATCCAGATCCAAAAAGCGTTCGGCAGTGGTCCGGTTCCGCGATGATATCGATGCTTCGCGGGCCGTGGAGCGGCGAGCGCAACTGCTGGCCAGTCTGGATGCCGCCAATTTCGACAGTCAGTATCAAGTCGCGCAGCCGAACCGGGAAAACCGCTTTTCCTTCCGCCCCATGACGATTTCGGCGACGTATCAAGGTTGGCCAAGCGTCCTCGATCTCTGCGCGGAGCCGCCGACCAACGGCCTGATGGAAAAGCGCGGCGGCGGTTTGATCGACATCGACCGGGAAGCGCTGGAAAAACGGATGCGCGCCTATTTCGATCCTGCGGTGACTTGGGCCGAACTGGAGGCGCTGAACGGCGGATTGACCCGGAATGCGGCGCGCTTCGACGCACGAAAAACTCGCGATAAGTTACTGGCAATCGAGCGGTTCAATCCCGAACGGTTGCGGCGTTATGCGGTGCGTGCCTTTGATAGCCGTTGGTGTTATTACCTGCCGGTACGGCCGTTGTGGAACGAACCGCGCCCGCGCTACTGGGAACAATGTTGGGAGGGCAATGCCTTTTTCATGACCCGGTTCCGCTCCTCGGCCGCGCCGGAAGGTGTGCCCTGTTATTGGGTGACGGGGTTGTCCGATGACCATTTCCTCATGCCGGACAACGCCTGTTTTCCGGTGTGGCTGCGCCGTCTTCCGCAACCGGGTAAGAAAAACGGCGCCAACGGCGTACTGGCCGGCATGGACGATGAACCTGTCTTCACCGCCAATCTCTCGCCCTTTGCTCGCGCCTATCTGCAACGTCTGCGATTGCCCGACCCCGACCGGGACGCCGAGACCGCCGCGTTGCTCTGGCGGCACGCGCTGGCCATCGGTTTCAGTTCGACTTATCTGCGCGAGAACGCCGACGGGATTCGCCAGGACTGGCCCCGGATTCCGCTACCCGACGGGCGGGAAGCGTTGCTGGCCTCCGCCGAACTGGGCCGCGAAATCGTCGCGTTGCTCGACGCCGACCGGCCGGTGATGGGCGTGACCGCTGGCAAGATCAAACCGGAGTGGCGTACCCTGGGCGTGATCTCCCGAGTGGGCGGCGGCGCGCTCGATCCCGACGCCGGCGAACTGGCCGTGACGGCGGGTTGGGGTTATGCGGGCAGGGGCAGCGTCACCATGCCGGGCAAGGGACGCATCGAACCACGCCCGCTTGCGGAGTCCGCGACCGAACCAGCTTACGACCTTTATCTGAACGACATCGCCTATTGGGCCAACGTCCCCCAACCGGTGTGGGAATACAGCATCGGTGGCTACCAAGTCATCAAGAAGTGGCTGAGTTACCGGGAAAAGACGGTCCTGGGACGGGATTTGCGGTCGGAAGAGGCGCTCTTTGTTACCGACCTGATCCGGCGGCTGGCGGCGCTGGTGGCGTTACAGTCCATGCTGGATGCGAATTACGCCGCGGCTCAAACCCGCTTTCAAGCTTAATCTATCTGTAAAATCAAGTGGTTGTTTTTATGCAGGTCCTCAGCTAATTGTATTTTCCACCGTCGCGCCGTATACCATGCCCCATGGGGTAAGATCGGGAGCGACGCGCATGGCGACTCGACACCTACAGTATTTGTTTGAACCCTCCTCCGTCGCCCTGATCGGCGCCAGCGAGCGCCCCGGTTCCATCGGCGCTGCGCTGACCCGCAGGCTGCTGGCCGGCGGATTTCAAGGAGAATTGTTCCTGGTCAACCGTCGCCACTCGCGCGTGCAGGGGCGACCGGCTTTCCAATATCTGTCCGAATTGCCGCGCCTTCCCGAACTGGCGATTCTCGCCACCCCCACGGCCACACTCCAGGATCAAGTGGTGGAACTGGGAACGCTTGGCGTCAAGGTCGTTGTGATCGCCACGCCAGTCGGTATCCTCGATAGCGCCGCTCGATCGGCCTGGGAAAAAATCGGCCATCCCCACGGCCCGCGTCTGCTCGGTCCGGGCAGCTTCGGAGTAATCGTCCCCTCTCGCGGTTTTGATGCTTCGCTCGGCTCCATTTCTCCACGACCGGGTTCTCTGGCGCTGATTGCCTCATCGGGCGCGGTGCTGGGGCCAATTCTGGAATGGGCCAGCGATCAAGGAATCGGTTTCTCGCGGGTAGTCGCGCTGGGTGAGACGGTCGATATCGACTCTGGTGACCTGCTGGACTGGCTGGCCGGCGATCCCGAAACTCACGCCATCCTGCTTTTTCTGGAAAACCTGACCGACGCCCGCAAGTTCCTGTCGGCGGCACGGGCGGCGACGCGCGGCAAACCGGTGCTGGTGGTGCGCGCCGGACGGGGCGGCGATCCAAACTCCCAACAGGTCGATGCCGTCTATGACGCCGCCTTCCGCCGGGTTGGAATACTGCGGCTCCAGTCGTTGCGGGAATTGTGTTGGACCGCCAACGCTTTGACTCTGAATCTACCGCCGACCGGCGACCGGCTGGTGATTCTCGGCAACGGCGCCGGTCTGAACCGGCTGGCCGCCGCTACGCTGCTGGCCGAAGGAGGGCGGTTGGCCCAATTCGACGCAGAGACGCAAGCGGCGCTGCGCGACCTCTCATCGGCCGGCGATGCCCCCGTCAATCCTCTCGATCTGGGCGCGGATGCCGATCCCATCCGGTTTGCCGCTGCCCTGGAACGGTTGCTGCGAGCGCCGGATCTCGACGGAATACTGGCGCTATACGTCCCGAACTCGCAGGTCTCGGGCGAGGACAGCGCCGCCGCGCTGATCGAAGTTGCCCGTCAACCTCTCGACTGCGCCGGCCCGCGACCGATAGTGCTGGCCTGCTGGTTGGGCGCGGACAGCGCCCGCGCCGCCCGACGACGCTTACAGGAAGCGCGCATTCCACAGTTCGACTCTCCCGAAGACGCAGTCCGGGCTTTCCTGCGGCGCTGGCATCGCACCCGCGATCAAGTCGCATTGATGGAAACTCCGCCGGAGACGCCGGGACGGTTCGATGTCGATATCGCCAAGGCGCGCGAAATCGTCCAGGACATTCAGACCGAAGGCCGCGACCGACTAAATGCCGCCGAGACTGCGACACTAATGAGTCTGTATGATCTGCCCGTTCCGCAACCGGATGCCACGATCACCGCGCCCGTCGCCGGTCCGGCGCCGCTGGCATTGACAATCCGGGTCGTCACCGACCCGGTGTTTGGTCCGGTATTACTGCTGGCGCCGAGCGGACCGGACATGGTCGCATCGGGCGATTGCGTGGCCGCGTTGCCGCCGCTCGACCCGGTATTGGCGCGGGAGGCGATAGCTCATACCCGAATCCATCGACTGTTGCAAAACGCCGCCATCGCCGACCCTGGAGCATTGGAGCGCGTCGTCCTCACTCTGGTCCGGACCGCGCAACTGATCGTGGATTTGGAGGAAGTCGTCGAACTGGAGTTGGCCCCACTCTGGCTGACCGCCGGACAAACAACGCTGGGGGCTGCCCGAATCCAGGTAGGGACGATTGTGGAGCCAGTCCGACAACGGTTGGCGATCCGACCCTATCCCCGGGAACTGGAGGAAACCCTGAGCCTGCCGGACGACTCCACGGTGCTGATTCGGCCGGTGCGGCCAGAGGATGAACCCAGTTTTCTAGCCGGGTTCTCCCGACTATCGGATGAAGAAATTCGGATGCGCTTCCTTCATGCGATCCGGGAGCTGACCCACGAGGAGGCGGTTCGATTGACTCAGATCGACTACGACCGGGACATGGCGCTGATCGTGCTGCGGCGATATCCGGGTCGGGCGCTGGAACCGTGCGGGGTGGCGCGGATCAGCGGCGATGCCGACCGGGAGCGCGCCGAATTCGCCATCGTCCTATTGCGGGAAGCAACCGGTATCGGCCTCGGCAGCCTGCTGTTGCGCCGGTTGATCCAGTACGCCCGCGAGTGGGGCTTTCGCGAGATCTTTGGAGAAATCTTGCGTGAGAACAACCCAATGCTGAGGTTGTGCCGAGCGATGGATTTCGCTATCCAACCCCACCCGGACGATCCGGGGATGTTGATCGCTACCTTGGCGTTGTCCCGAACGAAGGGAGCGGCAGGTTCGAGCGACAGAGCTTGGAAATATTCCTAGAACTGTAGCACCAGCAGGGCCAGCGCGGCGCCAAGCAAGGCTCCAGCCAGCACGTCGCTGGGATAGTGCAGGCCCAGCACCATCCGCGAAAGCGCCACCAGCAGCGTGAACGGTCCCACCAGCCAGATTAGCGCCGGGTAATAGTAGACCGCGACGATGCTGAACGACACCGCGTGCAGGGTATGCCCGGATGGGAAACTGTACTCGTCCAACGGCGCCACCGAGGCCCGAATCCGCTCGTTTCCGGCGCAGGGACGCGGGCGGGTGGTACGGGATTTCAGCCATTTGTACAGGATCAGCGCCAGCGCGCCAGCCACCAGCATCCGCGCCACCACCGGCAGGGCCGCCGACCCCTGCGCGACTAGCAGGGCCAGCATCAGCGTATACCAGAACACACCGTCGCCCAACCGGCTGACCACGGCGAACAGTCGTTCCATTCCGCGCCGGTGGCTGGCCTGGTTAAACCGCAAGCACCAGGCCAGATCCAGTTCCGCCAGCCGCCGTGATGACATGGCCTCATTGAGTCTGTTCATGGTTGTGCTCCTGATCAATTGCATGTCAGCTTTATTTTAGGGCGATTCCAGCAGCCATTGTTCCAACTGGCCGTGAATCCGCTCCCAATCGAAGTCGATGACCGCCTGCCGCGCCGTGGGTCCCAGGCGCTGAAGCAGCGTCGGATCTTCGACCAGTTGACGAGTCGCGGCGACGAACGCGGCCCGATCGCCGCACGGCGCCAGCAAGCCGCTGCGCCCGTGAACGATGTGCTGGTGAGCGGCGGCATAATCGAACGCCACCACCGCCAGGCCGCTGGCCATNNGCCGAAGGTCTCGGTCAGGCTGGGAAACAGAAATAGATCGGCGGAGGCGTAGTGCGCCGCCAGATCGGCGCCGGTGCGGGCGCCCGGAAAGACGATCTCGGGATGTCGGCCCCGCAACCGGGCGGCCAGCGGCCCGTCGCCGACCAGCACCAGTCGGGCCGTCGGCCGGAGCGCCCGCAGCGCCTCGTAAGCCGCCAGCACCACTTGCAGGTTTTTTTCCGCCGCCAGCCGGCCCACGTACAACGCGACGAGATCGTTTGGTCCCGCGCCCCAACTCCGGCGTAGCGCGGGGTCGCGTCGCTCCGGGTGAAACAGCCGGGTATCCACGCCGCGCGCCAACACCCGCAGATTGACGAACCCCAGCGCGCGCAGCTCCGCCGCCAATTCCGCGGTGGGCACCAGCGTGCAGTCGGTTCGGTTATGGAAGCGGCGCAGATACGCGATGATCGGGTGGGCCAGAAGGCCGACGCCGTAGTGGCGGCTGTAGCTGTGGAAATTGGTGTGAAAGCCGGAAAACACCCGCAGACCCAGCCGGCGGGCCGCATCCAACGCCGAACCGCCCAGGGGACCCTCGGTGACGATATGCACCACGTCCGGTGGCCTTTGGCGCCATTGTTCCGCCAACAGCCGGCTGGCGGGCAATCCCATTCGCAGTTCCCGATAGAAGGGAATGGGAAAACCGGACACCGGCAGGATGTCCAGCCTATCCTCGTGGCGCGGTCGATCGCCGTCATGCTGGCGAGGGCGAATCAGTTGCACGTCGTGGCCGCGCGCCCCCAGCCCGTCGACCAACCGGCCGATGGTCATGGCGACGCCGTTGACTTCCGGGGGGTAGGTTTCGGTGACGACGCTGATCCGCAGCCGCCTGGATTCAGCGGCGATGGGGACGGCCAGCGGTTGGGCAAGTAGGGCAACCATGCTGGCATGATGGCCGCTCCCTGCAACACTTTGATGAAATCTATGTGATGATCGGATGACAGCCGGGCCGTACCGATGCGACCCTCAGGAAGTCAGGTCATAGTCCAAGGTCAGGGGGGCGTGATCGGAAAAACGCTGGTCCCGATAAATCGCGGCGGCGTACACCCGTTCGGCCAGACCGGGGGTGATCACCTGATAGTCGATCCGCCAGCCAACGTTCTTCGCCCACGCCTGACCGCGATTCGACCACCAGGTATATTGTTCTGGTTCGGGATTCACGACCCGAAAGGCGTCCACCCAGCCCCAGGGTCCAAACAAATCGTCCATCCAGGCCCGCTCCTCCGGCAGAAACCCGGAATGATCGCGGTTGGCCCGCCAGTTTTTCAGGTCGATTTCCTTATGCGCGATGTTCCAGTCGCCGCACAGGATGAACCCCCGGCCGCTGGCGCGCATCGCCCGCAATGGTTCGGCCAGCCGCGCCAGGAAATCGAACTTCACCGCCTGCCGTTCCGGGCTGGAAGAACCGGACGGCAGATACAGCGACACCACGCTGAGTGGTCCGAACCGCGCTTCCAGCCAGCGACCCTCCGTATCGCACTCCGGCCAGCCCAAGCCGGTGCGCACTTCGTCCGGTTCGCGACGGGCGTACAGCGCGACCCCGCTGTAGCCCTTGCGCTCGGCGTCGTGGTAATGACAGGAATAGCCGATGGGATGATAGATATCGGGCGGTAATTGGCGGGCCTGCGCCTTGGTTTCCTGAATGCAGACCACGTCGGCGTTCTGTTCGGCCAGCCAGGTGAAAAAGCCCTTGCCGGCGGTGGAACGAATCCCGTTGGCGTTGAAGGTGATGACGCGCATGAGGCCATGCTGCTCCAATGGTCGGACCGTGAAGCGCGCTATGATAGGGCATCGACCTATCTCAGCCGGAATTTCCACCCATGCGGGACTATCAGCGGGACTTCCTCGACTTCGCCATCGAGCGCGGGGTCTCGCCTACTGCCTGCGGGTTACCCTCAAGTACCGCCTGCGGACGCTGGCCCCGGGCCTGACACCCCGCGCCGTGCTGGAGCAATTCGCGACACTGCGGATGGTCGATGTCCACCTGCCAACCACTGATGGGCGCACCCTGATCCCGAGTCGCCATACCGAACCCGAACCGGATCAGCAACTCTTGCTGAAACATTTGCTTCTGCAACTCCTCGAGCCGCCACCACCGAGGGTCACTTCAGACCGGATGAGCCAGGCGGTCTAAACCTCGTCTGTAGCGCCGACCTTTGGTCTGTGAGGTTGGCGAAATCAGTAGCTTAGTTCGTCAGAAGTCAGAAGCGCCGAATAGCCGAAGTCGGGTTAGTGGCCCAGGATCGCCAGCAGGTCATGGTCTATCGCCGTCTGCCGGACGGTTGGGAGCAGTTGACTTACGGCGCCGGGGAAACCATGGAACTGGACAGCATTGGGTTGGCGCTGCCCCTTAGCCAGATTTACGAAGACGTGCCCGATGATCTGTTGGCGGGCAATGAATGATCCGGTGTGCGAACGCCGCGCTCACTCCCCCGACTGCAACAGTGCGCCCCGTTCCCGCGCCCGATGCACGGCGGCCAGGAACAGGCCGATCCCCAGGCCGAGATAGCCGGCGTTCAACAGCAGGGCATACAGGAAATAATCCAGGCGGAAGGTCTGTTCCAGCAGCACCGCCCGCATCCCCTCGAATACGTGGCTGGCCGGCAGCGCCCAGGCCAGCGGTTGCAGCCAGTCGGGGAGGGTGCTCAGCGGGTAATAGATCCCGCACAACGGCGCCAGGGCGAAAATCGCCGCCCAGGCGATGCTCTCCGCGCCCATGCCGTAGCGCAGCACCAGAGCCGACACCATGAGGCCGATTCCCCAACCCATCAGCAGCAGATTGAGGAAAAAACCGAGCAGTGGCGGCCCGAGTTCGAACAGGTTGAAGTCGTAGAACGGAATCGCCAGCGCGACGGCGAACCCGACCCCGATCAGGGTGCGCGCCAGACTCACCAGGATCAGCGCCAGGATCAATTCGATGGGTTGCAGCGGGCTGATGAACAATTGTCCCAGATTGCGGGAGTGCAATTCCTCGAAGAACACCACCGACACGCCCAACTGGCTGCGGAACAGGATGTCCCACAGCAGGACGCCCGCCAGCAGCAGACCCGCCGCCTGCATCAAGACGTCGCTGTGCCCGGCCAGATACTGGGTGATGAAGCCCCACAGGATCATCTGCACGGTCGGCCAGTAAGCCAGCTCGACGACCCGAATCCAGGACCCGCGCAGCAGGTAGAGATAGCGCAGCGCCAGCGCGCCGATGCGCCGTGGCGACAGGGGGGTCATGCCATCGCCTCGCCGTTCCGGACGCCGCGGGCGATGTCGAGGAACACTTCTTCCAGGTCCTTGCGGCCGTAGCGATGGATCAGCTCGCGCGGCGTCCCCGTGGCGACGATGCGGCCGGCGCGCAGCATGATGACCTGATCGCACAGCCGCTCGACTTCGCCCATGTTGTGCGACGCCAGCAGCAACGTGGCCCCGGTGCGGCGCTGGTAGTCGGTCAGAATGCCGCGCATCCGGTCGGCGGTGTCGGGATCGAGCGAGGCGGTCGGCTCGTCGAGCAGCAGGATTTCCGGCTCGTTCAACAGCGCCTTGGCTAGGGCCACGCGGGTTTTCTGCCCGGCGGACAGACTACCGTAGGGGCGTTTGAAGAAGGCGTCGATGTCCAAATCCCGGCCCAATATTGCCATCCGTTCGCGAATGCGCCGCACCCCGTACAGCCGGGCGTAGACGGTCAGGTTTTCCGCCACGGTCAGCCGTTGGGGCAGATCCAGATAGGGTGAAGAAAAATTCAGGCGCGGCAGGATTCGATACCGATGGCGCGGCACCTCCTCGCCGAGAAGGTGAATCCGACCGCTGGTCGGCAGCAGCAAGCCCAGCAGCATGGCGATGGTGGACGTTTTGCCGGCGCCGTTGCCGCCG
>JRYF01002180.1_pt1 | contig 13939 bp, 11 predicted proteins | sample 235331 | NCBI WGS metagenome assembly JRYF01 (sample SAMN03074217, study PRJNA261475) | activated sludge metagenome | biome: Wastewater Treatment Plant; feature: Wastewater; material: Activated sludge; isolation source: activated biomass of a wastewater treatment plant treating hydrocarbon... ...
CGCCGCGTCGTCGAGCCGGCCCAGAGCGCGGAGACAGTCGCCTCGTTCCACAAAGCACTTGGCCGCCATGCGGGCGGCTGCCTCGGTCGCACGCGCCTGCGCGACCGCTTCGAAGCGCTGGCGGGCCTCGTCCAGCAGCGGCAATGCCTGTTCCGATCCACCGACAGCCTGCAACACCTGGCCAAGTAGATTAAACGCCATCGCCAGATCGTAATCGGCCTCGGGATACGCCTGTTCGCCCGCCGCCCGGGCGCGCTGGAGCAACGCTTGGGCGCCGTCGAACGCCTCGCGTAACCGCCCGCCGGCAAGCTGCTGCTCGATGCGGGTCCGCGCCGCCTCGAACCGCGCGTGACTCCAGGTGTCTCCCAGCGCCGCCGCCGCAGCGTCGCGCACCAGCCCCACCCGCCCCAGCAGCCGTGGCTTGCCGGCAAATTCCAGCAAGCGGTAGAGCAAAGCAGCCAGTTCAATCGTCGCCGCCGCATCCCCCGCGCGCTGCACCCGGTCGAGCAGCGCAAACAAGTTCGGCAGCTCCAACTCCGTCAGCGTTGCCGCGACTTCGGCGTTCTGGCTCCGCTGCTGGTTGAGGAACCCGACATACGCCCACATGGCCTTCACCCAGCGAGCCGTCAACGACTCATGCTCCGCAGCGTCCAGTCGCCCGCGCAGGTACGGGCAGAGCGCGGGATTGAGCATGAGATGGTGGTAGCGATTCGGCGTCGCCAACCCGGTTTGAACCAACTCGCCCGCCAGCGCGGCCAAGTCCGCTTCGTCCCACTTCATCATCTGGTGCAGCACGGCCAGACTCACCCCGCCATGAAACACCGCCAGCACGCGCGCCCGCTCGCGGTTCGCCGCCGACAGGCGTTGCAGCGACAGTTCCACGCTGGCGAAAACGGACTGCTCCCGGCTGCCGGGGAAGCGTTGCTCCATCTCCGCCATCAGCGCGACGAGCGACTCGCGGGTAGCCCGCGCGCCGCGCGCCCGCAGCGCCGGAGCCAGCAGCGCCAGGGTGCGGGCGTGGCCGTGGACGGCGTCCACGAGTTGCTCGATCTCCTCGCGGGCGGCGTCGCTGGACGCGCCGACATCCTCACCGACGGCGTTCAACACGCGCTCCACCAGCTTCACCGCATCCTCGCGGGCGAGTTGGCGCAGTTCTCGCCGATTTCGCGCCGCCGCGAAGGGTGCGGGCAGCGCCTCGCGACTGGTGAAGATCAGGCGCGTCTCGCCCGCCCGAAGCAGCCGCGTGCAGAGCTTCAGGATGGCGTCCAGTTCACGGCGCAGGTCCTCGGCGAGCGCCTCGGGCGTTTCCTCGGCCAGAAACGGCGGCGGCAAAACGCTCTCCAGGTTGTCCACCACCAGCAGGGTCGGCTGTTCGATCAGCTCGCGTTCGACCGGCTGGGTCGCTTGTTCCAGGTCGGGAAAAGTGGCGATGGAGTAATCCTTCCCGACCAGTTGGCGACCCAGGGCGTCGAGCACCGCGGCAGCGTGGCCGTGGGTCTCGACCGAGACGAACGCGGCGCGGTCCGTCTGCTGCGAGCGCACCAGCCAGCGGGCGAACTCGGCGGCGAGCGTGGTCTTGCCTTCGCCGCCCTGGCCGCGCACCACGGCGTAGCGTTCGGTCCGCAGCAGCCGCTGTAAGGCCAGCAACTCCCGGCTGCGGCCGACGAAGCCGGTTTCCGGTTCCTTCGGTAACTCGCCAAGACGGGTCGCGAGCCGCGTCTTGAAGTCATCCACCGTCTGCTTGGCGGGCGCCATCTTGAAAAGCTGCGGGTCGTCTTTTTCCTGAAACAGCACCGGCACGAACCAGTCTTCCAGCCGGAACTCGCCCGCGCCGAAGATGCGCCCGCGAAACGTGTTGTCCTTCAACGCCCGCTGGCCGGCGAGCATGGCATCGCCCACCCGCTGGCCTCCGGCCAGCGCCCGGTAAAAAGCCGCGACGAAGCGGCGCGCGGTCTCGACCAGCACGCTGTGGCTCATGGCGACCACGGAAGCGACGCCGACCTTCAGCAACTCGGAGGCGACGGATTCGGCCGCCTGTTCGGCCTGCGCGGTCTGGCAGGCTTCGAGGAAGACCAGCGGGATGCGGTGATCGCGCAGCAGCGGGCCGAGTGCGTCGGTGAAAACGGTCGCGTGCCGGCGCTTTTCGATCTGGCCGGTGTCCTGCGGATGCTCGAAGCACAGCCCGCCGAGACCGACGCGGCGGTCGTAGACGCCGTGACCGTCGAAATGGACAACGTGGTAAGGCTTTCGCTCGGTGCGGGCGCGGTCCAGTTCGTCGCGCAAGGCCGGCAGCGTGGGCGGATCGAGAACGTGAAGCTGGACCAAACCGGGCAGGGTTTCCATCGCCTCGACCAGCGGCAACGCGCTCGCCCGATGGTCGATGTAGCCGCAGGCGTCGTCCTCCGGTCGGGCGGTGACCAGCAGGATGCGGATGGGCGTGGCGACCACCGGCACGTCGAACGCCTCGGTTCCTGGGAGCCGTCGGCGAACGCGGGTCGGTCGCGCCCCTTGAAACAGAAAAGCCCGGCCGTCGTGCAGCAGTTCCCACGGCAAGCCGAGCAGAGCGGTCGCGGCTTCCCTGGCGGCGAGCACCTCGACTTCCGGTGCGTCGGCTTCGAGCGCGGTATCGACATGGACGGAGAAGCGGCGACCCGCACGAGCGTTAATCCGCGCCCAGGCGTTCATGACGTTCGCGGTGTGGGCCACGGGCAACGCGGCTTCGTGCAAGCGCTGGCCCCATTCCACGAGGTTCGCTTCGACCTTCCGCGCCCGATCTCGGAAGTGGTGGCTCGGCCAGACGGCATATCCCTCCAGATACCAGCGCAGGTCCTCCGCCTCGATGGGGCCGAGCGGGGCGACTAAGCGCCAACTGTGCGCGCTGTGGACGTCCGGCTGGCCCGGCGTGGCGGGTTCGTAGACCAGGCGGGCGCGGGCGGAAGCGCGGCGAACGCCCTCCTTTTCCTGAAACTTCAGGTCGGTCAGTTCGAGAACGAGTTCCTCCAGCGGCTCGGCTTGGGGCTGCGGCGTGGGCGTCACGTCGGTGGGGAGTCGCTGGCCCACGGCGACGAGAATCGCGTTCATCGCCGCTTCGACGCCGCCCGCGTCGCTGCTCACCGGGATGTAAACCGGCTCCTCGCCGAAGAACTCCTCCAGCACGCCGAGCTTGGTGCCGTTCAGCGAAAGCGGGATGACCGGGAATTGGTCCTTGCCGCGCTGTTCCCGGACGAGTAGCGCGTGGCGCAATTCCTTGCCGACCCATTTCGATTGCAACGCATCCGGGCTGACCACGATGGCATAGGCCGACGCAGCGTCGATGGCTTTCTCAATCTCCGACCACAGCGGATCGCCGCCGCGCAGCTCGCGCGAATCAATCCATCCTTCCTGTCCGTGGTCGGCGAGCGCCGCGCGCAGTTCTCGCACGAAACCGTCGTCCTCCGAGCTGTGGGAGATGAAGAGTTGGGTCATGGCGGATGATCCTTAAAGCTTGTGGAGTATTTCCTAATCGCCGTCAAGGCCGAATATAGTGCAAAATAAACGCTAGATTATGCATTATGAGGCCGAAATCATGGCGGTCACAGTCCAAGCTGTCCCAACGTAGCGCAGGAATTTTGAGGGGCTGATCGGTGGTGAGATGGAAGCACTAATCTCCGGGCTGTTGATCTGGATCTGCCTGCAAATTGGTTGCGAGCCCCCGCCGCCGCCCACCATCATTTTGGTGGCGCAGCAAGAACTGGTGGAACGGATCTATGGCGCCGAACCTCCGGATGATGCCTTCGTCTGTGGGCTCTACGACGATAAGACCCAGACCATCTGGTTGCCTCATGGGTATTGCGCCGACGACCTGTTGGAACAAAGCACGCTGTTGCATGAACTGGTGCATCACGTACAGACGGTCACGGAGATGGATTATCCATGCCCCGCGACCCGCGAACGCCTGGCGTATGGGTTGCAGGCGCTGTGGCTGAAGGAAAGGGGCATCGAAGATCCGTATGCCGCCATGGGCGTCGATGAGTTTACGATTTTGGTTCGATCGATGTGTTGGTCGGAATAGAAGCAAAGGATCCGGGCGACGCCGGAGCTACCGGTCCATGGCTCGAGGTTGGGGTCAGCGTCAGGGGGAGGTCCTTGGAACCCGTGCAAAAACTCCCCTCTCCCCGTGAGAGAGGGGCTGGGGGTGAGGGCCTTGTTTTCCATGGGTTAATCCGCCAGAAGTTGTACAAAAACGCCTCTTGGTCGAAGCCGGGCACGCTGGTTGCTCGTGCGGAGAACACGCGAATCGGTCGTCGATTTTCGCAACGGATCACCATCGCGGCAGGGAACGGTAACCGCCCGCGATTCCCAGCGCCAGGAGCGCCGCCACCCCCACGTAAAACAGGCGGGGCAGCCATTCGCCCAGCGTATCCCACTGTGATTCCAACTGGACGTCCCACTGACGCAACTGATGGCGGATGACTTCGTCCAGCCGCCCCGCCGTTTCGCCGCTGGCGAATAGCGCCACCGCGCCGGAATCGTCCACCACGCCGTAGCGGTTCAAGGTCTCGGCCACCCCCGACCGGCCGTCGGCCAGCGCGGCCGCCGCCCTAGTGAAACGGGCACGCAACAGCGGATCGGCAACGCTCTTTCCAGCCAGGGGCAGCGCTTCCAGGACCGGCACGCCGGATTCCAGCAACAGCCACAGGCCGAACAACCCATCTCGCTGCTGTTGGCGGGCCAGCAGCCCGCCGAGCACCGGGATCGCTCGCAACAGTCGCGCCCACGCGGCGCCGGTTTCGCGGGCTAGTTGTCGGCGGTAGGCGAACGCCAGCAGTTGCAACCCACCGTACAGCAACAGCGGCGGTCCGGCGGCTCGCAGGAGATAGCCGCCCAAGCCAATGGTTCCCTGGAACAGCGCCGGGAAGGGCGCGACGAAGCACGCCAGGGTCAGGATCAGGAATGGAAACATCAGCCGCGCGCGCAACCGGCCAAACAACCGGGCGCGGCTGGCGTAGTGTTCGCTCAGATGCCGGTACAGGGACTCCAGTCGCCCGCCCGTGGCCGCTGCCCGCACCAGGCGCGTTTCCCACGGCAACAGCACACCGCTGCGTTGTCTGGCCTTCGCCACCTCCGCGCCCCTCGCGAGATCGGCGGCGGTCCGCGCCAGCGCTTGCCGAGCTGCGTGTGGCAGGTCGCGCCCGACCACGCCGAACGCTTGCGCCGGTGGAATGCCGGCGTGTTCCAGCGTCGCCAGTTGCGAGAACAGTTGGGACCGCTGGCGGGAGGTTAGCGTCATCAGGAACCGCCGCGCTCCTGATCGGCCAGCCACGCCGCCAGATCGGCCGGCGTCTGGAAATCCAGCAACGCTTCCGCCAGCGCCTCGGCTTGCTCCAGCGGCAACTGCTGAATCCGCGCCGCCTGAGCGGCGTCCACCGCGCCGAAGCGTCGCCGTAATAACCGTAATATCAGTGACGTGCTTTCTTCCTGCCGGCCCTCGGCAAACACTTCCTGATAAAACCGGGTCTGTTTCAAATCCACATCCACCAAATTCAACATCGCACGAATCTCCTCTCGACTGAGCGCGGGTAGTCGATATACCAGCAGGGTCTCCACCAAATCCACCAGTTCCGCCCAGGCCGTCGTTCCCCGTTGATCGGGCGTTGCCGGTTGCCCCAGCGCCTGCGCTTGGGTAATGGCTTGCACCGGCTCGCCGATCAAGAGTTGAGCAGGCGCAATCCCAAACTGGATGGGGTCGGTTGACGGCGGTAAAACACGCTGTCCGTTTTCAGATGGGGCCTCTTCGATGCGTCATTGCCACCACGACCGCTCAGCACGCCCACTCGTGTACCGGCCGGCCACTTCGTTGCCGGTCGAGGTATGCCAGGGTCAAGGTCGCCAGATCGGGGCCGTGCTGGGCTAGAAAACGGCGCTGCCAGTCGGCGCCGGTGCGTCCGCTGACGACCCGCGCGGTGATGATGTCGAGATACAGGGCCACGTCCGCCGCGTCCAATTCCAAGGCTTCCAACCCGCGCCGGGCTAGCGGCAACAGCTCTTCCAGCAGCAGTTGCCGCAGCGGCAGGCGTCGACCGTTCGACCACACCACCTCGGCCCACAAGCCATCCCGCGCCGCCGCGTAGAAATTGGCCCGGCTCAGGGCAAAATCCAGCGCCGCCCCGCGTGGGCGCGCGACCCGGGCCAGTTCGTGGACCAGCCCGTAATACAGCGCCGCGTTGGCGATGGTGTCGGGAAGGCTTGGACCGGCTGGCATGACTCGGTGCTCGATGCGCAGATGCGGCGTCCCGTCGACCTCGAAGCCCAGCAAGGGTCGGTTCCAGCGCCAGATCGTGCCGTTGTGCAGGCGCAGGTGGGGCAGGCGATCCGCCGGTTCCTCGCTGAGTTCCACCGGCAGCAAGGGGGGGTAATGCGCCAGATTCTCCGCGAACAACTCCAGCAGCGACGTCCGGACGTAGTCGTCGCCAAACGTCACCCGCCGATGGCTTGGATCGTTGGCGCGGACGCCCCCCGCCAGAGCCACCCCCTGCTCGAACAGCGGGATGCGGGTTTCTTCCCACAGCCGCTTGCCGAACAGCAGCGGCGAGTTGGCCGCGACCGCCACCAGCGGCGCCGACAGCATCAGCGCGGCGTTGAAGAAAGCCGCCGCTCCGGTCGCCTCGACCTGTAAATGTGTCTGAAACGAAGTCGCCGCCGCTTCCAGCATCACGTTGGCCTGGCTCAGGCGCAGAGATTCGGCTCCCTGAATCGCCAGTTCCATCGGCCGGCCGCGCCGCCGTTGCAGAATCTGATCGTTGATGGCTCGATAGCGCTTCTGGTCCGACATGTGGTCCAGAGTCAGATCCGTATCGCGCAGGGTCGGCAGAATCCCGATCAACGCCACGGTCGTGCCCAACCCGGCGGCGACCCGCTGGCAGCGCTGCCAGAGTCCTTCGAGGTTGGCGTGCATCCGGCGCAGTGCGTCACCCCGCAGCGGCAAGGGCGGCGTGTTGAGTTCGATGTTAAACACGCTCAGTTCCGGCACCACCAGCGGATCGCTCAACCGCTCCAGGAAGCACTGGTTGAGCGGCGCTGGCTGGCCACGCTGGTCTACCAACCAGGCTTCGATCTCGAAGCCGCCGATGCCGCCGACCGCCGTGAATCGCCCCTCCCGGAACCAATCGGCCAGCGTGGCCGTTTCCTGGCGCAAGCGCAGCCGAAATCGGCGAAAATCCCGACGGGTGAACTGGAACTGGGAAATCTCTTGACCCATAAGCAGCATCTCCGGCTCGTCGGCTTCCGCACACTATAGCCGGTCGCGTTCGTCGTGGAAGGCGAAGCCGCGCAGCGGCATCGGCAGATTGCGAGCGAGCGCCAGCACTTGAAAGCGGTCGCCCATCTCGCCGGGCAAGGTCAACAGCTTGACTTGGCGGACCCGCTCCAGATAGCGGGCGGAATTGGCGGGGTTCAAATCCCCAACGGGTTCGCCACCCGCCGCTGGTGAAGGGGTGTTGGGGGAAATTTCCTCGGCCAGCAGATCCATCAGTCCACAGCCGAACAGGAAATGATTCTGGCGGGCGTAGCCGGCCACTTCCAGTCCCACAGTCAGTCCGGCGTCGGCGACAGCAGTGAAATCCACGCTGGCGGTGATGTCCTGCAAGCCGGCCAGGATCAACGGATCGTCGTGGGCACGGTGGCGGTAATGGCAGAGCAGGGTGCCGGCGGCGCGTTGGGGATGGTAATACTCCCGGCGCGGATAACCATAGTCTACAAACAGCAATGCGCCCGCCGTCAGCGGTTCGGCGATGGCCCGCAACCAGTCTTCCAGGTGAGGCACGTATTCGGAGGTGTAACCCTCGGGCAGGCGCCGGCCCAGTTCCACCTCAATGCGGGCAACCGCCGCCGTGACCGCGGGATCGGCGGCGCCTTCAATCCAGTCCAGACCCGTCCCGGTCCAGGTCACCGCCAGCCGGCGCGGGCCCTGGGGGGTAATGCGGAAGCGTTCGACCGGCAACGCATCCAACACCTCGTTGCCGAGAATGACGCCGCGCAGCCCCGGCTCCGGCAGCGTCTCCAGCCAGACCACTCGTTCCAATAATCCGGGCGCGCGCTCGATCAGAGTCTGGCGCTGGCGTTGGCGCAATTCGCCGCTGAGTTCCAGAATCGCGTAGTAGTCCGGCGGCGTGCCCAGCCTTTGCAGTTCCAAAAGTAGATCGGCGGCCATGACGCCGGTGCCGGCGCCGAGTTCCAGGATCGCGCCGCCGCCCAGGGCATCGAGAATCTCCCGGCACTGTCGGGCCAGACACTGGGAAAACAGCGGCGATAGTTCCGGAGCCGTGATGAAATCCCCGCCGGGACCGAACTTGCAAGCCCCGGCATGGTAATAGCCTAGACCGGGCGCATACAGCGCCAGATCCATGAACTGGCGGAACGGAATCGCGCCGCCCGCCGCGTCGATTTCCGCGCGGATCCGCTCGAGTAGCCGGGCGCCATGGGCGGTGGCGACGGGATCGGGGGCGGGCAAGGTCTAGAGCCAATCGGAGGACGGGATCATGAGCCAGGCACTTAACAAAGTTGTGGAAGGGTCTAAACGGAAGAATCTGTTTCGACCAAGGACGCCGAGTCGGGCGGAGGGCTGTTTAGTATCATATTAACAAATGTTGCTTTCGCGGATACACACCGGCGCCACAACAGGCTAGAATCGCCACAATCCTAACTCGTTCCATTGCTCTTCTTCGCCATTACCCCCGATGAAAATACCCATCAAGCTGTGGCTTTTGACCGTCTTGCTGGTTGCTAGCGTGCCAGTTCAGGCCCAAATCGAAACACAATCTCCGACTTCCGCCTATGTGAGTGACACTCTGGAAGTACCGTTGCGCGCGGGCGCGTCCAGCCGCTACAAAATGGTCGGCGCGGTGCGCGGTGGCACGGCGGTCGAAGTGCTCAAAGTGGATAGCGCCAAGGCCTACACTCAGATTCGCACGCCGGCGGGCGTGAAAGGCTGGTTGCCGAGCGATCAACTTACCGAGGCACCGAGTAGCCAGGAACAACTGGTCAACCTTCGCCGGGAATTGGAACGATTGAAGGCGCGGTACCAGGATCTTCAGCAACACATGGACACCGTTATTAGTGGGCCTGAAGGTGGCGAGAGCACGAGCTATCCGCAACTGTACGAAGAAGCGCTACGGCTACGTCAGCAACTCGCGCAGTATCGCAGGGTGGCGTCCGACACGGTGGCGCTCGACGAGCGCAACCGGATTCTGCAAGAGCGGGTGGTAGCCTTGGAGCGGCAATTGCAGGTCGTCGAGCAGGAAAATCAGGGGTTGCGGAATGACAATAGCCACCTCCGGCTGCTGATGGGCGCGGTGATTATGGGGTTGTGCCTGCTGCTCGCGGTGATGATGCCGCGCATTCGCGAGCAACGTCGGGCGCAGTGGAGCCGACTTTAAATTGAGGCTATTCCACCGCCAGGATCACCGGCGTCAATCGCTCTCGCGCCCGATCGAAGGAGGCCCATAGTTCGGTGAAGGTCACACCCAGCAACGGATGGCGGCGGTCGCCGGCCACCTCGGCCAGCGGTCGTAACACGAAGGCGTGGCGGGTGATTTCTTCGCGCGGGATGCAGAGTCCGTTCGCCCGCAGCACCAGATCGTCGTAGAGCAACAGATCCAGATCCAGCGCCCGTGATTCCTGCTTCGAACCGTGGCCGCCATGCGAATGAGCCGCCTCGATACCCCGCAGCCCGGCGGCCACTTCATGAACCGTCAGGTCGGTCTCAAAGCCCGCTACCAGATTCAGAAAGTCGGCACCCACGAAACCCACTGCTGGATTGGCGTAGATCGTGGACACGCTGAGCGGACCGAATCGCCCGCGCAGGGCTACCAGCCCGGAACGAATGTGGCGCTCCGGGTCGATGTTGCTGCCTATGCCGACATATACCTGAGCCACGGAATTCAGTTCCGGTCGCCACGTTCGATGATGATTCCGACCGCGCTGGCTTCTCGCACCGCGTCGAATTTGCGCAGGGTCAGCCGCAGCCAGGACACGGCGAATTCCCGCAGCAGCAGTTCGGCGATACCTTCACCCAGGGTTTCCACCAGTTGACAGCGACTGGCGGCGGCGAATTCGATGGTCCGTTGCGCCACGGCCTGGTAATTCAGGGTATCATCCAGCCGGTCGCTTGCGGCCGCCGGGCGAATGTCGGCGCCCAGTTCCAGATCGATGAGCAGGGTTTGACGGCGCTGGCGTTCCTGGGGATAAACGCCGATGAGGGTCTCGATGCGCAAGTCGCGAATGAAAATAATGTCCATGATCAGAGTTCCAGGCGGCGGCCTATCTTATCGTAAAACCCGGATCTCGACGCCGTCGGGGTCGCCGTCCCGTCGCGCGGATTGATGAAACGATATGCTCACGATGCTGCTGTTTGTGGTCTTCGGCTATCTGGCCGGTTCTATTTCCACCGCCATTCTGGTCTGCCGGGCACTGGGCTTGCCCGACCCGCGCGCGGAGGGTTCGCACAATCCCGGCGCCACCAACGTCCTGCGCTTTGGGGGCAAGAAGGCCGCCGCCATCACCCTGGCTGGCGATTTATCCAAGGGTCTGTTGCCGGTGCTGCTGGCCCGACTGGCGGGGTTGGATGACACGGGACTGGCCCTGACCGCGCTGGCCGCGTTCCTGGGGCACCTGTATCCGGTGTTTTTCGGTTTTGCGGGCGGCAAGGGCGTGGCCACCGCCTTTGGCGCGCTACTCGGTTTGTCCTGGCCGGTGGCGCTGGCGGCACTCACCACGTGGCTGCTGATGGCTTGGATCGTCCGCGTTTCCTCGCTGTCGGCGCTGACCGCCGCAGCGCTGACCCCACTGTTCGCCTGGGGATTGAGCTTGCCGGGCGCGATGCTCGCCGTTGTGTTGATGATGATGGGGTTGCTGGTCTGGCGGCATCGCTCCAACATCCACCACTTGTTGGCCGGCACCGAGGACAAGATCGGTAACGACCGGCCTTAAAGTTGAAAAGAGTCTATCGTTGTCCCCGAAGCGTGGAGCCAGAATCTATTGTTCATCAATCAGTAAAAATCCCTATAATTTTCAGTTCAAAATTTTTTCAATCTCGACAACCCCAATCGCAGCTACAGGATATCCACGTTCGTGAGAAAAGCATCCAGCTACACCCGCGAGGAATTGCTCGCCTGCGCCCGCGGCGAATTGTTCGGTCCCGGCAACGCGCAACTGCCCCTGCCGAACATGCTGATGGTGGACCGCATCGTTCACATTGGTTCCGAGGGTGGCCAATACGGCAAGGGCGAGATCGTGGCGGAACTGGACATTCACCCCGATCTCTGGTTTTTCGGTTGTCACTTCGTCGGCGATCCAGTGATGCCAGGCTGTCTGGGACTGGATGCCATGTGGCAACTGGTTGGATTTTTCCTGGGTTGGATGGGCGGACAGGGTCGGGGGCGGGCGCTCGGTTGCGGTGAAGTGAAGTTCACCGGTCAAGTGCGTCCCGAAGCTCACAAGTTGACTTATCACATTCACATGAAGCGGGTCATTTTGCGCAAACTGGTCATGGGCATCGCCGACGCGACCCTGGAGGTCGATGGCCGGACCATTTACACCGGCAAGGATTTACGAGTCGGACTGTTCATTTCGACCGACGGCTTTTGAGGATAGCGACGATGAGACGGGTGGTGGTTACCGGTATCGGTATCGTATCCAGCATCGGCAACGACCGCTGGGAAGTGCTGGAATCGTTACGACAAGGCCGGAGCGGCCTGGAGTTCGCGGCGGATTACCAGGAAATCGGCTTGCGCTCCCACGTGCGCGGGCGACCGCGGCTGGATCTGGCGGCGTTGATCGACCGCAAGATTCTACGGTTCATGGGCGAAGCGGCCGCGTTCAACTATCTGGCCCTGCGCGAGGCGATCGCCGACGCGCAACTGGCGGAGGAACAAGTCTCGAACCCGCGCGCCGGACTGGTCACCGGCTCCGGCGGCGGCAGCCCACAGTACATCGTCGAGGCCGCCGACATCCTGCGCCAGAAGGGCCTGCGGCGGGTCGGACCGTACATGGTGCCGCGCTCGATGTGCAGCACCACCTCGGCCTGCCTGGCGACGCCGTTCAAGATCAAGGGCGTCAATTACAGCATCAGTTCCGCCTGCGCCACCAGTGCCCATTGTATCGGCCACGGTGCTGAGTTGATTCAGTGGGACAAACAGGATCTGGTGTTCGCCGGCGGCGGCGAGGAGGTGCATTGGAGTCTGACCGACCTGTTCGACGCCATGGGGGCGCTGTCCACCCGGTACAACGCCACGCCGCAGCGCGCCTCGCGACCCTACGATGTCGACCGCGACGGCTTCGTGATTTCCGGCGGTGGCGGGATCGTGGTATTGGAGGAGCTGGAGCACGCCCGCCGGCGCGGCGCGCGGATTTACGCGGAACTGGCCGGCTACGGGGCCAACTCGGACGGCTATGACATGGTGCAGCCCTCCGGCGAGGGTGCGGCGCGCTGCATGAGACAGGCGTTGGAAGGAGTCAGCGAACCGGTGGATTATCTCAACACCCACGGCACTAGCACTCCGGCTGGAGATACCAAGGAGCTGGAAGCTATTCGCGAGGTGTTCGGCGAACGGGCGCCGCCGATCAGCGCCACTAAATCGTTGACCGGTCATGCCCTGGGCGCGGCCGGCGTCCACGAGGCGATTTATTCGCTGTTGATGATGGACAACCGGTTTATCGCCGCCTCGGCCAATATCGAGACTCTCGATCCAGCGGCGGAAGGCTTCCCGATCGTGCGCGAGCGGATGGACGAGGTCGATTTGCGGGTGGTCATGTCCAACAGTTTCGGGTTTGGCGGCACCAACGCCACCCTGGTGTTCCGGCGTTTCGAAGGGTGAATCGTCCATCCTCACCAGAAGCAAACCTGCTGACAGGTACGCTGGACGTATAGCGTCGGTCACTGAAAAGGCTTGCCAGAGTTGGTCCGGCAAGCCTTAGCCTCAAGCCACTGCTGGCCGAGGCACTGGAGGACGCCTACGGCGATGCATTGCTGATAGCCGCCCGCGAAACCGACCTGGACGAATCGGCCCTTCCGCCCGTCTGCCCCTTCACCCTGGAGCAGGTCATGGACGAGGGGTTGGAATGACCCGCCCGCGCTAACCGCATTCGCCCCGTCTAGAGCGTCGACCGGTTTGAACGGGTTCGGTCTGGTAAGGGAGTTTGAAGGCTCGACAACCGTCTCTGTTTCATGTTGGCATAGACCGTTCCTGTTGTCTTCAGCCCTGGGAGTAAACGCCGATGTGACCCCCCCTTGTGGTCACCTCCCGTGGCCTTGAGTCCGGCCGAACAGAATCCCGACGAAGGGCAGTTTTGCTAGAATCGCCGGCCATGGACGTTTCCTGGATTCTCGACGATCTCAACGAACCCCAGCGCCAGGCGGTAACCGCGCCGCTGGGTCCTCTGCGTGTGTTGGCCGGCGCCGGCAGTGGCAAGACTCGGGTGCTGACTCGGCGCATCGCCTGGTTGCTGGCGGTGGAAAACGCCTCGCCCTGGTCGATTCTGGCGGTGACTTTCACCAATAAGGCCGCCGCCGAAATGCGCGGCCGGGTCGAAGCCATGCTGGATCACCCCATCGGCGGGCTGTGGATCGGCACCTTTCACGGCATCGCCCACCGTCTGTTGCGCCAACACTGGCAGGAAGCCCGCTTGCCGCGCGCCTTTCAGATTCTCGACAGCGACGATCAGACCCGGTTGCTGAAGCGAGTGTTGCGCGGGCTGAATCTGGACGAGAAGAAATGGCCGCCGCCGCAGGTCGCCGGTTTCATCAATCGCTGCAAGGATGAGGGCCAGCGTCCCGCCGATCTGGCCGACGACGGCAAGCCCGTCCAGCGACGCTACCGGGAGATCTACACGATCTATCAGCAGGAGTGCGAGCGCGTTGGGCTGGTGGATTTCGGCGAGCTGCTGCTGCGGGTCTTCGAACTGG
>JRYF01006568.1_pt1 | contig 13933 bp, 11 predicted proteins | sample 235331 | NCBI WGS metagenome assembly JRYF01 (sample SAMN03074217, study PRJNA261475) | activated sludge metagenome | biome: Wastewater Treatment Plant; feature: Wastewater; material: Activated sludge; isolation source: activated biomass of a wastewater treatment plant treating hydrocarbon... ...
TGTAAGGAACCGTCCTCGCCTTGCTGCCCGACCCGCCGGCGGAAGGTGGGGACGCCGAAATGTTGTTGGCGGGGACGCCAACAACGGCGAAAGGCGCAGCAGATGGGGAAGAAATGCAGCGTATTTATCAAGGCCCAAAACTCCTTTTGGAAATGCCCGACCCCTTGTTTAGCTTTACCCGTCGAACCACCCGAAGGCCCACCCCACCGCTCATGAACAACCTCCCGCCGGATGAACATGGCCCCCAACTCAATAACTCCCTAACTCCCAACTCAATAACTCAATCACTCCCTAACTCCCAACTCAATAACTCACAACCATTCCGCCATGCGAACACTTCTCCCCGTACTCGGCTTGCTTGCCGCCCTTTCACTTTCCTGGCTAGGCTGCCAGACTTCCCCTGCTAATATCGCTCCCGACCTCGAAGTCATCTGGCGGCTCGACCGCAACGTGACCACCGACGGGAGAACCACCCATGATGCCACCTTTTGGCTCATCAATCATGGTAAAGCCACCCTCGGCGACAAGGGCTGGACGCTGCACTGGAACCAGATGCCCAACTTCGTCACCGCTTCTACGGGCAAGCTGGAAGTGAAAAACATCAACGGCGATTTCTACAAAATGACGTCGCTCGAGGGTTTCTCCCTGGCGCCCGGCGATACGGCTACCGTCACCTATACCTCGCAGGGTTTTATCATAAAAATGACCGATGCTCCGATGGGCCTTTACCTGGCCTGGCAGGCTGCCGACGGGGAAAAGACCCTGCCCATCACCCGCTACACGGTACTGCCCTTCGAGAACCCGGAGCAATATACCCGCAACCCCGCCGACGAGGAACCTTACCCCGATGCCGCTTTTTTATTTCAACAAAATGAGCGGCTGAGGGCATTGCCAGCCAATGAGGCTTATCCCTTCGTGCCCGCCCCGCAATCCTGGGCCTGGGGCAACGGCAACTTCGCCCTGCCCGCCAACTGCCGCATCGCCTGCCCTGCCGAACTGGAAGCCGAAGGAAACTACCTTGCCGCCGAACTCAAGCGCCGTTTCAACCTGAATGTCACGCTGGACAAAGGGGCCGACGCAAAAGGCGAAATCGTTTTATCCACTGACCCATCCATCGCCAACCCGGAGGGCTACTCGCTGCAAGTGGATGCCGCCAACGGCGTGCGTATCAAAGGCGGCGGCGCTGCCGGCACTTTTTACGGCCTTCAATCCTTGCTTTCTTTGGTGAAAAACGGCGACCAGGGGGCGGCAACCGTACCGGCCATTCAGATAACTGACGAACCAGCCTTCGGCTACCGGGGCCTGCACATTGACGTGTGCCGCAATTTTCAATCAAAAGAAACCATCCTGCGCCTGCTCGACCTGCTGGCCCGCTACAAGGTGAACCGCCTGCTGTTCAACCTCACCGAGGACGAGGGCTGGCGCCTCGAAATAAAGGGCCTGCCCGAACTCACCGAGGTGGGCAGCCGCCGGGGACATGCGCACCGGGACAGCCTCTGCCTGCAACCCAGCTACGGCTCCGGCCCCGACCCCAACGACCCCAAATCGCATGGCAATGGCTACTATACCCGGGAAGATTTCAAAGAAATCATCCGCCATGCCCACGAGCGCCACATCGAGGTGATACCGGAAATCAACCTGCCCGGCCATGCCCGTGCTGCCATCAAGGCCATGGAATTGCGCTATCAGCGCCTGATGAAAGCCGGCAAGACCGAAGAAGCCAACCAGTACCGCCTGATTGACCCCGCCGATACTTCCCGCTACATTTCCGCACAGGGCTATTTCGACAACACGGCCTGCGTGTGCCAGGACCAGCCCTTCCGCTTTTTTGAAACGGCCCTCGACGACATTGTGGCCATGTACAAGGAAGCCAACGTGCCGCTGCGCATGTTCCACACCGGCGGCGACGAGGTGCCCTCCACCGCCTGGCTCGGCTCGCCGATTTGCCAGGAGTTTTTGAAAAATCACCCCGAAATCAAGGACACCCGCAACCTGCAGGGTCTCTTTTTTGGAAAAATGGTGGATGCCCTGCGGCAAAAGGGCCTGCAAATTGGCACCTGGGAAGAGGCCGTCATGCTGTTTGAAAAAGAGGGTAACTGGCGACCCAATCCCGCCTTCGTGGGCAAAGAGGTCTATCCCTACATCTGGAACAACCTCTGGGGCAACCAGGACCTCGGCTACCGACTGGCCAATGGCGGTTATCCGGTTATCCTGTGCAACGTGACCAATTTCTACTTCGATTTGGCCTACAACAAAGACCCCCGTGAGCCGGGCCTCTACTGGGGCGGCTTCGTGGACACGGAGGATGCCTTCTCGTTCGTGCCCTACAACCTGTTTGAGTCCACCGTCGTGGACAACATGGGCCGCCGCTTCGACCCGGCCAAAGACTTCGCCGGCATGGAACGGCTGACCCCCGCCGGCAGGAAGAACATCGTGGGCGTATCGGCCCAGCTCTGGAGCGAGACCATCAAAGGGCGTGACATGCTGGAATACTACTACCTGCCCAAGCTCTTCGGCTTTGCGCAACGGGCCTGGCAGGGCCAGCCCGCCTGGTCGGGCAAGGGCGATGCCGCACGTCTGGAGGACTGGAACCGCTTCATGAACACGGTCATTCAGGTGGAATTGCCCTTCGTTGGGGCTTATCAGGGCGGGTACAACTACCGCATCCCGGCACCGGGCATCCTGGTGGAAAACGGGCAGGTGAAAATGAATTCGGGCTATCCCGGCTTCCTGCAAATCCGCTACACGACCGACGGCAGCGAACCTACCGCCAACAGCACCTTGTACGAAGGGCCTTTTTCGCACAGCGGTGGCGTTATCAAAGCGGCTTGTTTCAATGAGAAGGGTAGGGCAGGGTTTTCGACGGTTGCGAGGTTGTGAGGGGGGAAGCACTCAAACACCCCAAGCCCCTAACCTGGCAGAGCCAGAACCAATGTTGAGATGGTTGAGATGGTTTAGATGGTTGAGCCGTACCCCCTCAACCATCTAAACCATCTCAACTTTTTGCAAAAATGCAAAGGACTTTTAGACTTTTGACACACCACATCGCCCCGACTGGTTAAAGCCGATAAGCTCGCGGCTCGAAGCTTTTGAGTGTGGCGGTAAATTTAGCGGCTAACTTGAAGTTGCGAGTTACGGGGTCGCTTGAAGCGCCCCCGTAACTTCAGAACTCCTGACCCGGCCAACAAAACAAAGGGTTTGCAATGGCCGATTCGCAAAATGAAAATGCAGTGCCAATCCCCTCACTTTTACAGCCGATGAAGCGCATTTATACAGCTTTTTACATGACAAATTCCAGGAAATTTTCTTTGTTGACCAGTTGGTAGGAAGCATTGGAGTAAGTTTCCAACCAGGTTGCGGGCGGCTTGGCGGTCGCAGCCTTCCATTTAAATTCAAAACCCTGCAGGCGGCCTTCTCGCTCCTCCACATAGTCCAGCTCTGCACCGGAATAGGTGCGCCAGAAATAGGTGCTGCCGAACATGCGCTCGTATTCAATTTTTTTTCGGCGCTCAGCGATGAGGAAATTTTCCCAGAGTGCGCCGGCATCGTGCCGGAGGTCTATGGGATTGAAGTTTTCGATGAGCATGTTGCGTATGCCATTGTCATAGAAATAAACCTTGTTCATTTTTGTGACTTCCTTGCGGAGGTTGCGGCTAAAGCCGGAGAGCCGGAAGACGATGAACCCTTTTTCCAACAAGTCTATGTAGTTATTGACTGTTTCGTGGCTCATTTCCAATGATTTGCCAAGTTCGTGCAGCGAAACCAGCGACCCTGCCTGAAAGGCCAGCAGTTTGAGCAATTTGAAAATCTTGTCTGAATTTCTGATATTGGAAAGCTGGAGAATGTCTTTGTATAAATAGGAGGAAGCCAGTTCCTGCAAATACCGGATTTTCGCCTCGCTACCCTGCATGGACAGCACATCGGGATAAGTACCGAAGCGGAGGTGGGTTTCCAGTTGGTCTTTGAGTTCAAAGGGAGTGTACTGTTTGCTAAGTTCCAACATGGAAATGGGGAACAGCCTGTAAGTCCAGGTTCGTCCGGTCAGGGGTTCTTTCAATTGATTGGCAAGTTCGAAGGACGAGGAGCCGGTGGCAATGATTTTTAAATGAGGCAGGTTGTCGTGCAGGATTTTCAAATTGATGCCAATGTTGGTTATGTTTTGCGCTTCGTCAATAAAGAGCAGCTCGTGATGACCGATGAGTTCCTGCATTTTTCGCAAATCACGGCTTGAAAGCACCTCGTTGTACTTCAGTTGGTCGGCATTGACTTCCAGTTTCCGGAGAGGCATGTCCGATAGTATCTCCCGGACGAGGGTGGTTTTACCCACCTGCCGGGGACCGTACAGGATGACGATTTTATTACTGCTTAACAGGTCATCCCTTATCTGAGATGCAATGGTTCGTGGTATCATTTGAGCGAATTTTTAACACGTGTCCGCAAAATTCGCTTGAATTTTTCAGGTTTATACTAAAAATTCGCTTGGATTTTTCAGGTTGGATAGCTTGCAGAAGAATACACAGGTCATCATTTCGGGGCATTTTGACAATGAAACGTTTATCCGGCTTTTACAAAACCAGCTTCAGCCCCGCCCGCAAACCGGCAGCATACATCCTGCTGTTGTCGGTGTTGTTTTTTGCCGTGCTGAATGCCTGAATGCCGGCCTGGGGCATCAATTGAAGGTTCAGGTTGGTGGAAAGCGGCATTTCAAGGCCGGCACCAAGCGCGGCAACGAGGTTCATCGTCCGGAGGTTGCCGGTGTTTCCGTTAGAAGTTTTTTGCAGGTCGGGGCGGTCGGAGTAGCGATAGTTGGCATCCGTGCGCTGCGTGAGAAACAGCGCCGGGCTAACGGAAGGTTGCACGAATAACTTCACTTTGCCTTGCGTCAGGTAATAGCGCACGCCGAGCGGAACTTCCAGGAAAAAATAAGTATGCTGCAACGCTACTGCCGTCACGGTTTCACCACTGGGAATGTCAGGGTCAAATCCCCCGTTGCCGTTGTGCTGAGAACCCCAGCGGAGAACGTCCTGCTCATATTTTTGACCATAAGTTGAGAATTGCAAACCTGCCAGCCAATGCAGGCGCTGCCTTTTGAAAGGGCTGCTTGCCATGAATCCGAAGTTGTAGCCCATCACGGCCTTTTCGTTGGCGACAACGGGAGCTGTACGTGCAGTCAGATTGGCACCTGCGAGCAGTTCTACGGATGCCCGGCTTTGGCCAAAGGCCAGCAACGGGAAGAGTACGAGGAGCAGGACGATGAAGTTTTTCATGTGGAATGGTTTATTTAATTGTTGAAAATGAAGTATTTGAGTGAAAACTATAGCATCATCGGATTGAAAACCGCAGGCCCATGTAAACGCCTGCCTCGATGGGCCGCCTGCCGTTGGCCACAGGCGATAACGGGTAGCCCAGGTTTGCTTCCGTGACAAAGGTCAGTGACTCGCCGAGCGGCCATGCCAGGCCCGTACCGCCCAGCCAACTGAAATACGTCGTCCGCAAGCCGTGCAGGGTCGTTTTTTCGGGACTTGTTTTGGCATTGATGAGGGAATTGAGCGCAAGCCCCGTTTTCGCCTCCAGCCGGGTGCGGTGGCTCAAGGCCCAGCGCCGCCGAACGGTCATCGGGAAGGAATTGTAGCGAAGCGAAAGATGCTGTGAGCGAATGTTTTTAAAATGAAAACCTGTTTGCAAAGCCCAGGAACTGTTCATCTCAAAATTAACCAACAGCCCAGCCTGCGTGGACGGGCGCACCGCCCCGGTTACAAACATGACCGAGTCATTTTCAAAAAGCCTGCTCCCCGGCATGAAAAAAGCGGACGTGCCTGCCTCAAAGGAAAATCCCGAATGGCGGCTGACCTCTACCGGCTCGGACAATTTGACCACGGGCGCGGGCGGTTGGATGGAAAGGCCTTTTGTCAGTGCATATTCAATGGTTGGCGGCACTTCGAGCGAATCCCGAACAAAGTTCGCCGCTTCCGTACCGGTTTCACCCTTCAAAACAATGGCCTCCATTGGATTTTCCCAAAACGAACCGGGTGCTATGTTTTCATCCGAACGGCCCGTGCGTTTCGTCGTGTTCTTGTTTTTTGTAAAAAACGGCCCTTCATCACGACCAGCCATTTCTGCCCCGTTTTTCCCAAAAAATGCTTCAACTGCCTCGTTTTTCCGGTTGTTTGAATGAAGCTGTTCGTCTTTTTCCTGCCCTGCCTTATGGGTTTCCGCTTCCGCCTGCACCGGCGAATCCTGCGATTTCCTGATTTGTTCCATCTCAAGCTGTTGCGCTTTCACCAGCAGGGAAAGTTCCTGCAACTGCTGCCGGTCATCCCGCCAAAGCACCCCGGCCAGGACGATGGCCCCGATGAGCAGCCCAGCCCCCAACCATTTGCCGGCAGCCGCTGCCCAACTGCCCCAAACCGGAGGTTTCGCCGGAATGGACGGCTCCATCCTGTCCCAGAAACCGGCGGGCGGTTCCGGTGAGTAGTGTTCCAGGTTTTTCCTGAAAAACTGCTCAAGATTGTCATTGGATTGATTATCGGTCATTTGTATTAATTGGTGAATTTGGCGAATTGATGAATTGAGCAGGCCCTGCCCAGTTTTCCGATTCATCAACCCACAAGCATCAACTCCTTTCAACTCCAACGCTCCTTTCCAACATGCGCCGGAGCATCGTCTTGGCACGGGTCAGTTGCGAGCGGGAAGCGCTTTCCGTGATGCCGAGCATTTCGCCGATTTCCCGGTGCGAAAAATCCTCCATCACATAGAGGTTGAACACCGCCCGGTAACCTTCCGGCAGCCGCTGGAGCATCTTTACCAGCGCTTCCTGGCGGTATTGTGCAAAAAGGTTTTCATCGGCCTCAAGCTCCTGCGCAACCTCCTCTATTTCAACCGTTTCGAACATTCGCTTCTTCTTGCGCAAGTGCTGAAGCGCTGTGTTGACCATGACTTTCCGCAGCCACCCGCCGAAAGGCCCCGTTGGCCGGTACTGGTACAGGTTGCTGAAGATTTGCACCAGGCCTTCCTGCAGGAGGTCTTCTGCTTCATGCCAGCCGGCAGTATAGCGCAGGCAGACATTGAAGAGCATGGACTTGTACTTTTCGTACAATGCCTGCTGCGCTTTCCGGTCCCCTTTGCGACAGCCTGCGATGATATGGTCGTCCGTTGGAAGCAAGGTTTTGTATGTGCTTTATCTTGTGTAATGCGCTTTCAGGCAGGAATGCTGCGTGGCAGGGATTTTTTTTTAGTAGTGGACCAGATTTGACAAATTTTGAAAATTTGTCAAATCTCCCGGGCATACCTGCAAGCAGCGGCGGGCAGCGGGCAGCGCTCCGGCCAGTTCCGCATCATCAGCGCCGGAGGTGCGGTAATGGCCACCTTCGGGAGCGAGGCCCCCGGCACCATCTACATCGTTCCGGTGCGGGACTGGGCGGCGGGGGTGTATTATGTGCAGTACCTGGAGGAGGTGCGGTGCGGGCGGTGGAGGGGTTTGTGAAAAATTGAGCATGGAGGGTTGGCCCGATTGCCTTGCTCGAAGCGTTCGAGCCAGCTTTCTGAGTTCCATCTATAAAAATCAATGAAAGCCCGCAGCAGTTTGTCCATGTCGAGGTCTTTGCAATATCATATTCGGTTCAAGACCATGTAAATTATGTCGTTCCTGATCAGCTCAATGGTGTTGTCGTTGACGAAGTTCATACGGTAACCCCTGCCAAACAAAGTAGAATGGCTAAATAGCTCATAGTTTTTTGTGTTGAGCGGTTCCTCCGGGTACGAAGATTCACTCAGCGCAATAAAATAACCCGGCTTATTGTAAGCCAACAGATATCCTACATGCAGCCCGAATTTATCTTCTCTCATGTCCAGGTCGAGGAACAAAGGCGTACAGACCTCACAATTCAGGGTTGTTTCCTCAAAAACAAAGGAAGGAAAGGTGAGAACCCCGACTGCCCTGAGCGGCAATTCTTCGTTGACACTATAACAGCTTTCTTGGAATGCATGGATGGAAACCGACCATTTACCAGGAAGCACACGCTCCAGGTAGGCTGCCCTTTCCGTAAGGTTATCCTTTTCGCAGGAGGGCGATAGCAGCAGCAGCAGGGATGCGAGTATTGAATACCCGATTTTACGAACGCTGAAAGTAAATTTTGCCATGTCCATCTATTTTTAAAATTACTTTTTCATCAACTCCTTCATGGCCGCCATGGAGGTATGGGGGCGGTTTTTACAAAAGTAAGAAAAGTTATGTGCCATGTCAAAACCCTGCCCGAAGGGCACAAAATCCCCACTGCATAATTTCCCCGTTCTTTTACATTTGTGCTACAAAGCGGCAGCATGGCCCGGCATTGTGCCGCTATTTTTTGTATCATTAATTCCGGTTTAAACGCAATCAAAACGAACATGGCCACCACCACCCGCCTCATCTCCCTCGATGCCCTGCGGGGCTTTACCATCATCGCCATGATAGTGGTGAACGACCCCGGCTCCTGGAGCCACGTCTATGCGCCGCTGCTGCACGCCCCCTGGCACGGGGTCACGCCAACGGACTACATCTTTCCGTTTTTCCTGTTCATCGTGGGCGTTTCCATCGTGCTAGCCTACCAGAAGCGGCTGGACGCCAATGTGCCGAAAGGCGACATGGTGAAAAAAATCCTTTGGCGCAGCCTGAAGATATACGCCGTAGGCCTGTTCCTGTGGCTCTGGCCACAATTCAATTTTGGTGAAATACGCTGGGCGGGCGTGTTGCAGCGCATCGCTTTGGTATTCCTGCCCTGTGCCCTGCTTTTCCTTTACACCGACTGGAAAACCTGGCTGAAACTCGGCATTGCCACCCTGCTGGCCTACTGGGTAATCGTGGCCTATATCCCCGTGCCCGGCATCGGCGCTCCCGACCTCTCAGGCCCGGAAAAGAACTGGGCGCACTACCTCGACAGCCTGCTGCTGCCCGGTGTCATGTGGCAAAAAACCTGGGACCCGGAGGGCATTCTGAGTACCTTCCCCTCCATCGTTACGGGTATCACGGGCATGTTGGCAGGCAGGCTCATCCTCGATGTAAAAGATGATTACCGACGGTTGGTCAAGTTGTTTTTCTGGGGCTTCGCAATGCTGGTACTTGGCGAGGTGTGGAGTTGGTTTTTTCCCCTGAACAAAAACCTGTGGACGAGCAGCTACGTCCTGCATACCTCCGGGCTGGCTTTCATGGCACTGGCGGCCTGCCTGCTCGTGGTGGACATGAAAGGCTACACCCGTTGGACGAAACCGGGGCTGATTTTTGGTGCCAATGCCATCACCGCTTATGTACTGGCGGGTATGCTCACGGCAGTATTCTACACAGGCTATGGCGGCCAGCCCGGCCTGAATGAACTGTTCGTAAATGGACTTTCCAGCGCGGGCATCCCGGCCAAACTGGCCTCGCTGCTCTATGCGCTGCTGTATGTCGGTGTGGTTTTCCTGCCGGTGTATTGGTTGTACAAAAAGCGGATTTTTGTGAAATTGTAGGTGCGTGCCAGTCCGTAACGACCCAATTTATTTGGGCGGCTGCCGCCAAATAAATTGGGCGGTTACGAGGTTTTTCGCCAAATAAATTTGGCGGTTACGGGGGTGCCAAAATTTCAGTTCCGATTTATTCCCCTGCTGCATGATGTTCAGCGGGGTTGAGTGGAGCGATTTTTTAGAGAAAAGAAACAGCGCCATGTTTGAATATTTTGAAAAAACAAAACAACACCTCGACCGCATCGTGGAGGGACAGGAAGATGCCATCCGGCAAGCCGCTGCCTGGATGGCGGAAACGCTCGTCCACGACCGCCTCATCCACACCTTCGGCACGGGCCACTCGCACATCATCGGGCTGGAACTGTTCGTGCGGGCGGGTGGCCTGGCCAACGTCAATGCCATGTTGGACAGCATCGTGATGACGGCAGAAGGCGCCCGCCGCAGCGCCGAAATCGAACGCATACCGGGCCTGGCCAACATCATCTGGGAACAGCACCACATCCACCCGGACGACCTGATGCTCGTCGTGTCAAACTCCGGCCGCAATGCCATGCCGGTCGAAATGGCCATGATTGCCAAAGAACACGGCCTGAAAGTCATCGCCATCACCTCCCTCGAACAGTCCAACCAATACCCCTCCCGCCACCACAGCGGCAAAAAACTCTTCGAAATCGCCGACCTCGTGCTCGACAACCGGGTGCCCTCCGGCGACGGCATCATGCGGGTGGACGGCAACCTGACCGGCCCCGTCTCCACCATCTCAGGGGTCTTTCTCGTGAACCTCATCGCCACCGAAGCCATGAAACTGGCCGCAGAACAGGGCCTGAAACTGCCAGTCTATTTCAGCCAGAACATTGACGGCTTCAGCAACGAGGAACTGTACGGGATGTATGCGGGGAGGGTGAAGCACTTGTGAGGCGTGGGCGAATAAGTACCCGATGAACCCCATTTCAGCAGCGTGTTTCCTTCTCACCGGTTCACGGCATCTTTTTGCACGTTTTGACACCAAAGGCCATCGTGCCCATGGTTTGACAAAAGGGAGCGCGCAATTTGGTTTATTTTGAAATGACCAGTTTCCCGCCTGTCGTCACTTGGCTTCCCGACATGGTAAATTCCCAAAAATACAGCCCCGGCGGCAGGCCTTCCAAATGCACTATTTCCGTAACTGCCGTACCGGCGCCTATCGCCTGCACGGCCACCTGCTGCCCCAGGGCATTGTACAGCACCCAACGGGACGGAACGGAGAGCGGGGAGGGCAGTTCGAGCCGCACTTCGCCGCTTGCCGGGTTTGGAAAAACGAGGAGGCCGCCATTTTCCTCCTGCCAAGCGACGGCAGTGGGAAAATCGCAGACCATTTCGTCATTGCCGCCCAGCAGCAGGTCGTCGTCCTGGTAACAGACAAAATAGCCATCGCAGTTATCAAGTTGAATAATGCAGATAGACCCTGCCAATCCGTGCGAGTTGCACCCGATCCGTTCGAGTATTGTGCCCAGGGCACGGCAGTTCATAGGGTCAGACCCTTCCAATGGTTCCGTATCAATCCGCCGGAGCATTTCACCGCTCACCTCTACCAGGGAGGAGGAAGTGACCAGGTTGTGGAGCGGGCCTTGCACGGCCAGGTGAAATTCGTCAAGTTCGTTGCGGAGGCCGAAAGCAGCGGCATTGTGTGGCAGGTAAAATTCCAGCGTGTCGCCCGCCGTCAGGTTGAAGTCGTAAAGGAGGTAAAACTGCCCCGTGCCGAAGGGGGCCGTGTCAAAAAAATACACTCGCCCGCCTTCCTCCCAGACGACCAGGCTGTCCGGGGCGAGGGTAAAGTTGGCTTGCTGAAACAGTTTGGAATATTTGCGTATCACACCGCAGTTTTTGCCGGCAATTGTTATCTCCGACTCAACTTTTAACCATACGTGCCTGTCGCATGGCGAGTCCTCGATGCCGCCGGCAACGAACCGCCATTCGGCGCCGAGGGGTGCAAAATTGCGTTGGGCGCTGAGGAAGTGTGGCAGGCAAGCTGCCAAGAACAAGAGAATGAATAGTTTTTTCATGATGGTTGGATTTAAGGAATGATAGAATGTTGCCCCCCTGACAGGAAGAACATAAACAAACCGATTAACCAATACGGCAGATTATCAAACAACAGGTACAAACCGTTCACAATTTCAGAAAACGCTCCGTTTGCAGGATGCGGCCCTCTGCATCCCGCAGCGACAGCAGGTAATACCCGGCGGGCAGGCCGCCGGGTAGCGGGAATTCCTGTATCCGATCGGCGGTAGCGGCGGTGCGGGCAAGGGGCCGGCCTTCGACCGTCCATATCGTCCATTCTAATTTTCCGGACGGCACTTCCCCGGAAAACTGCACCCGGAGCACGTCCCTGACAGGGTTGCCCAGCAGGTTGAATACTTGGCCCTGTACCGTGACGTGCCGCTCGTCCACCGAAACCCACTTGGGGTCGTTGAACACATAAAACCCGCAGCCTGGTATCAGGCACCCGGCAGCATCGGTCCGTATTACCCAGCTATCGGACAAATAGTTTTGCCCCGTGTCGTCCAGGTGGTCGTGTATCCGCCCGCTCATGATCAGGCTGCCGTCGGACAGCTCGTGGATGTTCAGCAAGTACAGGCCGGCGATGATGCCCTGCTCCTCGTGGTAGTGCAGCACGGCATGTTCCCACAGCATCTCGCCCTGGGGGCTGAGGCGGAAGGTATAGGCTGCAGTGAACATTTGGATTTCATCCCAGGGAATAGGCCAGGGCAAGTGCTGGGGGAAGTGATAGTAAATCGATCCACTGCCGAGAATATCGCCGTTGGCAGCCTCGCTAAGGTTGCAAATGAACCTGGCATCCAAGCCGAACGGCTCGAACGGCACTTCGAACAGCCACACCTGCTCACCCTGCGGATTGATGCACAGCAGGCTGAAGTTGTCGTCCTTGTAATCCACCCACTGCTCGATGACCATGTTCCCGTTCGACAACAGCAGGGCACTTTCCCAACGTGATTCATGATCCGTTTGCCCGGCCCACTGCCATACGATTTCCTTGTCGGCGTTGAACTTCAGGAAACCACGGCCTGCGAGTACACCCACATTGTGCCGATAGGAGACCGTCAGCAGGCTGTCGGGGCCGACGAAACCATAATTAAGGGAGGTCCAAGAAGTTCCTAATTGCAAGGTAATTATGGTGTCCAAACTCAAGTTCTTCTTGTTGATCCAGAACATTTTGCTGGGATGTGGCGCTGATTGAAAATGGGTAAATCCCAAAATCACATAATGTTCTTTATAGGCAACAAGAGACCTATTAGCCAACGCAATTATATCCGGATCAGGTACGCCGTAGCTGCGATGATCGAGGCTGTCCAAATCGTCCGCACTCAGCACCAATAATTCGTAGCGGGTATCCGTGTAATAGCCGCCATGCCCCGCTACGAGGATCCGGTTGCCATCCTTAATGATAACATTCCTATCACCTGGGTCTATCCAATCGAATAGGCGTTGAGCAAGGATGTTTCCCTGTATATCCATCTTAACAACTGTACAGCACTCTCCCTTTGGACAGACCCTTCCCGATACAAAGTACAACGTGTCTTCTACAGAAATCATGTTCCATACCTCATCATGCGGGAAAGCCGCATCACCAAAATCATATCCATTGGAAAAAACAGCCTGACCAAACGACAACTGTGGGCAAATCAGCCAAGCACATAGCGTGCATATTAAGAAGCGATTCATGGCAGTGGTTTTTAAACTTACGGAGGCCTTGAAAGGCCACCGGAAGCGAGGTTAATCAATCAGTGTTTCACCAGTTTTATGGCAACGACCTTGCCCTGAAGGTCATCGTGATCGTCTGACAGATAGGTGTCATAGACAGCCACAATGATATCCGGCGACCCGTTGCTAAGCGTCCATGCGCAGGGAATGTTCATCATATTGTAATGGGTTGCATTGGAAAGCGGGTCATTGTATTGGACCGGGTTGGGGCATTGGCAATACGTTTCAAATCCGAAGCATAAAAGCAGAGAGAGAGAGAGAGAGATGTGTAAACCTTGTTACAGAGATTCGGGCAAAAAAGTCTTTCTTTTTCATGGAGAAATGATTTTAAGGATGAAAAATACAGGTTAAAAACCAAAAGGAACAAGGCAGGAAAGTACTGTTGTCATCGGTGCGCGATTGTCGTTCGGTTCGTGTTGCGTGGTCGTCGTAAGGCTACGAAGCGATTGAGCAGGGCAGTCATAGCTTCCGTGTCAAGGTCTTCATCGGTACGTGTTGCGTGGCCGTCAGATATCACTGTGGAGTAATCATGCCGTCATTAGTTTCGCTGCATGGGGGTCCTTTTGACAATGCAATTCTACTCTTTTCCCCAAAGCCCTCCAAACATACCCTGGATTTTAACTGTCGGCAGGCTTGCCATTTCGCATACTACTGGACATTGTTAGGATTGTAGGCATGCTCCGGCGTGACGGTCAGC
>JRYF01002608.1_pt1 | contig 13912 bp, 12 predicted proteins | sample 235331 | NCBI WGS metagenome assembly JRYF01 (sample SAMN03074217, study PRJNA261475) | activated sludge metagenome | biome: Wastewater Treatment Plant; feature: Wastewater; material: Activated sludge; isolation source: activated biomass of a wastewater treatment plant treating hydrocarbon... ...
GTTCACCGACGCCGGCCTGCTCTACTACCGCAAGGACCTGCTGGCCAAGCACGGCGCGCAGCCGCCGCAAACCTGGCAGGAATTGACCGAAACCGCCAAGAAAATTCAGGATGCCGAACGGGCCGCCGGCAACGACAGAATGTGGGGATTCGTCTGGCAGGGCCGGGCCTACGAGGGCCTGACCTGCAACGCCCTGGAGTGGGTGGCCAGTTACAACGGCGGCACCGTCGTCGACGACAGCGGCAAGATCACCATCAACAACCCACAGGCCGTCGCCGCCATCGACACCGCCGCCGGCTGGGTCAATACAATCTCGCCCCAGGGCGTGCTGAACTATACCGAGGAAGAGAGCCGCGGCGTGTTCCAGTCCGGCAACGCGGTGTTCATGCGCAACTGGCCGTATGCCTGGCCGCTGGCGCAGGGACCAGAGAGCGCCATCAAGGACCAGGTCGGCGTGAGCGCCCTGCCCAAGGGCGGCGCGGACGGCCGTCATGCCGCCACGCTCGGCGGCTGGCAGCTCGCCGTATCCAGATACTCCAAACACCCCGAACTGGCCGCCGATCTGGTGCTGTACCTGACCAGCGCCGAAGAACAGAAGCGCCGCGCCATCCACGGCGCCTACAACCCGACCATCGAAAGCCTCTACAAGGATCCCGAAGTCCTGGCGGCCGTGCCGTTCTTCGGCGAGTTGTACGACACCTTCGTCAACGCGGTGGCTCGTCCCTCCACCGCCACCGGCAACAGTTACAACCAGGTGAGCAACGCATTCTGGAACGCCGTACATGCCGTGCTGTCCGGCAGGGCCAACGCCGAGACCAGCCTGGCGGGTCTGGAAAGGGACCTCAACCGCATGAGCCGCGGCGGCCGGCGGTGGTAGTAGATCCGCACGAGTGATCAATCTGGCGGCGTGGCCAGCACCGCGCCGCCGTAGTCCGATGGCGCTTAATCTGGTTCACGAGGGGGGTTATGATGGCTACCGCAGAAGCCGAAATCGCCGACCGCGCAGCGGGCGTGGCCGGCACTGCAACCCAACCGCAAAAATCCCAGCTCACCCGCAGCCGCGTGCGGGCGGCGTGGCTGTTTCTGGCACCGATGCTGATCCTGCTGGTGCTGGTGGCCGGCTGGCCGCTGGCCCGCACGATCTGGTTCAGTTTTACGGATGCCAATCTGTCGGATTTGGGCAGCGCCCAATTCATTGGCTTCGAGAACTATCTCGCCTACTACGACGGCGAATGGTATGGCGTTCTGGCCGACGGCCTGTGGTGGAACGCGGTCTGGAACACGCTGAAGTTCTCGGTGATCTCCGTCACCCTGGAAACCATCCTGGGACTGATCGTCGCCTTGGTGCTCAACGCTTCCTTCCGGGGACGCAGCCTGGTGCGGGCGGCGGTGCTGATCCCCTGGGCGATTCCAACCATCGTGTCGGCCAAGATGTGGGGCTGGATGATGCACGATCAGTTCGGCATCCTCAATCACATGTTGATGGGGATCGGTCTGATTTCCGCGCCGCTCGCCTGGACCGCCAGCCCCGATCTGGCCATGACGGCGGTCATCCTGGTGGATGTGTGGAAGACCACGCCGTTCATGGCCCTGTTGATCCTGGCCGCCTTGCAGATGCTGCCCACCGACTGCTACGAGGCGGCGCGCGTCGATGGCGTTCACCCGGTTCGCGTGTTCTTCAAGGTAACCCTGCCGCTGATCAAGCCCGCCCTCATGGTGGCGGTGATCTTCCGCCTGCTGGACGCCCTGCGGATTTTCGACCTGATTTACGTGCTGACTTCCAACAGCCGGGACACCATGTCGATGTCGGTCTACGCGCGGCAGCAACTGGTGGATTTCCAGTCGGTGGGCTACGGCTCGGCCGCCTCGACGCTGTTGTTTTTCACCGTGGCCCTATGCACCGTGCTGTATATCACCTTCGGCCGTGTTCGTTTTGAAGGGAGGTAGACCATGAAACGCCTGTTTGGCCTGTTGGGTTTTTACCTGCTGGTGGCGGCCATCATCCTGTACGCGGTGTTCCCCTTCTACTACGCCATCGTCACCTCGCTGAAAACCGGTTCCCAGTTGTTCAGCGTCGAGTATTTTCCCGTGACCTGGAATTGGGACAACTATGTATCGGTGTTCCGCGAACAGCCCTTCCTCCACAACATCTGGAACTCCGTTCTGGTGTCCTTCGCCGTGGTGGCTCTGTCGCTGTTCTTCGGAGTGACGGCGGCGTTCGCCCTGGGGCGCGTGCAATTCCGGGGACGGGGGCTGCTGCTGCTGACCGTACTGGGCGTCTCGATGTTTCCCCAGGTCGCGGTGCTCTCCGGCATGTTCGAGCTGATCCGGGGCTTTGGGCTGTACAACAACCTGCTCGGCCTGGTGATCTCCTACATGATTTTCACCCTGCCGTTCACCGTGTGGGTGTTGACCACCTTCATGCGCGACTTGCCCAAGGAACTGGAGGAGGCGGCGATCATGGACGGCGCCAATCCCTGGCAGATCATCGTCAAGGTGTTCATGCCGCTGATGTGGCCGGCGCTGGTCACCACCGGGCTGCTGGCCTTCATCGCCGCCTGGAATGAATTCCTGTTCGCGCTCACTTTCACCCTGACCAACACCCAACGCACCGTGCCGGTCGCCATCGCGTTGATCAGCGGCGCCAGCCAATACGAGCTGCCTTGGGGCAACATCATGGCGGCCTCGGTCATCGTCACCCTGCCGGTGGTGGTCCTGGTGCTGATCTTCCAGCGCCGCATCGTCTCCGGCTTGACGGCGGGTGCCGTCAAGGGCTAGCGCCGACGATAGATGGCGCGGCGACGCCGGCCCGCACGAACAAAAACGATTGACCCATTTTGAGGAGTAGCAGTGATGGCGGATATTCGTATGCGCAACGTCTATAAGGCGTTTAAGGAGGTTCGGGTGATCGAGCGCGTCGATCTCGATATCGAGGATGGTGAATTCGCCGTCTTCGTCGGACCTTCGGGTTGCGGCAAATCCACCCTGTTGCGGCTGGTCGCCGGGCTGGAGGACATCACCTCCGGCGACCTGTCCATCGGCGGCAAGAAAGTCAACAACTTGCCGCCGTCGCAGCGCGGCGTGGCGATGGTGTTTCAGTCCTATGCGCTGTACCCGCACATGACGATCTTCGACAACATGGCGTTCGGTCTGAAGCTCGCCAAGGAGGACAAGGACGAGATCAAGAACCGGGTCCACTGGGCGGCGAAGATCCTGCAAATGGAACATCTCCTGGACCGATTGCCGAAGGAACTATCCGGCGGCCAGCGCCAGCGGGTCGCCATCGGCCGGGCCATCGTCCGCAAACCCGGCGTCTTCCTGTTCGACGAACCCCTGTCCAACCTGGACGCGGCGCTGCGCGTGCAAACCCGGATCGAGATTTCCAAGCTGCATCACGATCTGGGCGCCAGCATGATCTACGTCACCCACGACCAGGTGGAAGCCATGACCCTGGCCGACAAAATCGTGCTGCTGAACGCCGGCAAGGCGACTCTGGAAGACGGCAGCGTCGCCCAGATCGGCCCACCGCTGGATCTCTACCACCATCCGGTGAATCTGTTCGTCGCCGGATTCATCGGCTCGCCCAAGATGAATTTCCTGGCCGGCCGGCTGGCCCAGATCGAACCCGCCCGCGCCACGGTGACCCTGCCGGACGGGGCGACGGTGCGCGCCGCGGTCGACGCCACGGCCGCGAAACCCGGCGATGCGGTGACGCTGGGCATTCGCCCCGAGCACGTGGTGCTCGGCAACAACGCCGACAGTTCCATTCAGGCCGAAGTGGCTTATGTCGAGCGCCTGGGCGAATCGTCGTTCATCTACACCCAGGTCCCCAGGGGATTGAAAATAATGTGATCGTGCGCCAGGAAGGGGACACGGTGGCCAAGATGGGCGACCGCCTCACGCTCGGCCTGGCCACCCATCACTGCCATCTGTTCAACGAGAAGGGGCGCGCCTTCAAGCGGCTGATCGAGTCCACCGCCGAGACCAAACCCATCATCCAATAGCGGGACTGAATCCGATCGCGGATCGCCCAAGTCAATCACCCCTACTCATGGACGCGCTACGATGATGCACGCAACCGTATCAGCTTTATTTCTGGGCGCGCTGATGGCGGTCTCGCTCGCCGCCTCGGCGGCGGACGTGACGATTTCCTGCGGCGCGGTTGGTGAAGAGCATGAATTATGCGAACAGGCCGCCAACACCTGGGCCAAGGAAACCGGCCACCGCGTCATAGTCACCACGCCCCCGGAAAGAACCAACGAACGTTACTTTAAATATCTCGTCGATCTCGGCGCCGGCGACAGCCGGACCGACGTCTACCAGGTCGATGTCATCTGGCCGGGATTGTTGGCCAAACATTTCGTCGATTTGCAGCAATACATCCCCCAGGAGGAGATCCAGAAACACCATCCAGCGATCCTGGCCAACAACACGGTCGACGGCCGTCTGGTCGGCATGCCTTGGTTCACCGACGTGGGCCTGCTGTATTACCGCAAGGACTTGCTGGAGAAATACGGACTGCCGGTGCCTCAGGACTGGTCGGAACTGGCGGACATCGCGCTATATATCCAGACTCAGGAACGCCAGGCCGGTCAAACGGAATTCTGGGGCTATGTGTTTCAGGGCGCGGCCTACGAGGGGCTGACCTGCAACGCCCTGGAGTGGATCGCCGCCCACGGCGGCGGCACGATCATCGACGCGGATGGCGCCATCACGGTCGACAGCCCCCAGGCCGCCCTGGCGCTCGCGCGAGCGGCAAGCTGGATCGGCACGCTCGCGCCGCCGCGCGCGCTCTCGTTCAATGAGGAAGACGCGCGCCAGACCTTCCAGCTCGGTAACGCCGCGTTCATGCGCAACTGGCCCTACGCCTGGGCGCTGCTCGATGCCGAGAACAGCCCGGTGGCCGGCAAGGTCGGGGTGGCCCCGTTGCCCCGGGGTGGCATGAAAGGCGCGCCCGCCAGCGCCCTGGGGGGCTGGCAGCTCGCCGTGTCCAAGTACTCCAGGAACCCCGAGATCGCGGCCGATCTGGTGCGCTATCTGACCAGCGAAGCCGAGCAGAAACAGCGCGCCATCGCCGGTTCCTATCCGCCGACCCTCATGCATCTGTATGAAGATTCCGAAGTGCTGGCGGCCACCCCATTTTTCGCCACGCTACCGCCCATCCTGGAGAATGCGGTGGCTCGTCCCGCCGCCCGCACTGGCGATAGCTACATGGCGGTGACAACGCGCTTTTGGGAAGCCGTGCACGACGTGCTGCAAGGCCGAAAAACGGCACCGGAAAGCCTGAATGCGTTGCGGGACCAACTGCGGCTGATCAAAATCCGCGGCGGCTGGTAAGAGCCGGATCGTTCTCAACTCACACCCGAGGACATCATGCCCGCAATCCCGGCCAGCAACCGCTACGACCGCATGACCTACCACCGCTGCGGGCGCAGCGGTCTGAAGCTACCCGCTATTTCCCTGGGGCTGTGGCACAACTTCGGCGAGGTCGACCCCTTCGCAAACGCCCGGGACATGGTCTTGTGTGCCTTCGATCTGGGCATCACCCACTTCGATCTCGCCAACAACTACGGTCCGCCGCCGGGAGCGGCTGAGGAAACTTTTGGCCGCATCCTGCGACAGGATCTCGAACACTACCGCGATGAATTGATCGTCTCCACCAAGGCCGGCCACTGGATGTGGCCCGGTCCCTACGGTGATTGGGGTTCGCGTAAGTATCTGGTGGCCAGCCTCGAGCAAAGTCTGCGGCGGATGGGACTGGAGTACGTCGATATCTTCTATCACCACCGCCCCGACCCCAACACGCCTCTGGAAGAAACGATGGCCGCGCTGGATCACGTGGTCCGCCAAGGCAAGGCGCTCTATGTGGGCGTCTCGTCCTATTCACCAGAGCAGACGCGACAGGCCGCGCGACTGCTGCGCGAACTGGGAACCCCGTGCCTGATTCATCAGCCGCGCTACAGCTTGTTCGACCGCTGGATCGAACAGGGTTTGCTGGACATGCTCGCCGAGGAAGGCATCGGCTGCATCGTGTTCTCACCGCTGGCCCAGGGTCTGCTGACCGACAAATACCTCGATGGACTGCCCCCCGATTCCCGGGCGACGAAAGCGTATGGTTTCCTGCGGCCGGATGACATCACCCCGGAAAAGCTCGACCAGGTCCGCCGGCTCAACGGGATCGCCCAACAGCGGGGGCAATCCCTGGCCCAGATGGCCCTGGCCTGGGTATTGCGCCACCCCGGCGTCACTTCGGCCCTGATCGGGGCCAGCCGGGTGCGACAGATCGAAGACGGCGTGGCCGCGCTCCAGGCGGCGACGTTTCAATCGGAAGAACTGGAGGCGATAGAAACGATCCTGGCGACCTGAACACGCCAGGACAGGAAGGCAGGCATCACCGCATGTTCTCTCTCAAGGTCCGGCCCGGCCATCCGGATTTTCTCGATTTGCCGTGGGCGCAGTCCATCGTCGACTGGCCCAGAGAGCGTTTTGTCGTCCTTCCCTGTGGACCTTCCCGACACGAGGTCCGCTTCATGGCCTGCGAGCAGGGAATCTACGTCATCAAGGAACTACCCAGCGCCGCCGCGCGCCAGGATTACGAAGTCTTGCGGACGCTGGAAACCAAGGATGTAACCGCCGCCGTTCCGGTCGGCATCGTCGAAAACCGCTATCCCGATCCAGGCGCCGAACGCTCGGCGGCCATCATCACCCGCTACCTGGAACACTCCTTTTCCTATCAGGAACTGGTGCAGGACCACGGCTTCGGCGCCCGCCGCGAGCAGATGCTCGACGCCTTCGCCGGCCTGCTGGTGGAACTGCACCTCGCGGGCTGCTTCTGGGGGGATTGCTCGCTGGCCAATGTCCTTTATCGCTACGATGCCGAAGCCATCGAGCCGATCATGGTCGACGCCGAAACCTCGGTGCTGCGCGAATCCCTGTCCGACGGCCAGCGCGAGGAGGATCTCGAGATCATGATCCTGAACGTCGCCGGTGGCATGGCCGATATCGCCGTCGCGCACGGCCTGTCCATCGACGACGCCGATCTGACGCTGGGCGAGGACATCGCGGAACGGTATCGGAATCTGTGGCGGGAGCTGACCGAAACCCCGCTCATCGCCCCGGAGGAAGGTTTCAGGATCACGGAGAAGATTCAGCGGCTCAACGAACTCGGTTTCGACGTGGATGAAGTGGATCTGATCCCGGCCGATGGTGGCCAGCGACTGCGCATGAAGGTCAAGGTCGGCGGCAGAAATTTTCACTCCGCCCGACTCCACCGCTTGACCGGCGTCGAGGCCCTGGAGCGTCAGGCCCGGCAAGTGCTCTCGGACCTGCACTATTTCCAATGTCTGTCCGGCGCCCGTACCGCCACCGGCAAGGAAGTAGCCACAGTGCAATGGCGGGTCAGCGTTTTCGAACCGATGCTGGAGCGGTTGCGAGCGATGGCCGACATCCAGGATCCCATCCAGGCTTACTGCGCGGTGCTGCACCACCGCTATCTGAAATCCTGCGAATCCGGCTGCGACGTCGGGACGGAAGCGGCGTTCCAGGACTGGCTGACGGTCGGCCGGCCGGATTACAGCCGCGCCACGGGAAATCACACCTCACCCGGGATCCAAACCGCATGAGCGAACAGTGGGAAATACCGTCCCGGTTCGGTCGGGCGCCGGCGGTTGCCGCCCGTCCCCCGGGGTATCCGGCCGAACTCGAGCGGATTTTGACCTTGCGGGATGGTCGTCCGGTGTTCGTCCGGCCGGTGATCCCCGCCGACGAACTGACTCTCGAACGCGAGTGGCGCGAGGCCGATCCCGAGACCCTGTATCAACGCTTCTTCACGCCGCAACCCAAACTGGACGCCCGGCGCCTGCATGCGCTCCTCCACGTCGACTACCAGTGGCGGCTGGCGCTGGTCGCCTTTGCCGAGGAGGGTCGGGCGGTCGGCATCGCGCGCTATGAAGGCGCTCCCAACCAGGAACACGTGGAAATCGCCTTTGTGGTGAATCCCGCCTGGCGGCGGCTTGGACTGGCGAGCGCGCTGCTAAGTCTGCTGGCCGAGGCGGCGCGGGCGCGGGGAGTCCGGCGCCTGGTCGCGCTGTATCTCCAGGAGAATCAAGCCATGGCCGCGCTGCTGGCCAAGGCCGGTTTCGGACCGCCGCAGGTGAATGCGGGCGTCGCCGCCGCCGAGATGGCGCTCTAATCGACTGGGAGACGCAGCCCGTTTTCCGTACAAACTAGCCCCCTGGAAAAAAGTAGAGGAAAAAGTATGTCCGACGCACTACAACTGGCTCAAGAATATTTCGATGCCTGGAACCGCCAGGATGCCGCCAGCATCGCGGCGAAATTCGCTGAAGGCGGTACTTATAACGACCCCCTGGCCCACGAACTGAGCGGCGAAGCCATTGCCGCCTATGCTCGTGGGCTGTGGGAAACGTTCCCGGATCTGTCGTTCGAAATCGTGGGTCCGACGCTGGTCGGCGACGGACAGGTCGCCGCTCGATGGCTGATGAAAGGCACCAACACCGGTCCTTTTCAGGGGCTTCCGCCCAGCGGACGCTCCGTGGCGCTGCCCGGAGCCGACTTCATCACGATCGCGGGAGATAAGATCGGCTCGGTGCAGGGATATTTTGACGCCGGGGAAGTACCCCGCCAGTTGGGACTGCAAATCCTGGTGCAACCCTACGCCCTCGGCCCTTATCAGTTCGGTCGTGCCGTTTCCGTGCAGAGCGGCAAGAAGAATAAACCGGGGGCCTTCAGCATCACCGTTCTCCATGCCCGTTCCGAGCAGGAAAGAGAGCAAATAGGGGATTACAGCCGCCGGATCGGAACCGAGATGCTGGCCATGCCAGGGTTCATCGCTTGGACTGGCATCGTCGTCGGCGACCGGATGATGACCGTCACCGCCTGGGATAATCCAGAAAGCCCTCGCGGGCTGGCACACCAAGGCACTCACGTCGAAGCGATGAAAAAGTTCTTCGGCTCAGAGCTTGCGGCCGGAGGATATACCAGTGTCTGGATCCCCGAGCGATTCGGTGCAACATGGGTGCGCTGTACGCAGTGCGGCCACATGGCGGACTACAAAAAGGCCAACGGACAGTGTGAGTGCGGTCAGGCGCTCCTCGAACCGCCATCTTACTGGTGAGTGAAATCGATGGTTGCCCTGCTGAGAGGGCCAGACGGCCAAGGCTGATTGAACGCTCTTCACCAGCGCCAGCACCTGACGCCGCTCCGCCACGCGTCGCGGCGCAGGTGAAACACAAGCTATTCTTCGGCAGTTAGAGAGGGTTTACGTGCAATCGGCAACCCTGAGATGCTCCTTACGGAGTACTGGCTACCGCGAACCCAATACTCCCCACTCCTCTTCGGCCTCCATGTCCGCCGGCGTCACCGCAACAGGTCCGCTGTCCATTTTGCGTTCGATGAGCAGCCGGCGATAGGTCTGATAATTGGTCTCATTGCCGAGGTAAATACACCGGCAGACATTAGGGTCGGCATAGTAATAAACGGGTTGGTCGCCCCCTTTTCGCACCGCTATTTCATAGAGCGGCACCCGTCTCAAGCGCGACATTTTTTCGGGGGTATCAACCGGTTTCTTGGCGAAGCCCGCCGCCAGCAGCAGTTCTTCCTGCTGGTTGGCCGTGTATTGCTGGGAAGATGCGCAACCGATCAAGATCGCGCCCAAGGCGGCCGCCATCAGCGTCATGACGAATTTGCCCATCGTTCTATCCTCCTCAATCGGTTCAGAACCAGGTTTCCATCTGCAGGCCGAACAACCAGCGATCATTCCCGGTCCAACCGGTGAGAGCAAAGGTGTTTTCACCCGTTTGCGGATCCGTATTCGGCGGTAGCCCATAGTTAAAGCCGTTCAGACCATCAGACCAGTTCAAATAGCTGATCAGGCCACGAAGCGCTGGCCGCTGAAAGAAACCGGCGGAAGTATCGAGATTGAAGGTTGGCGCGATGGTGAACTTAAAGAAATTGCCGCTGGCCTTGGTCTTGACCGTGGGGTCGTTGGGGAAAGGGATGTTGCGACCGGTGTCGAGATCCTGGTATTGATAGGTGGCCTCGTAAGCCATCAGGAAATTCTGAGTAATGATTTGTTCGAGGCGCACGTTGAGAGACACCCAACTATATTCGTCCCCCTTATAGAGGTAGTCTTGACTGTATTGCGCCATAAACGCCGGCCCAATACGCCAATTGTTGGAAAGAGGCGTCACACCAAAGCTGTAGATCCGCACGGATTGAGCATCGTCGGTCAGATCACCCTGACCGCCGAGGACCTTAACCTGGGCACCCAAGCCTCGACCATAAAGAATTCCGGTTTTGGCAAAACCCTCGGAATAGCCATAAAAGTTTGGCAGGCTATGGCCTAGCATGAGATGAAAACCATTTTCCGCCGCGTTGGCCAGGCGTTCGCTGTTATCGGCGGCCCACATGCCAGACAACATGAACTGCCAGGGACCGACATAGTTGTTGGCGGTCAGGATGTAGCTCTGAACTTCCTCGTTCGTCGGCTCGATGGTGCCGAAATTCCGTGCATACAAAGTCACGTTGGTCGACCAGTTTTCGGTCGGCTTGACATCGTAAATTCCAGCGCCGGTGCCGGCCAGAAAGATGATGTCCGAATCGAAGAAGTGGATATCGAAGTTGTTGCGATCGAACCGTTTGCCGGCCCACAACACCGAATCCTGAAAAATGCTGGAACCAGCAAAGCTTTGCAGGTTGCCGAGTTCCGCGAACACCTGACGGACGTTCAAATTGCTCTCGTCGGCGGTCCAGTCGTTGTTGGTCAGCACCCCGTCGGCAATCATCAGCCGATATTTGGAATAGGCGCCGCTCTCGTGGGTGATCTTGCTGTCGAAGACCGCTTCCACATATTTATCCGGCTCCACTCCCAGGCGCCCGATGGGACCGCCGAGATTCCCCGCCGGGGTCATGTAGGGACCGACTCCATCAACATTGTGGCCCGTGTCGTCGGTCAGAAAACCGGCCCGGGCGTATCCCTTAAAGGAAAACTCCGGTCCCCCAGCCGCCTTGGCCATCGCGGCTTCCCGATCGGCCATCTCCTTCGCCAAAACTTCAGCCTGCTGGGCCTGCATTTCAGTTTGCTGGGCCTGCATTTCAGTTTGCTGGGCCTGGATTTCAACCTGTTTGGCTTGAATTTCGGCTTGCTTGGCCTCGATTTCGGCTTGCCGGGTTTTAGTTAGGTCCCGCCGGGCCTGCGCTTCGGCCTGCCGGGCCTGCGCTTCAGCCTGTCTGGCTCGGGCTTCGGCCTGTTGGGCCTGGGTTTCCGCCTGCTGGGCGCGCCTTTCGGCCTGCTCCATCCGCCTCTCCAACTCTTCAAGCCGCTTTAACAGTGCGTCATCGGCGGCATGAGCCGTGGCCCCAGTCAACAAGGCCAGTGCGATGCTGGCGCTCAGGGTGGTTTTCTGCATGGCGTCGTTCCTCCCCATCTGTTGTGGATTTGAAACTTCTGTTGTACGACCACCAAAGTGTAGCAGTCACAGAATCGCAATACTGCCGTATTGTGAAATTTTTTAGTTTGAAGGGAGATCGGAACTCCTGCCCGTAGCACCGACGAAAATTGCGACGGACTCAGGCTTCGAGGACTTTTTCCAGCCACAACGCCTGGTAGGGTTCGAGTTGCAGATCGGACCAGCTATCGAGGGTTTGCCCCTCCAGGCGGTCGACCAGTTCCCCGTCGAAACCCATGTCGTGAAGCCGGTGGCGCGGGACCTTCTGATCGCGCTCGGTGAAATTGGCCAGCGCCAGCAGGCGCCCCCGCGCGCTGTCGCGGATCAATCCGAAAACCTGTTCGTTGTGCGTCCAGACGGCGTAACAGCGAGCCTCGGCGTGCAAGCTCAACGTGCGCTTGCTGGCTTGAATCATGTCGCGCGTGGCATGGAAAATCCGGGCGGTGAGGGTCTGCCAGTCATGCCGCTGTTCGGCCTGGTGCCAATCCATGCGGGGGCGATGAATCCAGCGGTTGTCCTCCGCGAGGTTCGGATCATCCAGATAACGTTTGTCGTTGAGCAGGCCGAGTTCGTCGCCCATGTAGATCATGGGGATGCCGTTGAACGCGAGGATCATGGCGTGCAGAAGCAGAATGCGGCGCACCGCCAGGTCCGTTTCCCGCCAGTCCTGCTTCTCGGCGGCGGCCTCCAGCCCGGCGAGGGAGGCCAAGGTACCGCTGATCCGCCGGTCGCCGGTCTTGGGATTGTGTTGAAACGTGACACCCCGGGCAAAGGTACCCGCAAACCGGCCGCTGTAAAAATCGCTGAGAAAGGCGCGGTGCAGGAAGCCAGACAGGCCGATGGCGGCGGCGTCCTCGTCGCGCACCGCCCACCCGATGTCGTCGTGGCAACGGATGTAGGTCAGCCAGGCGCAGCCCACGGGAGTATCCGGCATGTTCTGCAGGGCGTGGGTCATCAGCACCACCCGCCGCTCGGCCAGACTGCTCCACAACAACACCATGAAGGAGTTGTGGTAGGCGATCTCGCATTCCTTGTTGGTGGCCGCGCCCAGTCCCAGGTACGGGAGCAGCCGGTCGGGCGAGACGATGGCCTCGGCCTTGAATAGCAGGCCGGGCGCGGCGATCCGGGTGAGCGCCCGGAACGCCTGCAGGATCGCATGGGCCTCGGGCTGGTTCTGGCAATCCGTTTTCAGCCGCTTCCACATGAAGGCGACCGCGTCCAGCCGCAGGATCTCCACGCCCTGATGGGCCAGGAACAGCATGATGTCGAGCATCTCGGCCAAAACCGCCGGATTGGTGTAATTCAAATCCCATTGATACTCGTTGAAAGTGGTCCAGACCCAGCGCTGGCAGGTGTCGTAGTAGGTGAAATTGCCTGGCGCGAAGTCTGGAAACACTTCCGGCAAGGTCAATTCGTACTGATCGGGCAGCGTCCGGTCGGGAAAGAAATAGTAGTAGTCCTGGTAAACCGGATCGCCGGCAACCGCCTTGCAAGCCCACTCATGTTCCTTCGCGGTGTGGTTGCACACCAGATCGACGCACAGACTGATGCCTTCGCGCCGCAGCGCGGTCGCCAGTTCGCGCAAATCGTTCATGGTCCCATAGGCGGGATTGACCTCGCGGTAGTCCATGACGGCATAGCCGCCGTCGTTGGGGCCGGGTCGGGGCTCGAGCAGCGGCATGAGGTGCAGATAAGTGACTCCCAGTTCCTTTAAATAGGGAATCTTGTCCTTGACGCCAGCCAGGTCGCCCGCGAAACGGTCCACGTAGCAGACATAACCGACCATGTTAGGCTGCTGGAACCAGTCGGGTTCGCTGACCCGCCGCAGGTCGAGCAGACGCAATTCTTCCGGCCGGCTGGCGTAGGCCCGGGCCACGATGCCGAGCAGGTTTTCGAGATGCGCGGCGAAATCCGGGCGCTCGCCGTATAGCTTGACCAAGGGCCGCAGCACGTCCGGCACATACAACTCAAACCGAATGCGAAAAATCGCTTGCTCCAGGGGAGTCATCTGACGAAGAGGACCTCGGAGCAAACCATCGAGCAGCCCCCGAAGCTCAACCTCATCGACAACGGATGTGTCGTTCATAAATTTTTTTCCACAGATGATGTTGTTATCACTATCTCGCGGGAAAACCGAACTACATTTATTTTAAGACTACCCTCCCTTTGGAGCCTGTAAAGGGTTCGGGCAGGAAAAGGTTGTTTCGTGGCAATTCTCGTCTTCTTTTTTTGCGAAAGGAGCATCAGCATGGCCGAAGCAATCTGCCTTGGCGAACTACTGATCGACTTTGTCCCCACCGTCACCGGGGTCGATCTGATCGACGCGCCCGCGTTCGTCAAGGCGCCGGGCGGCGCGCCCGGCAACGTGGCCGTCGGTCTGGCGCGACTCGGTATCCCCAGCGCGTTCATGGGCAAGGTGGGCGACGATCCCTTCGGCCACTTCCTGG
>JRYF01017423.1_pt1 | contig 13907 bp, 15 predicted proteins | sample 235331 | NCBI WGS metagenome assembly JRYF01 (sample SAMN03074217, study PRJNA261475) | activated sludge metagenome | biome: Wastewater Treatment Plant; feature: Wastewater; material: Activated sludge; isolation source: activated biomass of a wastewater treatment plant treating hydrocarbon... ...
GTGATCGACGTCGGTCACGAGCGCATCGCCGATCAGGAAGACAACAAGCTGGGCATCCCGGTGATCGGAGTCGTGGACACCAATCATTCACCGGATGGCATCAGCTATGTCATCCCCGGTAACGACGACGCCATCCGAGCCATCCAGCTTTATTTGGGAGGGGTGGCCGAGGCGGTTCTGGAGGGACGCGCCGTGTTGACTTCGGGTCGCATCGAGGAAGAATTCATCGAAATCCCCGAGGAAGAAGCGCCGCCGAATATCGAGATGGGTGCCTGAGAATCATTGCTAAAGCTCCCTATTCTTCCCTTGAAGTCGAAAGTTTTTAGAGGTACGCAAGCATGGCGGAAATTACGGCGGCGCTCGTCAAGGAACTGCGCGAGCGCACGGGCGCGGGAATGATGGAATGCAAAAGAGCCCTCCAAGAGATCGGAGGCGATATCGAGGCGGCGGTCGAACTGATGCGCAAGGCCGGTCAAGCCAAGGCCGACAAGAAAGCCAGCCGCATCGCCGCCGAGGGGTTGATCGTCATCCGGAAGGCGGGCGAAGCGGCGGTCTTGGTCGAGATCAATTGCGAAACCGATTTCGTGACCAAGAATGAGGATTTTCGGGCCTTCGCCGATGCCGTGGCCGAGGTAGCCCTGCGGGACGGACCCGCCGACCTGGATGCGCTGCTGGCGCTGTGCATGGCCAACGGCCAGAGCGTCGAGCAAAACCGGCGTGAATGCATCGCCAAGATCGGCGAGAACATCAACGTCCGCCGTTTCGCCCGCCTGGCGGCGACTCCGACCGGCGTGCTGGGCAGTTATCTGCACGGCACTCGCATCGGCGTGCTGGTGGATCTGGAAGGCGGCGATGCCGATCTAGCGCGGGACATCGCCATGCACGTGGCCGCCAGTCGACCGCTATGCGTCAGCGCGGACCAGCTGTCGGCCGATCTGATCGCCAAGGAGAAAGAGATTTACGCGGCGCAGGCGGCGGACGAGGCGAAAGGCAAACCGGCCAACGTCGTCGATAAAATCGTCGAAAAAATCGTGGAAGGAAAGCTGCGCAAATACTTTGAGTCAGTGACCTTGCTGGGTCAACCGTTCGTAAAAGACGACAAGCAGAGCGTGGGCGAACTGCTCGAGTCTCGCCGGGCCAAGATCGTCCGCTTCGAACGCTTCGAACTGGGCGAGGGGATTGAAAAGAAGTCCGACAACTTCGCGGCCGAAGTGATGGCGCAGGCGCGCGGAGATGACGATCAGCCGTGATCCCAACGGGAGCGCGCTGGGTTTTTTGATACACTTTCAGCCGTGCCGAGCCATCCCCGGTCTTTCGGACTGGAAAGGATGTCGAGATTTAATCCGCCCGTTTTCAACAATGCCCAGGTTGCGCGATGCCCATGCAGGATTTCAAACCGGTGTTCAAGCGGATTCTCCTCAAGCTTAGCGGCGAAGCGTTGATGGGCGACGGCGATTATGGCATCGACACCGTGGTGCTGGCCCGTATCGCTGACGAAATTCAGGAGTTGCGCCAGATCGGGGTGGAAGTCGGCATGGTGATCGGCGGCGGCAATCTGTTCCGGGGCGCCGGCCTGGCCAGGGCCGGCATGGATCGGGTCACCGCCGATCACATGGGAATGCTGGCCACGGTTATGAACTCCCTGGCCATGCAGGATACCCTAGAGCGGCTGGGCGTGTTCACCCGGGTGATGTCAGCCATCCGCATCAACCAGGTTTGCGAGGACTACATCCGCCGCCGCGCCATCCGCCATCTGGAAAAGGGTCGCGTGGTCATCTTCGCCGCCGGCACGGGCAATCCCTTTTTCACCACCGATTCCGCCGCCAGCCTGCGAGCCATTGAAATCAACGCCGAGGTGATGCTCAAGGCCACCAAGGTGGATGGTATTTACTCGGCGGACCCATTCAGGGATTCCAAGGCGGTACGCTACGACCGGCTCACCTACGACGAAGCCTTGGCGCGCAAGCTACAGATCATGGACGCCACCGCGATCGTCATGTGCCGGGAGCATGACCTGCCGCTGAAAGTCTTCAACATCAACCGCCACGGCGACCTGATACGGATCGTGTGCGGCGAGAACGTGGGCACCACCGTGGTGCGGGAATGACAATATGATCGATGATCTCAAGAAAGAAGCCACCGCTCGAATGGTGAAAAGCGTGGACAGCTTGAAACAGGATCTGACCAAATTGCGCACTGGCCGCGCCCATGCCAGTCTGCTGGATCATGTGTTGGTCAGCTACTACGGCAGCGAAGTACCGCTCAATCAAGTGGCCTCGGTCGGCGTAACCGACGCACGCACGCTGTTGGTGACGCCTTGGGAAAAGAACATGGTCGGACCGATCGAGAAGGCGATCCTCAAGTCCGACCTGGGCCTGAATCCGGCTTCCGCCGGGACGACGATCCGGGTACCGCTGCCGCCGCTGACCGAGGAGCGCCGCCGCGACCTGGTCAAAGTGGTCCGCCACGAGGGCGAGGGCGCGAAGGTGGCGATCCGCAACATCCGTCGCGACGCCAACAATCAACTCAAGTCCTTGCTCAAGGACAAGAAGATCAGCGAAGACATCGAGCGGCAAACCCAGGACGAAATCCAGAAACTCACCGATCGCCACATACAGGATGTGGACAAGATTCTCGCGGCCAAGGAAGCCGAGTTGATGGAAATCTGAAGCCGTCGGCTTGGATCGTCCATCTCGATGGCCATCTGGATGAGGATTCTTCAGGATGTCGGTTGACACCGGTGTTCCGCCGACGCCGCGAAACCGCCTGCCCCGCCATGTCGCCATCGTCATGGACGGCAATGGCCGCTGGGCGCAGCAGCGGTCCTTGCCGCGCACGGCGGGTCATCGGGAAGGCGCCAAGGCGGCGCGCCGAGTCGTTAGAGCCTGCGGCGAACGCGGCATCGAAGTACTGACGCTGTTCGCCTTCAGCAGCGAGAACTGGCGCCGGCCGCGACCGGAAGTCGATGTCTTGATGAATTTATTTCTGACCACCTTGCGCGGCGAAATCCGCCGTTTGGATGAGACCAACGTGCGCTTGCGCTTTATCGGCGACCCGAGCGCTTTCTCCGATACCCTGCGGAAATACATGATCCAGGCCGAGCGGCGTACCGCCGCGAACGATGGCTTGACGCTGGTCGTCGCCGCCAATTACGGCGGGCGCTGGGATATCGCCCAGGCCGCGCGGCGGGTCTCCGAGGAGGTGCTGGCGGGCCGCCTGCGGCCTGGGGATATCACCGTCGATCAATTGCACCATTACACCTGTCTGGCCGATCTGCCGGAGCCCGATCTGTTTATCCGCACCGGCGGCGAGCAACGCATCAGCAACTTTCTGCTCTGGCAGATGGCCTACACGGAATTATATTTCACCGACCGGCTGTGGCCGGACTACGACGCCGACGATCTGGAATCGGCGTGCGCCGCGTTCGCCAGCCGGCAGCGGCGCTTTGGCTTGACCAGCGAACAATCGATCGCGCGCAACCATGCTTAGGCAGCGGATCATCACCGCGGCCGTTTTGGCCCTGGCCGTGATTTGGGCGGTACTGAAACTGCCCGCGGCCGGTTTTGGTCTGGTGTTGCTGGCGGTGATCTTGCTGGGCGCCTGGGAATGGGCCCGGCTGGCGGGTCTCGACGGGACGCGCGGTCGCTTGCTGTATGGCGGCCTGGTGCTGGCCGCGATCCTGGCGCTCTGGCCACTGGTCGGCAGCATGGCCTTTATCGAAGGACTGTTGATCCTGGTCTGTGTGGGCTGGTGTTACGCGCTGTTCTGGATCGGCCGTTACGCCGCGCGCCCCGACCGCCAGGACCGCGCTATCCTGGTGGGGGGAGCCGGGGTGATCGTACTGGTGGCGCCCTGGGTGGCGCTGATGAGCCTGCGGGATGAATTCGGCCCGGCCTACGTCCTGTTTCTGCTGCTGCTGATCTGGGTCGCCGATACCGGTGCTTACTTCGCCGGGCGCCGCTGGGGACGACGCAAGCTGGCTTTGACCATCAGTCCGGGCAAGACTTGGGAGGGTGCCTTCGGCGCCGGCATGGCCACCCTGGCGTTCGCACTGGTCGGCGCGGCGCTGTTGGAGATGGGAGCGCGCTGGCCCGGATTCGTGGCGGTCTGCATGGTCACGGTCGGCTTCTCCATCGTCGGTGATCTGTTTGAAAGCATGATGAAACGGCAACGGGGGGTAAAGGACAGCGGCTCGCTGTTGCCTGGCCACGGTGGCGTGCTCGACCGGCTCGACAGCCTGACCGCCGCCGCGCCGGTGTTTTTGTTGGGCCTGTACGGAATGCAGCGATGAAGGCGCGGGCGGGCGTCGCGATTTTGGGCTCGACCGGCTCGATCGGGGTCAGCACGCTCGATGTGTTGCGGCGTCACGCGGACCGTTTCCGGGTCGTGGCACTGACCGCTCATCGGGATGTCGAAACTCTGCTGAAACAATGTCTGGCCTGCGAGCCCGACTACGCGGTCATGGCGGATGAAACCGCGGCCGAGCGCCTGCGCGGTCGACTGCGGGCGGCGGGTCGGCCGGTCGAGGTGTTGGCCGGCGCGGCGGATCTGGAGCGGGTTGCGACCCTGCCGGAGGTCGACCAGGTGATGGCGGCCATCGTCGGCGCGGCGGGACTGTTACCGACGTTGGCGGCGGCGCGCGCGAGCAAGCGGGTATTGCTGGCCAACAAGGAAGCTCTGGTCATGGCCGGACCGTTGTTCGTGGCTACGGCGCGCGACCACGGCGCGGAGCTGCTGCCCATCGACAGCGAGCACAATGCGATATTTCAGTGTTTGCCCCCGGATTTTGCGACCGCTGGCTTGGAAGCCCGCGGCGTGCGCCGGATTTTGCTCACCGGTTCTGGCGGGCCGTTCCGCGCCACGCCGCTGGATCAGTTGCCGGAAATGACGCCAGAACAGGCCTGCGCGCATCCGAACTGGCGCATGGGACGGAAGATTTCGGTGGATTCGGCCACCATGATGAATAAGGGCCTGGAAGTGATCGAGGCCCACTGGCTGTTTGGCGCGTCGCCGGAACGAATCGAGGTGGTGGTGCATCCGCAAAGCGTGATCCACTCGATGGTGGAATATCAGGACGGCTCGGTACTGGCGCAACTGGGCCATCCCGACATGCGCACGCCGATCGCTCACGCCTTGGCCTGGCCGCGGCGGATGGACTCCGGCGTGGCGTTCCTGGATTTTGCCCGGCTGGCGACCCTGGAATTCCAGCCACCGGATTTCGCCCGGTTTCCCGCGTTGCGGCTGGCGTTCGCCGCGCTGGCGGCCGGTGGGACCGCGCCGGCGATTCTAAACGCCGCCAACGAAGTGGCCGTGCAGGCTTTTTTGGAACGGCGGATTCGTTTTACCGCCATCGCCGCCGTGGTCGAACAGACGCTGGCGCGGATCTCGGGGCGCGCGGTCGAAACCTTGGCGGCGATTCTCGATGATGACGCCCGAGCGCGAGCCGCCGCGGGCGAGCAGGTCGTCGCGCTGGCGGCGGAGGGTTGAGATGGGTGATTCCCTGGTTTCGCTGTTGGCCTTGATCGTGACTTTGGGCGTGTTGATCACCGTCCATGAGTTTGGCCATTTTTGGGTAGCCCGCCGGTTGGGCGTCAAGGTGCTGCGGTTCTCGGTCGGTTTCGGGCGGCCGTTGTGGCTGCGGCGCGGGCGGGATGGCGTGGAATACGTGGTCGCCGCCCTGCCGTTGGGCGGCTATGTCAAGATGCTGGACGAGCGGGAGGGCGACGTGCCAGCCGCCGAGGCACCCCAGGCCTTCAACCGCCAGCCGGTCGGCTCGCGGATCGCCATTGTCCTGGCCGGACCGGCGTTCAACTTCCTGTTTGCCATTCTGGTCTACGCCCTGATGTTCATGGTGGGCGTTCCCGGCGTCAAGCCGGTGCTGGATGATCCGAAACCAGGATCGCTGGCCGAGGCGGGCGGCTTCCGCAAGGGTGATTGGATCGTCGCCGTCGACGGCAAGCCGACTCCGACCCTGAGCGCGGCGATGCTGGAACTGATGGATCGGGTCATGGCCGAGGAACTCATCCAGGTCGAGGTGCGGGATGATGAAGAGCGGGCGCGCGTCCGGATTCTGGATGCCCGCGACGCGCCAAACTTGAAGGAAATGGTCCAGGTATTGGACCAGGTGGGTCTGAGGCCATGGCGGCCGGCCTTGCCGGCGGTGATCGGTCAGGTGGTGCGGGATGGCGCGGCGGAACGCGCCGGTTTGCGGCCGGGAGATCGCATCGTGCGAGCCGCGGACGAGACGGTCATGGATTGGGAGCAGTGGCGCGATTTCATCCAGCGGCATCCGCTTCAGGCGCTCGCGGTACGAATCGAACGCGACGGTGTGGAACTGACGCTGGAACTGACGCCCGACGTCCGGGAAGAAGGGCGAGGCGAGCGGGTCGGCTTCATCGGCGCCATCCCCGAGGTTCCGGAGGCTCTCGCCGAAAGCCTGCGGGTTGTGGTACGTTACGGACCGCTGGAAGCGGTCGGAGCGGCGATCGGCAAGACTTGGGACATGTCGTTGTTGACCCTGCGCATGCTGGGCCGGATGCTGGTCGGTAAGGCATCGCTGGATAACCTGAGCGGACCGCTGACCATCGCGCATTTCGCCGGCCAAGCGGCCAGTGCTGGATCGATCGCCTTTCTGTCGCTCCTGGCCTTGGTCAGCATCAGCCTGGGAGTGTTAAACCTGTTGCCGGTGCCGGTGCTGGATGGTGGCCATCTATTGTACTACCTGATCGAATGGGTCAAGGGCAGCCCGCTGTCGGAAGGAGTACAGAACCTGGGGCAACAGGTCGGGATCGTCGTTTTGCTGTTGCTGATGGGGTTGGCCCTGTTCAACGATTTCAACCGTCTTCTGGGATAGCCAGGGTTTATTTCCCTGACCTGTGGTAAACATGCTTCTATGAACTTTCCTCGCCGTCTGATTGTTTTGCTGGGCTTGCTCGTCGCGGTTTCCGGAGCGGGCGCCGCCGATTTCGTGGTGCGGGACATCCAGGTCGATGGCCTGCAACGCATCTCCGCCGGCACCGTGTTCAACTACCTGCCCGTGCAAGTGGGATCGTCGGTCTCGGAGCGGGATTATCCGGAGATCATCCGCGCGTTGTTCAGGACCGGTTTCTTCACCGATGTCAATCTGGAGCGCAAGGGCGACGTCCTGGTGGTCACCGTGGTCGAACGGCCGGCCATCGCCGAGATTACGATCACCGGCAATCGGGATATCAGCACCGACGATCTCAAGAAGGCCCTGACCGAGGTCGGTTTGGTGGAGGGTCGGGTTTTCGACCGGGCTTTGCTCGACCGGGTGGAGCAGGAACTGCTGCAACGGTATTTCAGCCGCGGACGGTACGCCGCGCGAATCGACAGTCGGGTGCGCCCGCTGGAACGCAACCGGGTCGCGATCACCCTGGAGATTTCGGAAGGTCCGGTGGCCAGCATCAGTCGGATCAACATCGTCGGCAACCAGGCTTTCACCGACCGGGAACTGTTGAATCAGTTGCAATCGTCCACCACCGGCTGGTTTTCCTTCTTCACCAAGGACGACCAGTACTCCAAGCAAAAACTGGCGGCGGATATCGAAACCCTGCGTTCCTTCTATCTGGATCGAGGCTTTCTCAAGTTCAACGTCGAGTCCACCCAGGTGTCCATCACCCCGGACAAGCGCGATGTCTACATCACCCTCAATATCGTTGAGGGCGAGCCCTTCACTCTGGGGGACATCCAATTGACCGGCGATTTCGGCGTGGTCCCCGAATCGGAGCTACAACCGCTCATCACCGTCAAGCCTGGCGAGACCTTCTCCCGCGCCCGGTTGACCGAGGTCGCCCAAGCGTTGGGCGAACGCCTGGGCGAGGAAGGTTACGCCTTCGCCAACGTCAATACCGTGCCGCAAGTGGACGACGAGAACAACCGAGTGGCTTTGACGTTTGTGGTGGATCCGGGCCGGCGGGTTTACGTGCGGCGCATCAATTTCCAGGGCAACACCAAGACCCAGGACGAAGTGCTGCGCCGAGAGATGCGCCAGTCGGAAGGATCGTGGTTCTCGACCAAGGACATCGAACGCTCCAAGGTCCGCCTCCAGCGTCTGGATTATCTGGAAAGCGTGAACGTCGAAACCCCGGCCGTGCCCGGGACCAGCGACCAGGTCGACGCCAATTTCACCGTGGTCGAGCGCCCCTCGGGCAGCGTGATGTTCGGCGTCGGTTACGGTCAGGAGTCGGGCATACTCCTGAACGCCAGCCTGACCCAGAATAACTTCCTGGGGACCGGCAACCAGTTCAGCGTGATCCTCAACAACAGTGGCATCGGTCAGAACTACAGCATTGCCTATAACAACCCCTATTACACCCTGGACGGGATCAGTCGAGGATTCCGGGTTTATTTCCGGGAGGTCGACAGTTCGGAGGCCAACACGGCCGATTACATCCTGAACAGCTACGGCGCCCAAGTCAATTTTGGGTTTCCGCTAAACGAATTCGACACCCTGCGGTTGAGCCCCGGCTATGAATACATCTGGATCGACACAACCAGTAATACACCGGTCGAGATCCTCGATGACATCGCCCGCAACGGGGACAGCTATCACGAGTTCAAGCTGGATGCAAGCTGGTCGCGCGACAGCCGCAACCGGGCCTTTTTCCCAACCAGGGGCAGTCTGAATCAGATTTCGGGGGAGATCGCCATTCCGGGCAGCGACGCGGAATTTTACAAGCTCAACTATCGAACCATCACCTACTTTCCGCTGAATAGCTGGTTGACCGGTTCGGCGGGTGGCGACATCGGCTACGGTGACGGTTACGGCGGCACCAGCGGTCTGCCGTTTTTCGAGAACTTCTACGCGGGCGGGTTGCGTTCGGTACGCGGGTTTAAGGCCAACACCCTGGGACCGCGCTACAGCAACAACGAGCCCAGCGGCGGCGCGTTTAAAACCACCGCCACCGCCCAGTTGATCGTGCCGGTGCCGTTCATGGAAAAATCCGAGAACATTCGGTTAGCCGCTTTTTTTGACATTGGTAACGTGTTTTCTGACGTGGGGGATTTTGACTTTGGCGAATTGCGTTACTCAGTTGGCGTCTCCGGACTATGGCTGTCGCCGCTCGGACCCATCGTGTTGAGCCTCGCCGCTCCACTCAACGATAAATCCAGCGATGAAACGCAATTCTTCCAGTTTTCCTTTGGCGTACCCTTTTAAGGGAACTCTGGATCTTGGGGCTCGTTTTTCAGGTGATTTTCCGTGGAGGTTTTGGGTGAAACTCGTGCATAAGTTATTGATTGCGACAGTTCTGGCTTTGCCGCTTTCCTTGGCGCAGGCGGCCGACATGAAAATTGGTTTCGTCAGCATCGCCAAGATTCTGAATAGCGCGCCGCAAGCCGACGCGGCCAGCAAGCGACTCGAACGGGAGTTCGCGCCCCGGCAGAAGGGGTTGGTCGAAGCGCAAAATTCCTTGCGCCGGCTGGAAGAACGCCTGGCCAAGGATGGGGCGGTGATGGGTGACAGCCAGCGCCGGAGCTTGGAGAGCGATATCCGCAACCAAGCCCGGGAACTAAAGCGGAGCAGCGATGAATTTCGCGAAGATTTCAACATGCGCCGCAACGAGGAACTGGGTAAGTTCCAGAAGCAGGTGTTGGACGTGATCAACAGCGTCGCCAGAGAGGAAGGTTTCGATCTGGTGGTCAATGACGGCGCGACCCTGTACGCCAGTTCGCGCGTGGATGTCACCGACAAAGTGCTCAGCCGTCTCACCACCTCCCGGTAGCCGTAATGATCACGCTGGGCGAGGTCGCCGCGACGGTCCTCACCGAAGTGGCGCCCTTGCCCAGCGCGAAATCCGGACAGCTCAGCTTTCTGACCAACCCGCGTCATCGCCGGTTTCTGACCATCACCCGCGCGGCCGCCGTGATCCTCTCGCCCGAGGACGCCGAGGGTTGTCCACCGGCGGTGGTGGCCGCCAACCCACATGTCGCCAATCCATCACCGAGCCCTGGCGTGTACTCCTCGGGGTTGACGGTGGAGCCCAACCGGCTCTGGAACAAAATCAGCGCTCGCTTGCGCCGGCTGGACGAGATGTTCCGGCGCTTGGCGGCCCTGGAGAAAAAAATCGGCCGCGATGGCGCCACTTAGAGGGTAAGGCTTTGGAATCGATGGATGTTCAGGAGATTTTGGAATACCTGCCGCACCGCTACCCGTTTTTGCTCGTCGACCGGGTACTGGCGTTCGAGCCGGGACAGTCGCTGACGGGCCTCAAGAATGTCAGTTACAACGAACCCTTCTTTCCCGGCCACTTCCCGCAACGCCCCATCATGCCGGGGGTGCTGATTCTGGAGGCGCTGGCCCAGGCGACTGGAATTCTCGCCTTCAAAAGCGAGGGCGAACGGCCCGATCACCGTTCCATGTACTACCTGGTGGGCGTCGATAACGCCCGTTTCAAACGACCGGTCGAGCCAGGGGATCAGTTGATTCTGGAGGTCCGACTGGACCGCATCAAACGGGGCATCGGGAAGTTTTTCGGTGAGGCGAAGGTAGACGGCCAACTGGTGGCGGCCGCCGAGTTGATGTGCGCCCGGCGGGATATCGACCGGTGATCGATCCACGCGCCGTGGTGGATCCATCGGCCCGGTTGGCGGCGGATGTGACGGTGGGACCCTTTTCGATCATCGGTCCGGAGGTGGAGATCGGCGCGGGCACCTGGATCGGCCCGCATGCGGTGATCCAAGGACCGACCCGGATCGGCCGCGACAACCGCATCTATCAGTTCACCTCGCTGGGTGAAATCCCCCAAGACAAGAAATATGGCGGCGAACCGACCCGGCTGGAGATTGGCGAGCGCAACACCATCCGCGAATTTGTCACCATCAATCGCGGCACCGCCCAGGATGCCGGCGTCACTCGGTTGGGCGACGACAACTGGATCATGGCTTACGTCCACATCGCTCACGATTGCGTGGTCGGCGACCGCACCATCTTCGCCAACGGGGCATCGCTGGCCGGCCACGTGCATGTCGAAGACGACGTGGTGCTGGGCGGTTTTGCCTTGGTCTATCAGTTCACCCGCCTGGGCATGCACAGCTTTTGCGGGTTTGCCTGTGGCGTGCATCGCGACGTGCCGCCCTACGTGACCGTGGCCGGCTACCGGGCCGAGCCGTATGGAATCAATGCCGAAGGGTTGCGCCGCCGGGGGTTCGCCGATGACGAGATTCAGGCGATCCGCCGCGCCTACAAGGCGATCTACCGCGCCAATCTGCGTCTGGAGGAGGCGATCGACAAGGTGCGGGAAATGACGGCGGAATATCCCCGCTTGCAAATTCTCGCCGACTTCCTGGCGGCGCCTTCCCGCAACGGGATCGTGCGCTAGAACCGCTCGCCCATGCATATCGCCATGGTCGCCGGCGAACTGTCGGGCGACCTGCTAGGCGCCAGTCTCGTCGCCGCGCTGCGGGAACGCTATCCGCAAGCCCGATTCAGCGGCGTCGGCGGTCCGGAAATGCTCGCCCAGGGCTTTCAGTCCTTGGTGCCGCTGGAGCGGTTGGCGGTGATGGGCCTGGTGGAAGTGGTGCGCCATCTCCCGGAATTGCTGCGCATTCGGCGAGCGCTCCATCAGCATTGGCTCGCCGATCCCCCCCAGGTATTCATCGGCATCGACGCCCCGGATTTCAACCTGGGTCTGGAGCGTCGGTTGCGCGTCCGTGGCATCCCCACCGTGCATTACGTCAGTCCCTCGGTCTGGGCGTGGCGGCCGTGGCGGGTCCGCAAGATCGCCCGCGCGGTGAGTCTGATGTTGACCCTGCTGCCGTTCGAGGCGGCTTTTTACCGCGACCATGGAGTCCCAGTGCGTCATGTCGGTCATCCCCTGGCCGACGCCATCCCCCTGCGTAGCGACCCGCTGTTGGCTCGACAGTCGTTGAACCTGGACTGGCCGGCGGAAGCGACGGTCGTTGCTCTGTTGCCCGGCAGCCGCCTGGGCGAAATCAATCGCTTGGGGCCGGTGTTTCTGGGAACCGCGCGCTGGTTGCACGCGCGCCGCCCCGATCTGCGGTTCCTGATCCCGGCGGCGACCCCTCGCCTGCATGAAGTCCTGACGGCGCTGCGAGATCGCTATGCGCCGGCGCTGCCGCTGGCATTGGTGCAGGGGCATTCGCGCGTGGCGATGGCCGCCGCCGACGTGGTGCTGCTCGCCTCCGGAACCGCGACGCTGGAGGCGATGCTGCTCAAGCGGCCGATGGTGGTGGCGTATCGGGTGGCACCGGTAACCGCCTGGATCGCCCGGCGCTTGTTGACGGTCTCCCACTTTGCCTTGCCCAATCTGCTGGCGGGGCGCGAGGTGGTTCCGGAGTTTATTCAGGAAGCGGCGACGGTGGCGAATCTGGGGCCGGCCGTGTTGCGTTGGCTGAGTGATGCGATCGCCCGCGAGGCGTTGACGGCGGAGTTTGACGCGCTGCATGTTCGCTTGCGCCGCGACGCCAGCCAGCAGGCCGCGGCGGCCATCGCGGAGCTGTTAGAGTCGGTTTGAGGCGCGTCAATCTTTCGCCAAATCCTGGGGTTGAATGGTTTCAAGACGGTGCATGACGTTTTTCAGTTTGTCCAGACCACTCACCAGGCTCTGGTTCAGGATTTTATCGAGCAAAGGGTCTTTTAATTGCACCTCCGTCGCCCGAATCTGGTCTAGCGCATCGGCCAGACTCACCGTGTATTGCCGCCAGCTCGCAGCCAGCTCCCGCAGTTGTGTGGCGGCCGTGGTGGGCGAGTTCAGGTCGATTCGATCAGGCAAATTCGCGCGTAACGCGACCGCTTCCCGGCTGAATTGGTGACTGATTTCGTCCAAGCGGTTGATTGAACCCATGATGGTGCTGGGAACCTTGTTTTTCAGAATTGTCCCGGCGCTCACTAAAACCGTCAGCGGCGTATTCAATTCGTGGAGCAGGGAATGCACGACTTGCGATGGGTTAGTCATGAGGATTCTCGTACCGTGGAACGGATCGCTTCAGGAAAACCAGCGTAGGGTTTTCGGCTTGGGGGTTGGCTGGTTTGCCGGGCGCCGCCGGCCAGCTTCAGGGATCGGGGGCCACGATGACCGAGACCTCCGCCTCGGATTCGGGGCGATGTTCGCGCACCCACGTCAGACCGGCGGCAACCGCGGCTGCGGCGTCGGGATAATAGGCCATCTGTTCGAGCAATTGCCCCTGGTCCATCAGCGTCACCACATAGGGTGCTTCCAGGTTGGCGGTGCAGAAATATCGACTGACTTCCAGGGTCAATGTCATGACGATCAACCTTTATGATGGATGCGAGCCTGTCGAAGATCGACGCCCTGGATCATGGCCTCATGATTGCGGTGGGGACGGGCTTCGGGCAGAGTAATTCTTGAATATTAGCCATTTTGATCTGGTCGCGCCCAACTTATGCCTGTTTCCGCCCGCCACTCCGGCGCTCTCGACCCTCTGGAGGCCCTGAGCGTTTTCGTCGAAAGTCACCCACGCCTGTTCGTATTGACGGAATGATGTGGATTTCAGCGGCTTCCGGATTCCACATTGTCCGCGGGGCGCGGTTCGGTAAAAATCAATACCAATCTTCGCATTGCAGGCCGGGCGCTCGACTGAATTCCCGGGTGTTGTGGGTGACGAGAATCGCCTGATGGGCCAAGGCGGTTCCGGCAATCAGGTAGTCGAGCGGTCCCAGGGGTTGCCCGGCTTTTTCCAAGAATGCCTTCCTGATTTTCTCCACCTCGACGTCTACCTCATGGCGCCGGGTATCGCTAACACCGCCCAAAATCGCGCCGGGTCGCGTTCCAGTTCCCAGCACGTTCGGGGGTCGTCGGCAGGGTGAGGGTGATAGCCAAGCACATCCATGGCTGGTCTGATAACCTATTTCTCGCTATCCATACAGTTCCCGGTGGGAGCCGGGCGATCATTCCGCGAGCGGAGGG
>JRYF01003156.1_pt1 | contig 13896 bp, 10 predicted proteins | sample 235331 | NCBI WGS metagenome assembly JRYF01 (sample SAMN03074217, study PRJNA261475) | activated sludge metagenome | biome: Wastewater Treatment Plant; feature: Wastewater; material: Activated sludge; isolation source: activated biomass of a wastewater treatment plant treating hydrocarbon... ...
CAACGGACACATCGATCCCATCCGCAATGGATTGCAGCGCCAGCGCGATGAACGCCGCCAGGTCCTTCGACTCAGGCGTCACATTTGTTTGCTTCGCCAGTTCGCGGATGCACAACACAATTGACTTCGACAGGCGGGTTCGTTCTTTTCCGACAGAATCAGGGTTAATCACGCGGCTCACAACACTTCTCCAATTTTAAATATGGCGTACAAATGCGCGATTATACCGCCAGTTTGACATATCTTCGGATAAAATACTCCAAACAGCGCCCCACCCGGAATTGGGCGCGATCCATCATCAAAATTGACGGAAATCAAAATGACCCAACAACTGCAAAAGATCATGCTTGAAGCCATCGAACAGGAACTGATACGCCAGGTGGCGCGGCTTGACCAGCCGAATTCCAAGCCTTTTCATGAAATGCTTACCTATCATATGGGGTGGACAGGCGAAGGCGCGGGTCCGTTTGCGGCGGGCAAACGGATTCGTCCGTTGCTGGCATTACTTGCAATGTATTCTGTTAATGGAAGCGGCGTAAAGAATAATGGTGAAATAAATTGGCTACACGCAGTTTCAGCGGCGGCAGCAATCGAGCTGATTCACAATTTCTCGCTTGTTCATGATGACATTCAGGATAATTCCGAACTGCGGCGCGGCAGAAAAACCGCCTGGGTCATGTGGGGCGCGCCCATGGCGATTAATGTCGGCGACGCGCTCTTTGTCATCGCGAATCAAGCCATTCTGGATCTGGCGCAGTATTATCCGCCCGAAATGGTTGTCCAAGCCGCGGGCATTCTCGGCAATTGTTGCCTCGCCCTGACACGCGGACAATTTTTGGATATGTCCTTAGAGGATCGCGCAGACATCCGACTCGAGGAGTATTGGGCGATGATCGGCGGCAAGACCTCCTCCCTGCTCTCCGCTTGTACCCATATTGGAGCCCTCCTTGGCTATGCGCAAAGCGAAAGGTTGGAAGCCTACCGACTGTCCGGCTACCACCTCGGGCTGGCATTTCAAGTGCAGGATGATATTCTCGGCATCTGGGGCGATGAGGCGGTCACAGGTAAATCTGCGGCAAGCGATTTGGTGGAGGGAAAAAATTCCCTGCCGGTCTTGTTTGCGCTCGAGAAGAACGGTGAATTTGCGCGGCGCTGGAGGCGGGGACCCATCGCCGCGCAGGAGGTGGAAGACATGGCATCCCTGCTTGAAAAAGAAGGCGCGCGCGAATACACAGAAAAAATGGCCAAAGCAGAAACGCAAAAAGCATTGAGTCATCTCGAACGCGCAAACCCGCGCGGCGAGGCAGGCGAAGCCATGCTCGAACTTGCAAACAAACTACTCAACCGGAAGCAATAAGCAGGTCCGAAAGAAGGTGAATTTCGCCGCCTTCCGCTTGCATGAATGTTTCGCGTGGCGTATAATCCGCCAACAGCGTCACAACGCGGGTGTAGTTCAGTGGTAGAACGCATGCTTCCCAAGCATGATATCGTGGGTTCGAGTCCCATCACCCGCTCACAATGCCGAGGAGAGACTCTCTCGGCATTTGTGTTTCACAATTGTAAGGTGACTGTTATGTGTCCCCGGTTGGGGCGTATTAGAATTGGTGCGGAGGCACCTCAACATGTTACCGACCAAAGAAAAGGGCAAGATTCTCTACGTGGAAGACAACCCGGACAACCGCACCCTTGTCCGGCGTATTTTACTTTCAGAGGACTATGGTTTATTGGAAGCAACGGACGCACACGAAGCGCTTGAACTTTTGAAAACCGCCAAGCCGGACCTGATCCTGATGGATATCAACATGCCGGACATGGATGGTTATACCCTAACCGCGAAGATCAAATCAACGCCCGGCTTCGAACGTGTCCCCATCCTTGCCATAACCGCCAACGTCATGCGCGGCGACAAGGAAAAGACCCTCGAAGCGGGATGCGACGGATACATCCAAAAGCCGATTGATTTCGACGAACTGCTGAGCGAGATCGAAAGATTCCTCGCAAGGAGCGCAAATGCCTGATAACATCCTCGACACCCAGCCGATCAAGAAACCCAATATCCCGAAAGATGCAACGGTTCTGGTGGTGGAAGACAATGTTGCTAATTTTGTGTTGATCGCGCGCATGTTGGGATATCTGGGCATCCATTGTGAATGGAAGACCTCCGGCTACGAAGTGGTGGAATATGCGGATACGCTCCAACGTCTCGACCTGATCCTGATGGACATCCGACTGCCTTATGAAGACGGTTACGGCGCGCTGAAAAAGATAAGGGCATCGGAGAGACTCAAGAGCATACCGATCATTGCCGTCACAGCGGAAGCCAGCCAGGACCAGATGGCGAAAGCACAGGCATCAGGCTTCGATGGTTTTCTTGGCAAACCCCTCGACCCGGACCGATTCCCCGACCAGATCCGCCGCATTCTTGCAGGCGAACCGGTCTGGGAATACAATTAACCCCAATTTCCGGCAAGATGACAACAAAACAACCCGAAGGAACCGGAATCCCCTTCTTTGTCACGGTATTCTTTACTGCGGTGGGGAATCACCTGCAACTGACGCAGTTTTCGGACCCGCAAAGCCGGGACGCGCAGATCACCATCCCGCGCGGGATGGAACTCATGCGTGAGGTGATGGAAGGCTATCTCAAGGATGGACCGGTAACCGTGAACCTGAAAGGACAATCCACCATCCCGCCTCCATTGCTTGCCTACCCCAAGCAACTGGGATGCGAGACAGCCGCGTATGTACCCATTCTTCAGGAAGGTCAACTGCGCGGCATTGTGTTAATTGGCGCACGGGAGGGGCAGAAGATCACCGAGGACGTGATCAGCGCCTTCAGCCGCGCCATCCGTTTGACCGCCAATTCGATCACCGCAAAAACCTCCCCCACCGAACCGGTCAATGACCGCCACGCCACCGAAGTGAGGGTATTGAACGCTCTTGCTTCGAATGCAGCATCGGTCAGCGACCTGCAGTCCTTTTATTCGACCATCTATGAACACGTCCGCAACGTGATCGGCGATCATGGGTTCGTCATCGCGCTGTACGAACAGAAGACAAATTCCATCAGCATTCCGTTCCTGTATGAGGACGGGAAACTCTCGACGATCGAGGCGTTCCCGCTTGGGGAGGGTCTGACGTCCATTCTGATCCGCACGCGCGAACCGCTCATGCTCGTGGACGATACGATGAACCGCGCCCTCGCCATGGGCGCCAAAATCGCGGGGAAACCCGCCCGGTCATGGATGGGTGTCCCGCTCCTGGCGCAGGGTGAAGCAATCGGCGCGCTCATTGTCCAGGATCTCGAGAACGAACACAGTTTCGACGAGGACGACCTGCGCTTCATGGTCTCGGTAGCCAACCAGGTTGCCGGGGCGATCTATAACATACGCGTTTTGGAAGAAAGCAAGCGTACAGCCGTCCAATTTGAGACGGCCGCGGAAATCGCCCGCGACATCAGCAGTTCGCTCAACCTGGATGAACTGTTGGAAAAAGCCGTGAACCTCATCCGTTCGCGCTTCAACTTTTATCATGCAGGCGTGTTCCTCAAGGATCCCACCGGTGAATACGTCGTCATCCGTGAAGCGACCGGGGAGGCTGGCGCTCAACTCAAAAGATCGGGCTTTAAACTCGGCATCGGGTCGAAGTCCATCGTCGGTTATGTGGCAGGCAACGGGGAGCAATTGATCGTCAATGACACGACACGTGACGCCACCTATTACCCCAATCCCCTCCTGCCGCATACGCGTGCGGAAGCCGCCCTTCCTTTGAGGGTCGGCGACCGAATCGTCGGCGTGTTGGACGTGCAAAGCACGAGTCCCTACGCCTTCGCGGAGGATAACCTGCGCACACTCCAAATCCTTGCCGACCAATTAGGGATCGCGGTGGTCAACACCGAATTGTTCGCTGAAACGCAGGAACATCTCGCGCAACACCGTCTCCTGCACCACATCACGACCACCGCCGCCTCCGGGACAACCCTGGACGAGGCATTGGAATCCGCCGTAAACGGACTCCAGGTGACACTCGGCGGAGACCGCGTCACAATATTGCTGGCGGACCGCGAAAAGAAAATTCTGGAGGTCAAAGCCGCGGTTGGGTACGCGCCGGAGATCTACGAACTAAGGGTGCCGGTCGGGAGCGGTATTACCGGCTGGGCGGCGGCGCATCGCAGGACCCTGCGCGTCAACAACGTCCAGGAAGATACGCGCTACATCGAAGGCAGCGTCAACACCCGCTCGGAACTCGCCATCCCCATGATCTATCGCAGTGAATTGCTCGGCGTGCTTAACGTGGAAAGCGAACAACTCAACGCCTACACCGAAAGCGACGAGGAATTGCTTGGGACGCTGGGCGGCAGTCTTGCCGCGATTATTGCGAATGCGAGATTGCTGGAACAGATCCGCGCGCAGGCGGAACGCGAACGGGTGCTGTTCGAGATCACAGACAAGATCCGCCGCACCACCGATCTGCAGACCATTCTCACGACAACCGTCAGCGAACTGACAAGAGTGACGGGCGCCAGCAGGGTCCACGTTAAACTCGGCTCGACGGTCGAAGAATCCCAGGCGAGGGCAGGCGATGAAACAATTCAATGAAGCATTGTTGAAACGCAGCGGCGGATGGTACATCCTGATCGTGATCGCCGTCAGCCAGATCGTCGGCTTATTCGGCGCGATCCCCGGACTCGTGTCCATCCAACTAAACGTTGAACTCAGCGACGACCTCGTACGTGTATTTTCCCGACTCGTGCCCATCCTGTTGATCCTCAGCCAGGTCGTCCAGGTCGGAGTCGCATGGTGGACCACATCCGCCACAAGAAAACGCCTGGACGAATGGAGCAAAGGCGCCTTGCGCCCCGACACCGGCACGGAATTAACTGCCTGGCAGGAAATGACGATCCTGACCTCCCGCTATGGTGTCATTGCGTTTCTCGTCAATTTCATCGTCATCGTCCTGCCGCCGTTCATCATCACGTTGGCGCGCAGGGACGTCGTATCGTCCGTCTTCCAGCCCACATCCATCAGCGCGCCCGCGCCCATCTACATCCTGCTCGGCGGACTCGCAGCCACGCTGGGCGCAACCATCCTGACCCTTCTGATCGTTGACCGCCTCACCCTCCAACCGAGGCTGATCCTGCTTCCGAAAAGTTTTGAGTCCCAACTCCAGGGACGCTCCGGCGTGTTGCTTGGAGTCAAATTCCAGATATTGATTCTCGGTCTGGTCGTCATTGGACTGGCAATCATAGCCCCCATCGGCTTCCAACAAACGATTCGAATCCTGTATGCCGAGGTCAGTTCCTTTCAAATCTTCAGCGACTTGCAATTCCAGTCCATCCTTTTGAGTGTCCTAATCCTTGCCCTTGGGGCTGGCTTTGCCTACCTTGCGACCCGCTCCATATCGGACCCGGTCAAGGAACTGATCGAGACCTTCCAGAAGATCGAACAGGGAGACCTGAAACAACGAGTCTCTGTCTCCGCCACCGATGAACTTGCCACGGTCGCGATGCACTTCAATCGCATGATTGCGCGGCTCGAAAACCTGCAATCCACACTCGAACAACAGGTAAAGGAACGCACCCAGCAACTAACCGCCACCATCGAGGTCGGAAGAGTGGCGTCCTCCATCCTCGATCCCGATCAACTGCTAGGCAAGGTTGCAAGCCTAATCACCGAACAGTTCAATTATTACTACGCCGCGATCTACATTCTCGATTCGAGTGAAAAGTGGGCGGAACTTCGGGAAGCCACCGGGCAGGCAGGTTACGTCCTCAAGCAGAACCGTCACCGTCTCGAAATCGCAGGCAGGAGCATGGTTGCTAACTGCATCCGCGAGCGGGCGCCGCGCATCGCGCAAAACACCGCAGAGGAAAAGCAAAGGTATGAAAACCCGCTTCTTCCCTATACACGATCAGAGATCGCCCTGCCGCTGATGGTTGGCGACCGCATTCTTGGAGCGTTGGATGTCCAATCCACGAAACCTGCGGACTTCGGGGTGGACGTCATCGAGACCATGCAAAATATGGCAAGCCAGGTCGCTGTCGCACTCGAAAATGCGCGTCTTTTCCAGGAGGCGCAACAAAGCATCAATGAACTGCGCTCCATCCAAAAGCAGTACCTATTCGAAGGCTGGACCAGTATAAAATCTTACAGCGAAGACCTGGAGTACGGCATTGGAGAACCCAACGAAGCCGCAACCCAGGTCATGGAAAGTTCCATCAACCTGCGCGATCAAAACCTGGGACAGATCACCCTCGAAGGGCGTGAAGAATGGACGCCGGAACAACGGAGCCTCGTGGATGCCGTAACAGCCCAAGCCGCCATCGCGCTGGAAAACGCACGCCTCGTCTCTGAAAGCCGCCAGATCGCCCTGCGGGAACGCACCCTGGCAGAGATCAACTCACGCATCTGGGCATCCGCCTCCATAGACGCCATCCTGCAGACTGTGGTACGCGAACTGGGCAGGCGGTTGGACGCATCCAACACTTCCGTCGAACTGAGTCTGGACGATGAACATGACAAATCCTGATAACCAAATTGTCAGCCAGGCAAATGACGCATTATTCCAATACGACCGCTGGCGGACCGCATTTCTCACCGCGGTTTTGCGGGTGGCTTCCGGGCTTGGCTTCATCCTGCTCGTCGTCAACCTCCCTATATTGAACAATATCGAAGTTGCTGTTTTTTCAGCAGTCTATGCCGCCCTGCTGGCTGTCACCTTTTTCCCCCTGTCCTATACAGTAAAAGCCGTGGGACTGATCGTCAGCGTGAACCTTGTGGGCGCATACGTCCTGCTGCAACTCGGTCCATGGTCGGGCGCCACAGCCTTCCTCCTGGGCTCCACGTTGTTCGCGGCTTTATTATTCGATCGACGCGTGGATCGCTGGGTGTTCGCAGTCAACATGGCGACCATCGTCCTGGTTGGAACCTTGAACACATACGGGAATCTGACCCTCGTCTCGACAAGAATCCCCCGCACGAGCCTGCCCGACTGGTTCTCCTACACGATGGACTATTTCGTGCTGGCTGTCGCGCTGATCTGGGCAATCAACATGCTAAAAACGGAGTTCAGGTCCGTTGCCGGGCAATTCCAAAGCGCGCTCGGCTCCATTGCAAAGGAGCGCGCTGAACTTGAAAAACGCGTGGAGGAACGCACCGCAGGCTTGGTTAAAAAGACGGACCAATTACGCGCCGCATCCTATATCGCCCATCAAACCGCGGATATCCAGGATCTTGACACGATCCTGAAAGTTGTCGTCAAACTTATCACGGATCAATTCGGTTTTTACCACGCCGGCATTTTCATCATGAACGAAACCGGCGACGAGGTGGTTTTGGTATCGGCTTCATCCGAAGGCGGCAGGCGGATGATCGAAAGGGGACACTCACTCAAAGTGGGATCACAGGGGATCGTGGGATACGTCGCCGCACAAAAAAAACCACGCATCGCCCTGGACGTTGGGGCTGATGCCGTTCTCTTCAACAACCCCGACCTCCCGATGACCCGTTCCGAAGTCGCGCTTCCCATGTTGATCCGCGATAGGGTGCTGGGCGTTCTCGACATCCATTCCGACCAGCCGATGGCTTTCAGCATGGATGAAATTGACGTTCTGCACACCCTTGCCGACCAGGTGGCGGTAGCCATCGAGAACACGCGCCTGCTCGAAGAGGCTCAGACGGCGCTCCTGCAGGTCGAGGCGTTGACAGCCGTCCGCACGCGCGAAGCGTGGAGTCAAAAAACCCGCGCGGGCGATTATTCGTATACTTACACTCCGCTCGGAATCCGTTCCGGCAAAACGTCCGAAGAGCCGGACCATGCGTTGAAAATTCCCATCACCCTGCGCGGACAAAAGATCGGCGCCATTTCAGTGGCGCGCAAAGACGATCTGCCCTGGAGCCAGATAGACAAAGACCTGATCAACGAAGTTGCCTATCAAACCGGGCTGGCAATTGACAACGTACGACTGGTCGAGGAAGCCACACAACGCGCAAAGCAGGAACAGACCGTTGGCGAACTGGCGGCGCGCTTCAGCCAATCCATGGAGATCGACTCCCTGCTCCAGACAGCCGCCCGCGAGTTGGGACAGGTTGCAGATGTGGCTGAGGTCTCCGTGTTCATAGGCGAAATCCCTGAACTCGCTCCCCAGAGAAGGCGCGCGCGACGCGCGGCAGGTTGAGATGGCACAGGATATGATGGTACGAGACAGAAAGAGAACTCGTGAAGAGACCTGGCGATATGCAAGGTTCGGTTTTTTATTCGGCTTGTTGTTCCCCATCGGCGCGACGCTCGTTCGCATGACGACCGGAGACCTCCCCGTAAGTATTGCCAACCTGCTTCTGGTTCAATCGGCTGATCCATTATTATGGATCATTGACACCGCTCCCATTATTCTCGGCTTCTTTGCGGGGTTGGCAGGCTACCGCCAGGACATGGTCAATAAAAAACTCGCCGACCTTCACGCCAGCGAGACGAAACTGAAAAACATCCAGGTCACGCTCGAACAGCGGGTCGCTGAACGCACCAGGGAACTGGAAAACCAGACCACTCACCTGCGGGTTGCCGCAGAGATTACGAAAGAGGTATCTTCGTACAATAACCCTTCACAACTCCTGGAACGCGTCGGGGAACTCATCCAGGATCGTTTTGGCTATTATCATACCGGCATCTTCCTTCTCGATGACGAACGTGAATTCGCTGTGTTGACCGCCTCCCCAACACAGGCTGGCAGGCAGATGATCTCCAATGGTTACAAATTACGCGTGGGAGAGGGGAGTATCGTGGGGCGCGTTGCCGCAACCGGCGAACCCCGCCATTCCCTCGATACAGGATTGGACGCCGCCGATATCAACAATCCGCTCCTCCCGGGCACCCGTTCGGAAATGGCGGTGCCGATCAAGACGGAAAACAGGATCATTGGAGTGTTGGACATGCAGAGCGACCGGGCGCAGGCTTTTACCGAGGAGGATGTCGCCATCATGGCGGTTTTCGCGGATCATTTGGGAGGCGCCATCGAGCGATCCCGCCTGCTCCAGCGGGTGGAAGCGAATCTCGAGGAACTTGAACAGGCATACGGGCACTCCACGCGCGAGAGTNNGAAAGCGGATTGCTCAGCAATGCCGGATATCGCTTCGATAACGTGCGCATCCAACCGATTAATACAACGCCGGAGTTGGGCGCGGAAGCCATGCAAGCCGGGAAACTGGTGACACGAAACGAGGACAATCCATCAAAACATGCAATGGCTGCCATCCCGATCAAATTGCGCGGACAATCCATCGGCGTCGTAACTGTCAGTCTCAAGGAAGGCTACAACCCGAACACGATCAACACCATCGAACAGGCTGTGGAACGCCTTGCCGCGTCGCTCGAAAGCGCGCGTCTATTCGAGGAAGCCCGCGCCCGCGCCGACCGGGAGCAGGCAATCTCCCATGTAACGAGCGCCATCAGTTCCGCCCCTGAATTCGATGCAATCCTGAGGACGACGGTGGAGGAAATCGGCAAGTCGTTCGGCGACGCGGAAGTGAGCATTCAACTCACGGAAAGCCCGGAGTGAATTTTACCGTCATGAAAAAACCGCTTTTCCATCAGCCATCCCTGTTATCGTTACTCACAACGGTCTTCATCGTTTCCGGTGTCTTGATCTCCGCGTTCATCGTTGCCATCCTCTACAATAATTTCAAGAACGCATTGCGGGAGGAACTACGGAACCGGCTTGTCAGCATCACCACGATCGCCGCATTACAGCAGGATGGCGACACGCTATTGAAAGTATCGGCAAGGGACGACGAATACTACAGACAAATAAACGAACAGAACCTGAAGATCCGTCTTGCCGACCCAGACCTGATCTACGTATACACGATGCGTCGGAACGATCAGGGCATATATTTCATAGTTGATGCAAACCAACCGGGCGACGAAGGCATTGCAGATTTCGGACAGCCGTACGAGGAACCCGGTCCCACCCTCGAAGAGAATTTCGACACGATCAACCAGACCATCATCGAACCGGATTTCTACACCGATGAATTCGGCACATTCCTGTCGGCGTATGCGCCCATCTACACTTCAACAGGGGAAAGAGCCGGGGTTCTCGGGGTGGACATCGCCGCAAACAACGCGGTGGACAAGGAAAGACAATTCCTCATCAGAAGCCTTGTCGTTTTCTTAATGTCCCTGCCGGTCATCGCGCTGTTGGGCTATTTCCTCGGAAGGCAACTGACCGTTCCGCTGACTGAATTGACGCGCACTGTTTTGAAGATCACGGAGGGGAATCTCAACGAAAGAGCCATCGAATCGTCAAGTTCCAGGGAAGCCGCTTTGCTGGCGGCAAGTTTCAACAGCATGGCTCAAAAGTTGGGAGACCTGGTGGACAACCTTGAAACCCAGGTTGCGGAACGGACGGAGAAACTGGAAAAACGCGCTTCGCAGCTACAGGCGGTTTCGAGCGTGGCGCGTGCAATAGCCTCCATGCAAAACATTGATGCGCTCCTCCCTGAGATCACAAAACTGGTCAGCGATCAATTCGGCTTTTATCACGTTGGCATCTTCCTGCTCGATGAGACCAGGGAAAACGCCGTCCTGCGCGCAGCGAACAGCCAGGGCGGCAGGCGGATGCTGGACCGCAGACACCAACTCAAACTGGACTCGAAAAGCATCGTCGGCTACTCGACATCCCATGGCGAACCCCGCATCGCCCTGGACGTTGGGNNCGCCGCCAACAGCGAAGGCGGTCAGAGAATGCTCGCCCGCAGACACAAACTGCAAGTCGGACAAACCGGCATCGTCGGCTTTGTCACTGCCACCGGGCAACCCCGCATCGCCCTGGACGTTGGGACGGACGCTGTTTACTTCGACAATCCCGACCTCCCGGACACCCGCTCCGAAATGGCGCTTCCCCTCCGCATCGGCGGTCGCGTCACCGGCGCGCTGGACGTGCAAAGCACACAACCCAACGCCTTCACGGAGGAGGATATCGCCACCCTCACCACGCTTGCCGACCAGGTTGCCATTGCTATCGAGAACGCCCGTCTGTTCAGTGAAGCCCGTGAAGCGCTGAAAGCGTCCGAAGAAAGCTTTGGACGCTACATCAGGAAGGAATGGAGCGGTTTTGCGGGACAGACAAAAAGCACGGGTTACCTGTTCGATGGCAAACGCACCGTTCCATTGGACGAAAAAGACAAACACGAAAAAGCCAGGTCCCTGCCGAAAACCGGGCGCCTGGTCCTTGACAATGACGCCGGGGAACTCGTTGCGCCGATCCGCCTGCGAGGACAAACCCTGGGCTTTCTCGAAGTAAAGTCCAGGAACGGAAATCGCAAGTGGACCCAGGACGACCTCATCCTGCTCGAAGCCGCAGCGGATCGCGCCGCGCTTGCCCTCGAAAACGCCCGCCTGGTGGAGACCGCCCAACGCCGCGCAACACGTGAACGGACAATCGGTGAAATTTCATCGAGGATCGGCGCGATCAGCGAAATGGACGCCATTATGCAGACCGCAGTCGAGGAACTTGGGCGCAGGATCGGCGGCGCAACGGAAGTTGCGCTTGAGCTGGATATTGACGAACAGGGAAGTTCATAGGTATACGACCCAGGTGAAATCATGTTGAAACGAGCGATTGCATTTCTTAAACCACCTGTCTTCCCGGAAGATGAAGGCAAATCACGCAAGGCGTTGTACGCCCATTCCATCGCCCTGGTATTCTCGGGCGCGGCCATCCTGTATGAATTGTTCCTTCGGTTTATCCGATCATTGCATGTCTTTAATGTCGCCGACGTTTTTCTATTTGCGATTGCATTTGTCGGGGTCATCGTTTGGCGGCTGATTCGCAGGGGGTATGTATCTGCCGCTTCCATCATACTTGTTGCGCTGATCTGGGCTGGGACCAACGGCATCGCCGCATCAGGCTACGGCATTCGCGATTCATCCTTCATCATCAACTTTGTTGTAATGCTCATTGCCGCCCTGTTGCTTGGCTGGCAGGCGGCGGGTTTCATCGCGGTCGCAAGTATTGCCACCGCGTTCGGGCTGGCGTATGCCGAGTCACGAGGGTTGATCATCACCACCATCTACCCAGTAACGTCCTTTGCATTGGATATCTCGGTGGTGCACGCTAAAGGCACCTTTATCATTTACCTTCTGATTACCGGTCTGGAACGCGCGACCAGACGGGCAGAAGACAGCCTGATTGAACTGCAAACAGCCAACAGGGAACTTGGCCAGGCTCAATCTGACCTGCATGCCCGAACTGTGGAACTGACCGCAACGAATGAAATATTACAGAGACGCACAAATCGCCTCAGAATAGTGGCAGAAGTAGCGCGCACTGCCAGCGCCACCCAGGATCTTGACCAGCTTCTCCCGTCAATCACGACCATCATGAGCAGGGAACTCGGTTATTACCATGTAGGTATTTTCCTCATTGACGAGTCGAATGAATATGCCATCCTGCGGTCGGCAAACACGGACGGCGGTTTACGAATGCTGGCACGCGGATATCGGGTAAAGGTCGGGGAACGGGGAATTATCGGATTTGTGACTCAAAGTGGAACCGCCCGCGTTGACCTGGATACCGGACCGGATGCGGTTTCCTTCGACAACCCGGATTTACCCGGCACACGCTCAGAACTTGTATTACCCCTCAAAGTCGGCCGTGAAATTATCGGCGCGATTGACATCCAATCCACGGAAACAAAAGCATTTACGGAGGAGGATGTATCATTGATGACCATCATGGCTGACCAGGTCTCCATTGCAATCCAAAACGCGCGCTTATTCGAACGGACAATTCGCGCGCTCCATGAAGCGGAGGTTGCCTCCAGCCAGTTGACCGGTCAGGCATGGAGGGGATTTTCAGAAACGATCCGGGCAAAAGGATATCGCTACGACGGCATAAAACCCGAACCGTTGAAAAAGACGATTCCAAACGCCGAGGAGATGGATACATTTACAGTACCCGTCCAACTGCGCGGACAAACCCTTGGTCGTTTGAAATTAAAGACCTCGGACATGGCGCGCAAATGGACGGATGACGAACTTGCCATTATCGAAGCAACCGCAGAACGCGTCGCCCTCGCCATGGACGGTGCGCGCCTGCTGGATGATGCGCAAAAGCGCGCCAAGCGCGAAGCCTTCCTTTCGGAACTGGCGGCAAAACTCGGCGCTTCCTTCCAATTGGATTCGATCCTGCGCGATACTGTGGAGGAACTTGGACAGACATTGAAAGGCTCGACAGTCACCTTCCAGCTTGTGAACCCGTCTGCGCACCAACCCGCGGAGAACGAAAACAGCGGACCTGCGGACAGGATGAAATCGGAGTAGGGTACGATAATGAAAAATACGCCTGACCATCGAAGAGCGGACTCGCAATCCCGTCCGCTCACAGACGATGAAAAAAATATTTCGCCGAATCGCGCCCTGCTTATCCTGGTCTTTTCGATATTCATCGTCGAATTGGCGATCATGGTCGCTTTCCTGATCCTGCCGCCGCTCCCTCCGCTCATCGAGACAATCACCGATGCAGTGATATTGATCCTGCTGGTCGCGCCCATTGTCCACCGCTTTGCCATCCTCCCACTTCACCGCCAGACAGCGAAAACAAACGAGGCGGTCAACCAAGTGAACAACATGAACAAAATGCTGGAACAACGCATCGGCGATCGCACCGCAGAACTCGAAAAGGCAAACCAGCAGACCGCCCATCGCGCCGCACAATTGCAAGCCATCATGCAACTCTCCGAAACCATCGCCCAAGTGCAGGATTTGAACAAACTCTTCCCAGCCGTAACCCGTCTCATCAGCGAACGCTTTGGTTTTTATCACGTCGGCATCTTTCTGGTGGACGGCAGCAAGGAATTCGCAATATTGCAAGCGGCAAATAGCGAAGGCGGACAGCGG
>JRYF01004162.1_pt1 | contig 13874 bp, 10 predicted proteins | sample 235331 | NCBI WGS metagenome assembly JRYF01 (sample SAMN03074217, study PRJNA261475) | activated sludge metagenome | biome: Wastewater Treatment Plant; feature: Wastewater; material: Activated sludge; isolation source: activated biomass of a wastewater treatment plant treating hydrocarbon... ...
GCCGAACCGGCACCGCCCCAGATCGCCGCCCCGGCCATGACCGAACCAAAACCGGCCGTCGCCCCAGAGCCAGCGCCCGAACTCACCGCCCGGCTCCATACGCTGGAAATCCTCCTCGACGCCATCCCCGATCTGGTGTATCTCCACGACCGCGACCTACATTATCTTTATGCCAATGCGCCCGGCCGGCGCGTCCTGGGACTGGATGACAAATCACCGAACGGTCGCCGCTGGCGCGAACTGGACCTGCCCGCCGAACTTCTGGAACCGCTGGAAGCGCGGATTCGCGAGGTTTTCGCCAGTGGCGCCGCCACGATCCACGCAGCCGTTTGGCCGACCGCCGCCGGCGAACGTCATTACGAATTCGCGGTCGCCCCGGTCCTCGATTCAGCCGGCGACATTCAGGCCGTGGCCGTCAGCGGCCGTGACCTCGGCGAGCGCAAGGCGGCGGAACAACACGCGGAAGAACGGCACTGGCGCGACCCGCTGACCGGCCTACCGAATCGGGTCCTGGCTCGCGACCGCGTCCGGCAAACTCTGACCCTGGCCGCCCGCGCCAACACGCCGGTCGCGTTGTTGCTACTCGAACTGGACCGTTTCGATCACCTTATCCCACCGCTCGAGTCCGAGCAGAGCGACCGTTTGCTGCAAGCCATCGCCGCGCGGTTGCGGGAGACCCTGCACGACACCGACACCCTCAGCCGTCTGGATCGCGCGGAGTTCCTGATTCTGCCCGCCGGTCTAAGCCATCCCGCGACGGCGGGACGGATCGCCCAGAAATTGTTGGCGGCCCTGGAGCGGCCTTTCGTCCTGGAGNNCGACCGCTTCAAGCAGGTCAACGACTCGCTCGGCCACCCTGCTGGCGATGAACTGCTGCGGATTGCAACCCGGCGTCTGCAGGACGAGGTCCGCGACGCCGACATTGTCGGACGCCTTTCGGGCGACGAGTTCGTCGTCGTGCTGACTCAGTGCGACAGCGCACGTGCAACCGATACGGTCGAGCGCTTGCTGGCCGCGCTCAGCACCCCCTGCCAGCTTGGTGACGTGGTGCTGACTCCATCAGCCAGCATCGGCATCAGCCTGTTTCCCAGCGACGGCCAGGATTGCGCCGCGCTGCTGCGCACGGCGGGCGCCGCGCTGCGCGATGCCAGGGACAGCGGCCATAACCTCTACCGTTTTCGCGACGAACGGATGAACGTCGAGGCTTTGGAGCGGCTGTTGCTGGAAAAACGGCTGCGCCGGGCGCTGGAGGCGCAAGAACTCGATTTGCACTATCAACCGCTGGTCGAATTGGCCACCGGACGAATCGTGGGCGCGGAAGCCTTGTTGCGCTGGCGGAACGCGGATCTGGGATCGGTGGCCCCGACCCATTTCATTCCCATCGCCGAACGGAACGGCCTGATCGTACCAATCGGGACTTGGGTGCTCGAAGAGGCTTGCCGGCAGGCTCAGTCCTGGCGGGCGGCTGGTTTACCGGAACTCACCATGGTGGTCAACATTTCGGCGGTGCAATTCCAGCGGGCGGATTTCGTGGGCACGGTCGCGCGGGTCCTGCAAGAGAGCGGCCTGGATGCCGGACATCTGACCCTGGATTTGACCGAATCGGTGTTGGCTCAAAATAGGGACAATACCCTACGCACGGTCCAGCGACTCAAGGCCATGGGTATCCGTCTGGCGGTCGACGATTTCGGCGCCGGCTATTCCAGCATCAGCGACCTCAGACAATTGGCCCTGGATGAACTCAAGCTGGCTCCGCGCTTCGTCCGCGATCTCGACGTGAATCCCGACGAGGTGGCCCTCACCCGGGCCATCAGCCAACTGGGCCGCAGCCTGCGGCTAACCCTGCTGGTGGAGGGCGTGGAAACCGCCGAGCAGGCGGCCCTGCTGGGTCGGGGAGACTACGATCTCGTCCAAGGATATCATTTCGGCAAACCAGTATCGGGCGAGGACTTCGCGCGCTTTTTCGGTTCGGACGGTAGGCTGGCACGCACCGACGACGAACCGGCGCGGCGCGGCTCTGCGTCCTAATCGCGACATTCACCATTCATCAGGCTTCTCATGGACAAGACTTACGAACCGCACGCCATCGAATCCCGCTGGTACGCCTTTTGGGAAGAACAGGACTGTTTTGCGCCCAGCGGCCGAGGCACACCTTACTGCATCATGATTCCCCCGCCGAACGTCACCGGCACTCTGCACATGGGTCATGCCTTCCAGGACACCATCATGGACGCGCTGACCCGCTACCATCGGATGAAGGGCCACAATACCTTGTGGCAACCGGGCACCGATCACGCCGGCATCGCCACCCAGATGGTGGTGGAACGGCAACTGCTCGCCGAGGGCCAGACCCGGCACGATCTGGGCCGCGAGGCGTTCATCGACCGGGTGTGGGCGTGGAAAGCCGAATCCGGTGGGACGATCACCCGGCAGTTGCGGCGGATGGGCGCGTCGGCGGACTGGACGCGCGAGCGGTTCACCATGGACGACGGGCTGTCGGCGGCAGTGCGGGAAGTGTTCGTGCGTCTGTATGAAGAAGGGCTGATCTATCGCGGCCAGCGGCTGGTCAACTGGGACCCGGTGCTGCATACCGCCGTGTCGGACCTGGAAGTGGCCAGCACCGAGGAAAACGGTTTTCTCTGGCACATCCGCTATCCGCTGGCCGAGGGCGGCGGAGATCTCATCGTCGCCACCACCCGTCCGGAAACCCTGCTGGGCGATACCGCTGTGGCGGTCCATCCCGACGACGAGCGCTACCAGCGCCTGATCGGCTTGCAGGTGGCTCTGCCGCTGACCGGACGGGAAATTCCGATCATCGCCGACGAGTATGTGGATCCCGCCTTCGGCTCCGGGTGCGTCAAGATCACTCCCGCCCACGATTTCAACGACTACGCGGTCGGCCAGCGCCACGATCTGCCCCTCATCAACATCTTCACCCCCGACGCCAAAATCAACGAGAACGGCCCGAAACAATATCGCGGCCTGGATCGCTTCGAGGCGCGCAAGCGCATCGTCGCCGATCTGGAAGAACTCGGTTTGATGGAGGAGATCAAGCCGCACAAGCTGATGGTGCCGCGCGGCGACCGCAGCCACGCGGTGATCGAGCCGTTCCTGACCGATCAGTGGTACGTCAAGACCGCGCCGCTGGCTGGGCCGGCCATCGCCGCCGTCAAGACCGGCAAGCTCAAGTTCATCCCGGAAAACTGGGAAAAGACCTATTTCGACTGGCTGCACCGGATCGAGGACTGGTGCATCAGTCGGCAGATCTGGTGGGGGCACCGGATTCCGGCCTGGTACGACGGACAGGGGCAAATCTACGTCGGTCACAGCGAGGCGGAGGTGCGGGAGAAACATCGACTCGGTCCGGAAGTGGCGCTAACCCAGGACCCCGACGTACTGGATACCTGGTTCTCCTCGGCGCTGTGGCCGTTTTCCACCCTCGGCTGGCCGGAACGGACCGACGCGCTCCAGACCTTTTACCCGACCAGCGTGCTGGTGACCGGCTTCGACATCATCTTCTTCTGGGTGGCGCGGATGGTCATGATGGGCCTGAAGTTCATGGGTGACGTACCGTTCCGCGAGGTCTACATCCACGGTCTGGTGCGCGATCACGAAGGCCAGAAGATGTCGAAATCCAAGGGCAACGTGCTGGATCCGCTGGACATCATCGACGGGGTCAGTCTGAACGAACTGGTCGCCAAGCGCACCAGCGGCCTGATGCAACCGCAAATGGCCCCACGCATCGAGAAAGCCACGCGCGCGCAGTTTCCCGCCGGCATTCACGCCCACGGCACCGACGCGCTGCGGTTCACCTTCGCCGCGCTGGCCACGACCGGCCGCGACATCGTGTTCGACATGGGTCGGGTGGAAGGCTACCGGAATTTCTGCAACAAACTGTGGAACGCCGCTCGCTACGTCCTGATGAACACGGAAGGGCAGGATACCGGGCTGGGCGGCGGCGAAATCGAACTCAGCCAGGCCGACCGCTGGATACTCTCCCGCTTGCACCGGACGATCGCGGAAGCCAACGCGGCGGTGCGCGACTACCGCTTCGACCAGATGGCTCAGGCGCTCTACGAATTCACCTGGAATGAGTTTTGCGACTGGTATCTGGAACTGGTCAAGCCGGTGCTGACCGATCCCGCCAGTTCCGAAGCAGCCCAGCGTGGAACCCGGCAAACGCTGGTTCAAGTTTTGGAAACCCTGTTGCGGCTGCTGCATCCGTTGATGCCGTTCATCACCGAGGAAATCTGGCAACGGGTCGCGCCGCTGGCGGGCGCGGCGGGCGAAACCATCATGCGTCAACCCTACCCGGAAGCCGACCCGGCGTGGGCGGACCCGACAGTGGAAGCCGAGATCGACTGGCTGCAACAGTTCCTGCTGGGGGTGCGGCGCATCCGCGCCGAAGCGAACATCGCTCCTGGCAAACCCCTGCCCGTGCTGTTACGGCATGGAACCGCGGAAGACCAGACGCGGCTCGAACGGCACCGGCGGGCGCTGACGACGCTGGGCCGGTTGGAGTCCATCACCGAACTGGGCGAAACTGAACCGGCGCCGGAAGCCGCCGCCGCGCTGGTCGGCGGCCTGCAAATCCTGATTCCCCTGTCCGGCCTGATCGACCAGGCGGCGGAAAGCGCCCGTCTCGACAAGGAAATCGCCAAATTGCGCAAGGAACTGGAGCGCGGCATGGATAAATTGGGCAACGCCGACTTTCTCGGCCGCGCTCCGGCGGCGGTGGTCGACAAGGAACGCGCCCGCGTGGCGGAACTCCAATTGGCTTTGACCCAACTGGAAGCGCAACTGACGCGCATCCGGCAATTGTGAACCGGAAAGCGAACCCCGATATCAAGAGCAAGGTTGATCCAATGACCGATGCAGCATCCGAAGCCGTTAAGAAACACCAATTTGGCAAGGCGGTGACCCAGGTCGCCACCTATTACAACCCCCGCACCTGGAAAGAGAAGGGACTTTGGTGGACCGCCGGCCTGTTTTTGGTGACCTACGTAGTCGTGGTCGTGGTTCTGGGCATCATCTGGTCGCGCTCCCCCACCGAATTCGACGTGCGCGAACACGCCCTGAAACTGGCGAGGGGCGACGAGACCAAGCTGGTCCCCGGCTATGTGACCACCGCCACCGCCATCCGCATCGGCGAGACCCTGCTCGACAAGCCCGGCGGCTATTTGAGCAACGATATCACCCCACCGGGCGTCTACCTGGACAACATCCCCAACTGGGAATTTGGCGCGCTGACCGAATTGCGCGATCTGGCCCGCTCGCTGCGCAATAATTTCAGCCGCGCCCAGACCCAGTCGGTCGATGACCGAGATCTGCAAATCGCCGACCCGCAGTTCCACTTCAACTCGAACTCCTGGATTCTGCCCTCCACCGAGTCGGAATATCGCAAGGGCATCCAGGCGTTCTACAGCTATCTGGAGCGACGGACCCAGGGGACCGCTCCGTTCTACGTCCGCGCCGACAATCTTCGCGCGCATCTGGAGCTGGCGGAGGTCCGTTTGGGCAGCCTGGCGCAGCGGCTTGCGGCCAGCGTCGGCCAGCGCTACTACCGCGATCCGAGCGGCGATTCCGCTGGCGCCGGCGATCGGGATGGAGGGCAAGAGCAGGTTAGGACGCCCTGGATGGAGATCGACGATATCTTCTTCGAGGCGCGCGGTTATTCCTGGGCGCTACTGCATACCTTGCGCGCCCTGGAAATCGATTTCGCCCGAGTCCTGGAGGCTCGCAACGCGACGGTCGCGATGAAGCAGATCATCCGCGAGCTGGAAGGCACGCAGGAATTCATCTGGAGCCCGCTGATCCTCAACGGCACCGGCTTTGGACCAATGGCCAACCACTCACTGGTCATGGCCTCCTATATCTCCCGCGCCAATGCCGGGATCATCGACCTGCGGAACCTACTAGTCGGAGGTTAAAGATCGGAGGATTGGAGGCATGGCGGATTTCAATACCCATCTGATGGGCGCGGCGGCGGTCAGCGGGGTGGCCGCCACCGCCCTGGTCATGACCGGCATGGCCCCTCAGCAGACGGTGATCGGTTATTTCGTGCTCGGCGTGATCGGCGGCCTGCTGCCGGATATCGATTCCCCCACGTCCATTCCGATTCGGATCGCCTTTATCGTGCTGGCGGTGGTCGCCGGTTTCTTGATGGTGTTCGCCTTTGGCGCCCGTTACTCGCTGCTGGAACTGGTGATTCTCTGGGTCGGCGGGTTTCTGCTGATCCGTTATGGGCTGTTCAGCCTGTTCAACCGGTTCACCGTCCATCGCGGGTTGATTCATTCCCTGCCGGCGGGAATCGGCTTCGGACTGGCGACTATAGCGCTCGCCTATTACGGTTTCGGCGCGTCCGCAATCCATGCCTGGATGTGCGGAACATTCGTTACGCTGGGTTTCGTCGTTCACCTGATGCTGGACGAGTTTTACAGCGTCGATCTGTACGGGAAAAAAGTGCTCAAAAGTTCTTTTGGTACTGCGCTCAACCTGGGTAGCCTGAGGCAGCCAATCGGCACGGCCGCCCTCTACCTGGCGGTCGTTGGGCTATTTCTACTGTGCCCCTCGCCCCGACCCTTCGCCGAACTCGTGTTGGATCGCGACACCTACCGCAGCGTGGAACAGCGCTTGATTCCACAGGGAACCTGGTTTCCGGGACTATTGCGACGGATGACGCCATCCGGCTTGGCGGATCGGCCATTGAAGCAATAGAAAAAGCCTCTCTCCCGCGTGCGGGAGAGAGGGCAAAGCCCCCGAACCTCAGGCGAGCGCATCCAGAAGACTACCCAGGGTTTTCTGGTTGGTTTCGATGACCTTGACGCCGGCCTGGGCCTGGTACAGCGCTTGGCGTTGTTCGATCAAGGGCTCAGCCAGGGAACGCGCCTGGGGAACCGGGCGGGTCGTCTCCGCCTGCGTGCCCCCCGCTGGCGCCGCCGTCGGCGCTGGATCGGGCCGAACCGCCCGGCTGGCGATCTCCTGAGCGCTGTTTGCCAAGCCTTTCATACCGGTCTGAATGCTCGTGACGCCAGCATTCATCGCATCACTGATCATATTGCACCTCCAGTAGCCGTATTCAAGCAATAGGCAATAGTTAGTATAGATAAAAAAGTATTTTCTTTAAACAAAAAAACCTATATTTGTAATTTTAATGAGAAATACGTTCGTCTTTGTCTTAGAGGATCGCATCGTGCGCCTGCTTCATACTTCGGACTGGCACCTCGGCCAGACTTTTCATGAGTTCGACCGCACCCACGAACACCAGTGTTTTCTCGACGGTCTGCTCGACACTCTCGAAGCCGAGCGGATCGACGCCCTGCTGATCGCCGGCGACGTGTTCGACAATCCCAATCCGTCGGCTGTCGCCCAGAAGCAGCTCTACCGCTTCCTCACCGCCGCCAAGCGCCGCGTTCCCGATCTCGACCTCGTCATCATCGCCGGCAACCACGACTCGCCGGGCCGGCTGGAAGCGCCCGGGCCGCTGCTCGCCGCCTTCGACGCCACCGTGGTGGGCTACATCACCCGCGATACTCAGGGGAACATCGAACTCGACCGGCTGGTGGTTCCGCTTCATAACCGCGCCGGCGACATCGCCGCCTGGTGTCTGGCGATTCCCTTCCTGCGACCGGGCGACGTGCCACGGGTGGCGACGGACGGCGATCCCTACCTGGAAGGCATCGCCCTGCTCTACCGGCAGGCGCTGGACCTGGCCCTGCGCCGCCAGGAGCGCGGCCAGGCCATCGTCGCGCTGGGCCACTGCCACATGAGCGGCAGTCAGACCTCCGAGGAGTCCGAGCGACGTATCGTCATCGGCGGCGTCGAGGCGCTCTCGGTGGAGATCTTCGATCCCGCCATCGCCTACGTCGCCCTGGGGCATCTGCATCGCGCCCAGAAGGTCGGCGGTCAGGAGCGGGTGCGCTACTGCGGCAGTCCGCTTCCGATGTCGTTCACGGAAATTCATTACCCGCATCAAGTCGTCCGCGTCGATCTCGACGGCGACGCCATCCGGGACCTCACCCCGATTCCCGTGCCGCGTTCCGTGGAACTGCTGTGCGTCCCGACCCAGCCCGCGCCACCGGATGAGGCGCTGGTCGCGCTGGTCGCGCTCGATCTGCCCGACGCGCCGCTCGAAGCCCAGCCGTACCTGCAAGCGCGCGTGCGGTTGAACGGTCCGGAACCGGGGTTGCGCGCCCGCGTCGAAGCCGCGCTGGAGGGTAAACCGGCGCGGCTGGCCAAGATCGAGACCACGTATGGGGGCAATGCCACGGACGACGCGAGTCGCGATCCGCAATCGCTGGACGATCTGGCCCGGCTGCAACCGGACGACATCTTCACCAAACTGTACTGGCGAAAATACGGCGAGGAACCCTCCACAGAGTTGCTGGCGGCCTTCCGGGAATTGCTGCTGACGGACAACGAGGAACCCGCGCCATGAGAATTCTCGCCATTCGCGGCAAGAATCTGGCGTCGCTGGCCGGGGAATTCGCGATTCATTTTCATCAAGAACCGCTCGCCTCCACCGGTCTGTTCGCCATCTGCGGACCCACGGGCGCGGGCAAGAGCACCCTGCTCGACGCCCTGTGCCTGGCGCTTTACGACGAAACCCCGCGTCTGAACCGCGCCACCGTCAAAGGCGTCAGCCTGCCGGATGTCAGCGAGGAAACCATCACCCCGCAGGACCCGCGCAATCTGCTGCGCCGGGGCGCGGGCGACGGTTCGGCCGAGGTGGATTTCATCGGCAACGACGGGATTGCGTATCGCGCCCGCTGGAGCGTGCGCCGCGCGCGCGGCAAGGCCGGCGGCAAGCTGCAAAACACCGAGATGCTGCTGCAAACCCTCGACGGCGCGCAACGCATCGGGGGGGTGAAAAACGAAGTCCAGCAGGCGATTCGCGAGCGGCTCGGCTTGTCGTTTCCGCAATTCACCCGCGCCGTGCTGCTGGCCCAGAACGAGTTCGCGGTCTTCCTGAAAGCCAACGACAACGAACGCGCGGAACTGCTGGAAACCCTGACCGGCCTGGATGCCTACACCGGCATTTCCATCCGCGCCTACGACCGCGCCAAGGCCGAACAACAGGCGTTGGACGCCCTGAAGAGCCAACTGGCCGGCCAGCAACCGCTCGCGGTCGAGGCGCGCGCCGAACTGGACCGGCAACTCGCCGCCGCCAGGGCGGAGACGGCGACGCTGGACCAGCGCAAGACCGACCTGGACCGCCAACTACAATGGCATGAGACCTGGGACACGCTGAAACAGAGCGAACAACAGGCGCTGGAAACCGTGCAACAAGCCCGCGCTGACCAGGAAACCGCCGCACCTCGACAAACCAGCCTCACCCGGGTCGAGACCGTGCAGGACGCCCGGCCGGTGGTCGAGGCGGCCGACCGCGCCGCCGCTGAAGTCGAACAGGGCCGTCGGGCCGTGCAGAGCGCCGAGCAACAGCGGGATGAGGCGCAACGGCTCCTGCAACGCGCCGAAGCAGATCGCATGAATGCCGCTCAAGCGGTCGCCGCCGCCGAACAGTGCCGCGCGGATGCCAGCGCCGCGCTCAACCAGGCACGGAGTCTGGATACTGAAATCCACACGCTCGCACCCGGTCATGAAAGCGCGGCCAAGGCGTTGCATGAAGCCCGCCGAGCCGAGGCCGAGGCGCAAAAACGACTGACTGACAAACAGACCGAGCGCCAAAAAGTTGCCGATGACCTGCAAAGCGTCCAGGGGTGGCTGACCCAGCATCAGCCGTTGCGCGTTCTCGCGGAAGACTGGCCGCGCTGGGATGTATTGCTCGCGGACGCCGCGACCCTGCAAGAGGACTTGCGCGCGGCGGAGCAAAAGGTCGCCGCCGGACAGCAAGACATACAGAAACAGCGTCAGGAACTCGATCAAGCCACGGAGCAGTGCGCCAAGGCCGAAACGGCGCTGCATGCGGCGGAAAAGCGGTTGCAGACGGCTCTCGCGGAACTGGCCGGCTTCGATACCGAAACTCTGGCGACGCGCCGGCAAACCGCCCAAACCCGCGCCGATCAACTCACGGAAGCCGAACGGTTATGGAACAACCTCTGCGTCGCCCAAACCCAGCAACGCAAACTGGCGGAAGAAAGCCGCGCGCTCCAGGAACAGGTCGCGCAAGCCGAAGCCGCGCTGCATCAGCTCGCCGCCGAGAAGCCCGCCGCCACGGCCCGGCTGGAACAGGCGGAAAAATCGTTGAAAACCGCCGAGGCCGCCAGCGCCAAAAATGTCGAGACCCTGCGCGCCAGTCTGGAACCCGGCTGCCCCTGCCCGGTCTGCGGCGCGACGGACCACCCCTACGCCGCGGGCGACGCGCCCTCCCGCGCCATGCTCGCCGGCCTGAAAGCCGAGGTCGGTGAATGCCGCCAGGCGCTGGAGGCGCTGGTCGCTCGGGAATCCGCCCAGCAAACCCGCCGAGACCACCACCGCCAGCGTCTGTCGGAACTTGCTAAAGAACAGGCAACGCTGACCGCTTCTCTGGAACGCGACCAAGCCACCTGGAACGCGCATCCTTTCGCGCCGGAACTGGTCGCCGTCGCGTCCGCCGACCGATCCAGTTGGCTGACCGACCAACAGCAACAGATCCGGAGCGATTTGGCCGCCATCGCTCTTCAGGAGAACGCGCAACGCCAAGCCGCCCAGCAGCGCGACGCCGCCCAGAAAATCCGAGACCAAGCCCAGAAACAGCATTCCGCGGCGCAAACTACCCTGAATGCGGCGCAAGCCACTTTCGAGCGCACGACCCAGAATCTACAAACCTCTCGGGAGCGGCAAACCGACCTCGCCCGGCAACTAGCGGAACGGCTCGACGCGCTGGATGCCGCCTTTTCCGGTCACGACTGGCGGCCGCTCTGGCAAGCGGAGCCGGCACGGTTCCACGACCAGCGGCGGGAAAAAGTCGCCCAGTGGAACGAGCGGACCCAACAGGAGGAACAGTGGCGGCAACGACTCGGCGAGATGGAGATTGAGATCAGCAGCCTAAACACAACGGTTGCCGAAAAAACCGCGCACCTCGAACGCGCCACCGCCGACTTCAAGCAAATCGACGACGCGCTCCGGGACAAGCGCCAGCAACGACAAACCCTGTTCGACGGACGCGCCGTGACCGACGTGGAAGCGCAATTCGTCAAGGCGATTGAAGACGCCCGGCGCGCGCTCCAGCAGCAGGAAGACGTCGCGCGTCAGGTCGGGCAGACCCAGGCCAGCGCCGAAACCACCCTGAAAAGCGAACAGAAAGCCCTCGGCGAGCGCCAACAAGCGGTGGAACGGACCACGGCGGCCTTGGGGCAATGGATCGCTGATTTCAATGCCCGCCAGCCCGATGCATCCCTGGATCTTCCCGCGCTCCGCGCCCTGCTGGTCCATGACAGCACCTGGCTAAAACGGGAGCAGGAAGCCCTCAAGGCGCTGGCGGATGCCGTCAGCCGCGCTGACACCATTCTCAAGGAACGCCAGACGCGACGGGAAGCGCACGAACAACACCGCGCCAACCAGGATTCCGTGGAAACCGTGCGAGACGCGCAGCAAAAGATTCAGGAGGATTTAACCGAGGCGCGGAGCCGGACCACGGAAGCCGAACTCAACGTGCGCCAGGATGACGAACGCCGCGCCAAAACCGCGTCCCTGCAAGCCGACTTTCTCCGGCAGGAGGCGAAAACCCGTCTGTGGGGGCAATTGAACGACTTGATCGGCTCCGCCGACGGCAAGAAATTCCGCAACCACGCCCAGCAGTTCACCCTCGACGTGCTGCTCGGCTACGCCAACCGCCATCTAAACGACCTGTCCCGCCGCTACCGGCTGGAACGGATCAAGGACACCCTGGCCCTGATGGTGGTGGATCAGGACATGGGCGACGAAATCCGCTCGGTGCATTCCCTGTCAGGGGGCGAATCCTTCCTGGTCTCGCTGGCCCTGGCACTGGGTTTGGCCTCGCTGTCCTCCAACCGGGTGCGAGTGGAGTCGCTGTTCATCGACGAAGGCTTTGGCAGCCTCGACGCCGACACCTTGCGGGTGGCGATGGATGCCCTGGACAACTTACAGGCCCAAGGCCGCAAGGTGGGCGTCNNAGGACATGACCGAACGGATCGGGGTTCAGATTCAGGTGCGGCGGCAGTCCGGCGGGCAAAGCCGGATCGAGGTCACGCCCGCCGCTCCGCTGAAATCCTCGCCTGTGGTCTGAATGCGCGGAACCCTGATTGCTCGTGCTACACTGATTCAGTGTAATCGTGTGGAGACCTTAGTTATGGCCAATCTCACCATCAGTGTGAACGACGAAGTCCTCAAGCAGGCGAGGATCCGCGCATTGCAAGAAAACCGCTCGGTCAATGCCGTGCTAGGCCAGTACTTGCAGGACTACGCGCGGGCCGATGACATCCAGCGCCGGCGGCGGGAAGCGCTGAATGCGCTCCTGACGCTGGCCGATCAGTGGCGGTGCGGGCGCGGTGCAAAAAGCTGGAGCCGGGACGATCTGTATGAACGATGAGGTTCTCTTCCTGGACACCAATGTTCTGGTTTATCTCTTTGATTTTGATGAACCCGATAAGAAAACGGCCGCCGAACGGATTTTTGGGGACTATGCAGAGATCCGCTTCAGCACCCAAGTGTTGCAAGAGTTTTACGTCACGGTCACGCGCAAACTGGGCCGCCCCATGCCGCCCGAGCAAGCCTTGATTGCGGTGGAATATTTCCAGACCTATCCGGTGGCGGCAATCACCAACGACCTGGTCACCCGAGGAATCCGGCGCAGTATCGACGCCCGTCTATCGTTCTGGGATGCGCTGATCGTGGAGACGGCGTTGGCGGAAAAGGTGGATCTTCTCGTGACGGAAGATCTTCAGGACGGCTGGGAAATCGGTTCGATGCGGGTCTGGAATCCCTTTAGGCGTTGATCCAGCCCACCGAAACAAACTCATTTCCGTTTTACTTTATCGGTTCCGGGGGTGGGTATCGTGTCTCCTTAAAAATGGCCGAGGATCTGTAACCACCATGCCCTTAATCGCGGATTTCATCGCCAGGGTGCAAGCCATTTATCAGACCGGTTTGGCGACCGAACACTCCTACCGGTCCGCCCTGGAAGCGCTATTCGGCGGTCTGGCTGAGGGGGTGACGGCCCTCAACGAACCCCAGCGCGTGCGGTGTGGGGCGCCCGATTTCATCATCCAGCGCGGCGCCATCGCCATCGGGCACGTTGAGGCCAAAGACCTGGATGTCGACCTGCGCGCGCTCAAGGGCCGCGAGCACGACCAGCAGGAACGCTACCGCAAGGCTCTGCCGAATCTGATCTACACCAATGGCCTGGATTGGGATTTCTTCCGCAACGGCGACCGGATCGCCTCCGTCACCATCGCGGATTTCCTGCTGGGCGTCCAGCCCAGGCCCGACCAGTACGCCACCCTGGAACATCTGCTCCGCGAGTTCATCGCCCAACGTCCGCAAACCCTTACTTCGCCACGCGTGTTGGCGGAGCGGATGGCCGGCAAGGCGGCGCTGATCAAGGACGTGCTCGCCAACGCCCTGCGCGAGGACATCGCTGACCGACTAGAACGACCCGTTCCTGCATTTCTATGAAACCTTCCTCGCCGCCTATAACCCGGCCCAGTCCCGCCGAGTTCTGGGACATCGCCGCCAAGGGCAATACCCTGCGCCGCCTGCACCTGATGGACCCCGCCGCCATCGGTTCCACCCCCTATCCCTACCAAGGGGGACGGCGACGGCGTGGTGGGCCAACCCCGCCATGCCGATGGGCGCGCGCGCTCGGTTTCGAGGATGTGAAGCACTACCAGCGGATTATCAAAATCCTGGCTGAAACCGACCGCATCATGAAAACGATCACCCTGACGCTGAATGGGCAGTAATTCCCGCTCTCT
>JRYF01001932.1_pt1 | contig 13849 bp, 10 predicted proteins | sample 235331 | NCBI WGS metagenome assembly JRYF01 (sample SAMN03074217, study PRJNA261475) | activated sludge metagenome | biome: Wastewater Treatment Plant; feature: Wastewater; material: Activated sludge; isolation source: activated biomass of a wastewater treatment plant treating hydrocarbon... ...
GTAGTCCGACGTTTTCTGCAGGTTATGACTTTTTATATTACACATTCGACAAGATGCCCGTTCCTGCCTTTGCAGACGTCGATAACGATGGAGATGAGGACATTGCAGTTGGTTTTAAATATGGATATACGGTATTTGTTGAAAAAGTGAGTAACACTTTTCCATATTTTAGCCCAGTCGGCGTATTACCTAGTAGCATTCCTGGTAACCCGGGCTCCGGAGTATATGGCTACAAAGCGGCACCTACACTTGCAGATTTTGATTGTGATGGTGATCAGGATCTTGTTTTAGGTTTTTATGATGAGTATTTCTATTTACCAACGATTGGAAATAGCAGAAGTAAAATGTTAGTTTTGGAAGAAACCGGAGTTTTGAATTTCAATTTATTGACTGCACATTCACAAAGACTCTCTACTTTGAGAGTACCCGGTGAATATCGTATACGGCCAACTGCTGCTGATCTGGATGGTGATGGCGATTTTGATATTGTCTATGGAGAATTCTATGGCAATTTGCGCTCTTTAGAAGCTTTTCCGATCATCCGCATACCCACCCTAACCCAGTGGGGTATCATCGCCATGGGTATGTTGATCTCCATATTGGGTATATTGGGCATCAGACAGAAAAATGGGTTCTTTAAGTCCCGTACAACATCTGCCGTGATTGTATTACTGCTTTCCATAGGATTGGGCACATCCCTGATGGCTCAGGGCGAGGCAGTCCACATGAATATCGGACTGCGGCTTGAAAATGCCAATCAATTTGATGCCTACATCAAAAGCAATGAATTTCAATCATTGGTGAATAAGTACAATGCCACTATTACAGTGAATGCCGTTGAGGAAAACAACCCAAAGTTAAGAGTATTCGGATTAGAATTTGATTCCCGTCCCAGTGCCAGAAGATTCAGACAAGAATTGATGACGCATACAGCCAATAACCGGCATGGCGTCAAAAATGCCGCTTTCATGAATATGAAGCCTCTTTTTCAGGAAGGAATTGCTCCAAAGAATAATTTTATGGTAGGCGTGTACAGGGTGAAAGACGTAGATGCCTGGTACGCATCGTTTGATAAGAAAGCTGTAGAAGGCAAAGGACTAAAGATTAAATCCATATCGGCAGAACAATCTCCCGGAATGGAGCAACGCCTGGCCAATGGCAACGCCAAAGTCAAACCATTACACATTCAAGGAATGCCCGAAGGCAAAAGAGTGGTTATACTGTATGAGGTAACCGATAAATCTAAAGCCATTGCTGCCACTTCCGGAGAATCATTTAAGACAGAAATGACAAAACTGGGTTTAGAGCCGGTGCGCAACCGGTCTGGATTTTTTATATCCAAATAATCATTTTAATAGATTATTTTTGTTTTTTTCAATCCTCTGTTTTGAATTGAAAACAGAGGATTGTTCTTTTCTATCAAGTATTGAGAACATACAATTAAGTATAACAGCTTAAATATATAATATCACATACAATGACGAACAGAGTTTCCGATAAAGAATTGGCTCCTTTCAGTTGTACATTTACGCCTCAGCTACCCGAATTGCTACATAAGTTGCAATGTACTCTGGTCATCAGTACGTTCCAGGCGGGTAAGGTTATATTTATATCCCCCAAAGACGATAACTTTCTGGTACAACTGCCCAGAAATTTCAAAAGACCTATGGGGGTTACCTTTAGTGGAGACAAAATGGCTGTTGCCACAATGAATGAAATTGTAGTCCTGAGAAATTCTAAAGAGTTAGCCAAAACTTATCCCAATAAACCCAATACGTATGATCAACTGTGGACACCCCGGGCGACCTACTACACGGGAGCTGTCGATATTCACGATCTCCATTTTGGCAATGGGGGCAAACTTTGGGCTGTAAATACATCGTTTTCGTGTTTATGCTCGATTGATGACGACTATAGTTTCAGACCGGAATGGCAACCTCATTTTATCACCCATCTGGCGCCAGAGGATCGATGTCATCTCAATGGGTTGGCCATGAAAGACGGAGAACCCAAATATATTAGTGCGCTGGGAAGTGGCGATTCCTTCCAATCATGGCGTGAAGACATTGTTCGGGGAGGTATCATTATGGATGTGGAAAGTAATGAAATCATTACGCGTGGTTTGGCCATGCCCCATACACCACGAATCTATAACGGACAACTGTACTGTCTGCTTTCGGCTGCGCAAAAACTCATCACCGTAGACCCCGCTACCGGAAAAACTGAAGATGTGGCGCATTTGCCGGGATTCGTAAGAGGCATGACAAAAATCAGAGACTTTGTATTTGTATCCACATCAAAACTTAGAAAAAACAGTTCCACTTTTAACAAGCTGGATATTCCTGAGTCTGCTAACCATTCGATGATCTATGCCGTCCATCTTCCTACCGGTCAGGTAACCGGAAAAATTCAATACCGGATGTCAGTAGATGAGATTTACGATATCCAGGTGTTAGAAAACTGTATCAGACCTAATATTATTAATCACTACAAAGACCTCCACCATCGAGCGCTGATGATACCCGGCACTACTTTTTGGGCACAAGCCCAGGATGAAAAAACCAATAATAATACCGGTGAAGTAGAAATCGAAAAAGATCAGGAATAGTACATCATGGTATTTTCCAATGATATATTATTCCTGATAATATATACTCTACATCATAGGTACTCTGACCAAAGTATTCTCCCATGCCATGATCAGGTGCGCCGATCCATCGTCCTGCTTTTCCCAGGTCATCGTAAAATTTTCTACATGGGAAGGAGGTGCGGAAACGCTTCCATTGACACGTACTACATCTTTTGAATTATCATAACCATAAGCCCCCCACTGATTCAATACTGAATTGAGGATGATGGTCCATTCGGTTTCTCCAGGTATGGTAAAAAGAGTATAAGTACCGGCTTTAACATCACTCCCTCCAAACTTTACATCGCGATAAAAAGTTATCTCCGGTGTTTCATTGGCACCTGTCCGCCATACTTGACCAAATGGCACCAAAGCTCCAAAAATATCTCTGTCCTTTTTTGCAGGGCGAGAATAGTAAATCTTGGCCACGGTTGGGGCACCTCTTTCCGGACTGTATGCGGCTGCATCCATCGGGCTCGCATCCAAACCAGGTAATCTTTGCGCATCCAGGGACCATCCCAGACCTACCATCAACAAAATGAATACATAAAATCTTTTCATGTTATAAAAGTTTTTAGTGATCAATATCTGTAAGAACATATTTCCGTTTTATTCGTTCGAAATATGTGGTGTATAAGTAAACTAACTCATGTATAGATTATACAAACTTGAAAGGACAACGTGTGTACCACAAGTTGCACAAATACCACAAGAATCAAAAATCCCGTTTTTTTAAAAGTACGTATATTTGTGAAATGTTTATTGCAACTCATAGTTAAAAGTAATTTTGTGAATTGATCATTGAGATTTTCTTTAATACATATAAAATTTCAAGCAATACTATTGGTAGAAAAAATGATGGATAATTTTAGATGGATTCTGGTAGGGACGGTTTTGGCAAGTTTGCTTCTAAATGCAAAATCTGCAATAAGTCAGATCTCCCCTGACCCGGTAGAGAAAGAAGCTATTCAATTCCAAATTGGAGAGTTTTTAAAAGATCAAGCCTCACATTGGTCTCTGACAGAGGAAGATATTTACCAATTTGAAGTAATCTATGCATACACATCAAGACACAATGGAGTAATCCATGCCTATATTCAACAAAGCATTGATGGTACTCCTGTAGACCAAACAGTGACAACACTGACCATTACACCGGAGGGTAAAACGCACGCTCTGCGTGTAGACTTTATTCCCAATGTGAGAGAATTAGTAGAAGAGTTCCCCTTGCTTTTAACTCCTGGAAATGCCATCATCCGGGCAGCCCATCACCTGAACATCGCTGCCCATCCTTCTCAGCTCAAAGCCCTCCAAACCACCCGATCCAGGGAATCGGTGTTTGAAGCCGCCTTTTCGGATGAAAATATAACGGTCAAACCCATCTATGCCTTCAACCAGAGTGGTAAACTCCGGCTGGCATGGGATCTTTCCATCATGGAAACCCAGGGATCGGATTACTGGAATGTAAAAATCGACGGACATAACGGAGAACTTCTGGACAAAAACAACTATACTGTTTACTGCAATCAAACTTCAATCAGCCAGGCTTTAGTCAGAAACTGCGATCATGATCAAAGTCTGGATGTTTCCGGAGTCTACTCTTTTGCTCCTCCGGGCGAAACGGAGCAAAACAATTTGTATAAAGTGTATCCGTTTCCTTTCGAAAGCCCTTCAGAAGGACCCCACACCATTGTTCACAAGCCTCATTTACCTATAGCGTCTCCGTTTGGTTGGCATGACATTAATGGGGTTGAAGGACCAGAGTATACCATTACCCGGGGAAATAATACACACGCTTATCAGAACAGGCACCGGAATAACGCTTCCAATGGGGATGAACCCAATGGTGGAGAGGATCTCATCTTTGTATTTGATCACAAATTGAATGACAATTCAGACAGCAGCGAATATGCAGCCATCACCAATTTGTTTTACGCAAATAATATGATCCATGATCTGAGTTATTTGTTGGGATTTACGGAAGAAGCCGGCAATTTTCAACAAAACAATTATGGCAAAGGAGGACGTGCTGCCGATTATGTCATAGCCCAGGGCTTTGATGGCAATGCAAGAAATAATGCTGCATTTACTACCCCGCCCGATGGTTCCAGAGGAAGAATGCAAATGTTTTTATGGGATAAGGTGAGATCATTGCTTACTATCGATCAACCAGCCACGCTTTCTGAAAGAGTATATGAATTTGGAACTGCCAATTTTGGTCCTAATATTCAAAATGTAAATATATCCGCACCAATAGTTGTTGCCAGAGATAACTCAGTAAACCCAACTGCAGTTTGTTCGAATGTGGTTACCAATCTCAGTGGTAAAATTGCAATGGTTGACAGGGGCTTATGCGATTTCAGTCAAAAAGTATTCAATGCCCAGCAACGGGGAGCGGTGATGGTAATGGTGTGCAACGTAGCTGGGGTTGGTGGAGGTACAGGGGATGAGTTAATTTCCATGGGAGCCGGCGAAAATGCCAATCTCGTAAATATACCTTCCATTTTCATGAAAAAAAGAGATTGCGATCTGATAAGAATTGCACTCAACAATGGAGAGGAAGTGATTGCTACCGTCAAGGATCGACCTATTCAAGGGCCCCGGGATATTGATGGAAATTTTGACAATGGCGTAATTCTGCATGAATATGCCCATGGCATTTCTATTCGGCTTACCGGAGGGCCATTGAACGCTTCTTGCCTGATCAACTATGACACCAATGGGGACGGCAGGAGGGACGCTGGGGAACAGATGGGAGAAGGATGGAGTGATTTTTTCGGTCTGATATTTACTACAAAGCCGGGAGATAACGGTGCACAACCAAGAGGGATAGGAACCTATGTTTCGGGTGCTCCTCCAACTGCAAGGGGGATTCGCACTTTTCCTTATTCTACCGATATGACTGTCAATCCGCTGACCTATGATTTTATCAAGACCGCATCAGTGCCGCATGGGGTAGGGGCAGTTTGGACAGCTATGATTTGGGATTTATATTGGGCTTTTATAGACCTTTATGGTTTTGATCCCGACTGGTCGAATACCAGATCGGGCAATTATATGTCCACTCTGCTTGTCATGGATGGAATGAAAATCCAGCCCTGCAATCCGGGCTTTGTTGACGGACGTGATGCCATATTGGAAGCCGATCGTATCAATTATAATGGAAAACATCAACGACTCATTTGGGAAGTTTTTGCACGCAGAGGATTGGGGTACTATGCAGACCAGGGAGAACCCAGAAACCACCGGGATGGTAAAGAAGACTTTGAAATACCTCCTTTATTGATTGAAGAATTGAAAATAGCTAAATCCAGCAATAGGAATATCCGACCAGGAGATTTAGTAGATGTGCAAATTTCAGTCACCAATCATATCCCATCTACTCAGTCGGGTATTATAGTACAAGACCAACTACCCGAAGGGTTAACTTTTTTGGTAGGGTCATCAAACAAAAATGCTGAAGTTCAAGGAAATCATGTATTATTTCAAATTAACCGATTGCTTTATGAAGAAACGGATACCATTACCTATCAGGCTATTTCTTCAGTGGATATAAAGTCTACTACCTTTTATTATGATGATGTGGAATCTTCACAGAGTCAGTGGAAAACGGAAAGCGCAAAAACTGAATCACCCTGGCGCATCAGTACAAGAGAAGCACTCAGCGGTTCACGCTCATGGTATGTGGAGGAAAGAAACGCTATTAGTTTGGATGAGCGCCTCACCAGTCCGCCAATAACCATTTTGGGGATGCAAAGGCCTGTATTTCGATTTTGGCACAAATACGATATTATGTCTGCTGAGAATGGTGGCTTTATAGAAATCAAAGAAGCAGGATCTGAACAATGGAATGAAGTGGCAGAATATATGATCATTCGCAACTACTATCCCGGCCAACTCAGTTTCTTTACTTTTGCCATACCTTTTCTGGAAGGATTTTCGGGAAATTCTGATAACCTATGGAAGGATACTTATATCGATTTAAGCGATTACAATGGTAAAACCATTCAGATCCGCTTTCGATTCGGGACAGATGGGGGCACCCGCACAGGTGTAACCAATCCGGGATGGTTTATCGATGAAATGGAGGTATTGGATCTGAAAAAGTACGAAAGCCGTGCATGTGTTTCCAGTCATGAAGCCCCGGAACTCAGGTGTTCACCAATTTCTACTATTGTTATTAACGGCAATACCGTAACTCAGGTCGAAAACCTGATTCCCACCCATAAAACTTTTAAAGTTTTTCCCAATCCAGCCAATGATGTGGTATACATCGAATCCTCCGGTGAGTATTTCGGAGAAAGTAGATTACTCGTTCACTCTGTGGATGGACAGTTGGTGATAGACCAAAAATGGTTGCCATCGACGCAAATAGCTGTTTCCACAGCCGGACTTCAGTCAGGAATTTATTTTTTCAAAGTCATTGAAGGAGATTCCATTCATACTGAAAAAGTAATCATTACTCATTAAAATCCATTGCTTCCAAAACTATGAATGACCCATTGAACAACATCCGGGAAGAATATCCTTACCTGGATACCACTACATATCTGAACACCGCATCCAGTGGCCTAATGTCAAAACATGTTCTTGAATACAGAAGGCATTATGATCAGGAATACTTTGAAAAGGGGTTCTCTTTCAGAAAAAAATGCCTTGATGAAGCTTATGCCCTGAAGCAACTCATTGGATCTACATTTCATTGTGGTGCAGAACGCATAGGTCTGCTACCTAATTTTTCCTGGGGAATGAACGCATTAGCTGAATCATTAGCTGATGGAAGGAAAGTTCTCCTGGTCCATGACGATTATCCATCGCTGACGCTACCATTTGCATCAAGAAATTTTCAGAGCTTTTATGTGCCCGCACATCCTTTAAATGAGGATACCATAGTCCATGCTATCGAAGAAATTAAACCGGAAATATGGGCAGTATCCAATACCCAGTGGAAAGATGGCGCCCACATCCCTGTAAAAGTTTTTAAAAATATCAAAACCCGGTTTCCCGATCTTCTCATCATTGCCGATGCAACGCAATACCTGGGGACTCAACCTTTTCATTTTGATGATTCTGGTATTGATTTTCTTCTCACCAGTGGTTATAAATGGTTATTGTCGGGATTTGGAAATGGGTTTGTGATGACTTCTCAGAATCTGGATAAGCATTGGAAATTGAAAGTTACAGGCAATAATACCCTGATGGATCGATTCTTTACCGGCCGCAATCATCCGGGTCAGGATTGGGAACCCGGACATTTAGATATGTTAAACTTCGGTTCGATGAACATAGCGCTGCAACAGCTGAACGAAATAGGCCTGGTGAGGATTGAAAGGAAAATCAGCAAATTGTCTATGTCCCTCAAAACCGGCCTTGTCAGTATGGGCTTTCTTTCTTCCGGTTCTTTACATGATAATATACATCGGAATATTCTTCAAATTCCCGGCAGTTTGGAATGGGTAAAAGAATTGGAAAAAAATGGTATAGAAGTGGCTTTCAGGGATGGCATCCGAATTAGTTTCCATTTTTATAATACTGTAGGTGAAATACAACGACTTTTAAAAGCGCTTCAATGGTTGGTATAAACGTTGGTGTATTTTTTGCAATGAAATGTTATTATGACAATTACAATGAAAGTTTCTGACTCCGGACAATCTCGTGCTCAAATATCCAGATCATCGATTCAGCGATTATATATCGCCATGAGACACCTGTTTATTAGGGGAAGCTACAAACCTCTCGGCATCTCCGGAGAAACCATGATTAACTCTCTGCTGGCATTAAAACCTGAAATCTACGGTTCTATTGCCGATGATGAAAAGGTAGAACTCAATGGCCTATTGTATATTTTTCAGCGTTTACCTCAAGGTATTGAACAATGCAGGTATATCAAATTGATCAGCCGCGAAGGATTTGATAAAACACATTTTACACCGCTAATCCCGAGCAAAAGAAGGAGAAATTGTTACCGCATTGACGATGAACAAATGTTTATTGAGATGACCAGAGGTCGAAGTGACATCTATGATGTACTTACACATTTGACATTTATGTACATTGAAGCAGAGAAGATCAGGAAAAATGCTCTTGATTCTAAAGACCGTAAAAACCGGGCATGGAAGATGATTGAAAAGATCATCGAAAAAATAGAACGAGGTGAAGAATTTTCAAAAGAAGTGGGATTTACCTATCTGAGCACACTTTTAGGGCGTACATATGCAGAGACGAAAGAAGCATACAATCGCTTTGAATCAGCAGAAAAAGTGAATAGTTTATTCAGCATTACTTATTGGATGGGTAAACTTTCCATGGATGAATTCATTGATCAATTAGACAGGGAAATAAGCTTTTCATCTGCTTTAAGAGACAACTTAGGACATCATATTTATGGTGAAGAGTGGGCTACGGCTATTAAACAGGTTTTATACGATAATCAATGGACCGATAGACCTGTGCATATTATCAGTTCGAATATGCATAGTGTTATGAATTGCTTTTATGCAAAAGTCGCTTTGGGCTCAAAAGTAAAGGCGAATTCGCTTGAAGAATATGCCGAAATTCTTAGTCAATCAGACAATAGCCACCTGAGAGAATTGGTAAGAAAGTATGCCCTCCAAAATGGTATGATGGAGCTGCATGATTTCACCGGCACCAATATATCCGTCCAAATCTTTGACTGTAATGATATTCCGGTAAAATCATTGCCGCAGGATTTACATTGGAAACAAAGCAACCAAGGAAAAAACCCGGTTCTCATAGTTATGGATTATGCTTTCGGGGAGCAGGCCTATGAAACCATGGATGAGCTGCTCAAACCCTTCGAAACGGAAAACAATTCAGTTCCTTTCCACGTAAGATCGATCAATATTATGGGAAAAGCAGGTATCCTCACCGGATCCAAAGGCGATATTATGATTCCAACCGCCCATGTTTTTGAAGGCAGCGCAGATAATTACCCATTCGAAAATGCATTGTTACCGTCGCAGTTTGAAGGAAAGGGGTTAGGTGTATTTTGTGGACCCATGATAACAGTGTTAGGGACTTCACTTCAAAATAAGGATATTTTACAGTATTTCATGGAATCAAGCTGGCAGGCCATTGGCCTTGAAATGGAAGGGGCTCATTATCAAAAAGCCATTCAGGCAGCCAGCAAAATAAGGAATAGCATTGATCCGGATGTGGTATTAAGGTATGCCTATTATGCCTCAGACAATCCGTTGGAGACAGGAAGTACGCTGGCATCCGGCAGTCTGGGATTGGATGGTGTTAAACCCACTTATATGATCACCATTGCTATTCTTAATGGCATTGGAGAGAGTATTGTATGAGATATGCTATTATTTGGTGGATAAGATTTTACCCTTTAAAGTGTCCATTGGGAAATTTCATTGTCTGTGAGTGGAATAATTTAGTCCCTAACGGGACTGAGACTTTTGCAGTCAACAACATCTAAATTTCAACCTTATTTACCTTCTCCCCGTTTATTCAGAGCATTAAATCATTTTTTTCAATTGCATGTATATATTATGCAAGACCCTTTTATACCTTGTGCTTTGTGTGTGTGTATAAAATAATTACTAGAATCTACAAAACGAATTCAATCCAAACCTGATCTCCATATGTTTCAACATTTGATTCCTTACTTAAAAAATTCTGGATCAAGGACCTCGGGTTTGTTATTTATGATCAATTCGATACTGTTCAGCAATTTTGCAGTACGACTTCCTGAAATCAAATCCTACCTAGGCATAAATAATGCAGAGCTAGGATTAGCGCTGTTGATGTCTCCTTTAGGTGTTTTGATTGCAACACCCTTTTCGGTGTTAGCCATAAATCGTTTGGGTACGGGAAGGATCGCTGTATTCAGTGGTGTTTGGGTTTGCCTGTCCGTCATTTTACTTGCGGTTCCGGAAAATTTTATAATTTTTTGTGCAGCCATGTTATTTTTTGGTCTTAGTCATGGCGCACTGGATATTAGCAGCAATACTGTGGTTTCTGCACTGGAAAAGAGAGATAGTAAGGTGTACATGTCCTCTTCTCATGCGTTCTGGAGTCTGGGGGCTATGATAGGCGCAATAACCGGAGGTATTGCAGCTTCAACCGGAATGACCCCTTTCTCCCATTTGGTAGTGGTTAGTGTTACTTGTTTGTTGATTCTCTTTTCTCATTCCAGATTTATCTATCTTTTAAAAGATGAAGCAGAAGCAGCTCTAAAACTTATCTGGCCGGGGTTTTACCTGTTCATTCTCATCGTCATTGGTTTTTTTGNNATTTTTTAATGAAGTTTTAGAAAGCCCTAAGAAATATTTAGGTTTAGGGTATGCCGGTTTTACTGCATCTATGGCTTTTATCAGGCTACTTGGCGACCGGATATTTGCAGCATGGGATACCCGCAAAGTGATGCTCATCGCCATTTTTACAGGATGTATCGGAATATTTATCTATTCAGGAGGATATTCCGTTGTCATATGTACTATTGCTATGATGATTGCCGGCATGGGATGTGCCCTTATTATTCCATTGGTGTTTTTCCATGCAGGATCATCCTCCAGGGTTTCGCCCAGTCTTGGAATCGCTATGGTAGCAACATTTGGATATTCAGGTTTAATGGCCGGGCCACCATTGATAGGCTTCATCAGTGAGTTATTTTCTCTGCGTACCAGTTTTTACTTTCTCTCTTTTTGTTTTGTGATTATTTTTGTCCTCGCATTGACCATTAAGAAAAGGTAATTTCTAAAACATTAAATTGGTGGTAGTTCATACCCTTAACTTGCGATCTCTGCTGTTTTTAAAACCCATTGAAAAGCTAAGTATTTATAAAAAATGAAAAGTATCCTCACCATTGGATTATTGATCTTATCGAATGTATTTATGACACTAGCCTGGTATGGCCATTTAAAATTTGCAGAATGGAAATGGTTTAGTAAACTTGGGCTTATTTCCATCATCTTCATCAGTTGGGGTATTGCTCTCTTTGAATATTGTTTTCAGGTACCCGCTAACAAGATAGGCTTTCACAGTAATGGAGGACCTTTTACTCTGGTTGAATTGAAAGTACTGCAGGAAGTAATCACATTGGTAGTTTTTGTTATATTTACTTTGTTAGTATTCAGGAATGAAAGTTTCAGGGTTAATCATATCATTGGATTTATATTCCTGGTGTTAGCTGTGTATTTTATCTTTAAAAAGTGACTTTATACCAGACGAGGACTACATTCTGCCTTTCAACATGAAATTCCAATACAGGAAGGGCAGTCCATATTTTTTTAATAACCACATGCTGAATTGCTCTTTTGTAGTATCTACAAATTTGGTAATCCAAGGATCGCTATCACGAACATTGCCGTATTTAAATTCCGCCAGAAGCATAGAACCATATCCTGTAAGTATAGGACAGCTGGAATAGCCTTCATATTTTAGATCGCTTAAGTTTCCATTTTTCAGAAATTGAATGATGTTTTCTACTACCACCGGTGCTTGTTTTCTGATAGCTGCTCCGGTTTTTGCTGTCGGTAATCCCGCCGCGTCACCTATTGAAAATACATTAGCATAATGCATGTGCTGCAAACTGTGAATATCTACATTAACCATCCCTTTTTGAGCGCCTTCGGTGAAAACCAGGTTGGAGTTTCTTACAAAATCAGGCGTACGTTGTGGAGGCGCCAGGTGTAGCATTTCGTAGGGTACTTCTACCTTCCGGCCTTCAATGGTTTCATTTAAAACAGGGTCGTCCGGTGCTACTTCGTGATTCTTGTGGGTGTATTCAAAGGTAATCACTTTATTGTCCGCATCAATGGAGGTGGGTTTATGGAAAGGTTTGAAAATGATTTTTCTCTCTTCAATGATACGGTTCAGGGTTTTTGCAAATTCCGGTGTACCAAAAATCACAGTACCTGGAGTAAAAAAAGCTACATTTACTTCATTTCGTATTCCTCTTTTTCTAAAATGGTGTTCTGCCATATACATGATTTTCTGAGGAGCCCCACCACATTTGATTGGAGCTGCGGGCTGCGTAAAAATGGCATTACCGCCTTTAAATGAGCTGATCACCTTCCATGCATGTTGAGGGTCCGTGTAGATACTGCATACTGAACCTTTGCCTAACGCATTGCTTAATCCTTCAATGGCTTCCAGATCGTTAACCAAACCAGGCACCACCAATAATATATCATAAGAATACGATCCATTTTTTTCGGTTACAACTTCATTGTTATCCGGATGAAGGGATAACACGCGGTCTTTGATCCAATGCACTCCTTTTGGGATGATATCCTTTTCTTTTCGTATGGTTTTTTGATAATCAAAAGTGCCGGCCCCAACAAGCGTCCAGGCAGGTTGATAATAATGGTTTTCTGATGGCTCGACTATGGCAATGCTCAGCCTTTTATCCTTTCGGATCAATTGGGCTGCTACAGTAATTCCTGCGGTACCTCCTCCAGCAATCATGATTTGATAATGTCTCATAAGTCTACATTGGTTATGACATGTGAAAATGTTAAGCAAAAAAGTACAACATATTCAATCACCTTTTATTTTTTAGTGGCATATGATGATTAAATTATATTATTTCCATTCCTCTAATTAGCCACAGTAAAGTTCGCTTTTATCACACAGGTGTTTTGTGACATTGATCACAAATAGATTATGATTTGAATCATGCTTTTCATACTGCTTCGGGAATGAAATCACCGGATATTAAAACTTTCAGTAGGTTTGTCTGTATATTCTAAGATAAATTTCATTATGATTGACAAACTGGTGTTACGGAAATATTTGCCATATTTTTCGGATGAGGCTTTATTGGATGCCATAGCCATGAATGGTGAGCTGGTGCATATTAATGCCGGTGAATCGATTATGGAACCTGGCAAATATATTAAGGTTATTCCCATCATTTTATATGGATCCATAAAAGTATTGAGGCCTGACGAAAAAGACAGAGAAGTCCTCTTGTACTATTTAGAGAAAGGGGACACCTGCGCTATGTCCTTAACCTGTTGTAGTGCTTATCAACCCAGTGAAGTGAAAGCCATTGCAGAGGAGGATACAGATATGATCAATATTCCGGTACTTTTACATGAAGAATGGCAAAACAAATTCCGGCAATGGAAAGATTTTGTTGCGCGAACTTATTTGAAGAGATTTCATGAATTATTAAAAACCGTTGATGAAATTGCATTCAAAAAAATGGATGAGCGACTTCTTGTATATTTGCATCGCAAA
>JRYF01003237.1_pt1 | contig 13847 bp, 9 predicted proteins | sample 235331 | NCBI WGS metagenome assembly JRYF01 (sample SAMN03074217, study PRJNA261475) | activated sludge metagenome | biome: Wastewater Treatment Plant; feature: Wastewater; material: Activated sludge; isolation source: activated biomass of a wastewater treatment plant treating hydrocarbon... ...
CAGCGGGCGCTGCCCCCCCCCCCACTCCTCCCTCCTGCTGGACACCAGGCGGCCGACGCCGTACGCTTCGCGCGTCCGTCGGGTGACACCGCGGCCGCGACGCCGGCCAGCCCCGAGGGGTCATCGTCCGGGAGGGGGGCGCGATGTCGCGATCTGAACATTTCGTGGACGTGGCCAGCTCCACGGCCACGCAGGGCTGGGCGAATGTCAGCGGCCAGGTCTACGGCTTCGTCGACCCGTCCTGGGACAGCGACTGGTACGCCACCTACCTGACGGCGGGCATCACGTATACGTTGCGCCTGTTCGCGCCTGCCTTCGACGGCGTGCTCGCGCTGCGCAACGCCAGCGGCGGCCTGGTCTCGGTGGCCGACTTCTACGACGTCGGCGGCACCGAGGCGCTCGTCTACACGCCGGCGACGAGCGGCGTCCACTACGTCGACGTGCAGTCGTACAGCGGCAGCGCGTGGCGCACCGGCTTCTACCTCGTCGGCGTGAATTCGACCGCGCGCGACGACTATGCGGCGACGACGTTCACCACGAGCACGCTCACGCTCGGCCAGGCACGCAGCGGCAGCATCGAGATCGGCGCCGATGCCGACTGGCACAAGGTGACGCTGACGGCAGGCCAGACCTACACCATGGCCGTTACCGGCAGCCTGCCGCAGGCCTTCGTCCAGGTCTTCGACGCCGACGGGGCCGAGACCGGTGTCTCGGGTCTCGGCGCGGTCACGTTCCGTGCCGAGGTGAGCGGGGTCTATCACGTCGAGGTCGCGTCGGCGTCGCTGACCGCCACCGGTTCGTACGCGCTCACGGTGCGCGAGCCGCCGACGCTGAGCATCAGCGGCGGCGCGGTGCGCGAAGGCGACGTGGGCGCGAGCGGCGCCACCTTCGTCGTGCGGCTGTCGGCGCCGTCGGCGCTGCCGGTCACGGTGCGCGTGGCCTCGGTGGACGGCACGGCCGTGGCCGGCGTCGACTATCGCGCGGTCGACCAGCTGGTGACGATCGCGCCCGGGCAGACGAGCGCTGCGGTCAGCGTGCAGATCTACGGCAACCCATGGTTCCAGCCGCACCGCGTGTTCGAGCTCGCGCTGGCGGAGGCCACCGGTGCGGTGGTGGGGCAGGCGCGCGCGTTCGCGATCATCAACGACGACGACCGGCCGCCCGGCGTCGTCCTGCCGAGCGACGACCAGTTCGGCTTCCAGTGGTACCTGCACGCGGTGCGCGCGCCGTTCGCGTGGGCGCACGCCACCGGCAAGGGCGTCAAGGTGGGGGTGTTCGACCAGGGCATCGACGTGGCGAACGCCGAGCTGCGGCCGAACACCGATGCGATGGCCGGGCGCAGCGCGGCGACGCTCGCGCCGGGCGGGCAGCCGGTCACCGCGTCCGACCTGCACGGCACGTTCGTCGCGGGCGTGATCGGCGCCGCGCGCGACGGGCGCGGCATCGTCGGCGTCGCCTACGACGCGACACTGGTGTCGATCTACTCGTCGCTCGAGCTCGAACCGCGCTACCTGACCGAGATCGCGAACGCGTTCACCTACGCGAAGTCGCTCGACGTGCTGAACAACTCGTGGGGCTTCGGCAACCTGCTGCAGTTCGACACCAACTGGGCGTTCCTCGACGACGCCGAGAGCCCGCTGTTCGCCCCCGCGTTCCGCGCGCTGCGCGACCTCGCCGCGAACGGGCGCGGCGGGCTGGGGACGGTCGTCGTGCAGTCGGCCGGCAACGGCTACCGCGTCGGCGACGACACCAACCTGCACAACTTCCAGAACAGCCGCTACGTGATCACGGTCGGCGCCACCGACTTCTTCGGCCAGGTCTCGCCGTTCAGCACCAACGGCGCGTCGATCCTGGTGTCGGCGCCGGGCGGCGGCGGCGGCGGCAGCTACGACAGCATCCTCACGACCGACCGCAACGGTGCGCTCGGCAAGAGCGCGGGCGAGCTCGCGTTCGTCGACGGCACGTCGTTCTCGGCGCCGGTCGTCTCGGGCATCGTCGCGCTGATGCTGGAGGTCAATCCGCGGCTGGGCTACCGTGACGTGCAGCAGATCCTGGCCTACACCGCGCTGCGTACCGACATCGGCGCCGGCGAGTGGGAGTACAACGGCGCGACGAACTGGAACGGCGGCGGCATGCACTACAACGCCCTCGAGCACGCGAGCGGCTTCGGCCAGGTCGATGCGCTGGCTGCGGTGCGCCTGGCGGCGAGCTGGGATGCGCCGCCGCTGACGGTGGCCAACACGAAGGAGGTGTCCGTCGGCCGCGCGGTCAACGCCGCCATCCCCGACAACAGCTTCGAAGGCAGCTTCAGTTTCGTCGAGGTCGGCGAGTCGATGGTGGTCGAGCGCGCCGACGTGCGCGTGAACGTCGAGCACAGCTTCGTCGGTGATCTGTCGATCCTGCTGCTGTCGCCGGCGGGCACGACGAGCGTCCTGCTGTGGCGGCCGTCGCAGGGGGCGCTGAGCGCGTACGGGTCGTCGCAGCAGGACATCCGCTTCACGTTCGACACGGTGCTGAACTGGGGCGAGGACTCGCGCGGCATCTGGACGCTGGGCGTGTTCGACCTGGAGGCGGGCGACACCGGGCGCGTGCTCGACTGGACGTTGACGCTCATCGGCCGTCCGCCGTCCGCCGACGACGTCTACGTGTACACCAGCGAGTACCCGCAGATCGTGGCCGCGGACCCCTCGCGTGCGGTGCTGCGCGACACCGACGGCGGCTACGACACGCTCAACGCGGCGGCACTCGGCCTGAACAACCGCATCGACCTCAGCGGGCGCACCGACAGCATCCTCAACGGCGCACGGCTCGCGATCGCCCCGGGCACGCTGATCGAGGCCGCCGTGGGCGGTGACGGCGACGACGTGCTGATCGGCAACGCGCTCGCGAACCGTTTGCGCGGCGGTCCCGGCAACGACTCGATCGACGGTGGCGGCGGCATCGACATGGCGGTCTTCGCGAGCACACGGGCCGACTATGCCGTCGCGCGTTGGGGCAGCCACTGGATCGTCGAAGCCTTGCGCGGCAACTACGGCACCGACCTGCTCACCAGCATCGAGCGTGTCCACTTCGCGGACGCCGGCCTTGCGCTGGACACCGAGGTGACCGGTCATGCGGGACAGACGGCTCAGATCCTGCGCGCGTTGTTCGGGCCTTCCTTTGTGCGCAACGCGGAGTTCGTCGCCATCGGCCTTGGCCTGTTCGACCAGGGACAGACGTACGAGCAGATCGTGGCGCTCGCGATCTCGACCCCTCTGTTCGCGCAGCTCGCCGGCGGCCGCTCGAACCGAGCCTTCGTCGAGCACGTCTACGAGAACGTCGTCGGCATGCCGGCCGATTCCTCGACGGCCGCCTATTACACGGGTTTGCTCGACCAGGGCTCGCAGACGCAGACTTCGCTCGGTGTGCTCGCGGCGCAGCTCGACTTGAACGCGCGCAGCGTCGAGCTCGTGGGGCTCGTCGACACTGGGTTGCCGTTCGGCCTTCCGGGCGGCTGACTGCGTACGAGGCTGACTCGCTGCAGGCGCCGGTTAGCGGCGTGGCGGCCGCGCCTGTCGTTTTGCCCTGCGCTGGTGACGGCTGTCACAAGCGACCCGCGCGCGGCTGCGGACAATCCGCTCCTGTATGGTCTCTGGTTGTCTCCCATGAATGCGCTGTCGTTGTTGCGGTCACTTGCGTGTCGTGTCGTGTCGAGGCCGTCGGGTTCGCCGCCGGCCGCGCCGGCGCCGTACCGGGTTCGACCGGCGCTGCTCAGGAGCGGGCGCTCGAAGGCGGTCGACAGGCCCGAGAAGGATCTCTTGCAGCGCCTGCGTGAAGCGGGTCTGTGATGGCCTCGTGCTCGGTGCGCGGGTAGCGCGAGCGTGGGGCAGCTAGAATGCGCGTTTTTCGTTCGATGGGATTCCTACCGTGGCCAACAAGCAAGTGATCTACAGCGACCGCCTCGTCAACATTTCGCTGCAGGGCGGCATGGTCCGCATCGATCTGGCCGTGATGGCGGGTACCGCCAAAGGCAAGGACGATCAGCCCGCGGTGCGCCTCGAGACCACGCACCAGCTCGTGATGCCGCTCGACGGCTTCGTCGACGGCGTGCGCATGCAGGAGCGGCTTGTCAAGGGACTGATCGCCCGCGAGGAGCAGCAGCGCGCGGCTGCCGCCGCGGCGCAGTCGGCTGCGGCGGCGGACGCACCGGCGGCCGCCTGAGACGCGGCCGCGGTATCAAGCGCCTCGTGCCCGGTGCTCGAGAGCGTCGCCCTGCGCTACGACCCGGCGGAGGACCGGGTGCTGGTGTGCATCCGTGCGACCGGTGAGCAGCGTGGCGACGAGCACTGGCTGCACCTGACACGACGCGTCTGCGCCGCGTGGCGCGCGGACCTGCAGGCGATGATCGACCTGTCGGCGCAGCCGCCACGGCAGTTGCGCCCCGAGGCGAAGGCCGCCGTGTCGGCGGCGCACCACCAGGCGATGGCCGGGCAGGCGCCCCTGCGGACGCGCCCGGCTGCGGACGGGTCGCCGCCGTCGAGTGCCGTCGCGCTGGTCACGAGCGTGGCCTGCGGCAGGCGTCGAGACGACGGCCGCTGGGTGCTGCGCTTCGAGCTGCGTGAACGAGGCAGCCTGTCGTTGGTGCTCGACGATCGCACGCTGCACGGGCTTGCGGCGGCACTGTCCAAGCACGTGCACGCGGCGGGATGGGCGCTGCCTGCGTTGCCGAGTGAGACCGGGCGCACGTCGGCGCCGAGTGCGGCCAGTGCCATGCACTAGGACGGCTGTGGTGCTGTCGCCACAGTCTTTGTCGAGTACTTTGAGATTCATATAGGAAGTCCTAGAATGCGGCGCCATGTCGAGCTTCCTGCGCGTGCCTGTCGACGCCCCGCCGCAGCAACAGCGGCGCCTGGCGGCGCTGCAGCGCGAGTTCGCCGCGGCATGCAACGCACTGCTGCCGGTGGCACGCGAGCAGCGGTGCTGGAACCGGGTCGCGCTGCATCATCTGGCCTACCGGCAGTTGCGCGCACGATTCCCGGCGCTGGGCTCGCAGATGGCGTGCAACGCCATCTATTCCGTATGCCGCGCCTGCCGGCGTGTCTACCAGGACCCGGGCAGCCCTTATCACCTGCAGCGGCTCGGTGGCGCCGAACTGCCACGGCTGAAGTTCCGCGACAACGCGCCGGTGTTCTTCGACCGGCACACACTGAGCATCAGCCAGGGCAGGGTGTCGATGTTCACGCTCGACGGGCGCATGCGCTTCGAACTCGGCCTCGGCCCCGACGACGAGACACGGTTCCGGACGCGCAAGTTGCGCGAGATCGTGCTGTCAAGCGAGCGCGGTCGCTACTGGCTGACCTTCGTCTTCGCCTCCGACGACGCCGGCGGCGAGCCGACCGACGCCGACGCGGCGTCGCAGTGGCCAGAGTACGTGCTCGTCGCGCCCGGCGCTGACGCCGCCCCCACGCCCGACGAGGCCCCCCGGCCCCAACCCGCATGACACCCAAGTCCCCCGCCGCCCACCCGGCGGTCGAACCCAGCGTGCTCGAGCGCGCCGTGCAGGCGCAGCGCCCGCTGCTGGTGCGCGTGGCCTGGTTCAGCCTCGTCGCGGGGCTGCTGATGCTGGTGTCGCCGTGGTTCATGTTCGAGGTCTATGGCCGCGTGCTCAACAGCCGCAGCGTGTCAACGCTGGGTATGCTGGTGCTGCTCGTGGCGGGCACCTACGTGCTCATCGAACTGCTGGACCTGGTGCGCGGCCGCCTGCTGGGGCAGGCCGGCTTCGCGGTGGACGCTGCGCTGCGCGCGCGCGTGTTCGACGCCGTGCACGAGGCCCACAGGCTTCGCCGCGCCGGCGGCAGCCCGCAGGCGTTCACCGACCTGCGCACGCTGCGCGACTTCGCCGCCTCACCGGCGGTTACCGCGGTGCTCGACGCGCCGGCGGCGCTGATCATGCTCGGGCTGCTGTTCATGATGAGCCCGTGGCTGGGCCTGATGGCGCTGGTCGGCGCACTGATCCAGGCCGCGCTGGCCTGGGCCACCGAGAGGCGCACCATGCCCGCGCTCACCGAAGCGCAGCGGGCGTCTAGTGACGCGCAGAACTTCGCGCACGGCGCGCTGCGCAATGCGCAGGTCATCGAGGCCATGGGCATGCTCGGACACGTGCGGCGGCCCTGGCTCGCGCGGCACAACCAGTTCCTGGCGCTGCAGGCCGACGCGTCGGACCACGCCGGTACCAACGCCACGGTGGCCAAGCTGGTGCAGATCATGCAGGGCTCGCTGCTGCTGGGCGCGGCGGCGCTTCTGGTGCTGGAGGGCACGCTGTGGGGCGGGGCGGGCATGATGATCGTGGCGGCGATCCTGGGCGGGCGCGTGCTCGCGCCGTTGGCGCAGCTGGTGCCGCAGTGGCGCCTGGTGGTGGAGGCGCGCGGCGCGTACCGTCGGCTCGACACGTTGCTGCGCGAGCACGCGGCTGCGCTGCCGCAGATGGCGCTGCCTGTGCCGCGCGGCGTGCTCACGGTGGAAGGCGTGGTGGCCGGCGCACCGGGCAGCCCGGTTCCGATCGTGCGCGGGGTGTCATTCGCGGTGCGCCCAGGCGAGGTGCTGGCGGTGATCGGACCCTCGGCGGCTGGCAAGACCACGCTGGCGCGGCTGCTGCTGGGCATCTGGCCGACGATGTCGGGGCGCGTGCGCCTGGACGGCGCCGACGTCTACACCTGGGACAAGGCCGAACTGGGACCGCACCTGGGGTACCTGCCGCAGGGCGTCGAGCTGTTCGACGGCACGGTGGCCGAGAACGTGGCGCGCTTCGGCGACGTCGACATGGCCCGGGTCGACGCGGCGCTGGAACAGGCGGGCCTGCGCGAGACGGTCGAGGCGCTGCCCGCCGGCGCGGCCACGCGCATCGGCGAGGAGGGCGCGATCCTGTCGGGCGGTCAGCGCCAGCGCGTGGGCCTGGCGCGCGCGCTGTACGGTGACCCACAGTTCGTCGTCCTCGACGAGCCCAACGCAAACCTCGACGAGGCCGGCGAGCAGGCGCTGCTGAAGGCGCTGCATGCGCTCAAGGCGCGCGGCGCCACCGTGGTGGCCATCACGCACCGCACGACATTCCTGCCGGCGGTCGACAGTCTGCTGGTGCTCGCCGACGGTCAGGCGACGATGTTCGGTCCGCGAGACGAGGTCCTGGGACGGCTGGCCAAGGCCAACGAGCAGGCCCGGGCGCAGCTGGCGGCGCGCGCGGGCGCGCCGGCGGCCGCGCTGGCAGCCGGGAGGTCTGCATGAAACTCATCTGCTTGTCGAGCCGGCCCCGGGCCGGGAGCGCGTGGACACAATGGACCCACGAACCCGGGAGAACCCGATGACGGTTCGGCAGGCTGCCGCCGGCGTCGGCGGCACGGCAAGCCCCACGGTACACGCGTCGAGCCTGCTGGCCGGCGGGCCGATGGCGCGCAACCTTTGGCGGTTCCGTCGCGAGTTCGCCTGGGCCGGGTTGTTCAGCCTCATCGCCAACGTGATGATGCTCACACCCACGCTGTACCTGCTGCAGGTGTTCGACCGCGTGCTGGTCAGCGGCAGCAAGGTGACGCTGGCGGCGGTGACACTGTTGGCGGTGCTGTTCTTCGCCGTGATGGGCTTCGCGGAGTGGGTGCGCTCACGCCTGCTGGTGCGCACCGGTGCGGCGTTCGACGCGGCACTGAACCGCCAGGTGTTCGACGCCGGTTTCGACGCCGCGCTGGTGGGCACGGCACGCAGCCCGCTGCAGCCGTTCAACGATCTGCTGGTGCTGCGCCAGTTCCTCACCGGCAACGGCGCCTTCGCGGTGTTCGACCTGCCTTGGTCGCCCATCTACGTGGGCGTGCTGTTCCTGATGCACCCGTGGCTGGGCTGGACGTCGGTGGCCTTCGTGCTGCTGCTCGGCACGGTGGCGGTGTTAGGCCGGACGCTGACGTCGCCGCGCCTGCGGCGCGCACAGGACGGCGTGGTCGAGTCCAACGCCTTCGTGCACGCGAAGCTGCGCAACGTCGAGACGGTGCACGCACTGGGCATGGCCGGTCACCTGCGCCGTCTGTGGGTGGACCTGCAGGACAGGCAGGGCCAGCGGCAGGCCGAAGCACTGGCCGCTTCGCAGCGGTTGAACGCGCTGAGCAAGTTCCTGCAGTACGCGCAGCCGTCGATGATCCTCGCGGTGGGCGCGGTGCTGGTCATCGACGGCGAGATCAGCGTCGGCGCGATGATCGCGTCGAACGCGCTGATGGCGATGGCGCTGCGCCCGATCTCGACCATCGCCGGCACCTGGCGCCAGTTCATCGATGCACGGCAGGCGTTCGGGCGACTGGACGAGCTGCTGGTGCAGCAGCCCACACGGCGCGGCGCGCACGCCGCCGACACGGTGACCGGGCAGGTCACGCTGGACGGCCTGACTGCGCGTGCGGCCGGCCGCGACCAGCCGATCCTGCACGGGCTCGAAGCCGAGTTCCGCGCCGGCGAGGTGGTGGCCATCGTCGGCCCGTCGGGCGCTGGCAAGTCGACCCTGGCGCGCTGCCTGGTGGGCATCTGGCCGGGGGCGGAGCAGCAGGTGCGGCTCGACGGCCGCCCGATCGGCGACTGGGACCGCGAGGCGCTGGGCCCGCACCTGGGCTACCTGCCGCAGGACATCGAGCTGCTCAACGGGACGATCGCCGAGAACATCGCGCGCTTCGGGAACGTCGACTCCGACCAGGTGATCGAGGCGGCGACGCGCACAGGCATCCACGACATGGTGCTGCGCCTGCCACGCGGCTACGACACGCCGATGGGCGAGGCCGGCCAGCTGCTGTCGGGCGGCCAGCGCCAGCGCGTGGGTCTGGCGCGTGCGATCTACGGTGACCCGGCGCTGGTCGTGCTCGACGAACCCAGCTCCAACCTGGACGACGCCGGCGAGGCCGCGCTGGTGCGCGCGGTGTGCGACCTGCGTGCGCGCGGGCGCACGGTGTTCATGGTCGTGCACCAGCGCCAGCTGCTGGCCGCCGCCGATCGCGTGCTCGTGCTCGAGCAGGGCCGAGTGGCGCGCATCTCGGCCGTGGCCGTGCGGCAACCCGCCGCCCCTACCCCGGACCCATCGAAATGAAGAATAACGTCACCGACGTCGAAACCGTCGAACTGCAGACCAATACCCGATCGCCCGCGCGGCTGGGCTTCTGGGTCCTCGTCGTGGGCTTCGGCCTGTTCCTGGCCTGGGCCGCCTGGGCGCCACTGGACGAGGGCGTCCCGGCGCCGGCGACGGTCGCGGTGGAGAACCGGCGCACGACGATCCAGCATCTCCAGGGCGGCGTCGTCAAGGCGGTACACGTGCGCGACGGCGACGAGGTGGCCGCCGGCGACCTGCTGATCGAGCTCGACGACGCGGCGACGCGCGCCGCACGCGAGGCCGTGCGCCAGAACTACCTCGGGCAGCGCGCCCTCGAGGGCCGGTTGCTGGCCGAGTTGAGCGGCGCACGCACGATTGCCTTCCACCCAGACCTGCTCGCGTCGACCGACCCGCATGCGGTCCAGCACATGGCGGTGCAGCGCCAGCTGTTCGACGCCCGCCGTGCCGCGAACGAGGCCGAGATCTCGGCGTTGGCACAGTCGATCACGGGGCTGGAGTCGCAGATCGCCGGTGCGCAGCAAACCCTGCGCGAGCGACGCGCGCAGCAGACGCTGCTGTCCGAGCAGCTGGCGTCGGTCAGGCGGCTTTCGGAAGAGGGCTTCGCGCCGCGCAACCAGGCGCTGCAGCTCGAGCAGGCGCAGGCCGAGCTGCGGGCGTCGAACGCGTCGCTGGAGACCGAACTGCTGCGCCTGCGCAGCGCGGCGGCCGAGAACCGGCTGCGGCTGGCGGCGCTGCGCCAGCAGTACACCAAGGAAGCCTCCGCGCTTCTGGCCGACGTGCAGCGCGAGGTGCGCGCCAACCAGGAGCGGCTGGCCGCGGTCGAGCAGGAGCTCGAGCGGATGCGTATCACGTCGCCGGCGGCCGGGCAGGTGATGGGGCTGGCGATCCGCAACCCGGGCGGCATCGTCCAGCACGGGCAGCCCCTGATGGACATCCTGCCGCGCGGCGTGCCGCTGGTGCTCGACGCCAGGATTCCGCCGCACGTGATCGACGGCGTCGCACCGGGCCAGGAGGTGGAGGTGCGGTTCCAGGCCTTCGCCGCCACGCCGCACCTGGTGGTGCTCGGGCGGCTGGTGGCCGTCTCCGGCGACGTGCTGAGCCAGGAGACGCCGGTCGGGCCGCAACCCTACTATGCGGGACGCGTCGAGCTGACGCCCGAGGGCATGCACGCGCTCGCCGGCAGGACGGTGCAGCCGGGCATGGATGCCGAGGTGCTGATCCGCACCGGCGAGCGGTCGATGCTGGCCTACCTGCTCGGCCCGCTGGTGCGGCGCGTGTCGGTGGCGATGACGGAGCGCTGAGCATGGAGTCGCCTCGCATGCGCTGGGGGAGCCGTGGCGCCGCGCTGGTCGCCGCCGTCGGCATGGCCGCCGTGCCGCTGCTCGCCGGCGGCGAGCCGCTCCGCCTCGGGTCGGCCTTTGCCGCGGCGCTGGATCACGACCCGGGGTTCCGCGCGGCCGCGCACGCGCTGGAGGCGGTGCGCCAGAGCGAGCCGATCGCGCGCGCGTCCTTGCTGCCGGCGGTCACGCTGAGCGCGTCCAGCGCCGATGTCGAGGGCACGCGCCGGTTTCCGAATTCTCTCGGTCAGGATGTGCGGACGCGGCTGGACTATGCGTCGCCGCAGGCCAGCCTGACGCTGCGCATGCCGCTGCTGAACTTCGAGGGCCTCGCCAGCGTGGCGCAGGCGCAGGCGCAGACGGCGGCGGCGCAGGAGCAGTTCCGTGCCGACGCGCTGGACCTCGTCGAGCGGCTGACGACTGCCTATCTTCAGCTGGCCGCCGCACAGGCGACCGGACGCCAGGCAGCCGCGCAAGTCGATGGCTTGCAGGTCAGGCTGGCGCAGGCGCAGCGCCGGACCGCCCAGGGCGAAGGCACGCAGGTGCAGCTGGCACAGGCGCAGGCGGCGCTGGAGGTCGGGCGTGGCCGCCAGGTGGAGGCCGAACGCCAGCTCGCCGTGGCGCGCGACGCCGTGGCCAGGCTGACCGGGTTGCGCGAGGCCTCGGTGCCGGACCTGCCACCGTCATCGCTGCCAGCGCCCCTGCAGCCGCAGGCACTGGACGATTGGATCAGCCTGGCGCAGCGGCTGAGCCCGATACTGCGCCTTCGTGAGCATGCAGTCGAGGTGGCGCGGGCAACCGTGCGACGCCAGCGGGCGGGGCACCTGCCGCGCCTGGATGCGGTCGGCAGCGTATCGCGCTCCGAGAGCGACAGCACGGCCAATATCGGGCAGACGACGAACCTGCGATCCTTCGGCGTGCAGTTCACGCTTCCGCTCTTCAGTGGTGGCGGGGTCGAAGCCTCGGTCAAGCAGGCCTTGGCGCGCCAGATGCAGGCCGAGGAGGAACTGCGGCGCGAGCGCGAGGAACTGCTGCTGGAGGTCAACCGCTTCTGGCAGGCGATGCTCGGGGCCGAGGCGCGTCTGCGCGGGCTGGACGAGACGCTGCGCAGCGGCGTGCTGACGCTGCGCGGGGCGGAGCGCGGGCTGCAGGAGGGACTTGGCACGCTCGCCGACGTGGCCGATGTGCGCGCGGCGCTGGCAGAGGTCGAGCGCCAGCACATGCAGGCACGGCTGGACCACTTGCAGGCGCGCGCGCGGCTGCAGCTGCTTGTCGGGCTGGCGCCGCTGGAGATCGTGACCGACATCGACCGTGCGTGGCTGCCCGTGGCCAGCGCGAGTCAACAGGAGGGCAGGTGATGGATCGGTGGTCTGGGGGCGCGAGCCGGTCGGCCCTGCCTGCGTGCTGGATGCGGCGCGGCGCGCTGGTGCTGACGCTCACGCTGACGCTCGCGCTGGCGCTCGCGGCTTGCGGGGGCGGCGGCGACGGCCCCTCGGTCAGCAACCTGACGGCGACGAATGCCGCCTTCGGGCGCAGCATGACGCTGACGATCTCGGGCTCGGGGCTGGACGCACCCGACATCGCGCTCGAGGTCGACGGCCCGTGCAAGGATCCGACGCGCACCGTCTCCACGCTCGGCTACCAGACCGCCTGGACCTGCGCGGTGGAGGGCGTGGGGCGGCTGGTCGCGCGCGTGCGCGATGGCGCAGGGCAGGAGCTCGGGCGCGTCCAGCTCGACGTCCCGGTGCCGCAGGTGGCGTTCACCGTCGCGCAGGGCAGCCGCTCGGGCAGTTTCACGGTCGAACTCGACCCGGTCGCGGCGCCGGTGACAGCGCTGAACTTCTTGCGCTACGTCAATGCGGGCTTCTACAACCAGACGATCTTTCACCGTGTCCTGCCGGGGGCGATCGCGCAGGGGGGCCAGTACCTGGCCGACAAGTCGCTGCGCACGACGAACCTGGCGCCGATCGAGCTGGAGTCGAACAACGGGCTGAAGAACCTGCGCGGCACGATCGCGATGGCGCGCACCTCGGTGCCGAACTCGGCTACGGCGCAGTTCTACTTGAACCTGTCGGACAACCCGGAGTTCGACTATGTCGACGACACGCAGCCGGGGTATGCGGTCTTCGGACGCGTGGTCTCGGGGCTCGAGGTCGTCGACGAGATCGGCAAGGTCGAGACCTACGTCTACAGCCTCCAGCTGCTCGCGCTGCCGCGGCAGGATGTCCTCATCAGGGCGGCGACTCAGCTGCGCTGATCGCTGCTGCCGCGCGCGCGTCCCGGGGCGCTCGGCTCGCAGGTTGGTCCCGTGAGCTCGACCCCGGGGCCGGCTGCCGGCTGGCCCGCGCTGCAAGAGCTGGCCGATCGCCTGATCGACGCCGGCACCGCCCGCGCGCGCGCCGCGGCCGACGAGGGGGACGTCGAGGCGGCGCTGCAATGGGTGCAGACCGTCGCCGGATTCATCGCCCACGCCGGGACCTTCGGCCGGCTGGCGAGCCCGCAGCTCGAGCGCATCGCGCTGGAGGTGGCGACGACGCTGCCGATGCCAACGCTGCGTGCGGCACCGGCCGCATCGCCTCCGCGCCGCGTGCTGCACGTGCTGACCGAGGCGTTCGCGATCCTGGGGCACACCAAGCTGTGCCGGCAGTGGATCGCGCTCGACGCCGGGCCGGCGCGGCACGATGTCGTGCTGCTGGACCCCTTCGGCCCGACGCCGCCGGCGTTGGCCGAGGCGGTCGCGACGCGCGGCGGGACGCTGACGCGGCTGGACCGCCGCCGGCCCCTGCTGGCGCGCAGCCGCGCGTTGCGGGCCATGGCCTGGGCCGATGCCGACCTGGTCGTGCTGCACGTGCACCCTAACGACGTCGTCCCGCTGGTGGCGTTCGGCATCGACGGCGGGCCGCCGGTGCTGCTGATGAACCATGCCGACCACGAGTTCTGGCTCGGCGGCGCCGTCGCCGACCGCGTGGTCGACATCCGCGATTCGGGGCAGCAGTGGACGCATCGCTTCCGCGGCATCGACCGCCACGCGCTGCTGCCGGTACCGCTGGAGCCCGACCCCGCGCGGCCCCCGGATGAGGATGCGTGGCGCGCGCGGCGCCAGCGGGTGCGTGCCGAACTGGGCATCCCCGCCGACGCGTTCGTCTTCCTGACGGTCGGCACGCCCAACAAGTACCGGCCGGTCCCGGGTCTGTCGTTCCTCGAGGCCGCCGAGGCGATCCTGGCGCGCCTGCCGGGCAGCCGGCTGCTGGCGATCGGACCCCGCGCCGAGGGCGACTGGGCCGAGAGCGCGCGGCGCACCGGGGGCAGGCTGCTGCCGATCGGCCCCCGCCAGGGTCTGGAGGCCTATCGGGCCGCCGCCGACCTCTACCTGGAGGGCCTGCCCGCCGGGTCGCTCACCGCGCTGC
>JRYF01003937.1_pt1 | contig 13837 bp, 10 predicted proteins | sample 235331 | NCBI WGS metagenome assembly JRYF01 (sample SAMN03074217, study PRJNA261475) | activated sludge metagenome | biome: Wastewater Treatment Plant; feature: Wastewater; material: Activated sludge; isolation source: activated biomass of a wastewater treatment plant treating hydrocarbon... ...
AATTTGATGTTAATTAACGATTCAGAAAATACCATTGTCCACAAAACTCTCTGGAATCAATATTTTTCTAATCACTTTTGATCAAAGCTAAGGGTGGACTTATTTTTTGCGTAAGCCTTGAAACGATCAAAATGGTAAGTAATCCACTGAGCATAGAAAACGTACGGAATGGAAATAAGACTTCGCCATCCTGAATCATTGGATATTGCACAAAGGATTCTATTCCCAGTGTTTCATCTCCTCCCCCAAAACGTAAAATTGCAGCAATGAAAAATCCGCTGACTGCACCCAATACATTGGATTTAGGATCAAATAGAGCACACACCAGGGCAGGAAAGAGCAAACAATACACAAAATCACTGCACAGAAACCAAAGTTTGTACACACTTGAAATATTAAGTGCTATCAAAGTAGCTGCTATTCCAATGATCCAAATACATCGTCTGATTACCTTTGCCAGGTTTTCAGAACTGATATCCGGTTTGAAGAGAGGCCTGTATACGTTCCATCCTGACATAGAAGCAGCGGACAAGATGGATGAATCTACCGAAGACATCACTGCAGCAGCAATCGCCCCCAGTCCGATGGTTCCTATGGCTGTGGGTGTGAGATATCGCATCACATGAGGTAGGATGATGGCCGGTTGGTCTGGAAGAGGAAGTCCCAGATCAGTCCAATCCGTTACACTGCCAATGATACCAATTACAGAGGCGGGGATGGCTACCAATAAACATATGAACCCTGCAAAAAAAGACAAACGAACTGCAACTGTGGCAGATTTTGCTGCCAGTACTCTCTGAAAATATACTTGCCAGGGAATTCCACCAAAAATTAATAATAATGCATAATCCCACCACATCCAGTAATATTCACCCAACGCATCTATGGAGGGTAAAAGCGTTGCCCTGGATCCCATCTGGAGTGTGTATTTTTCCCATGCAGTGTTAATGCCGCCTGCGTGTTGTCCGGCAAACGGTATGATGACCAAAAGCCCTACCGTCAACAATATCAATTGAACTACATCGGTGAGCGCCACTGCCCATAATCCCCCCAAAGCGGTGTAGGCAATAGCAATGAATGCTGAAATGACTATGGCAGGCTGAAGTTCCAGTCCTAAGACCACCCCAAAGGTAGTTCCTAATGCAGTGAGGATGGCTGAAGTCCAGAAAATTTCTCCACTGAGCGCCGGTATAAACAAAAGGATAGCCATGCGTTTTCCAAATCGTTGGGTTAGGGGATCCAGCATGGTTTTGAAGCCGTAGTTTCTCATTTTCCGGGCAAAAAATAAGCCGCCGGCAAATAAGCTTAAGGCGTAGCCCCAGGGCGCTTGCACCCAAATTAAACCATAATTTCTATCATATGTATACTCAGCCGTGCCATTGATAAAGCCACCACCGATCCATGTAGCGCTCATCGTAAAAACTGCCATAAACAAAGGCAATTGACGGCCTGCCAGGAGGATGCTGTTCACATCATCATTTTTTCTCAGACTTGCAGCGTATGTTCCAATAGTAAATATCAAAACATAAAATACCATCATAGCAAAAAACCCCGGCCATGACACATCATAATCTGTAAAGAGATACAAATAGGCGGCAAGAATCAATAATAAAAGAAACAAAAACAATGCAGGCCTTAAAGTGGTGTTAGCTTTATTCATTCCTTTTGGACAAATGCAGTTAATGATTGCTATACATTTTTCAATTAATGACCGCTAATCTAATTTCTTCCTGGAAGAAATGAACAAGTTTCGTTTTTTATTATATCAATTAAACATGATTATTCCAAGTTTAAAAATTGACTGAATTTCAGGATTGAAGATATATTGGAAGTCCTGATATGTAGAGTCATGGCTGAATATTATTGATGGATAAAATCATCTTGTTTATTTTAGATTAGAATGATTTTTTGATAGTGTTTAATTTCAAGCAAATTCCTTTATAAAAGTGCGTACTTTCCAAAAAGGAACTATAAAGCCAACACCATACCTCATAAATTATCTGAATTATTTTTTATTTTTTAGCAGGCATACTGGCTTTATTAATTACATCTCTGTCCAAATATTGAACAACCATATCGATTTTATCACTATCATTAAAATGCAAACCGGTGTGGATCCATTGTGACATAGAATTTCCACTTGAATAAGTTGCAGATACCTGATACCATCCCAATAACCATACACCCCGGGCATGATATTCATTCGCCGGAGTGTTAACAGTTACTGGAAGCCAGATATCATTCTGAAAAGTTAAGGAAGTAATTTCACTACCTCTTCTTTGGTTCCAATATTCAGTGATGGCCTGCTTTCCGACTAAACTGTCACCACTATTCCAAAGATATACAGCATTGTCTGCAAACGATTCCATATATTTTGGAACATCGTTTGATGAAAGTGCCATTAATCCCGACTTTCCGATATCTACATATTTTGCATCAGCAAATTCAACAGGAGGTATTGCTTCAGCTGGAGTTGTTTCATCATTTACCCCAGCTTGCTGATCGCTCTTGCAAGATAGTAAAATGACCAATAAACTAAAAGACAAAATCTTCAACATTGTTGTAAGAATTTTAATGGTTAATGAATAAAATATATTGCTAAGACTGAAAACATTTCTGTTTCCTGATGCAAATATAAATTCAAGATTTGACTTATATAATATTTTATTAAAAATTATTATATACAAATTAATAATAAATTATTTTAAATAATAACAATATATTGTATTGTTCAATAAAATAATTTATTTTTTTATTTTCTAAGTTGAACAGGGTATGATGGAGATTCATTTTTTGTGTAAAAATTCAGACTTAAGTTCTTTAGAACGACGACAACTTCAGACATAGAAAAGAAGAAATACAACTACAAATTTTAATGAATTATGCTATTACATTCCCCTATGATATCAAAAAAAATGGGTAGTATTTATAACATAAAATTTATATAAATAAAAAGGTCTTTTCTGAATTGAAAGATATCATCCAGGTTCAAATTGTTCAACCAAAAAAAGGATCAACATTTTTGATGCATACGCACATTTTATCAGCCTTTGATTACCTTATATCCATAGAATCCAATAATATGGAAATGACCTTGAATCCAAAAACCAGGTTTTGCGAGACTACTTTTAATTCTTAAGTTTGTCCATTTCCAACAATCTGATCACCAAGAATAAATTCATTAGTGTAATTAAAACCTTATGGCGGGTCATTGCTTTTAAATAATTGGTTCCTTATTGTATTTTTGTTTTTGTAGATTCAGACTTAAAAAAATAGGAAGTTGACAAGGCTAACTTGTCTATCGGTTTAATGTATTATTTCAATAATCGTGTTTATGTAGGAAAATGATGACTGAAAAGAAAAGTACAGACGTTAATCAATTAGGAGAATTTGGACTGATAGATCATTTGACATCGGGATTTCACATCAGGCGTCCCAATACGATAAAAGGTGTTGGAGATGATGCGGCTGTGCTAAGGACTACAATTGATGAAGCGATTTTGCTGACCACTGACATGCTGGTAGAAGGAATTCATTTCGATCTGATCTACACACCTTTGAAATACCTGGGTTATAAATCCATGGTGGTCAATTTTTCAGATATATATGCTATGAATGGCAAACCTGCACAGGTGTTGGTTTCATTTGCCATTTCCAGTAAGTATACGGTAGAAGCTATGGAAGAATTATATGCAGGGATCAAAGAAGCTTGTGAACATTATCAGGTAGATCTGATAGGAGGAGATACTACCTCCTCACCCAGGGGAATGGTACTGAGTATAACAGCAATAGGGAAAGCACAACCCGACAATGTGGTATACCGAAGTGGCGCAAAACCCGGTGATATCATTTGTGTGACCGGTGATTTAGGAGCAGCATACCTGGGACTTCAATTGTTAGAAAGAGAAAAGGAAATTTTTTTAAATGAACCTGGCATTCAACCGGATTTTTCTTCACGCCAATACTTAATTAAGAGGCAGCTTCGCCCCGAAGCCCGTGCTGATGCCATTGCCTATTTCGAAAAATCCAGGTTTCTGCCAACATCCATGATCGATATATCCGATGGGTTGGCTTCAGAACTATTCCATATATGCAAACAAAGCGGCACAGGGGCTTTCATTGAGGAAAGCAAAGTACCTATCCATCCTGAAACAGAAGAACAAGCCTTGGAATTCAATATGAATCCTATCACCTGCGCTTTGAATGGAGGTGAAGATTATGAGCTTCTTTTTACCATTGATCCTTCCGACCTTGAAAAAGTGAGGTATATGCCCGATGTATTCCTTTTGGGAGACATCACTGATCGCGCGGATGGCATACATTTACATACAACTGGAGGCAAATTAGTGCCTTTGGAGGCACAAGGATGGCAGCATTTTACCTGATTACTACGTTATTTTGATTAAATCTATTAAATGTAAGTTTTTATATTTAATTGATTTTCAACTTTAAAAAGTATTTTATATCTTTGTTGCTTTTTAAAATTGATTTGGGCTTATCCAGGCCCGCCAATCAAATCACATTATTATATCCATTCTTTAACTCATTTAACAACAAACAAATTTAATCATGGAGTATTTTATTAAAGCTTATGGGCACCCCGGAAGAAGGTATGGTTTATTATTTTTCATTTTTTGTTTTTCACTTTCTGTTCAAGGACAAGGTAACAATACAGGTGCTTCTGCCACATCACTGTATAATGAAGGCCTTGGAGCACTAAAAGAAAAAAACTATGAAGCCGGTCTCGACCTTATGATAAAGGCATTGGCCAAAGCAGAAGAAGAAAACCAGGAAAAAGTATTGGATCTGGCCAGAAAAAACGGTTCAGTTGCAGCATATAACGTAGGCAATGATAAAAGGAAGAATGGTGAACTCGATGCAGCCATTGATTTTTTTGCAAAAGGTATTGAACTGAATCCTGAAAATGCTTCCAATTATTTAGGTAAGGCCATGACCATGGAAGAGAAAGGGATTAATGTTGAAACCTTATTGGCATACATGGAGGCGGCTGAGGCATATACATCTGCAGAACAGGAGGACAGGGCAGAAAAAATGAATATCAAAGCAAAAAACTTCATTGTCAAGGCATTTATAGATAAAAACTATGATTTTGTCATTGAAGGAGGAAAGGCTTACCTTGATGTGATGCCCAATGCCGATATACATTATTATATTGGTAAGTCCCTGGCGGAAAAGAATATGAATGATGCCGCTTTGAAACATTTGAGTAAATCAATCACTTTATCTGAAGGCGATGCAGAGGCCGATTTTGATAAATTATACTATGCAAAAGCACAGGTGCTTGAAAATCTAAATAAAATAGATGAAGCCATTTCCACCTATAAAATGATTAAAGGTGATAAATACAAAGATCAGGTTGAGTATAAAATCCAGAACTTAGGTTCCAATTAGGAATTTTAGTTTTTTACAATGAAAAACCCTCTGGTTGTCCTTAGACAGATTCAGAGGGTTTTTTTTTAAAAGAAATTGTGGAAGTTGTCCTAAAAAATTTAATTCCAAATAACTCAGTGGGGGTAATTGATATATTAAAATTATCTTTATATTTACAGTCCAATTTTTTATAACCGGAATCCAAATAAAATGACAAAAGAAAAAGACGAAAAACTCAAAGCGCTTAGAGCGGTAGTAGATAAACTGGACAAGACTTATGGCAAAGGCACTGTAATGACCTTAGGTGACAAGGAAGTGATTGACGTCGACTCTATATCCACCGGTTCGTTGGGCCTTGATATCGCTTTAGGTACAGGGGGATTTCCCAGAGGCAGAGTAATAGAAATATATGGTCCGGAGTCTTCCGGAAAAACCACATTGGCCATCCATGCCATAGCCAATTGCCAAAAACAAGGGGGCATTGCAGCATTCATTGATGCTGAACATGCTTTTGACCGGTCGTACGCTGAAAATCTGGGTGTGGATACCACCAATTTATTGATTTCTCAGCCCGACAATGGTGAGCAGGCGCTTGAAATTGCAGAAAACCTGATTCGTTCCGGCGCTATAGATATTATTGTCATTGATTCGGTAGCAGCCCTTGTACCCAAAAGTGAAATTGAAGGTGAAATGGGAGATTCCAAAATGGGACTGCAAGCACGACTGATGTCACAAGCCATGAGAAAATTAACAGGTACCATTGGCAAAACCGGGTGCTGCTGTATTTTTATCAATCAATTGCGTGAAAAGATTGGGGTCATGTTTGGAAATCCGGAAACCACTACCGGGGGGAATGCCCTCAAATTTTACGCTTCTCAACGCGTCGACATACGCCGTTCAGGATCAGCGATCAAAGACAAAGACGGGAATGTGGTCGGTAACTCGGTAAAAGTTAAAGTAGTAAAAAACAAGCTTGCTCCCCCTTTCAGGGTAACTACTTTTGACATTATGTATGGTGAAGGCATTTCAAGAACCGGAGAAATTGTCGATCTGGGCACTGATCTGAACGTTTTAGGGAAAAGTGGCTCATGGTTTAGTTATGAAGGCACCAAAATTGCTCAGGGTCGTGAAGCCGCCAAGCAATTTTTGTCCGACAATCCGGAAGTCATGATGGAAATTGAACAAAAAATCAAAGAGAAATATCTTCCCGGATCAGGCGCTGCAGAGGAATAATCAATAAAATGGTTTGATTAAATAGAGATTGAAATATTAAATATCTATAAAAACTTACCTTTCTCTCCTTTACAATCTTTTCAGCATGAATGCTTCCGTCAGAAAATTTTACCTGTATAATGTACATGCCTGAAGGGATGGTGGAAATGTCGATGTCATCCAGAATGTTCATTCCTTTCCAAACCTGATTTCATGCAATGTATGCTATTTACAACCATCATTCTATCATCCTTTCAACATTGCCTGCTATGGATTACTCCCTTGCGTACCCATCCACTCCGATCTTAAGAAAATGGCGCTGTTTCATATAGGAAGAGCTCATGTTTAAGCGCTTTACTTTCTGCTTTTATTCAATTATTATATATTGCCATCAAATCAGTTTTCAAATGACAAAATGGTTATCAATGCGCACTTTCCGGTTTTTCAATCTCATCACGGGAATTTGGTTATTCCTGTTTATACATGCTGTTGAGTCTCAATCGATCGATGGTTTTTCAGAAGCATCTGCACGCAATCAAATAGAATGGGAAAGTCATTTCAAAAATACCGTTGACTTTGATCTCTTCAAAAAACATTTGGAGCAGTTGACCCTTGAACCTCATGTAGCCGGCACACCCGCAAACGAAAAAGTGAGAGATTATATGGCGGAAATCATGACCCTCGCAGGATGGAAGACAGATATTTACCCCTATGATGTATACCTTTCGAAAGGGCCCGGAGAATCTACATTGGAAATCGTAACCCCAGTCAGATCTCCGCTCAATCAGCAGGAATATATCCTGAAGGAAAATCCCTATTCATCGCATCCGGATTTGTGGAAGGGCTGGAATGCCTATTCAGGCAGTGGAGATGTAACCGGAGAAGTGGTCTACGCCAACTACGGCACAAAAAGAGATTTTGAACAATTGAAAGAAATGGGTATCGATCTCCATGGGAAAATTGTCATCGCCCGATATGGAGGCAATTTCAGGGGATATAAAGCCAAATTTGCAGAAGAATACGGCGCTTCCGGCCTGATCATATATACCGATCCGGGAGATGCCGGTTATGCCAGAGGTCTTCCCTTTCCCGAAGGTCCATTTTTTAGCGAAAGCACCATCCAGAGAGGATCATTGCTCACGGTCGACTGGACGGGTGACCCATTAACTCCTTTTCAACCGGCGTTGCCCTTAGATGGCGATAAGCAAATTGAACGACTGGATCCCGAAAGTGTGGGTTTTCATTCCATACCTGTAGTCCCTATAGGCTATGCCTCCGCAAAAGAGATCATGACCTTAATGAAAGGAAAGCCTGTTCCTTCAGGCTGGCAGGGACATCTCCCATTTACCTACCGTTTGGAGGGAGGTCCGGATCTTACTGTGCGATTGAAGGTTCATCTTGAAAAAGATTTTGTACGTATACACAATGTCATTGGAATGTTGGAAGGATCAGAATTTCCGGATGAATGGATTATTTTGGGATGTCATTATGATGCCTGGGGTTATGGCGCCACTGATCCCAATTCAGGAACGGCAATGCTGCTCAGCCTCAGTGAAACGCTGGGAAAAATGGCCCGTGAAGGAAAGCGGCCTAAAAGGTCTATTTTGATTGGACATTGGGATGCTGAAGAACACGGAGTCATTGGTTCGAGTGAATGGGTGGAAGAAATGAAAGACGAATTGAGTGCGAAAGCCATTACATATATCAATCTGGATGGCGCCGTTTCCGGCAAATATTTTGGCGCTTCCGCAGCCCCTTCTATGAAGCAAATCGTTCTCGACGCCGGCAAAGAAGTCATGCATCCCTATACCGGTAAAAGCATATTCGAAACCTGGGCCGGCGACAAGCCTGAACCCGTCCTGGGCAATCTGGGTGGAGGATCTGACCATATCGCCTTCTACATGCACATAGGTATACCTTCAGTAAATGCAGGTGCCGGAGGGCCTACGCTATATCACAGCAATTATGATGACTTGTACTACTACCAGAACTTTGTAGATCCGGAATTTAAAATGGGAGGCACTGTAGAGCAGATCATCGGCATCATCAGCCTTCGGCTGGCCAATGCAGATCTGATACCTTATGATGTTGAGCGATATGCATTGGATTTGAAAATGCATTTTGAAAACCATGAGAAAAAAATCATGACCTATGATCAAGGATTCCAGGGGTTTACACAATCAAAAAATGCAATAGAATCTCTTCAGAATTCAGCAATCCGGTTGAAAACTAAACTCAAAGAAAAATTGGAACAAAAAACTCCCAAAGGTGAACTCCAGGAAATCAACCGTCAATTGATGAAATTCGAAAAAAGTTTTATTGATGCGGAAGGTATGCCCTTTGGGCCATGGTACCGATCCTTATACGCTTCTACAGATCCGTTCAGTGGATATGCCTCATGGATACTGCCGGGCATTATGTATGAAATTGAGCAAAAATCATCCCTCAAGTTAGATGATTGGGATGAAAAATACAGCAAAGCCATACAACTCCTGATAAATAAGATGGATGCGTTGGCCCAAAAGTGATCGCTTAGATAACAGCATTTACACAAATAATTCCATAGCCAACCGGTCAGCTATGTGTTTGCCGGCATGGGTCAGGACAAAGTGATTCTCCTGATTCATCCGCACATAACCTTGTTCGATGTATGACTGCATTTTATTGAGCGTCATTTCTCTGAATTCTGCGTCCACCTTAGAAGGATCCACACCCCACACGGTACGCAGACCCGTCATGATATATTCATTATGTCTGTTTTCTGTTGATAGAATTTCTTCTTCATAGGGAATGATGTTTTCCGTTATACTTTTCATGTATAACATATTGTGGGATACATTCCACCGGCGGCTTATTCCATTATACGAATGAGCGGAAGGGCCAAGACCCAGATAGGGGTTTCCTTTCCAGTAATGGGAATTGTGGATAGCATACTTTCCATTGCGAGCAAAATTGGAAATTTCATAGTGCTCATATCCGGCAGCCTCCAGAACTTCCATCGCCACATCCATTTGCTGTGAAGCCTTTCCTGCATCCACATCGGCCACCTTCCCTGTTTTTACAAAATGATGAAGCGCGGTCTTTTCCTCTACAGTCAGGCAATATGCGGATATATGGTTCACATCCAATGAAATAGCTATCTCAAGGTTCTTTTTCCAAATATCAACGCTCGTGGTTGGGCTTCCATAGATTAAGTCCAAAGAGATCTGTTCAAATCCGGCATCCTGGGCGCGCTTAATCGCATTTTCAGCATCCGAAGCCCTATGGACACGGTTCATGAATATTAGATCTTCATCAAAGAAGGATTGAATGCCTACACTGAGCCGGTTGATTCCAGCATGGAGCCAGGATTTGATTTTGTTGTAATCCATATCATCAGGATTGGCCTCCAGGGTAATTTCTGCCCCCGGATCCCATGCATAATGTGATAATAATTGATCGAGGAGAAAAAGAAGACAATCCGTATCCATCATCGAGGGGGTACCGCCACCAAAGTAAATGCTTTGCAGTATATTTCCGGATAAATAGGATCTGGACAGCATAACTTCTTTTCCAATAGCGCTGATCATTTCTTTTGTATACTTCTGTGATGTGGTAAAATGAAAGTTGCAGTAATGGCAAGCCTGCTTGCAGAAGGGAATATGGATATAAATACCACTCATCTTTTTGCTATCGTTATACAGTGCAAGGTATGTATTTAAAAGGTTTCTTCACAGCATTCATTCTCAGCCTGGGCATCTATCCTGTGTGCTCCAGCCAGGAATACCTTCGTACGCACATTATCCCTGTTGATGAAGGAATCGAAATGAAGAACGGACTCTTTGCAGAAGTAATCCCGATTTTATTGAGTCGGAATGATCTGCATGCAGCTGCCGATTCCATTCGAAACTACTTTACAAATCAGGGATATTTATCTACATCGGTAGATACCGTAGTTGTGGTCGACAGTATGGTCTTTTTTCATGTGTATACCGGATTACAATATAGTTTGGGACAGGTTGAAATTCAACCTCAGGATCAACCCTTGCTTGAAGACAGCGGATTCCTTCGTTCCCAATGGCAAAGCATTATATTGACAAAAAGCCGGATAGATGAGTTAAAAGCGAACGTTTTACAACACTTAGCCACTAAAGGGTATCCGTTTTCTTCCGTATATTTTGACAGGATACAGATAGAAAAAGACAGGATCAATACTGTGCTGACTATCGATAAAGGACCATTGATTACTTATGATACATTGGTCATACGAGGTAATGCTTCTGTGCGAAAAAACTTTCTCCAAAACTTTTTCCTCCTTAAAGAAGGCGAGCCCTATAATCAACAAGACATCCTGAATATACGGAACAAAGTTCGCGATCTGACATTTTTGGAATTGACACAAGACCCTCAGGTCACATTTGTCAATGAAAAAGCCCACGTGGTATTGCCTTTACAGGAAAGGAATGCCAGCCGCTTTGATTTTATCATAGGTCTATTGCCCCTGACCACAGCAGGGGTGCAGCGGTGGACGATTACAGGTGATTTTACCGGAGAGTTTATCAATAAGCTGGGTTCGGGAGAACGATTTTTTGCGCAGTTCAGGAGGCTTCGTCCGGAAACACAAAATCTCGATATTCAGGTCAATTATCCCTATTTTTTAAATCTTCCTTTGGGGATTGACGGGCAATTTTTTCTTTTCAGAAATACCAATCAGTTTTTGGAAATTGTAGCGGAAGCCGGAGTCTTCTACACCTTATCGGGAAGAGATCACATTTCATTTGGCTGGGAAGTCAATTCCTCCCGGTTGATTGAGATCAACTCTGAAGCCATTCTGCGATCAGGGCGCCTGCCAGAACAATTGGATATCAGAGTAAATTCCGGACAATTAGGACTCGTATTCAACCGATTGGACGACTTATTCAACCCTACCCACGGCTGGTCATTGCGGTTCAGGATGAGTGCAGGGCAAAAACGAATAATACCCAATCTGACCATTTTGGGACTGTCCAATGAAGAAATTGACTTCAATGCGTTGTATAATGAATTAAATCTTTCCACATTGCAGTTGCATGTCAGAATGGGATTTGATCGATTCATTGATGTCCGACAATGGGCGGCAATTCGACTGGCTAACCAGTCGGCATTCAAGTGGAATCAGGATGGCCTGTTTGACAACGAGTTTATGAGAATTGGTGGCTATCGTCTGATGCGGGGATTTAATGAAGAATCCATCTTCACGCCATACTATTCCATATTTACTGCAGAATTCAGGATACTATTAGACAGAATGTCTTATCTGTCACTTCCATTTGTGGATTATGGCATATTCGGTGTAAGAAACGCCGATGGAATTGTGACCAGAGATCATGCAGCGGGGATAGGCCTGGGATTGAACTTCGCTACACAGGCGGGGTTGTTCAACATCGCATTTGCTACCGGCAACCGGTCAGGACGAGGGTTTGACTTCAACGATACCAAAATCCATTTTGGTTATCTGAGTATGTTTTAAAATAGCAATCTGCATTGATGAACTTCATTTTTCAGATTCATCCAGTACAAAATTTCTGATCAGTTGAGCAGTGATTTCCGGTTCTTCATGCTGCACCCAATGGCTGCAATTTTGTAGTCGCTCAATTTTCAGTCTTTTAGTGAAATAGGGGGGAAGATCATCTAAAAACCATGGACCCATTGCCTTGTCCTGCATACCCCAGATAACAAGTGTATCTACTGAATAAACAGGAGTATTCCGGTACTCATTCTCGCGAAGCGCTCTGGCAGCAGCCCGGTAATAATGTGCCGGTCCACGAAAATCACTTTGACTGGCAAAGGATTTCTCATATTCATTGATAATGTCTTTAGTAAACACTTCTCTCTTTACACTGGAGCCCCGGAGTATGCTCCAGAAAAATGACTTTCTATTTTTATTCATCCACCATTCCGGAATAAAAGGCAATTGAAGAAACAATACATACCAGCTCATTTTAAATTGTTGCCATCGGGTGAACATACTTCTAAATAACAAAGAAGGGGGAGGACAATTGATAATGATGAGCTTTTCTACCCTGTCAGGATACAAGTGGGCAAAAGACCATGCTACTCCCGCACCCCAATCATGACCCACAACGATGGCCTGGTTTTCATTGAAAGCTTCAATAATTCCGGCAATGTCCGCAGCCAAAGTTTTGTAATGATAATCTCTGACATATTGGGGTTTATCAGAGCCTCCATAGCCTCGCATATCCACGGCAACCACTTTAAAGTCAGTATTCAATAAAGGGATTACTTTATGCCAGCTGAACCAAAATTCAGGAAATCCGTGTAAAAGAAGAAGGAGTGGTCCTTCTCCACTTTCCTTGACATGAAATGTCAATCCATTGGCCTGGATATAGCGACTTTCCATATTTCCATTATGTGTTTAAAGCCCCGCATACACTGATGACCTGCCCAGTTATATACAATGACATATCAGAACCCAGAAATACACATGTATCAGCGACATCTTTCCCTGTACCTAACCGTTTCATTGGGATACTGTCAATATAGGCTTGTTTGGTTTTTTCATCCAATGCATCCGTCATATCCGTTTCTATGAATCCCGGAGCAATGGTATTGCATCGAATGTTTCTGCTTCCTACTTCCTTCGCTATGGACTTGGTAAAGCCGATAATGCCTGCCTTGGAAGCGGCGTAATTGGCTTGTCCTGCGTTGCCAAAAACTCCGACCACTGAACCCATATTGATAATGGATCCTCCACGGTTTTTCAGCATCGGGCGTAATGCATGTTTGGTCAGGTTAAACACTGATTTGAGATTGACCCTGATCACCTCATCCCATTGTTCCTCAGACATTCGTAGCATTAGAGAATCGCGGGTGATACCAGCGTTGTTGATGAGAATATCGATTTTGCCAAATAAAGCAAGAACTTCATTGACAAGATCTTCGGCGCTTTTATAATCACTGGCATCCGATTTATATCCTTTCACCGTATTACCATGTTCTGAAAATTGTTCTTCTATTGTGCGTGCTTCATCGTCTGAAGAGCGATAGGTAAATGCAACCTGGGCACCGTGCCGGACATATTCTTCTACGATTGACTTTCCTATACCCCGGCTGCCTCCTGTGATTAATGCCGTTTTGCCTTCCAATAACTTCATAATGATGGATTTTGTGATTACCGGATTAAATATAGAGTTTTTATAGATATCAAAGGTAAAAGTGTACAATGGGGTGTGTATGACAAATTGCATATTATATT
>JRYF01002369.1_pt1 | contig 13827 bp, 5 predicted proteins | sample 235331 | NCBI WGS metagenome assembly JRYF01 (sample SAMN03074217, study PRJNA261475) | activated sludge metagenome | biome: Wastewater Treatment Plant; feature: Wastewater; material: Activated sludge; isolation source: activated biomass of a wastewater treatment plant treating hydrocarbon... ...
GTTGGAGCGGCTGCATTTGCATTTCTTCTTCCTCTTGATCCTGCAATTGCACGTAAGGAGAAATCTGTGTGGCCAGCGGTTGGTGGTCTATGCGTTTAGGCTGGAGGTAGGCTTCAGCCGGTTCGGACTCGCTTTCGAAAATGGGTTTGAGTTGGAGGGTGGCTTCTTCGGTCTGCGATTTTTCCTCTTTGTCACATTCGGCGCACTTGGCCTGTACGGCCACCTTGCCGCCGACCCTATTGGGCAGACCGACATTTTTGGGTGACAAGTAGTGGTTTTTGGCTGTTTGCCGAACCACTTGGTCGGCCATGCTGTCGGCTTCCTTTTCATACTTATCCCCCGGTTGGCCGATGGTGAGTTTGGCCTGGATGAGCGGCGTAGAGAAGAATGGCTTTCGCTGGATGCTGTTGCTGCCGTTGGGGGAGAAAAAAACTGTTTCATTGGCAGCAGTCAAGGCGCTGCCAGCCCTTTCCGGTTGGAAGAAAGGCTGGTGCTCTTCGCTTTTTGCCTGAAGGCTTTGTGCGGTAGCAGTCGTTTTGGACTCGGCGGATTTCAACGCAAAAAAGTATTGCCTATGCCCATTCTATATGCAGCAAATCCTGCATCCAGGGCAGTTTTATCAGGCCAATGTTCCAGGGTAGGTAATCGAGCAGCACATCGAGGCTTTGCTGCTGCACGGAGAGGTACCAGTTGTCGTTTCGTTTTTCCAATTTGCCCTCGCGCACCAAGAATCCCTCGCGCAGTCCTTGCGGCGAGACATTTCCCAGTTTGTTCCAATGTTTGATAGCGGCGGAAAGCAAATTTTCGCCTTCCTGCATCCATGCTTGCGGCAGTTCGACGTGGCGCTCTATGGGTGTGCCAAAGGGCAGGCCACAAAGGAATTTGGGCAAAACGAGATCGTATTCGGGCGGCCCTGTTTCTCCGGTAGCCAGGAAATACAGCAGGTGTACCGCTTTTGCCCTGGCTTCGTCGGATTGGAAATCATTTTTTTCCAGCAGACCAACATTTGCAAAAAAGGATTTGAAAAAGGGATGCAGCAATACGATACCTGCCGTGTTGACGTACCATTCTGTCCCGGACGTTTCAATTTGCGTTTGTTCAAAGGCTGAACGCTTGGGGCCAACATCCGGGTATGTTTTTTTTCCCTCATCAATTCCTGCATCCTTTTGCTGGCCTGAGGGGCTAGGTGCTGCCTGGTTTGCCTGCTTGTCAGTGTGCAATGAATAGCTTTCGGTGTCTTCGGAAAGATTGGCCGGGGATTCATCAGGTTGGGCAGGATCGCCTACCGATGAAAATGCGATATCGCTGCTCGTATCCTCGGCAGCAGGCGGGCGCTGGTCGTCCGCTTCACCTCCTGCCATTGCTGGTTTTGTTTCTTCCGCCGGATGTGTTTCACGCCGGTCAGCTCCTGTTCCCGTTGGATTGGATGATCCCCCGCTTTCGGAGATGGGTGGCGCACCTGTTGGGAAAAGGTGGCCCATGGTTGCAAACAAAGGAAATGATGCCTGATTGGCCAGGATGCTTTCACGAGCGGGCCAGTGGGAACTTTTTTGTTGTCCGCCTTTTGCTGGAATATCATCGAACCAAGCGGGCAAAACGGCCGTGATCAGACTTTCCGTACTGGCCCGATCCAGTTGTTTGCTCAATAATGTTCGAAATATATAGAGCCAGAACGCATGGTAATGCTTCCGGGAATCAATACTGATCGGCGGGTCGCCCTGTGAACCTGCAAGTTGGAACAGCAACTGGAACTCTGCCCGCCAGGCAGGCAATTGTTTTTGTGCATGAGCAGTGAGTGCTTCCAGCAGGCTGACGAGGAAAGATTCGGGATACTGTTTCACCAAGCGCTCCACGGCCGGCGGATGAACCTTTAGCCACTGCCGAAGCTGCCCTGTTGCAGTAGCATCTGTGGCTACGTGTTGCAGCGCAACGACGTGGAAGTCCTGTGCCGCTGCACCGGTGACATGCCAGGGCAGGTAGCCCGTTTTCAAAAAAAACAACCAAGCCTGGAACAGCCCGGATACCGTGGATTGGCGGGTAAATACGCCCGGCACTTGCGTGCCATGTACTATGTTTTGGAGGAGCGCATTTTCCACTTTCGACACGACAGCCTGAACGAGTGCCTCCTCCAACTGGCTGACAGGTATCGTACCGACATCAATTTCCAGTTTCCCGAAACGGATCAGTTCGTCGGGCGAAGCGAAGCGATCGAAAAGGGCTTCGAGTGCGGGTGCAAGTTCTTCCGTGGCGATGCGCCCGACCTCCTTTTGCATGGCAAAACCATCGGTGCGTTTCGGGTACTTCAACTCGAAAACTTGCCGGCGTATGACATGGCTGTTCCGTTCCGGCATGGAAAAAAGTTATTTGAGCATCTTGTTGAAACTGAGGGCAGAAGGAGCGGGGAGTACTTTTCTTAGTTCGTTGCTCTTCCAGGATGCGCTTAGGGCCTTTGTGTCAAAACCGGCTTCCTGCATGGCGGGCAGCCTGCTTTTGAGCGTTTCCAGTACCGATGGGTCGAGGACTTGCGGGCTTGCAGCCACCTGCTGATCCATGAAGAACATGGCAGCAATGGCCATAAGTTGCAGCAATTTGGATTCTCTTGGACTTCCCGCCCTGGCACGCTTCTCAAAGGCAATCAACTTGTCCATCGTATCGGCGAAACGGTCGTTCAGTTCCATGGTCCCGCCATGAAAACTCAGCAAAGCCTGGGTCATTTTGAAACCTTCGCTCTGAGCCAAGGCCGCATCGGTGCCCAGTTCATCCAATTGGTCGCGCAGGGCTGCATAACGTTTGCGGAGCAAGACGACCGCATCGTCCGGTAGTTCCGTTCCTCTTTCATCCCATTCTTCATCCTCTTTGGTTATCGTCTTGCGGATCATGACTTCACAGCCATTTCGCTTGACGGTCAAGGAAATTGTGACGCTGTTAGTATTGTTGAGGTATTCAACAGTCTGGTTTTCAGGCCCTTGTTTGAAACTGTTGGAGGGATTGGTATCTGGATCGGATGACCATCCATATTGATCGCCGTCCTGGGGCATGACATTGCTGATATCAAGTGCGATGGATGGTATCTTGGTTTGTGGGTTCAGCAAACTTTGCATCAAAGTCAGGGTCGGGAACCGGTGTCACCTGTATAGAGCCTTCCGCAAACGAAGTGCATGGCCCGTTGGATACCTCTTGACGGATAACCACGTTGGCGGGCAGGGTTTGGTCGTTCAACCACATCGGATCGAAAGTATTTCCTAATATAGCAGTCCATGGCGCTGCCGTTCCTGCCAAACGGAAGTAGAAAGTGCCTCCTGCAACATCGGAGTTGAGTGTAAACGGAGGCGCATTGACACAAACTGCTGCCGGCAAGGTTAAAGTCGGCTGTATCAGCTTCCATATCGTAAGGTTCTTCTCAAATACGACCTGACAGCCCTGCGTTGAGGTCTTGGTGTGGCGGATGACCACCTGAATCTGGTCAGCATTTTCAAAAACAGCGTTGAAGGCGCTGAGCAGCAAGGTATCGCCCCCTAGTATTGCATTATTGGTCAGTTGCTCCAATACGCCACTGTCATTCACGATGAAAACCGCAAACACGCTCGTGCCACTTGTGTCGAGTGGGGTAAACTTCACTTGGCCAGCATCATTGCAAACTTCTTTTATGTCATCACTCGAACCGGCAACGGTTATGGTAAAATCTCCATCGGGCAAGGGATTTACCAGGATTGTACGGGTGAACTTACCGGCGCATATATTCCCCGGCACCAATACGGCATGCTCGATAGAGACCTCCACCGGCAGCGCAACAGTCAGCTTGTCGGGATAAAATGTAACCCCATCGAGGGCATCCGGTTGTGCAATATTGCCAATATTGGCTTTGAGTGTTCCCAAAGGCACACCTGCTGCTGGGACAATCTTGAGCGGGCCACGATCTACACAAATCGAGGATGGAGCAGCCTCCCCGTTTTCAAAATATAGCCCGAACTCGGCGAGCGGTGGTGCCAGAATGGTAAGGTTTACGACTGCCTCTGTACCATTCACCACATAGCGAAGGGCAACAGTGCCACCTGTGGGCAAACCGGCATCGGCAGGCGTGAAGAAATGTTCTCCATTATTAAAACTATAGCCCGGGCCAAGCAACTCGCCGCCAGAAGGATAAGCAAGAACCGTAAGGGGGCGCGGGGTGGTGTCGCCCAAACAGAACACAAGCGGGGTAATACTCAGTACTGGAGCAGGGCGGTGTATCACGTAACAAATAGGGGGACAACAGGAGATACAGGCATAAGGCAAATAAAAATCGCCCACCACCAATCGTGAGGCTTCTGCTTTTGCCAGCAATGTATTTTTTATCCCACCATCCAAGGGAAGTGTTTCTATGTAATTTTTTAGCTGTGAAATTTCATTTGACACAATCCCAGGGTCCACATACACCAGTACAAAAGTACCGCCCAGGGGAACGCCCGAACCATGCTCCATGCCAGGATAGGCATCTGCAAAAAAATGGAACAAATGGCGCTTGCGCGTTTTCTCCTCGCGCTCAACCCACTTTTTGTAGCAATCGGATAGGTGGCGGAATGTCTCTTTTGTTTGGGGGTTAAACTGTGTGTAAGCCTGAAAGGGATCAAAAGCCGCCTCAAAAGTTTGGAAATTGAACTCGCTCAAGTTCTCCTCAAGGGTATCTGCTAACGTCTTGGCGAGGGTTGCCGCAGGGGTCTGTGCGGTTGGAGATAGGTAGTTCTGCAAATGATCCAGCAGTATTTTCCTCTCTTGGTCGTAATCCGCCAAGAGTTTTTCTTTTTCGCAATCCAGGTCGCAGCAGTCGAACTGGAACAATTCGTCAGTGTATTTTTCGCCGAGCTTCAGGGCCACGATCTGGAACGGCAGGTTATACTGCATCCGAATATCACTGAGTTGGCCCATAGCATCATTGAAGTCTTTTCCGATATGCCCTTCTATGCGCAAGAAATCACTGCCCTCTATATGAAAAGTGAGGGGATCATTGTAAGGTGGCATGGGGGGGCGGTGATAGGAATATACTTGCCCGGAGCGGCCCATCCTCCTTCGGCGGGGGTTCCACCATTCTTTCAGGGACGGCGGGTAATAAAACGGCATGGCCCTTTGGCTTAGCGGTGAGGCATCCAGCCTGCTCGGTGTAATCCTGATTTCGTTGTTGCCCAACAGGGAAGGGGTGGCATACTGCATGGCCATCTCTCTCAGGCGCTGGTAAAGTGCGCGTACTTCTTCCTTGCGGGCACGATTCCCGTTGTAAATGGGCGGTTGGGTATAAGGGGTGCGATAGACGGAGGCCGGAGAATTGACCGGCGTGGCTGTTTCATCAAAAAAGCGGACAAAAAGGTGTTTGGGGAACCTGTTGGGATCGGCAGGGCAATCGGCAATGAGGTCAAAAGCATTTTCCACGAATTCCAGATAGGCATGCATAAGGTCAGCGAGGAAATCCGAAAGATGCTGTACTTCAAACCGATGGTAATTCCCCGCCATGATACGCTGCAATATCGTTGGCGCTATCTGAACGTTTGGAGCAGGCACTTCATGCGGCGTGAACACGGGCGAAAATACCTTTTGCACGTTCTTTAGCGCGTCCGTTAGCCGCTGGGCCATCGGTACGAGCATTTCCTTGTAGCGTTCCTGAAACCGGTTGTAATGCAGGACCTTGGTCAAGTTCACGGTGGCTTTGCTACCATCGTGTTCGTAACCAAAACGCTCCATATACGGATATGCCGTGAAATATTTGTAATGAAACAGCTCTTCCAGATCGGCATAAAATCCAGGGATATGCGTGCCTTCGGGGTCATAAAGTGCATGTAGTATCGTGTCGGCCTGTTCCTTTGAAATCAACAACCAGTGGAGGATAAAAAGATTTTCGTCGCCCCGTTCATCGCAATCGTTGTAACAGAGGTCGGCGTTGTCATGCTTCGTGCTTTCCAACACCAGGACCAGTACCTTTCCAACCAATTCTTCATCCGTCAGCAAGTACAAATCACCGGTCGGCTCGTTGGGTGCCGGCTCTAGTTCCAATACGCCCGTGAAATATGGCAGCGAGTTGGAGTTCAAGCCGAACCACTGCGGCGATACACTGACCTCCCTGAAGTGCGTGAGATGTAGTTCGGGTGCGTGCATCAGGTACCCTTCGGAGGTAATGCCACAGCCGCCACTTACCAAAATGCCGTTGTCCTTCCTATGGGCATCAAAACCGCAGATGATCCCCATGCCAATTGCACAGAAACGGGTCAGGCGGGTTTGTTGTCCCAAATACTCGACAATGCCGTTGAGTTGCTTGTCGGTCAATACCTGATTGGGTTTGAATACAGGGTGGGAATTTATCGAATTAAGCATGGCAACTAGAATTTTGATCGAGGAGGAGATACCGTGATTTTTCCGTTTTGTGAAACGAACACTGAGTCCACTCAGAAAAGTCAGGACAAGAGAAAAAAGTAAACAGAGGTAGAATTTTCTTTCAAATAAATTCTATCTCTAAATATACTTCTGCCTGTGTAGTGTGCTACAACTTGAAATGACTTTTCGGAGGGGACTCAACACTTTGGCCACGGAGATACAGTGCACTGGCATTTTTCTGTCGGGAAACGACCGTTTTACCTGGCGGAACCAATGATGGAATAATTGAGGATAACCCGGTTTGCGTTGGCGGCAGGCTCCTCGCAATCATGGAGGGAGGCTACCGGGTAAATGTTGCGCAAGCGGGTCACTATGTCAATCAGGTTGTTGAGGGCGATGGAGGCATCGCATCCCTGATCGCCTCCAGCTTTTGTTGCCACCCAACGGCAATAGGCATTTTCGAAGGCTGCCATTTGGCAGGGGTCCACCCAGCATATCCGAAGGAAAATGTGGGCAGGTGCTTCGCGCCGGAGCGTCGTTTCAACAAAAGCACGAAATTCGGGCTGCAGGAATCGTTCGGGCCAGTAGGGCAGAACCACGGTGGCCCTGAACGAATAGGGGTCGCTCTTGCAGGTGCAGGTGTCGCAATCATTTTCGCCACATCCGCAAACCGGCGGAAGCAAAGCATCGCCGATAATTTCCTCCGACAGCCGGAGGGAGTTTATCCTTGCCAAGAAAGTGTCTGGTAATACGGGTATGCCATTCGGTTCTTCTGTCACCAAATCCTTGATTCTGTCAATCATTTCCTGCCTGTGTCCGGCATCTTGGCAAGCCCCCGGCGGCAGGGCAATTACAAACAACTCCCCCGTTTCGTCCGGGGCCATGATTTCATAAGAAAACCGACAGGAATCGTCAGGATCTTCAGTCAATCGGATATATTCTGCATCCCCATTTTTGTATTTCCAAATGGAAGCGAACGCATTGGCAAGCGCGGCCCATGCTTCGGCTTTGGATGCATACTGAACGGCACTTTTGAACAATGCGAGGCTGCGCTCATTGTCCCGGAGTTCAAATTCGTACAATGTGTCCAAGCCCATACGGCGGGGCCTCAGCAAAATATGTTCGATAAGGTGCAGCCCCTCGGTGTTCAGTTGGGCGGCCAATTCGGAAATGGCTTGGTTGCGTGCCTCGGCAGTGCTGTACAAGGTGGGGTGAAAGGCAATCGGGAGGCCGATTTCATCGGCCAGTTCGAGGCCATGCAGACAAGCGTCTTCATGTTCAATCAGGTTGAAATGGGCGCTGTTTTGTCCCCTTTCGTGCATCGTCCTGCAATGGTCGCAGGCCTGAGCGAGGGCTTTCCCGTCCAACAGTTCAAAAGAATGGGTGCAATTTTCCTCGTCAATCAAGCGGTAGTTGCTGCGTTCCCTACCCGTTTTGAACAACAACCCATACGCTTCGCGTGCCGAGTCAAGGTCATCATAAGCAACAGGCCCCTCAAAGCGCAGTCCGTTCACGTTCACGCCATAAGAGAATTTGCCATGTTCATCTTCCGAAATGTCAAGGTCAGGTTTAAATGAATCCACTGCTTTGAAAAAAGCGATGGTTTCCCTGATGGCCAATTCTCTGGCAGACTTGCTGTGGAAGGTGTGGTTGACGGGCCACGTCACTTGCACCGGCACTTTTACGGCGCTTTCCAGCCAAGTGACACCCCCGGAGGCTAAACGGCAGAAGAATGAACGCTCCTCGAAAAACACGGCGACTTCTTCCTCGTTGTCGCAGGTCAGGCCTGTTGTTCCTGTTAGCGCCGACAACATGCAGTCCCTGTCGGCCATCGCCGTATCTTCGTCCATGTATGAACGGTCACCGGAGGCAATGATTTCGCCCACTTCATTTCGCCAGACCAAGTGCCATTCGTCGCCCATTTGTTCTGGCCTGAAAACTTCCGTATCCAAAATCGTGTCGGAATATGCCAATAGTGCCTGCAAGGAATCGGCAGCCGAAGGAAAGTGCTGCGTACCGATGAGCAGCACAGTATTTTCAGGTTCCCCGTTTTCATCCAAACATACATGGGAGAGGGTGAAGTAATACCCGCAAGTAGTACCTTCCACTCCGCTCAGCGCCTCCCCATGTGTCAACATTGCGAAAACATCCTGCATGGCCGTGTCCCTTTCAATGGCCGAGGCATAATGGGCAATATGACGGGCGACCGTTTCCCCATCCGCGTTTACGAGCGAGAAGCCGAAACTGCAAGGTGCATCGCCATTGCTCCCTACCTGATAGCTTTCGGGCAAGGCAGCCAATCCAAGCAGGTCTTCCAGGTCAGCTTGCGCACCTTCCCAATTGGGATGGAGTTGGGTGCCTTTGAACAGCGTGTTGCCATGCTGATCATATATCACGGCATAAAAAGCCCCTCCCGTGTTGCGTATATCTATGCGCGGTGCATCGTCCCGCACGTAATTGACGATGAGGAAAATGGCGGCATCCCGTTGCTCTTCGTCCGCATAGGTTTGAGGATGGGAAGCCAGGAGGAGGCCATCTGCATCCCTTAGTTCAAAACCAAAACCGGGCAAGGGGTGGAAATTTTCGGTATAACGGGCAGCTTCCAAGACAGCTTTCAATGCTACTTTAGCGGCCATCCCGCTGGGATATGTTTGTATGCTGCCCAAAAGTATCCTGCCATTTTCACCAACAACGGAAAAGTGATAGATGCCGGGTGTGCCGGCTGCCTCAACGTGCCATTGGATATGGCAAAGAAGGTTGAGCAGGGCACGTCTGGCCATGTTGCGCTCGGCAGCCGTAGCATAATGCGTGACATAGGCCGCTATGGCTGTACCTCCGGCATCCCGTATTTCAAAGCCAAAGGGGGTTGCTCCTGCACCGGTATCCGTGTCATGGTAATTTGTTTCCCATACGGCCAGTTGGAGGAACTCGTTCCAGGCTGTTTCGGCGGCTCCTTCATCAGGGTAACCCGAAAGGCTGCGCACCAGCAGCTTTCCGTCGGGGTTGAGCAACTCGAAATGGAAACTACCGTCGTGTTCAAATATTCTCTGCTTTGGGNNAGCGTACTTGTGCGGATGCGAGGCAATGAGGTCGCCATGGCGGTCGAGTAGTTCAAACCCGAACTTCAGGTCTCCGTCGAGATCATTGAGCAGGCGATAATAAATGCGGTGGCGGGAAAGGGCACGCACCAAGCCAATTGCCTTTTGCATATCATCTTCCACAGGATACGACAACACGCTCTCCCAAATGGTCGTACCCTTGTCGTCCGTAATCTTGAAAGAATAATCGCCCGGCATTTCCTCCACTACCTGCGTGTTGGGCGGCAGGCCATCGAGGTAATAGATGATGGCCTGTATGCGGTCTTCACAGGCTTCTTCACTATCGTAATAATGAGGGTGCGTGGCAACGACGGCTCCTTCACCGTCCAACAGGACAAAGGAAAAGCGCCCATCCTTTTCGACGATCTGATAATTGTCGCGGTCAACGGCCCAGCCCACGAAGTCATCGTCACTGTCCGGCGTATCGAAAAATGCCATGGCTGCTTCGAGGGTAGCGAAGCCATGCAGGCTTTGGAGGAGGAGTTCGGAGCCGGTGTAATCGTACAACTCGAAGGAAAAACATTCCGTCTGCTGAATGGCCGAGACCTGTATGCCGGGCAACTTTACCCTGGAGATGATCCTTAGAATGGCATTGTCCCTTTCTTCAGCACTGGAAAACCGTTGAGGGCCGAGGGCCAAGGCCGCCCCTGTGTGGTCGTTCAAGCAGAAGCCGAACTGTGGATTGCGATCGGTGCGATAATAGGTTAGACGGCGATATGCGTTTTGGCTGCCGAGGAGTGTTTGTATTTCCTCCAGTGCGGCACAGGCATCTTCCTGATTGGGCCAGCGCTGTTTGCTGCGCAATGCTTCTTCGCCGCCCAGGTTGATGGCCCAGCCCCAACCGGCGGGCTGTTCTTCCGTGCCGGCAAAGGCGAGCTTGTTTCGGCCTGCATCAGCAAAACCCAGGACTTTGGATATGCGCATTTCCAACCCTGAAACATTGGTCGAAGCAGCATCGGTCAAGCCCAATTCCTTGCCACACCATTCCGTAGGTTTTGAATAGTCAAATCCCTTACCCCTGTTTCGGCTTATTTCCGGGTAACGCTTGAGAAAACGGGCCTTGTCCCTGATAATGCGCGCATTGTCATGCCTTTTACCATTTACCTCGAACATCAACAGGACGTAATCTGAAAACGACTCGCCAAAACGAGCCAACAGGTGATCTAAAAAGCGGCCCCGTCTCTCGTGATAGTTTTCAATGCTTTCAACAATGTAATCCAAATAGGAAGGGTAGTCTTCCGGCGGTGGCGGGTCTTCGCCATTGGCGGCACATTTCCCGTAATTTAGTACCAGTTCCTTTATGCCAGGGACATCCTTCAGCAATTGGGTGAAATAGGTGCGGGCACTGCCTTCCCGTGTTGGATGGTCGTCGGGCCGCAGGGAAAAGAGGTCGCGCAGATGGGCAAGTTGCGCAAGGTAGTTGGCAAGCAACTGATCGAAAAACAACAAATAAGCTTTCAATTGCTTGGCCTGGCCATGGCGCTGGGCAGTAGGCAGGCTTTTTATCCCGGCTGACCCGGTTCCGTAAGTCAAGGGAAATTCTTCCATTATGGACGTATAGTCCTCCAAATTGCGGTGATTGCCATCGGGCACGGCCCTATCCAGTTGGTAGGGGTCCAGGTAGGTTTTCATGGCAGCCGCTTTTTCTTCCTTGTACCGCTGCTGCACTGCTTTTTTATCGGCATTGAATGGCAACAACCCTTTGAAAAATACAATTCTGGACCGTCCGAGGTCGAAGTGCGGGCGGTATTTGGGGGTAAGCGGCAAGCACCATTCTTCACCGGAAGTCAGCGGTACACCGTCAATGGAATTGGCCATGGAAAGATTGCGCACGGCCAACACGCCTTTCACGTCCATGATGACCCTGTACAAATCGGAAGCATGGAGTTCCGAACGGGGCACTTGTTTGTCGAGATCGGCGGGTTCAATAAAACCATGACTGCGGGCAGAAAGTGGCCGCCCTTCAAATATTTCCTCCATGGGCCTGCCCTTTTCGAGCATCTCCTGCAGGGTGAAAAAGCGAACGGTTGGCGAGAGAAATTCTTCCACCTGCTTGTAAATTTCCAGCAGCACATCTTCCTTGTCGGCAAATGCAGCAAGTTCAATATCGGCACAGATGGTGATTTGTTCTTTGCCGAAGACAATGACATCCCTGACATCTTCGCAAAGATTCCTGTGAGCGTTCAACATCTGATAGACCTCCCGGAGTATGTCATTTTCNNCCGGAGTATGTCATTTTCAGAAAAGAAAACACTCCCGCAGGCATCGGTTTTGAGCAGGGGTTCGGTTTCGATGCACACGTCGTACAGCCCCCGCAGGCAGAGCTTGCAGTCTTCGTCCGGGTTGGGAGGCTGCCCGCTCACCAATCGCTTGCTGTCTTTGTCCAGGAAAATTGGCAACTCACCCTCCGGTGCTTTCTGCAGCCATGCACTTCGCACGCCGGGAATGTCGAGCAACAATTTCCTGAAGTCCCGGATGGTCACTGGATTGGAAGTCAGGATTTCGGCGGCAGTGAAGAAGTTGTCGTCGGTAAGTTGGCCAAATATGTTCTTATGCTCTAATGATTTTTGCTCCTGGCTCCGCGCCAGCAGGTCTTTTATGTCGAAATGGGTGCGGTAGCCCAGATCGGTGAGGGCATAGCAGAGCACTTCCAATATCGTGATCCCCGGATCATGGATGTTGTAGTCTGTCCATAAATCGCTGCCGAGGTTTTCGATATGGCGGATGCCAGCCTCCCGCAACTTGTTGAAGTCCAGGTAAGGCTGGAAGCTGGAAGTCGTTTTGGGTATGGTCAGGTTATCCGGCATGTTTGGAACTGGATGACATGAAAAAGTTGAGAATAGAGCAAGAGATCAACAGGAAGGAACATTGAAACAGATCAACTGCCCAATGCAGTAACCTGCGCTTTGAGGTCCTCGATTTGGTTCTGTTGTTCCTTCATGGCCTGCACCAAGAGTGCGATCATATTCCCGTAAGCAACAGACAGTTTGAGGTCGTCCGTGTTTTCTTTCACCAGGTCGGACAGAACATCCTGCACGTCTTGTGCCCTGAAGCCATATTGTTTTCCCTCGTTGCCGACATTGGTAGCGTTGCTGTCCCAGTTAAAAGCTTTGGGAACAAACTCCATCACTTTTTCAAGTGCAGTACCATAGCCCTTAACAAGCAGATACTCCTGCAATGATTGTTCGTTGGACAGGTTAGTGGCATCGGTATCGTGGAAGAAATTGAAAGCGCGCACTTGGCCTTTGATGTCCATCTGGAAATCGCCCGGCGAGCGCATTAAACCGAATTTGCCAGGGATGTCGGGAAAAAAAACAGCTTCGGCAGTTTTTTTAGGTTCGGTAGTTTTTTCTGGCCGAAGCCTTAAATAGATGTCGCCCTGCACGACATCCACCTCGTTGTCGTGGGTTCCTGTTGGCCCCCCTTGTTTGAATGCAAAACCATTCCGGGAATCCGTCACCAGAACGGCTGTTTGATTGTCAGCGCCCATGGTGAGGTAATTCGGCACTGTGCCGGGCCGGGTATTGACGATGCCTATGGCCGGGTTCGGTTTTTTGTCGTCGAGGTTTACGAGTACCTTGCCGCTTTTCTCATCGGTCACCTCCACGCGCACGGTCGGGTCGTAAGTTTTGGTGCCGATGCCCACCTTGCCGTCGGGCAGCATCGTGACCAGTTTTTCACCGATATTCAGGTCAGGTAAAGGGCAATCCCCCGTAATTTCCGGTCCGGTCCTGAATTCGTAGCCTTTAGGAGCATCCGTGAAAAAGGAAGCACGCTCCTCTCCGATGGCAAGGGCCAGATAGTTCTTGTCGTTGGCAGGATCGAGTTTTACGAGGTTCATAACCGGCCCACCTGGATAATTGGGTTCAACCAGAAAAGCGCCCTTCAGTCCATCGGTCACGTGCAGCACAGCGCAGGGCTGGTCCGTTCCAACTCCCACTTGCGGGGTGTCGCCTTCGCCGCACTGTATCACGAATATCGGATGCCCTTGATTGATGTCGGGCACTTTGCAAAAGTCGCCATAGTCAGGCCCGCATTTGAATGCAAACCCTTTTGGCGCATCGGTAATGAAAACCGACCAATCCGTACCGACTCCCGATGCTAAATAGTTCTTGTTGCTTTCCGGGTCGAGGTTGAGGATGGTAAAAACAGGGTCTTCTTTGTCTTCGGGGCTAAGGAGGAACTGCCCTTTGTTCCGGTCAGTGACATCGAGCATGGCGCACGGGTTTTTGGTGCTGATGCCAACCTTGGCGTTTCCGGTTCCTGCTTCTGCCGGCCTTATGACCATGAGCACGTCCCCATCCAGGAAATCGAGTTGCCCTTCCGTACCGGGGACAGCGTGGCCTTGCCGACGGAAAACATACACTGCCGGTGCGTCCGTGCCGAGGTG
>JRYF01004704.1_pt2 | contig 13793 bp, 15 predicted proteins | sample 235331 | NCBI WGS metagenome assembly JRYF01 (sample SAMN03074217, study PRJNA261475) | activated sludge metagenome | biome: Wastewater Treatment Plant; feature: Wastewater; material: Activated sludge; isolation source: activated biomass of a wastewater treatment plant treating hydrocarbon... ...
CATTCTGAATTAGAAAATCAAGGATAACACTGTTTATCCAATTAAATGCCTTAGAAATATACCCAATTGCAGTTCCAAGTGCCGTTAAATAACCAACCCATTTTGTAAACACTGCAAGGCGTTCACCGGAAAACTTAAGTGCGTTCTTTATTTTGTTGTTAATAAACATAATGTGAACTCACTATTATTTTTACCCTTCTTCCGGTAAAACTATCCTGGCTTGAATACCAACCTGATCAAGCAAATACAATAACCCGCCACCATCAATCAATTCAAGCGGTTTGTCTTTGGAAAAATCATAGGCATCAGGCCCATAGCTACTTGTGGTAACAATGATTCCCTTACTGGCTCCTTCATTTAACATTGTTCCATACAAATCACGAACTGCTGACACCCCAACAGTATTTTTATATCGTTTAGCTTGAATCACGACTTTTCCACCTAAAACCGGACGTGTATCAAAAGCAACGGCATCAACTCCTCCGTCGCGTGAAGTGCGGGTGAGTTTTGTATCAAGACCCATCTTTCCAAACAGATTGCTTACCAAAGTTTCAAATTCAGCTGGAGTTAGATCCATGAGATTAGGGCGTGACTCTAGTACGCTAAGGGCATCTCCTTGTTCTATAAACCGCCTATCTACCATATCAAATTCAACAACAGGTTTTACTGGTTGAAGTGCTTGGGGTTGAGGCGAAACTTGTGCTCCGAGATTGCGAAGACAGGCTTTTTTATCAATTCTCGCGAGATTAATCTCTAAAAATTTTTCCCGCGTCGTCCGAACAGAAACAATATAAGGTCGAACATCTTTCCCTGTAGCTGGATCAACGGCTTGAACAAACCCATTAAAAGCCACAATTTCAAGATGAAAACCTTGATCAGCCTCTAAAACTTCATGCAATGTTCTTATCGTAGTAGAAGCCACAATATCCTGGTAAAGATCTTTAATTTCAGTAGCCTTTCGAGGCTTCTCGTCAATTGTATCTTTTGCTTTTGTGTATTTATATTCTGCAACGGTTGGGACGACGCTTACACTTGGGAGTTCATAATCAATAACCATTTCTTTTGACTCCGGGTTATAGGCCAGTCGAAATTCTTGGGGAAAACCATCGGGATATTCAGAGCGTTCCAAGACCATTGAGTTATATGTAAGTACGGCTGCAATATCACCTTCTTTGTAAGCAGTTTCCAACTCATCAACTTCTATATTACGTTGTTGAGCTTTGAGATTGAAAACTTTTTCTGATGCTTCATTTTGCGCTTGCAATTGCTCCAGCTTGGCTTGTCGTTCTTTTTCGGAATCTTCATGAGCCTTTAGAGCTGCCTCATATTGTTCTTTCGCCGCTTGGAGTTCTCGTTGAAATCTTCCCTTTAAACCTAATGCGTTTTCAAGAAAGCTAGGGTTTTTCACTTTTGCGCGGAATGTTTGTGCATCAGGAGGCGATTTAGCAACCGTTAATTCCTGTGGTATAAGAATCGGCGAGAATTTTTCGTGAATACGGAGTGAGTCAAATGTGATGGTATCGTCAACAGTAAGGGTATGTTCTAAAATTTGCTGGAGTTGGCGGATCGCATCCACCAACTCTTCATTTTTATCGGCAGTCTCTTCGTTTCGCGCCTCTAAATAGCGCTGTTTATTTTCTTTTTCTCGAAGTTTTTCATACCGTTCATTTTCACGCGCACGTTTGATTTGTTCTCTTTCTCGACGTTTACGTTCTGCCTCTGCTTGCCTTTGATGGCGCGCTTGTTCACGTGCTAAAGCATTCAACGTACTGACAAGACTTCGCTTGGACATAATATCCTCTCTATAAAACTTCATGAGTTACGTAATGCAACTGAGTTTCCCACTGCTTACTTTGCTGCGTTTATAATAAGCTCGCAGTGGCCAAGACTGGCAAATAGTATAACACCACATATTGAGGGTTGACGAAATATAATTCAGAATGATGAGAAGCCCCCATATATATTCTATATAATACCCTGTTAGCCCCTTGCTCAAGTGTATTTCACCCCATAAAAACGTGAAACAGCCAATTGACAAAACAGAAATTATGTTCTAATATCTACTCCTATCCAACCTCATTCGATTCATAAAAAGGACGATGACAACAAAACCCGGTTTCACCGACGCTTTCGTAAGCGCAATTTCTGTTGTTGGAGGAACTCAGCCATGAGAAAACTGATTGTTCTTGAACATCTCTCCCTGGATGGCGTCATCCAGGCTCCAGGCGGGCCGGAGGAAGATCCCAGCGGCGGCTTCGCGTATGGCGGGTGGATAGCACCATATTCTGACGAAATTCTTGGAACGGCCCTGAGAAAGCAAATGAATTTACCGTTTGACCTTTTGTTAGGGCGCACCACCTTTGAAATTTGGGAGCCGTACTGGCCGCAACATGCGGACGCGTGGCCGGGTGTTAACACGGCCACCAAGTACGTCGCCTCGAATACCAGAACTTCCAGCCCATGGCAGCCGTCCGTTTTTTTGAACGGGGATGTTGCAGAAAAAGTCGCCGAAATCAAGCAACAGCCAGGGCCGGATTTGCACGTTTGGGGAAGCGGTCATCTCATTCAGACACTGATCGAGCATGAGTTGGTGGATACATTCTGGCTGATGATCTATCCGGTAACGTTGGGTGGTGGAAAACGATTGTTTGCCGATGGCACGCTCCCAGCAACATTCAAGGTGACGGAAAGCCAGGTCACCCCGAAAGGTGTCATTGTCGTAAATTACGAGCGTGCAGGCGCAATGACAATCAATGCGTGAGACTAGAGGGGTCTTTCGGCTCCCATACCGTTGGCAAGGAGAGAAATCATGAAATTATTGCTCACTTCTGCGGGCATCAAAAACCCCAGCATCCACGACGCGCTCGTTGACCTGTTAGGCAAACCGATTGCCGAGTGCAGCGCCCTCTGCATTCCCACCGCGACCTACGCCTTCCCCGGCGGGATGGACGGTGCCCTCCGGGCATGGGAGTTCATCAGCGGATCCAGCTTGACGACGTGCCCCATGTGCGAATTGGGTTGGAAGTCCGTCGGTGTGCTGGAACTGACCGCGCTGCCCAGCCTCGACAGGGAGGTTTGGGTCCCGATGGTTCAGGAGACCGACGTGCTGCTGGTGAATGGCGGCGACACGCTGTATCTGGCCTACTGGATGCGGCAGTCCGGGCTGGCCGACCTGTTTCCATCGCTGTCGAAGATGGTCTACGTGGGGCTGAGCGCCGGGAGCCTGGTGATGGCCCCCACCGTCGCGCAGGAGTTCGTCCACTGGAAGCCGCCCACGGGGGGCAATGCAGGGCTTGGACTGGTTGATTTTGAGATGTTCCCGCACCTCGATCACCCGGAGCTGTCGTACAATACGATGGCCCACGCCAAAAAATGGGCCGCCGATCTGCGGGGGCCGGGGTACGCGATGGACGACGAGACCGCTATCCAAGTGGTTGACGGAGTGGTCGAAGTCGTCTCTGACGGGCACTGGAAACTATTTAACTCAAGTTGCTACCTTCAGCCAAAAAACCGGGTTTTTGCCTGAAAAGCAGGAGATTCTCGCTGAAAGGCTTCTGGAAAAGCAAGAAAACCTTGCTTTGAAAGAAAAAACCCGGTTTTTCTTGCATGGTGGCAACTCGGGCTATTTAATACTCCGTAACATAGCCAACGAAATTAAAGAGAAAATAAAATACGAGGTAACGATGAACACTTCCGACAAACACAATCAACGTATCGCAAAAATGACCTTCGCTTCCGTCTATCCAATGTATGTCGAAAAGGTCGAGAAGAAAGGCAGAACCCAGGAAGAATTGCATCAGGTCATCGAATGGTTAACGGACTTCGATCAGCAGAAGCTTCAGGAACTGATCGATGAAAACGTTACGTTTGAAACCTTCTTCCAACGGGCTACGCTCAACCCGAACGCACACCTCATCACCGGCGTTATCTGTGGCTATCGGGTGGAGGAAATCGAGAATCCTTTGACCCAGCAGGCCAGGTATTTGGACAAGTTGGTGGACGAGTTGGCAAAGGGCAGGAAAATGGAGAAGATTTTGCGTGGCTCGTGAGGGGTTGGGCTAACCAATGATCCTGCCTAAGAAGCGAGACCCCCGGTTCATCACGGTGCGGCGCGGGGGCACGCTCCAAGATTCCGATCATCACCTCCTTGCGCTATGGGCGGCTGATTGCGCTCAACATGTGTTGCCCTTGTTCGAGGCATTGCAGCCCCATGACGACCGCCCGCGTCGCGCCATCGAAATGGTTCGGGCCTGGGCGCGGGGGGAGATTACGATGTCGCAGTCCCGCGCAGCAGGGGGTCATGCGATGGCTGCAGCGAGAGCGTTGCGCGGAGCTGCCCGGTATGCCGCAATTGCTGCCGGTCAGGCGGCAGTGGTGGCGCATGTCGCCGCACACGAGCTGGGTGCGGCGGCCTATGCGATCAAAGCCGCGCGTGCGGCGGCGCTGGACGGTCGGGCCGAAGAAGCGGGTCGCCTGGAGCGCGAATGGCAGCGGGCACAACTTCCAGATGAAATCCGGGCGGATTATGAAGAGGCAAGCTCTATCCTAGACGCTTCGCCACGCGGCGCGGCGGCAATTATCCGATTGTGCATTCAAAAGCTGTGCANNTTGTGCTGGACGACCAGCGGTTGCGAAACGAAATCTGTTGGTTCGTATTTGATGGCTGACCGGCCCGCCCCGATCACTCGTTGGGCGGTCATTCGCAGAACAAGACATCAGGAGAATAAATCATGTTGGAAATTGGCGCTATCGTTTGGGGTGTGCGCGACCTTCATCGAGCAATAGCATTTGCAACCAATCTTCCCCACCCATCGCGACGGCTCGTCCCCGGTGGAAAAGGGAGGTAGCATTTGACTCTGGTCTGAACAGGTTCTGGAAACTTTTTGATAAAATGGTCATGGTGGATGCTTTGGATTGTATGATGATTTCATATGAGAAATTTTGTTATCGTCCTTCTAATGGGTATATTGGTTTTGGGGCTAATTTGCGTCTTCGTGCCTCTGCCATCCAGCAAATCACCTGTTCAAGCCACCCCTCTGCCTTCTCTTACACCCTTGCTTCCTGATATTCCGACAGAGCAACCTGTATTGCCAACTGTTATTGAACTCCCTCGGGCTCGGGAGATTACTTTTCACACTCAGTTAGAAGAGGATTGCCAGACTCCTGACCGGGATGGGGTATTTATCGGCACCGAGGAAGTTTCATTTGTGACTTGCCTGACGGCTTATGAAGGGATCAGGGATATTTATCTCGTCGCGACGAAACCCCTCACCTCTAAACTTAACACGCTGGAAGGAAACCTCGAATTGTACGAAGTCGCATTGCATCCTGAGGCTGTCGAACAGATGACTGAGGCTTTTTACGCCCGCTATTCATTGGAGAGACAGCGTTATATGGGGGTAAGTCAATGGAACCAGGAGCATCCCTTTTCTGGAGCGGAATGGGAGTTGGGAGGATTTTCTCCGGGGGAGGAGAGGTACATTTACTTGAATCGTACTGGCGTGGATTCGCTAGATTTTATTCCGGGTGAATCTGTCCTGCGCTGGCGGGTGGGGCAGGTCGTTTCGGCGGATCGCCGCCTGCAAATTGAATGGCGGCTGCAAATTTTGGACATCACCTTTTTACAGGATGTTTTAATGGGTGGCGAAGGGCTGGAAAAAGAACTCGCATTTTATGTCCGCACGGACCAGGAAACCTGGCAAGGCCCGGTGTTTTCCCTCCTCCGCCGGGGAGATTTTCTGTATACCGGGGTTGAAAACGCAAAAGACCATACCCTGATCAAAAACGGAAAATACTATCTTGCCAGTATGCGGAGCGACACGCCCCTCACTTACCTTCAATACTCCTTCGATTTATCTCTCACCGCCTCCGGTTTTCTGGAACTCCTCAATTTCCAGCCTGATCCGTTTCTCAACCCCGATTTTGACCTCGCGGGTTCCTCTGCATATTGCCGCCTTTCCGCGCCTTATCTCCTGCCTGAGGGGGATCACATTTCCTTCTATTTCACCCTCTTTGGGCGGGAAGGCACCCAAAATTGCACCCGTCTGGGAAAGCAAGTCATCTATTTGACAGAAGCCAGGGAAAGTTATACCGGGCTGGCGCTTTCCACCGCCCACCAGGTGGTGCAGGACGCGCGGGACCCGTTCGTGTTCGAGCAGTGGCTTCATTATGTCGGTGCGCTGACACCGGTTCTCCGGGCGCGCCATCTTCTGGACGGGCAAGATGTTGTGGTTTTCGACGCCGCGACGATCTGGCCCGAAAGCGCGGTTGAACGCTGGCCCGAATCCCCCAGCATCGTGCGCGTCTATGGGCAGGATTACCTCTTTTTCAGTGCGCGCACAACTCATTATCTGACCCCAACCCCTACCGGCAATTGGACCTACCAGGGGCCGTTATCCATTCCCAGGATGTACCGATGGCCCGCGCTCATCTCCGGGGAAATCCGGCAGAAATTTTACGGTGTTCATTGGGCTGCTGAATTTCTTGAAACGGAAATCGAAGGCCGTCCGGTGATTCTGACCTCGTTCATGTCCGTGTCTTGTGAGGATATTACTGCGGGCATTTGCCGTCCCTACCCCATTTCGTTGGGGTTTCTCAATTTTGACGTGTATGGGCATCCCTATCTGGCAGTCAGTCCGATGTCTCCGCCAGTGATTTCTGAATAGCCTCCACCACCGCCTCAATAAACAACGGATCGGTATTCAACGCGGGCGGACGTTCCAAACGCATCCCCAACGCGCGCGCCACCCCTTGCGCCTTGATGTCAATATCATACAGAATTTCGACATGATCGCACACGAACCCGACCGGGACACTGACCACGTTCCTGATCCCCTGTCTGGCNNAGCCAGGGTTCGGGACTCCGCCCGGCGGACTGGTAACTCCACGACCAGCGCACGGTGGGCAACCCGGCTTTTTCCGCCACCAGACGTGCGGTTTCCCGCAGTTGAGCATCATACGGATCGCCCATCTTCATAATCCGCTCCGGCAGACTGTGCGCGCTGAACACCACATGGACGCGGTCCCGTTCCGCCTCAGGCCAACGGTTGATCCCCTCCCGGACGCGGTTCGCCAGCGCGTGGATCAGCCCCGGTGCGTCGTGATAACTTTCGACGTGGGCGAACTCGATCTTCCCCCGATGCATCTCCAACCCGGCGGCGATCTTCTCCTGATATTTGGCGATGCTCAGTTTACTGTAATGCGGGGCCATCACCACGCTGACCGCCCGTTCAACCCCATCGTTCAACATCTCCCGGATCGTCTCCTCAATCCACGGCGACCAGTGCCGCATCCCCAAATAAAACTTATAGTGTTCCGGGTCAAAATGCGCGGCAATCGCCTCCATCTGCTGGTGCGTGAGTTCCAACAACGGCGATTTCCCGCCAATTTGCCGGTAGTTGTTCGTAATCTCCTCCAGCACCGCAGGCGTGGTCGGTCGCCCGCTCCGAATATCCGCCAGATACCCCGGAATCTCCTCCAATCCATTCGGCCCGCCGTAGGCCATGACTAACACACCAATAGGTGAAACAGATTTCATAACTGCTCCCGTAAAAAAACTACTTACTGCTTACTAATTACTGCTCCCCTCTCATGAACATACGCCACCAACCGCCTCACATGCTCCACCGGGGTCGTCTTGTGCAGCCCATGACCCAGATTGAAAATGTGACCGGGGCGGCCACCCGCTTCGTCCAGCACACGGTCAGCCGCGTGTTGGATTTCCGGCCAGGAGGCCAGCAACACCATCGGGTCGAGATTGCCCTGAATGGCGCGGTCATAACCGATTTGCTTCCATGCACAGCCCAACGGCACACGAAAATCCACCCCAATCACCTCCCCCCCGCACCTGGCGACATCTTCGAGATACGCGGATGTTCCCGTGCTGAAATTGATGACTGGAACGCCTGACTTTTTCAGCATTCCGAACAATTTCGTGTTATACGGCGCGACATACCGTTGATACGCCTCCTTCCCCAAGGCCATCCCCACCCACGAGTCGAACACCTGCAATGCCGCCGCGCCCGCTTCGACCTGTTTGAGCAGGTAATCCGCTTGCACGGTGACGAGTTTATCCATCAGCCGTTTCCACGCGGCGGGTTCGGTGTACATCAGCGCTTTGGTCTTGGCGTAGTCCTTCGAGCCGCCCCCTTCGATGGCGTAAGAGGCCAGGGTGAACGGTGCCCCCGCGAAACCGATGAGCGGAATCCCGCGCGGTTCGAGTTCCTTCACCACGATTTTGATCGCTTCCAGCGTCGCGTTGAGATGCACATCGGCAGGCGGCGTCCCCAGCATGTCCACATCATAGGTCGTGTTGATCGGGTTGTGGATGACCGGCCCTTCGCCTTTGACAAATTCCAGTTGCAGACCCATCCCGATCAGGGGCGGGAGAATGTCCGCGAAAATGATCGCCGCGTCCAGGTCGAAGGCAGTGATCGGTTGCAAGGTCACTTCCGCGGCCAGTTCCGCGTTCTGGATCATCTCCAGCATCGTGTGTTTGGCGCGGAGTTCGCGATATTCGGCCATGTACCGCCCGGCCTGGCGCATCAACCAGACCGGCGTCGTATCCACCGGCAACCGGTGACAGGCACGGAGAAAACGGGAGTTAGGTTCATTTGTTGTCATGTTTATCTTTTTTGTTGAAAGTTGAAAGTTGAAGGTTGCAGGTTAACTTTCAACCTTCAACCTTCAACCTTCAACTTTCAACCTTATTCAACCTTCTTCTGCCACACCGCCTTCCCCACAAAAAACGGCCCTAAATTCGTCAAATACTGCGAAGTCTGCTTCGTCTTCCGCATCCGCTCGACAATCGCCGAAAGGGGATGGAGATCGTGACCCAGCAGGCCGATCACAAAGTCGTTGTCGTTTTTATCCAGCCCAAAGCAGGCCAATCGGATGTCGTAGGCCAGGTCCGCCTCCCCGTATGCCCGGCCAATCCCGCCATGTTCCATCAAAATCGTGCGCTGTTCGTCGGCGGACAACTGCTCGAACGCCCCGCCGCGCCGGACGGGATACCACACCGCCCACCGCAACCCCGGATCGGTCACGCGCTCGATGGGGCGCGAGATCAACACCCGTTCGAGATCAGGTTCGTACCCGATGGCATACGTCCGCCCCAGCATGGTGTGTTCGGGTTTCAGCCGCAGATCGCCGAACGGATAGGCGCGCAACACAGGCCGCACCTGGGTCAGAAAATCGTCCGGGTTCTCGCTAAACGTCAGCAGCCCCAACCCGTGCGGGTCGTTCACGTCCTCGTACAACACGCCAGAGATACCCGCCTCCTCCAACCACTCGATGTACAATTCCGTCTCATGCGCCTCCCCAAATGCCATAAATTGCATAAACAGCCGCCGGTTCAGCGAAATCACCTGCCCATCGGGACTGCGCCCCTTCTCCGCCAGTTCAACTTTATCCGTTTCCTTCTTGCGTTGGATATCCAATGCCATGGTTCACTCCTGTTCGATTCCGAAAATATTCGATAGCACTGCCGGTTGCCATCAAGCCCGTACCGCTAAAAATCCCAACCAGATGTACGGTCAGGAAAACGTTCAAAGAGACCGGCTGGCCCGCCAGTTTCAGCGCGTAATATGGCAGCCAGACCAGGATGCTGGCGATGACCAGCCAGTGCGCGACGCGTTTGTAGCCCTTCCGTTTTTCGGGTTGGATGCCCAACTGCTGCCGGGCGGATTTCCGCATCCGCGCCCCGCCCAGCACGCCAATCAGGTGAAAGGGCAGGTACGCCATCAGCGAAGGGCTTTCCCCCGCCATTCGCAGCGCAAAATATGGCACCCATACGAGCACCCCAAACCAAAGCAAAACCGTCCCAAACTTGTGTAATTGGTGTGGATTGTTCAAAACTCGCTCCCAAGTCATAGATTTTTCAAGACGGCTTCTGCCGCCTCCAGCGTCGCGTCAATTTACACATCCCTGTGGACGGTGGACAGGAACCCCGCCTCGAACTGCGACGGAGCCAGATACACCCCCCGCTTCAACATCCCCTGGAAAAACTGCCCGAACCGCGCGGTGTCACAGGTTTTCGCCGTCGGCCAGTCCCGGACTGTGGTTTCCGTAAAGAACGCGGAAAACATTGTCCCGACCCGATGCCCGGACAGGGGAACCCCCGCCGCGCGGGCCGCCGCGAGCATCCCATCCGCCAACCGCGCCGCGCGCGTCTCCATCTCCGCCCACGCGGGGTCACTCAAAAGCCCCAACGTGGCGATCCCCGCCGACATCGCCAACGGATTCCCGGACAGCGTCCCGGCCTGGTACACCGGCCCGGAAGGGGCGAACATCTGCATAATCTCCCGCCGCCCGCCATACGCCCCCACCGGCAGACCGCCCCCGATCACCTTCCCCAGCGTCGTCAGGTCCGGCTTGATCCCGTACAGCGTCTGCGCCCCGCCCAAATGCACCCGGAACCCCGTCATCACCTCGTCGAAGATCAAAAGCGCGCCGTATTGGCTCGTCAAATCGCGTAACCCCTGCAAAAATCCCGGCATCGGCGGCACAACGCCCATATTCCCGGCCACAGGCTCCACGATCACCGCTGCAATCTCGCCCGGAGCCTGTTCAAACAGCGCCGCCACCGAATCCAAATCGTTGAACCGCGCCACGAGCGTATCCTGCACCGTCGCCGCCGGAACCCCCGGAGAGTCCGGCAATCCCAACGTCGCCACCCCCGACCCGGCCTGGACGAGCAGTAAATCGGCGTGCCCGTGATAACACCCCTCGAACTTGATGATCTTGTTCCGTCCGGTAAACGCCCGCGCCAGCCGCAACGCGCTCATCGTCGCCTCCGTGCCGGAGTTGACGAACCGGAGCATCTCGATATTGGGCATAAACGCCTGGACTTTTCGGGCAAGTTCCACTTCGAGCGGGCGGGGCGCACCGTAGCTCGTGCCTTTTTCCGCCGCCTCTTTCACGGCGGCCACGACGGTCGGGTGCGCGTGGCCTAAAATCAACGGCCCCCACGACAGAACGTAATCAATGAACCGGTTGCCATCCACATCCACCAAATACGGCCCTTGTCCCCGGTCAATAAACAATGGCTGTCCCCCCACCGCCCGAAACGCCCGCACCGGCGAATCCACCCCGCCTGGGAGCAGGGTTTGAGCCTGTTCAAATTGTTCGATAGATTTTGTGATGTTCATTTTTCTCCGAAAAATATCTGCTTCGAGACAGATGGTATACTACGTCTATGACAGACAAAGCTGAGCATTTGCGTGAAATCAAACTGTATCTTNNTTGGCCTCCGCAAAACTGACTCTGGCCAATGACTTTTACAGTGCAACTGCCAGCAGAACTTATTATGCGATTTTCTATGCCGCCTCTGCCTTGTTGAAGACCAAACAGTTATCGTTTTCAAAACATTCGGCTGTACTGAGTGCTTTTCGCCAGCATTTTGTCAAAACAGGTCAGTTCGATGTGGATATCAGCGACTTTTACAAAGTGGCATTTGAAACCCGTCAGGCAGCGGATTATCAGGTCGGCATTGATTTCCAGCCAGCAGAGTTGGAAGCCAACTTGTTAGCGGCAGAACGATTTGTGGATGAGGTTCAGACATGGTTGCGTCAGCACCAATTCTTGCTCGATTGACACAAAATGAAGAGAAAGCTCTTCAGAAATTAATCCGTCGCCTGAGGGTGTTGTATGGCGACCAATTGGAAAAAGTCATACTTTTTGGTTCAAAAGCACGCGGCGACTCAACACCAGATTCCGATATTGACCTGTTGGTAGTGCTGGAACATGAAGACTGGATCATCCGCCGGGAAATTTGGAAACTGGCTGCGCGCATTGAATTAACCTATGATGTTTTGTTCAATATCCAGGTAATTTCTGGACAACGCTGGCAACGCATGGGGGAAGATCATTTCACACTTCATGGCAATATCTCCCGTGAAGGAATCTCCTTGTTGGAAGTGTGAGCGAGAATTTTCTCCACCGCCAATTCTCCGGAGCGAATACAATCCGGGATGCCAATACCCTGATACCCATTTCCAGCCAACCCTAAACCCGGCAGGCTCGCTAATGCCTGGTCAATCTGCACCAACCGTTCGGGGTGTCCCAAGATGTACTGCGGCATGGCTTTCTCCCACCGGAAAACGCGGGTAAGGATGGGATCAGCCGTGATTCCTAACGTCTGGCGCAATTCCTCACGGGCGATGTCCAGCAACCCTGCTTCATCCCAGGGCAATTCCGCCTCCTGCCCCGCGCGGCCCACGAACACCCGCACGAGCGCGTACCCCTCCGGCGCGCGGTGCGGGAACTTCGTCGAAGTCCACGTACAGGCCAGCGCGGTGCGCCCCTCCCGGCGCGGGATGACGTACCCGTACCCATCCAACGGGCGCGGCAGATCGCGCTCGCGGTACGCCAACGAAACCGTCGCGGTGGAGACGTATTCGATTTCAGACAATTCGTCTGCCAATTCGGGGGAAACATCCGCGAGCAACGCGCCGGACACGAAAGCCGGAGTCGCTAAAATCAAAGCCTCTGTTTCTAAAACTTCCCCATTCTCCAACCTCACGCCCCACGCATCACGCATCACGTTTTTCACACTTTCAACCCCCGCGTTCAACCGCATCTCCACCCCTCCCGCTTCCAATTTCTCCACCAACGCCTCGACGATTTCGGCGAGTCCGGTCAGCGGCGTTAGAAAGATGCTTCGTGAGCCAGGAGCAGATTTCGCGGTTCCAATTGGGCTGACCGCTTAGGCACGTTCCTGCCGGAAAGCCAGCGCGCCTTTGACCAGCCCGCCATGTTTGTTTTCCAGATCACGCAGATAGGGGAACGTCGCTTGCAGGCTGAGTTTGTCACCATCCCCGGCGTAGATACCGCTCATCAGGGGTTCGATCAGGTTTTCGTATGCCGCGCGCCCCAACCGCCGGGAGACGAACGCGCCCAGGGTCTCGTCCCCGTTGTCCGAGGCGGGGGGGAGTAGAAAATCCATGCCCATCCGGGCTTTTTCGGGCCAGGAGAGCAGCCCTGTGCGGATCATGGGGCTGAACTCCGTCGGGATCATCATCGTCAGCCCGCCGGGGAGTTCGTGGAGTTTGCCGTTTTTGAGGATGTAGGTAGCTTTTTTGTCCGGGTTTGTGCCGCGCAGCCGGTCGGCGATGCCCAGTTCCTTGCACAACTTCATCGCCCAGGGTTTGGTGACGATGAACGTGTCCGGCCCGCCTTCGATGACGAACGTTCCAGGAACGTCAACCCCATCCACCCGGTCGGTCGTGATTTTTCCACCCCAGCGCGGCCCCGCCTCCAGCAGAGTGATCGGGCCGGAGAATTTTTGTTGGGCGTAGTACGCGGCAGCCAATCCAGCAATCCCGCCGCCGATGATGATGAGTTTTTGCATAAATAATTCCGAAAAAGTTTTGGGGAATTTCTTAGTTCAATCTTTGTGCAGCAGGCTCGTAAAGGCAAGCCGGGTCGGACTCCATGTAATCTCCGGTCAGGCCGTATGCCCGGCCGCGCTGGCCGCCGCACACGTCGCGGTATTCGCAAATCTGGCACTTGCCCTTGAGCAATTCGTAATTCCGCAGGTCTTTGAATACGGGATGATGACGGTACACCTCCACCACATCCTGTTCCCGGACGTTGCCACAGTCCACCGGCAAAAAGCCCGACGGCATGATCTGGCCGAGGTGGGAGATGAACAGGAACCCGTTCCCGTCGTTGACCCCTTTCGTCGGGCGGTTTAACCCGTCCGCGTACTGAAACCCTGCGCCCTGGAAGGTGATCCGCTCGCCTGTGGTGGCTTCCGCGCGTTTGCGTTCGATGGCGACGCGGCGGTACATCGG
>JRYF01003252.1_pt1 | contig 13788 bp, 11 predicted proteins | sample 235331 | NCBI WGS metagenome assembly JRYF01 (sample SAMN03074217, study PRJNA261475) | activated sludge metagenome | biome: Wastewater Treatment Plant; feature: Wastewater; material: Activated sludge; isolation source: activated biomass of a wastewater treatment plant treating hydrocarbon... ...
CGGAACACGCGCCGCGCGGCGAAGGAGTTCGCCCCCTGGGCGCTGACCATGATGGCGCCGGGCGGCCTCGGCATTACGGGTTTCCCGCCGCGCGGCTCACACCCGAAGGACCTGCTGCCGACCAACCCGCTGGTGATGTGGGCTTACACGGATTTCAGCGATCCCCGCTGGACCTTCACCTACAAGTACCTGATGCTCCAGCAGGACCCGAAAAACGCGCGCCCGATGAAGACGGCGTTGTTCAATCCGGACACCTGGGGCGGCTACCTGCTGGGTTCGGACCTGTACTTGAAGCGGTATAAGGCCGACCCGACCAAGACGTATCCCGATTACGGCAGCTCGTTTGAGACCTTCACCAACAACGAGTTCCTGGAACTGGAGACCGTGGGGCCCCTCACCAAGGTGGCGGCGGGCGCCACGGTGGAGCACCTCGAGCGCTGGAGCCTGCACAAGAACGTCAAGCTGAAGGCGAAAACAGACGCCGAGCTCGACAGGGTGATGCTGCCGCTGTTGCGGTAGCCGGGCTGTGACGCTTTCTAGCGCAAAAACATGAGATTATCGACTATTCCTCAGCCATCGGTCGAGGAATGGAAACGCCTCGGTTCCGTCAATCCGGTGCGGTCCGTGGAAGCCCGCGAAAGCTGCCTTATCGCCCAGTCCCAGTTTCTCGTAGACCTCGCGTACACGGCCGAATTCCTCCCGGGCGTCGCCGATGAGCACGGCGCCGTCCTGGTCGCCGTTCTCGATGAGCAGGGCGCGAGGGGCGATCATCCACGCAAGTTCCGCATCTCCAAATAAATCCAGGAGATTCTTCAGGTAATACTCAGAACGATGCGGGTAGGTGATAAAGAACATCCCCGGACCCGTCTTCGGCGCCAGCAGCTTCCGGGTCCGGTGGTTGAACCAGCCGGAAACCACCACCGCACGCAGCCGGGGCTCGAGGGGTGCGGTGTACAGCGTGTAGTGCCCGCCTTTTGAAAGCCCATACATGCCGATCCGCGCAGGATCCACCTCCGGCAAGGATGCCAGGTAATCCACCGCGCGCCGGATTTTGGCCGCCTCGAGCCCCATCAGCGTCCGGCCGGTAAGGATCGCTTTCTTGTGGAGGATGTTGCGTCCGCGGGCGTCCGGTCCTTCCTGCGGCTCCTGCATCTCCGTGTACATCCCGTAGATGAACGGACACCAGACCACGTAGCCGCGCTCGGCCGCGGCGCGGCCGAAGGTCCGGTAAACGCTCTTCTCGAAAGGCTCCTCGGGCAGGAATCCGGCGACGATTTCCGGGTTGCCTCGGGCGCCGTGCAGCGCGATGAGCCCAGGCTTCTTCCCTGGCGTCCTGGGAACCAGCAGGATGCCGTAGGACTGGACGCCCGGCACGGTGTCCACCCAAACCCGGTAGGCGGTGTGGGTTGGCAGTTCCTTGACAAGCTCCCGCCGCGGATTCATGGGCACAGCCGAGGTGTCGGGCACGGCCAGGAACTCGGCCCAGTCCCGGCGGTAACGTTCGGCGGCGCGGTCAAAGGCGGCTGGGGAAGAGAAGTCGAGCCCGCTCCAATACGCCTTTCTCCGCGCGTCGGACTGCTCGATGAAGGCGGTGAAGTAGCGGTCCATCTGCCGGTACTGCTGCTCGCGAATGGGCTCGGAGTCCTCCGGTTGTTCCGGGAACCGCTGCGCGCACAGGGCTCCGGCGCAGCACAAGAGAGCGGCGGGAATCCTCATGACAGTAGCGCAGTGAGATCGGCGATGAAGACCTGCCGGCGGCCGTCGGGCGCGCCGTTGAAGCACACCTGTTTGCCGTCCCGGCTCCAGGCCGGGTGTGGGTCCAGGCGCAGCACCGAGGGTTCCACCTTCCCCAGCGCGAAAACGGTTGCCAGCGTCTTCTCCGTATCCGTGCGGGTGTCAACCAGGCGCAACGGAACCTCGCCGTTCGGGAGCGCCATCGGCTCGTGCGGGTAGGAGTCTGTGATTATATAGCGACCGGTCCGCTCGAACGCGGGGTGCCCGCTGCCCGGCATCGTCTCGCTGACCACGCGGAAGTTCCCTCCATCGTGGCGGAAGACGCAGAAACGCAGCTTGTCCTGAGGGGTCAGGTTCATCAGCAGCCGTTCGCCGTCCGGCAGCCAGTTGGGATGATGACCGCCGCGTTTCCACAACTCCTTCTGGACCGCCACGCGGATGTTCTGGCCGGAGACGTCGAAAGTGGTGAGGATACCGTGCTTGTAACGCCCCTCCTCGGTTTCCGGATCGCGCGCCCGCACCACCTGCATGATCCGCGTGCCCTGCNNAGTGGAACAGGTGAAACGCCAGGCCCTTATAGTCGTCTTTGCCGGGCAGCGCTTCGTAGATGGCGGCCAGGCTGACCAGCAGCTTCTTCCGGTTGCTGGCCAGGTCGGTGCACCAAAGGCCCTGGTCCGCCGCCGCGCCGGGGCCGAGTTTGAGACGGCGCTCCGGGGCCACCACGCAGCCGTAGCCGTCCTGCACGTGGTTGATCAGGTCCAGGTTGAAGCTGATGGCGGCGGTCTCCGCCGCGTTGACGTGGTAGATCGGACCGGCCAGGAGTTCGTGCCGGCCCGCCTGCCACTCGAGCCGCACGCCGGTGGCATGGCCGCCGGCCTCCTCCGCTTTGTCGTTGAAATAGAGGTAGCGGTCCGTCTTTCCCCACTGCACCTGCGCGCCGGTCTGCATGCCGAACGCCGAGGTTGTGTACACGGTGCGCAGGGTCCGTTCCTGGAGATCGATGACGCACACGTCAGCGGTGTCGCGCCAGGCGGGCCGGCGATCCTGGAACGGCAGCCGCAGGCACGCCAGGTAGCGGCCCGACGGGCTCCAGGGGCACACGTCGAAAAAGGTGTGGATGTAGAAGCCGTCGTCCGGCGTGACCGAGTTAATGGGGCAAAGCGTCTTCCCCCGGCGGTATGGCCGGAAATCATATGGCGCCGGCTTGCGCTTCTTTTCCTCAGCCTTCAGGCGTCCGGAGAGGATGGCGGCGCAGGCGGCGCCGTGGAACAGTCGTCTCTGCATGCGGATGGCTCCGGCGGATCAGTAGATCAGCTTCAACCCGAATTGTAGCTGCCTGTTGCTGCCGCCGCGCACGCCGCTGATGGACGCCGCGTCGCGCGCGCCGATACTCCCGTTCGGCGGATAGAACTGCGGGGTGTTGAGCAGGTTGAAGAACTCGCCGCGGAACTGGAGCTTCACCCGCTCGGTGAAATGGAAATCGCGCAGCACGGCAANNGAAGTTGACCGCGCCCGGCCCCACCAGCACGTTGCGGCCGGCGTTGCCGTACTGGAACGGCGCGGGCGCGATGAAGCACGCCGGATCGTAGTAGCGTTCGACGCTTCGCGCCGCGCGGGGCAGGGAACCGTCGCACACGCGGTCCGGGCGCTGCGCCGTTCCGGTGTTCAGGTTGCTGGCGGCCATCTGCACCGAGAACGGATTGCCGCCGATCAGCGAGGTGATGCCCTGCAAGCTCCAGCCGCCTGCGATCAGCGCAGCGGGCCAGGAGTCGAACAGGGACTTGCCCTTGCCGAACGGCAGATCGTAGCCGTAGCTGAAGATCAACCGCTGCTGCATGTGGTAGCTGGCCAGCGCCTTTTCCGCCCTCCGGTTCTTGGGGTCCTGGGGGCGCGTCGGGATCGGCGCGCCGACGCCGGTCTCGCCCACTCCCTCCGAACCCTCAATCGCGCGGCCGTTCGTATAGGTCACCAGGTAATGCAGGCCGTTGGCGTAACGCCGGGTCAGTTTTACCTGGAAGGAATGATAGGTCGAGTTGGCGGTTGACAGGATGCCGTCCACCGTGCCGAGGTTGGGGTACGGGCCGAAGAACGGCCTTCGCGCATTGACGTTGCCGGCGCCGGCCTCCGGCTGGTTGCCGTCGATGCGCTCCATCAGCCGGGTGCCCTTGCTGCCCACGTACGCCACGTCGAGGGCCATGTTCTGCGCCAGCTCCCGCTGGACGCCGAAGCTCCAGGTTTGCACGTAGCTGCTGCGGATATTCGCGTCGGTCGAGCGGACCTGGCCCGAGAGCCGGCCGTCGATGGGCGGAATCACCGGCGCGTCGAAGCCCAGGCGGAAGGTGCGCGTGGGGATGATGCCTTGCGCGTTGACAAGCTGATCCGAGAAGGCAAACGGCGGGTTGAGCGGCAGAATGGTCCGTCCGGCGCTGAGATCCTCGGTATAGCTGATCGAGTAGCCGCCGCGCAGCACGCTTCTGCCATTGCCGCCCAGGTCATAGGCGAAGCCGAACCGCGGCGCGTAATTGTTCCAATCCGTGTTCCGCAGGCCGCGGCCCAACTCGCCGTTCGGAGCAGCCACCACCATCCGCCCCAATCCGAGATCGAAGGTCGCCTGCCGGTCCGCCACTTCGTAGAACGGCGTCCACAAATCCCACCGGACGCCGAGATTCACCGTCAGTTTGCGGGTCAGCTTCATGTCGTCCTGGAAATACCAGCTCGCCAGCGTGCTCCTGCGGCCGAAACCGCCCAGCAGGATGTCCCGGCCAGAGGAGCCGTACAAGCCGAGCAGGAAATCCGCCAGCGGCTCCCCGCCGTTGGTGGCCGCGCGCCCGTTTACGTTGGTGTAGGCCCCGGTGAAAGAGAACGAGCCCGACGGAGCGCCGGTAAAGTCATTGTTGAGCCGGCGCCGGATCAGGTCGCCGCCGAACTTCACGGTGTGCCGCGAGCCCAGACCGAGCACGAAGTTCTGCGAGATCTGGAAGTTGTTCTGCACCGAGATGTTCGGGATGTTGCCCTGCGGGCCCAGTCCCGTGAGCCGGGCCACGCTGATGGTGGGGATCATGCGGATGCGGTCGTTGTAGCGAAGGTTCGGAAGGTCGTAGTCGTTGAACGCCTGGTCGCCGTAGCCGAGCGGATCGCCCACGTAACGCGTCCGCGTGAACCCGAAGCGCGTCTCGGAAACGAGCGCGGGGGTGAGCGGGTGGATGTAATTCAGGGCCAGGCTCTGCGCGCGCGTCGTGCTCAGGTTGCCCTTGCCGCCGCCGCCGAACGGGTTGTTGGGCGCCAGCATGGCGTTCGGCCAAAGCTGCTCGGCGTCGCCGAACGAGTAACGCCCAAACAGATTGCCCGCTTCCCGCACGCGCTGGTCGATGCGGATGTCGAACTGGTCGTCGGTGCGCACGATATTCGGGTTGTTGACGAAGTTCTGCGTGATGCCGTTCAGGTTGGTGTTCGGCACAGGGTAGAACCTGGCCGTGCGCACCGAGGCCGGGTCGAAGCGCGCCGTTGNNGTTCGCCCCGTCCGGAACCGCCGTGGCCGGGTCGTAGATGCGCTGGAACAGACTGTGGGAAAAGTCCCCGCCCAGGGCGTCCGGACGCGCCGTCGAGGCCAGGAAACTCCGCGAGTCGCGCACCCGGAAGCCCTGGTAGTCGCCGAAAAAGAACGTCTTGTCGCGGCGGATGGGCCCGCCCGCGGTGAACCCGAACTGGTTCTGCCGGAACGGAGGCGTGGGCACGCCCGCGCGGTTGTTGAAGAACGTGTTGGCGTCCAAGGCCGAGTTGCGCAGGAACTCGAACACCGCGCCGTGCAACTGGTTGCCGCCGGACTTGGTCTGCACGCTCANNCGGCGCGCCCGAATTCAGGCGAGAAGTTGGCCGTGGTCACCTTGAATTCCTGGATGGAGTCGACCACCGGCGCGATGACCACCCCGCCAGCGTTGAACAGGTTCGCGTTGTTGTCCACCCCGTCGAGGATGAAGTTGTTCGTAGTGGACCGCTGCCCGTTGGCGTTGAAGGTGAAGCGCCCGCGGAAGATGTCGATGGTCGTTTCGCCCCCGAACTCGCCCGCGCGGCCCGGGCTGACGCCGGCGGTGAGCTGCACCAGGTCGGCGAAGTTGCGCTTGTTGAGCGGGAAGTCGACGATGCGGCGATTCTCGACCACCTCGCCCACAGTGGCGTCCGAGGTTTGCACCAGCGCCGCCCCGGCGGTGACCTCGACGGTCTGGGCCGCGTCGCCCACTTCCAGAGTCACGTCCAGGCGGATGCGCTCATCCGCCGCCACCGTCACCCCGCTGCGCCGCGTGGTCTTGAACCCCGGGGCGGCGACGGTGACTTCATACGCGCCCGGCGGCAGAAACGGAATCGAGTAGGCGCCGAGGGCGTCGGTGGTCACCGCGCGCGAGAAGTTCGTACCGGTGTTCGTGGCCACGATTCGGGCCCCTGGAATCACCGATCCGGTAGCGTCGAGAGCCGAGCCAAGCAGCGTGCCGGTTACGGTCTGCGCGCTGAGCGGCCAGGCAGCAGCGTAGAGAAGGAGAAAAAAGGCTACCCAGCGAGGCAGCGCCCGATCCATAATTCACCTCCTGATCCGCCGCATATTCTATAACACCAGCGCCCTTGGCGCCCGAATACGCCACCCGGTTCCACCGCAAGCCCTCACGATCACGACCGGTTGAACGCGTAGCGGAACCCGTTTTCCGCCAGGCCCCGGAGTTCCTCGCGGGTGAACCCGAACGCCTCCTCAGCCAGTTCGTACTCGCGCACCAGAGTCGTCTGGAACATCGCCGGATCGTCGGTGTTCAGCACCACCGGCACGCCGGCCTCGTAGAGCTTGCGCACGGGGTGATCCTCAAGCCGCGCCACCGCGCCGGTCCGCACGTTCGAGGTGATGGAGATCTCGAGCGGAACGCGGTGCGCGGCCAGGTGCGCCACCAGCGCCGGATCGCCGATCGCCCGGATGCCATGCCCGATGCGCTCGGCGCCGATCTCGAGCGCCGCCCACACCGATTCCGGCCCGGCCGTCTCCCCGGCGTGGCAGGTGAGCCGCAGTCCGTGGTCGCGGGCGTAGCGGAACACGCCGGCGAAGTTGTGCGCCGGGCCGCGCGCCTCATCGCCGCCCAGTCCGATCGCCGCCACGCCGTCGCCCACCCGCCGCGCCGCAAGCTCGGTCATCTGCTGGGCCTGGGCGGCAGGGAACTGCCGCACCGCGTCCCAGATCCACCACACGTCGACCCGAGAGGCCGCGGCCTCGGCCTGCACCGCCTCATCCACTTTCTCGAGGTCCATCTCCTTCCACAGCACGACGCCGGCAGCCAGGATGATCTCCGCATAGCGGACGTTCTGCGCCTCGAGCCGCTCGAGCAGCCGGCGCGTGATCAAAGCGTAGTCGCGCGGCGATTGCAGTCGCCGCGCCACCCACGCGAAACTGCGCAGAAAGCCCGTGAAATCATCGTATTCGTACCGCTCGCGGATCTCGTCCAGGGAGAGCGACGGGTCAAGCTCGCGCAGCGTCTCCGGCTCAATGGAGCCTTCCAGGTGCACGTGCAGCTCCGCCTTCTCCAGGCTCCGGTGGAATTCCGGCATCCCTGCCATAATAGCTTTCGATGAAGTCCCTTGAAGTGGAAGCGATTGCGGGCGGTTATCACCACGACCCCTTCCGCGTGCTCGGCCCCCACGCCACGGACCCCTCCCACTGGGAGGTGCGCGCGTTTCTCCCCCACGCCCGCGAGTTGTGGACCCTGCTGAACGGCCAGGCCCATGCAATGAAACGCGAGCATCCACACGGGTTCTTCCGGGTCCGTTTTGACGGCGTCCCCCGCCGCTACCGCCTGCGCTGGCAGGACTGGCAGGGCGCGATGCACGAATCGGAGGACCCCTACCGCTTCGGCCCGCTTCTCACCGAGTTCGAGCTGCACCTGCACGGCGAGGGCACACATTACGAGACGTACAACATGCTCGGCGCCCATTTGCAGGAAGTGGACGGAGTCCAGGGCGTTCGCTTCGCCGTCTGGGCTCCCAACGCGCAAGTGGTGAGCGTCGTGGGCGACTTCAACGGCTGGGACACCCGCGTCCACCCCATGCGCCTGCGGGATGGAGGCGTCTGGGAGATCTTCCTGCCCGGCCTGGGCGCCGGCGCGCACTACAAGTACTTCGTGCGGTCGCGCTTCCACGGCTACGAGATGATGAAGACCGACCCCTACGCCTTTCACGCCGAAACGCCGCCGCTCACCGCCTCCCGTGTGTGGGATCCCGAGAAGTACCAGTGGCAGGACGGCGAGTACATGCGGAACCGCGCCCATCGCGACCTGCTGCGGGAGCCGGTGGCGATCTACGAGGTGCATCTCGAAAGCTGGCTCCGCAAGCCGGACGGCTCGCCGCCGGGCTATCGCGAGCTGGCTGACACGCTGATCCCCTACGTCAAGAAGGTTCCACATTGACGGGCTCCGCGTCGACGCCGTGGCCAGCATGCTGTACCTCGACTACTCGCGCGAGCAGGGCGACTGGATCCCCAACCAGTACGGCGGACGGGAGAACCTCGAGGCCATCAGCTTCATCCGCAGGTTCAACGAACTCTGCCACCAGGAGCCCGGTGCCGTCACCATCGCCGAGGAATCCACCTCCTTTGCCGGAGTGTCCCACCCCGTCTACGCCAATGGCCTTGGCTTCACCATGAAATGGAACATGGGCTGGATGCACGACATGTTCCATTACTTCCGGCAGGACCCCGTATACCGCAAGTTCCACCACAACGACATCACGTTCAGCCTGATGTACGCTTTCTCGGAGAATTTTGTGCTGCCCGTCTCGCATGACGAGGTGGTTCACATGAAGGGCTCGCTCATCGGCAAGATGCCCGGCGACGAATGGCAGAAGTTCGCCAACGTTCGCGCGTTTCTCGCCTACATGTGGGGGCACCCCGGCAAGAAGCTCCTCTTCATGGGGCAGGAAATCGGCCAATTCGAGGAGTGGAACTACCAGGGCAGCGTCGGCTGGGAGCTGCTCGTCTACGACTACCACCGCAAGCTGCAAACGCTGGTGCGGGAGCTCAACAAACTGTACGCGCGGGAGAAGGCGCTCCACGAGCAGGATTTTCACTGGAGCGGCTTCGAGTGGGTGGACTTCCGCGACGTCGACAACTCGATCATCTCGTTCCTGCGCCGCGCCCGGGATCCCCAGGATTACCTGCTGTTCGTCTGCAATTTCACCCCCGTGCCGCGCCACGGGTACCGCATCGGCGTGCCGGAGCCGTGCGTGTTTGAAGAGGCGCTCAACACCGACTCGTCGCTGTTCGGCGGCAGCGACGTAGGCAACGGCGGCGGCGTGGCGGCCGAACCGGTCCCGGATCACGGCCGGCCGGCCAGCGTCGTGCTGACCCTGCCCCCGCTCGGCGTGCTGGTGCTGAAGCCCCGGCGGTAAGACGATGGCGCAGCGCTATGATGCCGTCATCGTGGGCGGCGGGCATAACGGTCTGGTGGCCGCGGCTTATCTGGCGGGGGCGGGCATGCGCGTGCTCGTGCTCGAGCGGCGCGAGATAGCGGGGGGGTGCGCGGTCACCGAGGAGATCTGGCCCGGCTACCGCGTCTCGACCGCCAGCTATCTCGTGAGCCTGATGCAGGAGAAGATCGTCCGCGATCTCGAGCTGGAACGCCACGGCTACGCCGCAGAGGCCAAGGACCCGGCGTTCTTTTCCGCATTTCCGGACGGCCGCCGGTTCTTCATGTGGCAGGACGAGCGGCGGACGCTCGAGGAGATCGCGAGGTTCTCTCCCCGCGACGCGTCCTCCTATCCGCGGTTCGAGGCGCATCTCGAGCGGCTGGCTCGCGCCGTCGAAAGCCTGCTGCTCGAAGCGCCGCCCGGTTTTCCGCCGCGCACGCCCGGCGATTTTCTCGACTACCTGAAGCTGGCCGGGCGCTTCTCGAAGCTCGGACGAAACGACCTGGTTTCTCTGGTCCGCCTGTTCACGCTCAGCGCGGCGGATTTCCTCGACCAGTGGTTCGAAAGCGATGCGGTGAAAGCCACGCTGGCCACCGACGGCGTGATCGGGGCCAACGGCGGCCCCCGCTCGCCCGGAACCGCCTACATCCTGATGCATCATTGCATGGGCGGGACCGGCGGCAAACGCGGGCTGTGGGGTTTCGTGCGCGGCGGCATGGGCGCGGTTTCGGAGGCCATCGCCGCCGCTGCGCGCGAACGCGGCGCCGGGATTCGCCTCAACGCGGAAGTGGCCGCCATCCGCGTGCGCGGCGGCCGGGCGCGGGGCGTCACCCTGACTACGGGTGAAGAGATCGAAGCGGGCGTGGTGGCGAGCAACCTCGACCCTCGGGCGACCTTCCTCAAGCTGGTGGATCCGCGGGAGCTGCCGGAGGATTTCCTCGCCGCCATCCGTCAATGGCGCACCGAGGGGACATCGGCCAAGATCAACCTCGCCCTCGACGGCCTGCCGGATTTTTCCGCCTGCCCCGGCGCGCCCGGCCCGCAGCACAAGGCCACCATGCACATCTGCCCGTCGGTGGATTATCTCGAGCGGGCCTGGGACGACGCCAAGTACGGACGCCCGTCGCGCGAGCCCCTCATCGAGATGACCATCCCCACGATGTACGACCCTTCGCTGGCCCCGCCCGGAAAACATATCATGGGGATCTTTCTCCAGTACGCGCCTTACACCCTGCGCGGCGAGTCGTGGGACGATTTGCGCGAGCCGTGGGCGGACCAGGTTCTCGACCTGATCACGCAATATGCGCCGAACCTGCGCGACATCGTCCTGCACCGCCAGACGCTGACTCCGCTCGATCTCGAGCGGAGGTTCGGCATCACCGGAGGCAATATCTTCCACGGCGAGATGAGCCTCGACCAGATGTTCTTCCTGCGCCCGGCGGCCGGATACGCCCGGTACCGGACGCCGGTGCGCGGCCTGTTTCTCTGCGGGTCGGGAGCGCACCCCGGCGGGGGCGTGATGGGCGCCCCGGGGCATAACGCGGCGCGGGTGATCCTCAAGGACGGGCGGTGGGGCTGATCCGGACGCCCTACTTCACCATGCCCACCTGCTCGGAGGCTCGCAGCCGGGAGTCCAGCCGGCTCAACCGCCGCTCCATGCGCCGGTCGAGCAGGGAGAAATGCGCAATGTCGCACAGGCTCTCGGGGATTTCCCACAAGTCGCGCTCAGCGGTCCTCCAGTTGGGAAAGCGGTCCAGGCGCAACGGGCGCGAGTAACGGCGAAGCGACTTTTCCCCGGCCAGGTTGTGATAGTGCTCGAAATAGCTCATTGCCAGCTCGCGCAGCGTGCGGTAAACGGGTTCGCGGAACCGGAGGCTGGCGTAGTTGGACTTGGCGATCGCGCCCCAGTGCCCGTCGACCCGGTAGATGGCCAGGACGTGGTCGTCGTCGCGCACGGCCTCAAAATCGAGCAGCAGCGGCTCATGGCCGAGGCAGCTCAACGCGGCGGCGGCAAAGAGGGCGCCCTCCATGCAGTGGGCCGTACGGTCGCGCAGGACGCGCCGCGGCGAGCGGCAGGTGGGGCCGTCCGGCTCCTTGTTGTAGGCGATGTCGTGATCGAGGAACCGCTGTATCCGGGCGGGCGTCGCCAGCCGCCGGAATACGGCCAGCTCGCGGGCGGTGAATGGCTCGTGCCGCATAGCGCAACGCAATAGCGTAGCAGGCTTCCGGGCGTGAGAGATCCGGCGGGCTTCGCCCACCTGCTTGTGTGATGCCCTGCGCCTGGTGGATTGCCCTCCTGCTGTTCTCCGGCCGCGACGCGCCGGTCTACACGGCCGCGACGCTGGTGAACGCGGCGCACCCCGAGGCGGGGCTCGCGCCGAACACATTCGCTTCCCTATACGGCGAGGGGCTGAGCTGGACCGAGCGCGCCTTGAGACCCGAGGACCTGGCGTCCGGAACGCTGCCCACCACGCTGCCGGGGACGGGCGTGCGCGTCATGGTCGGCGAAGTGCCCGCTTCGCTGTGGTACGTCTCGCCGCGGCAGGTGAATTTCCTCGTTCCGTCCAACCTGCGTCCCGGCGTGGTTGAGCTGCGGCTGGTAGTGGATGCGCAATGGGGGCCTGCCGTGCGAGTGCGGCTCGAAGAAACCGCTCCGGCGCTGTTCCGTCTGGACCCGGAGTACGCTCTGGCGGTCCGGCTGGACGGGGCGGTGGCGACGCGGGCGGAGGGCCTCGGGGGCGGGGAAGAGATTCTGCTGTACGCGACGGGGCTTGGGGATACCGTACCCCCTACGGTTCACGGCCAGGTCCCGCGCGCCGCCGCCTGGATTCGCGATCGCGATCACTTCCGCGTCCTCCTGAACGGGTCGCCCGCGGACGCTGGTTCCATTGCCTACGTGGGAGCGGCGCCCGGGTTTGCGGGGCTTTACCAGATCAACTTACGCCTGCCCGCGGAACTGCCGCCAGATCCCGAAGTGCGGATCCGAACCGCCGGCGCGACAAGTCCCCCCGGTGTCCGCCTTCCAACTCGCCGCTGACCGTCATTCCGTGTTGGACTGGCGGCGCTCCCAACCCTGCTTGAACAGTGGAATGTGGTTCTCCTGCCGGTAGGGGTGTTTCAGGATTTCCTCGATGTTCAAGTCAATGCCAAGACCGGGCCGCGAGGGGACTTCTATGTACCCGTCCACGACTTCCACCGGATGGGTGACGATGTCCTTTTCCCAAGGCTCGTTGAATTCATCAAATATCTCGTGAATCAAGAAGTTAGGCAGCGAAGCATTCAGTTGTACACAAGCTGCTGAGCACACCGGTCCCTGGGCGCTGTGCGGGGCGATCATGCCGTAGTAGGCGTCCACCATTCCGGCGACCATGCGCGTGACAAATAAACCTCCTAAATTCAACGGCTCAGGTTGGAATATGTGAACTGCGTTATACTGCATCAACTCGGCCACCTGCTGCTTGTTCGACAGGCTCTCGCCCGTGGCGATCGGCACGGGGCTCCGTCTGGCTACCTCGGCCATGGCGGCCGCGCTGGTGTGGGGTACGGGTTCTTCGAAGAACATCGGGCGGAGGGGCGCCATGGCTGTGGCGAACTCGATGGCTGTCGAGGGGTGAAACCGGCAGTGGCCCTCGATGAGCAGGTCCACCGATGGACCGACGGCATCGCGGACGGCGCGGATGATGTCGAGAGATAGGTCGAACTCATAGAGAGGAAGAGTTCGCCAGTTATTGCCAAACGGGTCGAACTTTATCGCTGTATATCCGCGCCTGATAACCTCTTTCGCTTTCTGGGCAAACGACTCCGGCGTGCGGGGTCCGCGATACCACCCGTTGGCGTAGGCCCGGAGCTTCCGGTGGTACAGGCCGCCCATCAGGTTGTAGACGGGTTGGTTGCAGGCCTTGCCGATGATGTCCCAGCAGGCGGTCTCGATGGCCGCGACAGCGCACATGTGAACCTGCGCGCCCTCCGAGTAAATGTCGCGAATGAGCCGCTGGCTGATGACCTCAATCTGGAAAGGATCGAGGCCGAGGAGGCGGTGGGCAATATTGAGAAGCAATTTGGAAAGGGCTCGGTCCTGCGCCTGGGATCGAACGAAGTGGTCCAGGTGGGCGTGATCCCGAGCGGCTCGGTATCGCTCGATTATGCCCTGGGGATCGGCGGCATGCCGCGCGGACGCGTAGTCGAGATTTATGGGCCGGAATCCTCCGGCAAAACGACGCTGGCGCTGCACGTCATCGCCGAGGCCCAGAAGGCCGGCGGCACGGCGGCGTTCGTCGACGCCGAGCACGCGCTTGATGCGGCCTACGCCGGGAGACTGGGCGTCGACGTGGACAATCTGCTGGTGTCGCAGCCGGACTGCGGCGAACAGGCCCTCGATATCGCCCAGGCCCTGGTGGCGTCAGGCGCGCTGGACGTGCTTGTGGTGGATTCGGTGGCCGCGCTGGTGCCGCGCGCCGAACTGGACGGCGAAATGGGCGACAATCACGTCGGCCTGCACGCCCGGCTGATGTCGCACGCCCTGCGCAAGCTGACCGGCGTTACGGCGCGCACCAACACGTGTCTCGTGTTCATCAACCAGGTGCGCGAAAAAATCGGCGTGATGTTCGGCAACCCGGAGACGAC